>Ga0194035_1000765_pt1 | contig 17893 bp, 17 predicted proteins | sample JunL2320m_MetaG_FD_148680 | JGI IMG/M metagenome (GOLD analysis project Ga0194035, IMG submission 148680) | Anoxic zone freshwater microbial communities from boreal shield lake in IISD Experimental Lakes Area, Ontario, Canada - Jun2016-L239-20m | ecosystem: Environmental > Aquatic > Freshwater >...
TTGCAGTTGAAGAAGCAATTCGCCATGTGATGCAACCCACTAAAATCAATTTAGCATCATTGGGTAATCAAGTGCCTCATTTACATTGGCATATTATTCCGCGTTACGAGGATGACCCATTTTTCCCAGAATCGATTTGGTCACAACGAAAACGGGGTGAAAAAAATACCCAACTAGTTAATCGCCAACAATTAGCGTTAAAACTTCCCCAGATCATTCGGGAAACGATTGCTAATTTACATTAGCACTGATATTGGCAGCTTAGCCCTCAGTGAGCAGCTGTTTGGCGATTGCCTTGGCAAAAAGTAGTGCATGGGGATTATCGCCATGAATACACAGCGTATCTGCTTGCAATTGAATGGTCGTGCCATCTATCGTCTGCACGGTTCCTTGGTGGGCCATCGCGATAGCTTGTGCCAGCGCTTCAGCTTCATCCGTCAGTACCGCACGGGGATTACTGCGAGGGACTAATAAGCCGTTCGCCAAATAACGTCGATCAGCAAAGACCTCTTGCCATAAAGGTACTTTAAATTCTGCGGCTGCTTGCACAAAACAACTTGATGCTAGGCCATACAAGATGAGGTCATCACCAAGATCATGCACCGCTCTAGCAATGCCGCGCGCCAATTCGAGATCTTTAGCTGCTTGCGTATACAAAGCCCCATGCGGCTTAACGTGATGCAGCTTAGCCCCGGCAGCATGCACAAATGCCTGTAACGCGCCTGTTTGGTACATGACAAAATCATAGGCATCTTCAGCTGTAATCGCCATTTCTCGGCGTCCAAAACCATTTAAGTCTGGTAGTCCGGGATGAGCGCCAATACGCACATTTTTTGCGGCTGCTGCCGTTACTAGGTTGCGCATTCGCCGGGCATCACCAGCATGCCAACCACAGGCAATATTGGTCGAGCTAATATAGTTCAGCAATTCTAAGTCATGGCCCATATTCCATACGCCATAGCCTTCACCCATGTCACTATTCAGATCAATTTTTTTATTCAAGGTTTATCTCCAAGCGCGCTTTGAATTGCTGTAATCGTCGTGTGTAGCTCTTCATCAGCCTGTAAGTTTATTGCATCTGCTTCATTTAATGAAACTGGGTTTAAGCGAAGCTGCTGCCCAGGCTTTAACTGTGCTAATTTAGTTTGCGCACTACGAATAACTTCAGCAAGACGGGGATAGCCCCCGGTCGTTTGATGCTCAGCCATCATGATAATGGGTTCGCCAGATGCAGGTAGTTGCACTGTGCCTAGCATCATGCCTTGCGATGCAATTTCAGGAAAAGGCGTTTTCAAAGTAAAGTCCCCCTGTAGCCGCATGCCCATCCGATTGCTTTGAGGCGAAATAGTCCAGACTGTCTGCCAGAATAGTGCTTGCTCCTTTTTACTCAGTTGCTGCAAATGCAAACCTGGCAGAGCATCAATCATTTCAATATTTTTATTTGCTACATAAGGAGAATGGATTGACCATTTAGGATAATGCTGACCAATTGATTTTTTAGCTAAGGCCCGCAGAGCGGGTTCAATTTCCCCCTGTGAATACGGCAATAACTTTAGGCCGCCGCCTTTCTGCAGTCTTTTGGGGCCAATATTGGCACTTAAGTAAGAGCCTTTGCGATCGAGAATTGTGGGTGTATCGATACCGCCACGAATTGCTAAGATGAGGCGGTAGCCCAATTCAATTTCAGCAAATTCGACCTTTGAGCCCGCCGCAATCCAAACTGGACGGTTACCGGGAGTCAGTTGCCCATTAATTGTTACTTTACAGCTTCCACCAATCCAAGCAATGATGGCTGCGCGATGAAAAAGAAGGCGGGGTCCAATTGAGGTAATTTCAAGTGCAGCGGCATCGAGCGCATTACCAACTAAAGCATTGGCCAACTGCAGGGCAGCTTGGTCTGCAGTACCACCTGGACTTACAGCCCAATGCATCAAACCATATCGAGGAAAATCTTGAATCGTGGTGAGCGTGCCAGCATTGACTATTTCAAGATCAAATGGCTTTTGCTCATGACCTTGAACAGCAGCAAGTTTTTGTTTGCTAGTAGTCACTGCCGCTTCAATTTCCCGCAGCTCAGCAAAAGTAACTTCTTTAATCTGGATGCGATCACCAGGCATGAAGAGCCCGGGAGGATTACGATTGACATCAAATAAGGTATCGGGACACTTGCCAATTAAATTCCAGCCGCCCGGGGTAGCTTGGGGATAAATTGCTGTTTGCAAGCCAGCTATTGCCACGGAGCCAGCAGGAACTGCGGCACGTGGGGACTTCAAGCGGGGTAATTTGAGTTGCGGATTTAAGCCACTGCAATAAGCAAAGCCAGGCATAAAACCAACAATATCGACCGTAAAGTGAGAGTGCTTATGAAGCTCAATAAACTCACGCGTAGATAATTTACATTGCGCTGCGCTAGTGACTAAATCCGGTGCTACGCGCTCGTCATAACAAATACGCATGGTATGTATTTGATTATTTATTGATGACGCTATCTCCAGTGTAGGTAAAAAATGTTGTAACAAATGATCCATTTCGAGTTTTGCTAAGGCCCGTACCTCTTCGGGTGTACGCTGCTTAAAGTCATAGCGAATAAGTAGGGTTTCAATACCTGGAATAATATCGAGGACCCACTCAGGCTGATTTTCAAAAAGTATATGGGTGAGTGCATGCACCGTTTTAATCGGCGCACTGGTTTGTGAGCAATCCAGCATAAGACAGCTATCACCCACATCAAAATAGCGAATAGTTGTCGCAACTTCCTCAACTTGGCTTTTATTTACCGAGACCATTTTTCTAAATCCAGGAACAAAAAATTAGCGGCTAATTGCGCTACTTTATTTCTTTTTGCATTACTTGGTCTGGCAACCAAGTAACCAATTCAGGCCAAATCGTAATTAAGCCTACCGCAATGACCATCATCATGAAAAAAGGAAAGGATACCTTAGCGATATAGTTACTATCTTTGCCCGTCATACTTTGCAGCACAAATAGATTAAAACCGACTGGCGGGGTTACTTCAGCGATTTCAACTAAAAGCACAATAAAAATCCCAAACCAGACTAAATCAAAGCCAGCCAGTTGCACCATCGGCAATACCGTTACCGTAGTCAAGGCAATCATCGAAATGCCATCAAGCGCAGTGCCCAATAGAATATAAATGACAGTTAATACAGCGATCAGCGCCCAAGGGCTTAAATGCAAGCTTGCCACCCATTCAGCTAGCCCGCGTGGAATCCCGGTGTAACTCATCACGATCGATAAAAATGAGGTTGCTCCCAACACAAACATAATCATTGCGGTTAAGCGGGTAGCTGACAAGAGACTGTCCCAAAAGTTTTTCCAGGTTAGACTTTTACCGAGCGCCGCCAAAATTAATGAGCCAACGACCCCGTAGGCTGCGGCTTCTGTGGCTGTTGCGTAGCCCTTTAACATGACCCAAGTAATGAAAATAATTAGTGCTGTACAAGGTAAAAGCTGGCCGATTGAATGGATGCGTTGTCGCAAAGAATATTTTTCAGCTTTAGGTGTTTTAGTGGGGTTAAGCAAAGCCCAAACGATAATGTAGCCAGAAAATAAGAGCATCAAAATTGCTGCAGGAATAAAGCCCGCCAAAAAGATGCGAATAATCGATTGATCTGCTGCGACAGCATAGACCACCATGATGATTGAAGGCGGAATCAAAATACCGAGTGTGCCTGCACAAGACAATGACCCCAAAGTAATTTTGGGATCATATCCCCGCTTGGTTAACTCGGGTAATGCCGATTTGGCAATCGTGGCACACGTTGCTGCAGATGAACCCGAGACTGAGCCAAAAATGCCGCATCCGATAATATTGACATGCATGAGTCTGCCAGGAAGCCAATTAAGCCAGGGCGCTAAGCCAGTAAACATTTGCTCTGAGAGCTTAGTACGAAATAAAATTTCCCCCATCCACACAAATAAAGGTAGGGCGGCAAGAGTATAGGAGGAGCTTGAATTCCACCAGGCATTGGCCAAATTAATCATGGTATCTTTGTTGGAAAAAAGACCTAGACCAATCCATGCGGTAATAGCTACCCCTGCTGGAATCCAAATGCCCATCATCAGCAAAATCGTCATAAGCACAAGTAAGATGAGGGCTATAGTGACGATACTCACAAGGTTTCTCCAAAATCACCCGCAGCTAAGCGCTCTTCTTGCATTAGTTGATAGCGGGGTTTCTGATGTCGCAGAACGCGGATCAACTCATCAATTACGGCAAGCGTAAAAATGAGACAACCGATTGCTACAAAAATTTGCGGAATCCACAATGGCACCACTATTTGGCCTTGTGATACATCACCAAAATTCCAACTTTGATAAGTAAATAAAGTGAATGCGCTGAGCGCAAATATGCAAAATCCGCATAAGAAGAGTAGCGAGATCCACTCCATACGCCAACGCCACAGAGGGCTAAGGCGGTTAAGGACAATTTCGACGCGCACAATGCCGCCATGCTGAAAAGTTTGCGCCAAAATGAGAAAGGCTGAGGCTGCACAGAGCCAGGCGATCAGATCATCGGCGCCACGTAAATTGATACCAAATTCACGTGATAGTGACATCGCCATCATTAATGCGCCAACGGTCAAAATACACAAAGCCGCCAAGATGGCGGCTCCGTTAATAACTACATCAAGTAAGCGACCTAATCGAGTTCGTCTTGTCTCCGTCATACTCAATTAGGGTAGCTTATGTACATTATTTTTTAAAGGCAGTAATAATTTTTTGTCCTTCTTCGCCTGCGGCTCTAATCCATTCGGCCACCATAATGCGACCAACACGATCTAAGTCATTTTTGAGTGCAGGAGAGGGTGGGCCAACGATCATGCCATTTTTAGCTAGGATTTCTTTATCGCTCTTATTCTTCTTTTCAGATACTTCCCAGCCCCGTTTTTGTGCTTCTGCACTTAATTTAACCAGGATCGCTTGCGTGGGTTTGTCTAAAGAATCAAAATCTTTTTGGTTGACCATCAAGATATTATTTGGCAGCCATGCATCAACCTCATAGTAATACTTTAAGCTTTCCCAGACTTTAATATCAACACCAGTTGCGCCAGAAGTCATCATGGCATTGACGGTGCCTGTTGCTAATGCTTGGGCTAAATCGGCAACCTGAACAGTAATCGGCTGAGCTCCTACTAACTCCGCGATCTTCGAGGTAGCTGGGTTATACGCCCGCCATTTAAGTCCCTTTAGGTCGGCACCGGAGGTAATGGGGTTTTTAGAATAAAGGCCTTGAGGTGGCCAAGGAACAGCATATAAAACCTTGATGCCTTGTTTTTGCAGGGCCTGTTCAGTGGGTTCTTTTGATAGCGCCCAAAGTTTCGCCGCTTCTTTATAGCTAGTTGCTAAGAATGGAATTGAGTCAACACCAAAAATCGGATTTTCATTGGCCAAAGAGGAAACTAGTACTTCTCCCATTTGTGCTTGACCAGTCTGGACTGCACGCTTGATGCCATTGGCGGGAAAGAGTGAGCCGTTAGGATGAACCACAATTTTTAGTTTGCCATTAGTCGCTTTTTCAATATCAGCTGCTAAGGCTTGCAAATTTTGGGTATGAAAATTACTCACAGGGTAAGCACTAGCTAAATCCCATTTGGTTTGCGCTTGTACCAAACCGAATGGTGCAATAAGTAATGCTGCTAAGCTGAATTTAAAAAAACATTGCAACGATTTCATGATTAAAGTCTCCTCTAGGGTGCCCATCTTGAGCTACGATCCAAAATAGTAACATTTTCACCGGGCCAGCTAATGAAATTTGTTGTGCCAGATTAGGGTTGGTGGGCTATTTTTTACAGTAGGCGCTGTAAGGCCAAAGAATAGGCTTCCGCATCAGGGTTTCCACCAAGGCGTTGGGCCTCCCACATCACTTGCCCAAGGCACTCCATGATTTGATGTTGAGCTTCATGTTCTGAGCCCAATTTTTGCACTAAGCGTTGTTGAATATTACGAATTCCTGGCGGCTGATCGATTGAAATTTGCTCGCTAATCGATAAATGCATGGAGAGGTGTAAGAAAGGATTAGTAATTCCACCTTCAGGGGTGTAGTCTTTTTGGAGCGCTTCTTCTGTATTGCTCAGCAAAGAATGGTATTCAGGATGTTGTGCGATCCATTGCGTAGCCAAAATCTCCAAGGGCGTCAAGATTTGGCCGAGCGTTTGTTTTTGCCAGGTTTCGCAAAAGAAGCGTCGCACTTCTTCTCGGCTTGGATTAAAGAGCGCCACGGATTTTTCCTTGACTAGTTTTGCCGGGAAATTGACACAGTGGCTCTACTAGACAATGTGCGCAATCAGGATTGCGGGCTTTACAAATATAGCGGCCATGCAGAATTAGCCAGTGGTGAGCGTCGAGTAAAAATTCTTGCGGCACTCGCTTGAGTAATTGTTGCTCAACGGTTTGGACATCTTTGCCAGGAGCTAAGCCCGTTCGATTCGAGACGCGAAAAATATGGGTATCAACGGCAATCGTTGGTTCGCCAAATGCGGTATTGAGAATGACGTTAGCAGTTTTTCTACCCACCCCAGGTAAAGCTTCAAGATCTGCGCGTATGCGCGGCACTTCACCTGTATGCCGATCTAGCAGTAGCTGGCAGGTAGCTTGCAAGTGTTTTCCTTTAGTGCGAAATAAGCCAATATGTTGAATATAAGGCTGAACTCCGGCCTCACCTAAGGCTACTATGGCTTGGGGTGTATTGGCCACTTTGAATAATTGGCGCGTCCCTTTATTAACGGAAATATCAGTAGCCTGTGCGGACAACATCACTGCGACGAGCAGCTCAAAGGGCGAGCTATATTCAAGCTCAGTTTCCGGATGGGGATTATTGTTTTTTAATTGCTGGAAAAATGCTTCCCGTTGCGTTCGGTTCATCATGAGTTTCCAGCAGCCTTTGTTTGCGCCTGAGCACGGGCGATTGCAGCGGCAATGATGGTGCGTTTGCGCTCAATCTCAATGAGCTCTGCGCTGGAATGCGCCTGACTTAAATCTAATTCAGCCAACTTTGCTTGCGCTTTCAAACTTAGGCGTGCTTGATTATCGTTTTGCTCGCGGCCTAAGCGCGTTTCTCTTTGGTGATAGCGGCTGCGGGCCAAATCAGCAAGCGGTTGTGACCAGGCATCCCAACCCGTACTTTCGCCCGTCACATCAACCATACTGATGCAATCGACGGGGCACGGTGGTATACATAAGTCACAACCCGTGCACCATTCAGTGAGTACTACATGCATTTGTTTTGACGCACCAACAATTGCATCGACCGGACAGGCTTGAATACATAAAGTACAGCCAATACATTGTTCGGGATGGATAAATGCCACGGCGCGTGGACGCTCTTTACCATTGAGTGGATTTAGTTCGAGCTGTGGAACGTGGGCCTGAGTAAGATTGATTTCTAAAATACGTGTTAAGCGAGCAATACCTTCAGTACCGCCTGGTGGACATTGATTAGGAGGTGCAGCACCTGTCGACATCGCCTCAGCATATCCACGGCAATTCGGAAAGCTACATTTAGTACATTGTGTTTGGGGCAATGCGTCTTCTAAAAGCGCTGCCAACTCCACTGCATTCATGGCGAGACTAAGTAGGGCAAGTTACGTTACTTTAGCAGGCGCTTTGCTAGCACGTGGTCGCGTGGTACGACGGGCATCTTCTTGTAAGCGAATAAAAGCTTGAATACGGGGATATACCTTTTCGCGCCAGCGACGGCCTGAAAAAATTCCGTAGTGGCCAGCCCCCGATACTTCATAGTGGTCTTTTTGCTCGGTTGGAATACTTTTACACAATTTATGCGCAGCGCGCGTTTGGCCGCTGCCAGAGATATCATCCAGCTCACCCTCGATAGTGAGGAGGGCGGTAGTTTTAATATCTTCAGGCTTAACGAGTTTGCCAGCGACTTCCCACGTGCCATTAGGTAAAGCGAATTCTTGAAATACCGTCTTAATCGTATCTAAGTAATACTTCGCATCCATATCTAAGACCGCGTTATATTCATCATAGAATTTAATATGTTGCTTGGCATCTAATTCATCGCCGCGCACCAAATTTTGGAAGTAATCCCAATGAGATTGCAAATGATTCTGCGGGTTCATGGCAATGAATCCAGAGTGCTGCAAAAATCCTGGATATACACTGCGGCCAACACCCGGATTGGGTGGAGGTACTTTATAAATGACATGGCTCTTAAACCATTCATATGATTTTTTATCAGCTAATGAGTTCACCGCGGTAGGTGATTTACGTGCATCAATGGGTCCGCCCATCATAATCATTGACAGCGGTAATGGTTCACCTTGAGAGGCCATTAAAGCAATAGCTGCTAAGGTTGGTACGGTGGGTTGGCAAACTGAAATGACGTGTAATTTTTCGATACCAATATCACGCATAAAGTCTTGGATGTAATGCACATAGTCATCTAGACCAAAATCACCTTCGGTCAAGGGCACTTGGCGAGCATCGATCCAATCGGTGATGAAGACGTTGTGATCTTGCAATAATGTACCTACGGTGTCACGTAATAGGGTGGAGTGATGGCCCGATAGCGGTGCAACCAATAAAATCGTCGGATCATGCTTCATCTGATTAATTACTTGCGCATCATCTGAATAGCGTTTGAATTGAATTAAGTTGCAAAATGGCTTGCTTACCTTAATTGCTTCATGAATGACTACTTCGCTGCCATAAGCCTGAATAGAGCGGATGCCAAATTCGGGTTTTTTATATTCTTTACCCAGCCGATAAAGTAATTCATAACTTGCTGCTAAACGTTCAGACCCAGGAATTTTGGATAATGGATTTGAGACATTCATGAAGGTGTCAGCGGCAGCTTTCGCCCAAGAGCTCATCGGCAGTAAAAGTGCTTTTTGAAATTCGTACATTTGATAGAGCATAGGGCCTCCTGGCGACTAATATTAAGGCTTAGGCTGTTAAAACTTTAGCAATGGCTTGCGCTACTTTATCAATGTTTTTGGTATTGAGAGCGGCAACGCAAATACGACCAGTGGATAAAGCATAAATACTATCTTCTTCTTGTAAACGCCTCACTTGTTCAGGGCTTAGGCCTGAATAGGAGAACATACCTCGTTGTGCTTGAATGAAATCAAAATCTTGTTTTACTCCAGCCGCCTTTAGTTTTGCTACTAGTTGGGTACGCATGGTTTTAATGCGCAGACGCATTTCAGCCAGCTCATCTTCCCACATTTTTCTTAATTCTGGCGAGCTTAAGATGGCCGCAACTACGGCGCCACCATGGGTAGGAGGATTCGAGTAATTCGTCCGAATCACCCGCTTTAATTGCGACAGTACGCGCGCTGATTCATCTCGACTTTGCGTAACGATCGAGATTGCACCTACTCGCTCACCGTATAAGGAAAAGGATTTTGAAAACGAACTTGAAACGAAAAATGACATGCCTGAGTCAGCGAATAATCGCACTGCTATCCCATCTTCTTCAATGCCTGCTGCAAAGCCCTGATAGGCAATATCTAAAAATGGAATTAGATCACGGACTTTAAATAGACTAACCAATTGTTGCCATTGTTCAAGCGTGAGATCGGCGCCTGTTGGATTGTGACAGCAGGCATGCAAGACGACTGTAGTCCGTGGCGGAAAAGACTCAAGAGACTGAACCATGCCAGCAAAATCGACCCCACGGGTTTTGCTATCAAAGTAGGTGTACTCCAGCACTTTAAAATTGGCTGACTCGAAAATACCGCGATGATTTTCCCAGGTAGGTGCACTAATTGCCGCCGGCACGTTGGGTTCTAAACGCTTAATAAAGTCGGCGCCCACCCGTAAGGCACCAGTTCCGCCTAGACATTCTGCGGTGACCACGCGACCTTCTTTAAGGAGCGGTGAGTCTGCACCAAAGAGCAGTTTTTGCACTTCGGAGTTGTAGGCATGGGGCCCTTCAATGGGAATATAACTGCGTGGTGTGCGCTTGGCCACATGAGCAGCTTCGGCCTCAACTACCGCTTTGAGAACGGGAACTTTCCCCTCGTCTGTGTAGTAAACGCCCACGCCTAAATTGACTTTAGTTGGGTTTTTATCGGCCGTATAGGCTTCGGTGATGCCAAAAACGGGGTCTTTTGGGGCTAACTCAACAGAGGAAAACAGGGTCATTGGATAACTATATTTCGGGTTAGGGGCTCAGGGTAAGGGACAGTAAAAACAGTTTTTCAAAGCATTTCGCCCAAATTGAAATAAAAACGGCAAAATCACCGTTTGTGCAAAATTTGTGCTGCAACGCTTCACAGATGAAATGATAGCTGAGATGCCCCCCAAGTTACCTAAATCACCCAAATTAGCCAAGCTAGAGCCTGAGAGCCCCAACTTACCTGAAAAGGGTAAAAGCATGGCATTTGTCGATGCCAGCCATGAGCTTGATCCTGCCAAGTTTGTTACTTTTCCTAATTCTCCCTATCAGTTGTATCAGCCTTTTCCGCCTGCCGGCGACCAGCCTCAAGCAATTGAGGCACTGGTAAGCGGCATCGAGGATGGATTGTCATTTCAAACCTTATTGGGTGTAACTGGTTCGGGTAAAACTTATACGATGGCCAATGTCATTGCCCGAATGGGGCGCCCAGCCATTGTGTTTGCACCCAATAAAACCTTAGCTGCACAACTCTATAGCGAATTCCGCGAATTTTTCCCCCGCAATGCGGTGGAATACTTTGTGAGCTATTACGATTACTACCAGCCCGAAGCCTATGTTCCCCAGCGTGATTTATTTATTGAAAAAGATTCTTCAATTAATGAGCATATTGAGCAGATGCGTTTGTCGGCAACCAAAAGTTTATTAGAAAGACGTGATGTCATTATTGTGGCGACGGTCTCGGCAATTTATGGCATTGGCAATCCAGGCGACTATCACAGCATGGTCATGACTTTGCGGCCTGGCGACAAAATGAGTCAGCGCGATATCGTGACCCGCTTAATTGCAATGCAGTATGAGCGTAATGAGGTCGATTTTCAGCGGGGTGTATTTCGGGTACGTGGCGATACGATCGATATCTTCCCAGCAGAACATAATGAATTAGCAGTGCGCATTGAGCTTTTTGATGATGTCGTTGAAAGCCTGCAATTTTTTGACCCCTTAACCGGGCGCATAAAGCAGAAAATACCGCGCTTTACGGTTTATCCAAGCTCGCATTACGTGACACCGCGAGAGACAATTTTGAAAGCCATTGAGACGATTAAAGTCGAGCTGCGCGAGCGCCTTGAAGAATTTGTGCAAGCCGGTAAATTAGTTGAGACCCAAAGATTAGAGCAACGTACCCGCTTTGATTTGGAAATGCTCAGCGAGCTGGGTTTTTGTAAGGGCATTGAAAATTATTCCCGTCACCTTTCTGGGGCCGCTCCTGGTGAAGCTCCACCTACTTTGGTAGATTATTTGCCACCCGATGCACTCATGTTTTTGGATGAAAGTCATGTGCTTATTGGCCAATTCAATGGCATGTATAACGGTGATCGCTCGCGCAAACAAACTTTAGTTGAGTTTGGCTTTCGTCTGCCTTCAGCGCTGGATAACCGCCCGCTTAAATTTCCTGAGTTTGAAACTAAAATGCGCCAAGCCATTTTTGTTTCGGCGACACCAGCCGATTATGAAAAAGGCAAAACAGGACAAGTCGTTGAGCAAGTTGCTAGGCCAACCGGCTTAGTTGACCCCGAAATTGAAGTCTTACCTGCTAGTACCCAAGTAGATGATTTATTAATGCAAATTTCGGCGCGCGTGAAAGTCAATGAGCGGGTTTTAGTAACGGTATTAACCAAGCGAATGGCAGAACAGTTAACCGACTATCTAGCGGATAACGGGGTAAAGGTACGTTATGTACATTCGGATATTGATACGGTCGAGCGAGTGGAAATCATCCGCGATTTACGTTTAGGCGCTTTTGATGTGTTGGTCGGTATTAACTTATTACGTGAAGGCCTAGATATCCCCGAGGTCTCTTTGGTCGCAATTTTGGATGCTGATAAAGAAGGTTTTTTACGTTCCGAGCGCAGCCTGATACAGACCATTGGTCGGGCGGCGCGCAATATTCGCGGCAAAGCGATTTTGTACGCCGACAAAATGACCGACTCCATGCGGCGCGCCATCGGCGAAACCAATCGGCGCCGTGAAAAGCAGGTGGCTTTTAATGCCCTGCATGGTATTGAGCCCAAGGGCGTGAGTAAGCGCATTAAAGACATCATTGACGGGGTTTATGACGTCAGCGAAAAGCGCAGCGAGTTTTTGGTAGCCGAAGAACGGGCCCGCTATGAGAGCTTAAGTGAAAAGCAATTATCCTTAGAAATCAAGAACTTAGAGAAGCAGATGAATGCTGAAGCAAAAAATCTCGAATTTGAGAAGGCCGCTGCAACCCGCGACCGCTTAACTAAAGTCAAAGAAATGGCCTTTGGTGCCCTTTCTAATGATAGGCTTTAGATCTCCAGCCCTACTTAGTACAATGGCGATGGGTTAAATAACCCTTCGAAAAAGAAGGTAAAGCTTGAGCAATTTAGTCGGGTATCTGATAAACTTGAGTAGATTAGTCGGATATAAGCTATTCGACTATGAGCTGTCCATAGCAACCCACAACATAGGTGATTTATGAGACTTACAACTAAAGGTCGTTTTGCAGTAACAGCAATGATTGATTTGGCTTTGCGTGAAGCGCATGGCCCTGTAACTTTGGCTGGTATCAGTCAACGACAGAAAATTTCACTCTCTTATCTTGAACAGTTATTCGGCAAATTACGTCGTTTTAACATCGTGGAAAGCACCCGCGGGCCAGGTGGCGGCTATACCTTGGCGCTAAAGGCCGAGCAAATTAGTGTTGCCGATATTATTGTCGCGGTTGATGAGCCCCTTGATGCGACTCAATGCGGCGGCAAAGGCAACTGCCATAACGAAGAAGATCATCTGGGTCGTTGCATGACGCACGATCTCTGGACTAATCTGAATGCCAAAATGGTTGAGTACCTCAATTCAGTTAGTTTGCGTGATCTTATGCAGCAACAAGAAGGTCGTGGAGTTGTCCTGCACGATTTGCGCGATAAGAAAATTAAGGTGAACGAAGCAAAGCCAAGTAAGTTGGCTCCTGCAAAAACACAGAAACCTGAAGTTGCCCCCAAGCGACATATTGTGAATTCAGTTTTTAATTTAGCAGGACAAAATTAATCATCCTCTAACTAGCATTGAATTTATCTAACGAATACTATTTTTAGAACATATAAACGCCATGAATGCCCCTGAAAGTCGAGTTTTGCAACCTGTTTCCCTGTTTAGTCCAAAGCACTTCCCGGTCTATATGGATTACTCAGCTACAACGCCAATTGACCCTCGCGTGGTCGATAAGATGTTGCCCTATTTGCGTGAGCAATTTGGGAATGCAGCGTCGCGTAGCCATGCATTTGGTTGGGCGGCAGAAGAGGCGGTTGAAGAGGCGCGTGCTGAGGTGGCTAAGTTGGTGCATGCTGATCCGCGTGAAATTGTTTGGACGAGTGGCGCGACTGAAAGTATTAACTTAGCCTTAAAAGGTGCAGCCCATTTCTATCAAGAAAAAGGGAAGCATATCATTACGGTGAAAACGGAACATAAGGCTACCTTAGATACCTGTCGCGACCTTGAGCGCGAAGGCTTTGATGTTACCTATTTAGATGTTTTGCCAAATGGTTTAATTGATTTTGCCCAATTAGAAGCAGCCATACGTCCGGATACGATTTTAGTTTCGGTGATGTTTGTGAATAATGAAATTGGCGTTGTACAAGATATTCCCCGCATTGGTGACTTAACGCGTTCACGCGGAATTATTCTGCATGTTGATGCGGCCCAGGCAACCGGTAAAGTCGAGATTGATCTAGAGAAATTAAAAGTCGATTTAATGAGCTTCTCAGCGCATAAAACGTATGGACCCAAGGGAATGGGTGCTTTGTTTGTGCGGCGTAAGCCGCGGGTACGGATTGAGGCGCAAATTCATGGCGGCGGTCATGAGCGGGGCATGCGCTCAGGTACTTTGCCAGTCCATCAAATTGTTGGCATGGGTGAAGCATTTCGAATTGCGCGCATTGAAATGATTGAAGAAAATAAACGAATTCGGGCTTTGCGCGATCGTTTATTGGCCGGATTGAAAGATATCGAGGAAGTCTATGTAAATGGCGACATGGATCAGCGCGTGGCTCATAATTTAAATATTAGTTTTAATTATGTCGAAGGTGAATCGATGTTGATGGCCTTAAAAGATATTGCCATCTCTTCAGGCTCGGCCTGTACTTCAGCCTCACTTGAGCCATCGTATGTATTGCGTGCCTTAGGGCGTAATGATGAATTAGCACACAGTTCAATTCGCTTTACGATTGGCCGCTTTACCACCGAAGAGGAAGTTGATTTCACGATTCAATTGGTGAAAGAAAAAATTGCCCGTTTACGTGAGCTTTCGCCTTTATGGGAAATGTTTAAAGACGGAATTGATATCAGTACTATTCAGTGGGCTGCTCACTAATTAAGGAAATAACATGGCATATAGCGACAAAGTAATCGATCATTATGAAAATCCACGCAATGTAGGCTCATTTACTAAGGGCGACGATCAAGTCGGCACGGGTATGGTGGGTGCACCAGCCTGTGGAGATGTGATGAAGTTACAAATTCGGGTGAACGAGCAGGGCATTATTGAAGATGCAAAATTTAAGACTTATGGCTGTGGCTCTGCTATCGCCTCTTCATCTTTGGTGACCGAATGGGTCAAAGGGAAGACTTTAGATCAAGCACTGGAAATTAAAAATTCCTTAATCGCTGAAGAATTGGCTTTGCCACCCGTTAAAATTCATTGCTCGATTTTGGCTGAAGATGCAATTAAAGCCGCTGTTAAAGATTACAAAGATAAACACCCGGCATAAATTAGGTAAAAGCAAATGGCGATCACTCTCACTGAAAAAGCAGCAGCCCACGTAGTTCACAACATTGAAAAACGTGGCAAAGGCTGTGGCTTGCGTTTAGGTGTGCGTACTACCGGTTGTTCGGGCTTGGCTTATGAGCTCGAATATGTAGATGAGGCGGCGCCTGAAGATCAAATGTTTGAATCAAATGGCGTTAAGGTGTTTGTAGATCCAAAGAGTTTGGCTTATATCGATGGTACCCAGCTTGATTTTGTGCGTGAGGGTTTGAACGAGGGGTTTAAGTTCCAAAATCCAAACGTGAAAGACGAGTGTGGTTGTGGCGAATCTTTCCGCGTCTGATAATTACTTCCAGTTTTTTGGTTTGACTCCGCAATTCCAAGTGAATTTGGCTGAGCTTGATCAAGCCTATTTGGCGATACAAAAAGAAGTTCATCCAGATCGTCATGCTCGTGGAACAGATAGCGAGCAACGCGTAGCAATGCAGATGGCTACCTTAGCCAATACGGCATATCAAACTTTAAAAAATCCAATTAAACGCGGCCTTTACTTATGCGAATTACATGGCGTAGATGCACAATTAGAAACGAATACAGCCATGCCAGCAGCATTTTTATTGCAACAAATTGCGTGGCGAGAAAAATTAGAAGAGCATGAAGATGACTTAAATGCTTTGGCTGATTTAAGTGCAGAAGTAAATGTCTCTTATCAAGCTACTATTACTGAGCTTATCGAGGCGATTGATCGGGCTGGAAACTATATTCGTGCTGCAGAGCTTTTACGTGGTTTATTGTTTATCGATAAATTTGCTACCGAGCTCGACGATGTCACTGCCGATTTAGCATGAGCAACTCCAGCTTTAACTAAATATACTGACAATTATTTATGGCACTTTTACAAATCGCTGAGCCTGGGATGTCGCTAGCCCCGCATCAGCGGCGCATTGCAATTGGAATTGATTTGGGTACAACAAATTCCCTAGTTGCTTTGGTGCGCAATGCCCTGCCACAAATTTTAGTTGATGCCCAGGGGCGCGAATTATTGCCTTCGGTCGTACGTTATTTACCAAATGGCCAAACGCAAGCCGGTTTTGAGGCCTTGGAGCACTTAATTGCTGATCCTAAAAACACCGTAGTTTCAGTTAAGCGTTATATGGGTCGGGGACTAGGGGATGTCGCGCAATTAGAAAATGCGCCTTACGACTTTGTTGACCAGCCTGGCATGCTCAAACTCAGAACAGTTGCAGGCGATAAAAGTCCGATTGAAGTATCTGCTGAAATTTTGGCCAGGTTACGACAATTAGCAGAAGATTCTGTTGCCGAGCCAATTGTTGGTGCCGTTATTACGGTACCTGCTTATTTTGATGATGCGCAACGCCAAGCGACTAAGGACGCAGCAAAGCTGGCGGGTCTTGAAGTATTGCGATTACTGAATGAGCCTACGGCCGCTGCCATTGCTTATGGTTTAGATAACGCCGCTGAAGGTGTTTATGCAGTCTATGATTTAGGCGGTGGCACTTTTGATATCTCTATTTTGCGCATGAGCAAAGGGGTATTCGAGGTGTTATCGACTGGTGGCGATACTGCTTTAGGTGGTGATGATTTTGATCAGCGTTTATTTTGTTGGGTTATTGAACAGGCTAAATTACCACCCTTATCTTTACATGATCAGCGGGCCCTTTTATTGGCCTGTAAATCAGCTAAAGAACATTTGAGTCATGCTGCGTTAACCCGAGTGCATTTGAATTTAAGTGATGGCACTGTAGTGAATGTCGGAGTAAGCCAAGCGCAATTTTTTGAAATGACCCAAAATTTAGTGAGCAAAACCCTAGTTGCAGTGCGCAAAGCATTGCGTGATGCGGGCTTAAAAGCAGATGAAGTCAAAGGTGTGGTCATGGTAGGTGGGTCAACTAGGATGCCTAATGTACAACGCGCAGTAGGTGAGTTATTCGGTACTACGCCATTAAATAATTTAAATCCAGATCAAGTAGTGGCGCTAGGTGCTGCGATGCAGGCAGATTTATTAGCTGGCAATCAAACTAAAAATAATGAGTGGCTATTGCTAGATGTCATTCCCCTTTCTTTGGGTATTGAGACGATGGGGAGTTTAGTGGAGAAAATTATTCCCCGCAATACACCCATTCCAGTTGCCCGTGCCCAGGATTTCACTACCTTTAAAGATGGACAAACTGCTTTATCGTTGCACATCGTGCAGGGTGAACGTGATTTGGTGCAAGATTGCCGCTCCTTAGGCCGTTTTGAATTGCGGGGTATTCCACCGATGGTAGCGGGCGCAGCCCGCATTCGGGTTACTTTTCAAGTTGATGCTGATGGCTTGTTATCGGTAACGGCGGTCGAGCAGGGTTCCGGCGCGCATGCGGCAATTGATATCAAGCCTTCCTATGGACTGACAGACGCTGAAATTACACGGATGCTACAAGATGGCTTTTCCTCGGCCAAAATTGACGTTCAAGCCCGTGCTTTGCGTGAAGAGCAGGTGAGCGCGCAACGCTTATTTGAGGCAATCGATGCGGCACTCTCTAGTGATGGCAATTTATTGTCACTGGATGAACGTACCACCCTAGAAGCTGAATTGCAGCTCTTAAAAACGACTACGAGTAAAGAGCTCGATAGTGATCTTTTGCGCAAAGCCATTGATCGGGCAGCAAAGGCGAGTGATGACTTTGCAGAAAAGCGCATGAATGCGAGTATTCAGAAAGCCCTTAAAGGTAAAAATGTTGCTGAAATTTAAAAGGTTGGTATGACGCAAATTGTGGTTTTACCGCATAGTGAATATTGTCCTGCTGGCACGGTAATCGAAACTGTTCCAGGTACAAGTATTTGTGAAGCTCTATTAGAAAATGGCGTGGAAATTGAGCATGCTTGCGATATGGTGTGCGCTTGCACAACTTGCCATGTGATTGTGCGCGAAGGGCTTGATAGTTTAAATCCTCCCGATGACAATGAAGACGATATGCTCGATCGGGCCTGGGGCTTAACTAGTCAAT
>Ga0194035_1000766_pt1 | contig 17877 bp, 14 predicted proteins | sample JunL2320m_MetaG_FD_148680 | JGI IMG/M metagenome (GOLD analysis project Ga0194035, IMG submission 148680) | Anoxic zone freshwater microbial communities from boreal shield lake in IISD Experimental Lakes Area, Ontario, Canada - Jun2016-L239-20m | ecosystem: Environmental > Aquatic > Freshwater >...
GTCTCCGCCGTGTCGCCCACGTCGTCGCGCGACATGCGGAAGAGTTCCGGGTCGAAGCGACTCTCGCCGATTTCCGAGAGAACGCGGCGCAACGGGAATGCGATGGGCAGGCCGTCAGTCAGTGCAGCCAGCGCAAATCCGCGATCGGGATCGGGCGTTGCCAGAAAGTAATTGCGCATCAGCATGAGCTTGGCGTTGCGCGCCGGCGTGTAGGTGAGGCGGTCGAGGAGCTGCGAGAAGGCCTTCATTCGGCATCGTCCTCGCGGCCCACGAGGCGCAGTGCGCGCGCCGTGATCTGACGCTTGCCAAGTTCGTGGACCAGCGCCTCCTCGCGGCCATGGGTCACCCAGACTTCGCGCGCACCCGTCTCGGTGACGGTGCGGATGAGCTCCGGCCAATCGCAATGATCCGATATGATAAGTGGCAGCTCGACGCCGCGCTGGCGCACGCGCCCACGGATGCGCATCCAGCCCGAGGCGAACCCCGCAAGCGGATCGGCAAAGCGGCGCGACCAGCGGTCGCCTAGGGCGGAGGGTGGTGACAGCACGATCTCACCCGCAAGCTTGCCGGGTGCTTCCATGGCATTGGGAACCTCGCCGAGGTCAATGCCGCGCGACACGTAGTAATCCGACATCGCGCGCAGTGCACCGTGCAGCCAGATGGGCCGCTCATAGCCTGCCTGACGAATGAGCTTGATGAGGCGCTGGCACTTGCCGAGGCCATAGACGCCGATCTGGTGGGTGCGCTCGGGAAAGTCCCTGAGTGAGGCGAGAAGCTTTTGGACTTCCGCCATGTCGGGCTCATGGCGATAGACGGGAAGGCCGAAAGTGGCCTCCGTCACGAAGAGATCGCAGGGCACGAGTTCGAAGGGCTCGCAGGTCGGGTCCGCATGGCGCTTGTAATCGCCCGAAATCACGGCGCGCTGGCCGTTGTAGTCGATCACCACCTGGGCAGAGCCGAGAATGTGCCCGGCAGGCACGAGCGTGACCGTGACGTCCTTCACCTTCAATGCTTCGCCATAGCCAAGTGCCTGCGCCTGCCCCAACGCGCCAAGGCGCAGGCGCATGATGGCGAGTGTATCCGCCGTGGCCAGCACCGCGCCGTGACCGGCGCGCGCGTGGTCCGAATGGCCATGCGTGATGACAGCGCGCGGCACCGGCCCCGAGGGATCGATGAAAAAATCGCCGGGTACGCAATGAAGCCCGGAAGGACCGGGCATCAGCCAGCTTTCGAAGGGAGGGGAAAATGCCATGACCCGCCCAATGTCATGCGCGGGAGGATGTTTCGCAATGGGGATGGCGGAAATGGGTGCGGGGAGCCCGAATTGGGGCTCCCCGCCCAAACAGAGGCACCGGGTACGCAGTACATGATCCCGGATCGCCGTGGCACTGGGACTGCAAATGTCGCCGTGGCCATGGATGCATCATGGGGTGTTGCGGTTTCCAAACGGTTTAGAGGGTGCGAAGAAAGGCTTAACGCCCAAGGGGTTGCCGTCTCAGCGCGGCACAGGCAGGCTTGAAGAACCCAACCAGCGGTCGAGGAAACGCGAAAGCCAGTCCTTGACGGGCGCATCATGCAGCAGGTTGCCTTCGAGATGGGCGGCTGAATTCTGCGCATTGGGAAGCACGAAGCGGTGCGCCCCGGTGACACCCCACCGGTGCATGGTGAGGCGCGTGACCTCCGGGTGGAACTGGATGCCATAGGCCTGCGCCCGATAGCGGAAGGCCTGGTTCTCGAAGGTGTCGCCCGTGGCCAATCGCACCGCGTCCTTCGGCAGCGTGAGGCCTTCGCGGTGCCAGTGATAGACATGGGGCGGCCAGGGGCCATGGTCGCTGCCCTCTACCGTGGGCCGGAGCGGATAGTAGCCGATCTCGACAAGGCCATCGGCATGGGGCCCGACGGTGCCACCCAAATGCTTCGAGAGCATCTGCGCGCCGAGGCAGACGCCAAGGAAGGGCTTCTCCTCCTTCAACGGCACGCCGATCCAGTCGATCTCGCGGGCAATCCAGGCGTCAGGATCATTGGCGCTCATCGGGCCACCGAAGATGACGGCACCGGCATGATGCGCCAGCGTTTGCGGCAGCGGGTCACCGAGGCAGTGGCGGCGAATGTCGAGGCGATAGCCCTTGTCCTGCAGCATGTGGCCGATGCGGCCCGGGGTGGAGCTTTCCGAGTGAAGGACGATGAGAATGTCGCGCGCCTCGCTCATCCGCGCCGCCCCAGCATGTGGTCGAGCGAGAAGCTTCCCGGCCCGGCCTTGATGATCAGCAGCAGCAGTGCCGCCCAGGCGCCGTGGAGCGCATAGGGGCCGGCATGCACGAAGATTTCGAAGACGATGAGCAGCACGAGAAGCCCCAGCGCCACAAAGCGGCTTGCCAGCCCGACGGCGAGCAGGATGGGCAGCGCGAACTCCGCCAGCTGCGTGGCGATCGCCGCTGCCTCATAGGGAATCCAGCGAATGTTCCAGCCGCCGAGATACATGGTCATCGTGGCGGAGCGCGGCTCGATGATGTTCCAGCTTCCGGAGACGCGGGCGCGGCCCGCTTCCCAGATCAGCCATGCCACCGAGAGGCGCGCCAGCAGCGCGATGAAGGAATAGGGAATGCGCTCGAGCAGGCGGATGAGCGGGTCGAACAGGCGCATCACGCTAGACCTCCGCCACGGCGGGTGTGGCCTGCCGGCTGCGGCCCTCGAGGAAGACGATGGCAAGGCCGGCCGCCATGATAAGCGCCATGCCGGCGATGGCCAGCGCATTGGGGATCTGGCCGAAGACCAGCACGCCCGAAATGCCGGCCCAGATCATGAAGGCATAGTTGAAGGGCGCCACCACGCGGGCGGGCGACATGCGATAGGCCATGTAGATGAAGGAGTGGCCGCACATCAGGAAGAAACCCGCGATGAACATCAGCCAGCCGTGGCGGAAGGTGGGGGATACCTGTGTTTCGAACAGAAACGACATGATGAGTGCGCCCACCATGACGATGAACAGCGTGGAGAAGGTGACGGCGAGTGCCGGCGTGCGGGCCGGCACCTTGCGCGAGAGGATGTCACGGAAGGCAGCACCCACCGCTGTGAGGAAGCCAAAGATGGCGAAGGGCGAGGAGGCCACGCCGCCAGGCTGCGCCACCATAAGCGCACCGGTGATGCCGAGGCCGACGAGGAAGAGGCGGAGGCCGCCCACCTTCTCGCCAAAGAACACCCACATGCCGAGCAGCACGATCAGGGGCGAGATCTGGGCGATGGCGGTGACATCGGCGATCGGCATGTTGGCCAGCGCCGTGATGAAGGCGAGGATGGCGAGAAGCTCGCAGCCTGAGCGCAGCAGCACCCAGGGGTGGAAGGCCTTGGGCAGTTCACGGATGAGGCCCAGCGCGAAGATCAACGGCAGGCACCAGATGATGGCCGCGATGCCGCGCATGACCAGCACCTGGAAGGGGGGCGCATCCTCCAGCGCCAGCTTCATGCAAGTGTCGTTGGCGACGAAACTGCCGGTGGCCACGAGGATGGCGGCGATGCCGCGAAGGTTCTGGGAAAGGGCCATTCAGTCCGGACGGGGTGAAACGTGATTCGGCAGAGGATAAAGCAATTCGGGAGCGGGCGAAGGGGTGTCGTTGGCTGGGCGCCATGCGTTCGCCCCCCCCTCCGTCATCATGCCCGGGCGTGACGCGGGCATCCGCTTCGCGACCACGGCGAAGGATCGCAGGGTCAGGCCCGGCGATGATGAGCCTGGGGATGCCCATCTCACCTAAAATAAGATTTTAGTCCTTGACAGCGCGCGCTCGATGTGCTAGAAAGGGGCATACTCCGAAATTGGGTCTCACGATTTCATCATGCGCAGGCTTGACCCGGGCAGCTTCTTTGGCGGGCACCAGAGAGGATCGTCGAGACAAGCCCGGCGATGATGATTGGAGCGGGAGAGCTGGGGAGCGGCGGCTAGTTCGGCAGTGTGATCGGCACCTTCAGATAATGCACGCCGTTGGCCTCCGCCGGGGGAAGCTTGCCGGCGCGCATGTTGACCTGGATGGACGGCAGGAGAAGCGTGGGAGCGGAGAGCGTGGCGTCGCGTGTGGTGCGCATCTTGACGAAGTCGTCTTCCGAGACGCCCTCGTGAACGTGGACGTTGCGGGCCTTCTCCTCGGCCACCGTCGTCTCCCAGGCATAGTGCTTGCGGCCATCCTTGGGCAGGTAGTCGTGGCACATGAAGAGGCGGGTCTCGGGCGGCAGCGCCATGAGGCGGCGGATGGAGCGGTAGAGGATGCGGGCGTCGCCGCCGGGGAAGTCGGCGCGCGCCGTGCCGTAGTCGGGCATGAACATGGTGTCGCCGACGAACACGGCATCGCCGATCTTGAAGGAGACGCAGGCAGGGGTATGGCCCGGCGTGGCCAGCACTTCGCCGGTGAGGTTGCCGATCTGGAAGCGGTCGCCGTCCTTGAACAGCATGTCGAACTCGGAGCCTTCGCCGGAGACGTCGATTGCATTGAACACCGGGCGGAAGATCTTCTGCACGTCCTTGATGTGCTCGCCGATGGCCACCTTGGCACCGGTCCTGAGCTTGACGTAGGGGGCGCCCGAAAGATGGTCGGCGTGGACATGGGTTTCGAGCACAAGCTTGATGGTGAGGCCCAGGTCCTTCGCCTTGGCGAGGATGGCATCGGCCGAGGTGACGTTGGCCTTGCCGGACTTGTGGTCGTAGTCGAGCACCGGATCGACCACGGCGGCATCCTTCGTCTCGGGATCGCCGACGAGATAGCTGACGGTGTTGGTCGGCTCGTCGAAGAAGGCGTGGATGATGGGCTTGCTCACGATCGGCCGCTCCTCGGTCACGAATTCGCTTGACAGTATATTAGAGAATTCTAACTTATCAAGCATCGAAATGGAGGTGCCGATGGGCACGATGATGCTCGACCGCTCGCTCGCGGGCTTCGAGGAAAAGGCCACCGAGGCGGCACAGATGATGAAGGCGCTCAGCAACGAGAAGCGCCTGATGATCCTGTGCAAGCTGCTGGAACATGGCGAGATGAGCGTCAACGCGCTGATCGAGCATGTCGGACTTTCGCAATCCGCCCTGTCGCAGCACTTGGCCCGCATGCGCGAGGAAAAGATCGTCGACACCCGGCGCGACGCGCAGCAGATCTTCTACCGCGTCGCCGACCCGCGGGTGAAAGATATTCTCACCACGCTCAAGAACACTTTTTGCTGAGGAATTTCACGATGGCGCTCAAGCACATCAACGCGGCGGAAGCCAAGAAACTCGTGGACCAGGGCGCACTGCTCATCGATGTCCGCGAGGACCATGAATATGACGACGAGAACATTCCCGGCGCGCGCAATGAGCCCTTGTCACGCATTGCCGGCGCGGAGATCACGGGCGTGCCGGCCGTGGTGTTCCACTGCAAGTCGGGTGCCCGCACGCGGATGAGTGCCACAGCACTGGCCCACTGCACCGATGCCGAAGTTTACATCCTCGATGGCGGCATCGAGGCATGGAAGGCGGCGGGGTTTCCGGTGAAGCGCGGGTAGGCTCGACCGCATCTCTTGAAGTCATCATCGCCGGGCGTGACCCGGCGATCTCTTTTGGTGGCGGAGATGAGGATGCCCGGGTCAAGCCCGGGCATGATGAGTTGGAGAGTTGGCTAGATCGCGCGCGTCAGGAACACGCTGTTCGGATCAAGCTTGTAATCGCCGAACGGCAGACACTCCTCGAAGCCGTGCGCCTTGTAGAGCGCTACTGCGGGTTCGAAATAACCGAAGGAACCCGTCTCGAGGCTGAGGCGTGTGAGGCCCCTCGCTCGTGATGTCTCGACGATGTGCGTCAGCAGGGCGCTGCCGACGCCGCGGCGTCGGGCAGCCTCCGAGGTGTGCATGGATTTTACTTCACCGTGGGTTTGATCCAGCGGCTTCATGGCGCCAACGCCGAGCAGGGTTTCACCGTCCCAGGCGGCCCAGAAGTCAATCTCGGGTGCGGCCAGCCGGGACACGTCGAAGACATGGGCGCTGCCCGGCGGCGTCACCTCGTGGCACTTGTCGAAGTGGTAACGCAGCAACCGGAGGATGCGGTCGTCGGTCAGGTTGCCTCTTGAGATTTGCATTTTTTGCTCCTCTGGGCAGGATGGTAACGTCGCGCCCACGAAATTTTATTGCTGATTTTGGGGCTGCCTGATTCCTATCTTGCGCTACGCCCCTCATTCTGTCATACAGAGATAGGACAGCGACACTGTCCTTTCGTGGCATTCTCAAGGTAAGTGGACCCCGGATGATCCGGAATACGACCACCAAGACCCTGAAAACGACGGCCAAACCGGCCGGCGATGCCTCTCGGCTGCCCCGCGCTACGCTCCGCAAAAGCAACTGAGGGCGAGCGCTCAGGGCGAAAATGCCCAGGAGTTTGATCGCCCTGACGGGTCCGGCGCCACCCGAAGGCACCACCCTCAAGAGATCGACACCTGCGCAAGATACGAGGAAGACCCACCGGGCCCAGGACGGCCCCGGCGGGAGGATGGGATGAGGACGAGGCAAGGAGAGTTGGCCATGAACATTCAATACCGGCCAGAAGGTCTTCCGGAGGCGCACGGTCTTTATGACCCGCGCAACGAGCATGATGCCTGCGGCATCGGCCTCATTGCCAATATCCAGAATGTGAAAAGCCACCGCATGGTGGCTGATGGCCTGTCCATCCTCAAGAACCTCGAGCATCGCGGTGCCGTGGGTTCCGACCCCAAGGCGGGCGACGGTGCGGGCCTGCTGCTGCAGATCCCGCATGGCTTCTTCGCCGAGGAGGCCAAGCGCTTGGGCTTCGAGCTTCCCGCTGCAGGCCATTATGGCGTGGCCCAGCTGTTCATGCCGCGCGAGCCCCTGTACCGCCAGGACGTCGAACGCATCTGGTGGGAAACGACGCGCGAAGAGGGCCTGAAGGTTCTGGGCTGGCGCGACGTGCCGGTTGATTCCACCGTGCTCGGTTATTCGGTGAAGGGCACCGAGCCCTTCCACCGCCAGCTGTTCATCGGCCGCGGCCCCACGATCCGCGACGAGGCGCATTTCGAGCGCAAGCTCTTCGTCTGCCGCAAGGTCGTGTCCAACCGCGTGCTGGAAGTGCTGGGTGGCAAGGCCCGCACCTATTACCCGGTGTCCGTGAGCGCACGCACGCTGGTCTACAAGGGCCTGGTGCTCGGCAAGGACCTGGGCGCTTACTATCGTGACCTCGAGGACGAGCACCTCGAAAGCGCTTTCGCCATGGTGCACCAGCGCTTCTCGACCAACACCTTCCCCAGCTGGCCGCTGGCACACCCCTATCGCTTCGTCTGCCACAACGGCGAAATCAACACGGTGCGCGGCAATTACAACTGGATGGCCGCGCGCCAGGCCAACATGCGTTCCGACATTTTGGGCGAGGACCTCTCGAAGCTGTGGCCGATCTCCTATGAGGGCCAGTCAGACACCGCGTGCTTCGACAACGCGCTCGAATTCCTGACCATGGGCGGCTATTCGCTGCCCCATGCCATGATGATGCTGATCCCCGAGGCCTGGGCGGGCAATCCGTTGATGGACGAGGACCGCCGCGCCTTCTACGAATATCACGCTGCCCTGATGGAGCCGTGGGACGGCCCCGCCGCAATGGTGTTCACCGACGGCAAGATGATCGGCGCCACGCTGGACCGCAACGGCCTGCGCCCGTCCCGCTACATGACGAGCGATGACGGGCACATCCTGCTCGCCTCGGAAATGGGCTGCCTGCAGTTCGCCGAAGAGCACATCACCCACAAGTGGCGCCTGCAGCCGGGCAAGATGCTGCTCATCGACCTCGAGCAGAAGCGCATCATCGCCGACGAAGAACTGAAGAAGCAGCTCTCCACCGCACATCCCTACAAGGAGTGGCTGAAGCGCACGCAGATCGTGCTGAAGGACCTGCCCGCCTCCAAGACGCGCCGCGCACATTCCACCGTGCCGCTGCTCGATCGCCAGCAGGCATTTGGCTACACGCAGGAAGACCTCAAGGTCCTGATGGCGCCCATGGCCCAGACGGGACAGGAGGCCGTGGGCTCCATGGGCAATGACGCGCCGATCTCGGCGCTTTCCGACCGGCCCAAGACGCTTGACACCTATTTCAAGCAGAACTTCGCGCAGGTGACGAACCCGCCCATCGACCCAATCCGCGAGGAGTTGGTGATGTCGCTCGTCTCCTTCATCGGGCCGAGACCGAATCTGCTCGATCTCAAGGGCACCTCGACGCACATGCGCCTCGAGGTGGCCCAGCCGATCCTCACCAACGAGGACCTCGAGCGCATTCGCACCATTGGTGCGGTGGCCGACAACCCGTTCCGCACCGCCACCATCGACATCACCTATGACGTGGCCAATGGCCACAACTACATGGAAGCGGCGCTTGATTCCGTCTGCGCTCTTGCCGAGCGGGCGGTGAAGGATGGCTACAACATCATCATCCTGTCGGACCGCGCGGTGTCGGCCGAGCGCGTGCCGATCCCCGCGTTGCTGGCGACCTCTGCCACGCATCACCATTTGATCCGCAAGGGACTGCGCACGCAGGTTGGCCTCGTGGTCGAGACGGGCGAAGCGCGCGAGGTGCACCAGTTCTGCGCGCTTGCGGGCTACGGCGCAGAAGCCATCAACCCCTATCTCGCCTTCGAGACGCTGGAGCACATGCTCCCCACGCTCGAGGAAAAGATCACGGCCTATGAAGCGCTGAAGCGCTACATCAAGGCTGTCGACAAGGGCATCCTGAAGGTCATGTCCAAGATGGGCATCTCGACTTACCAGTCCTATTGCGGTGCCCAGATCTTCGATGCGGTCGGCCTCTCCACCGATTTCGTAGCCAAGTATTTCACCGGCACGGCAACGCAGATCGAGGGCGTGGGCCTTCTCGAGATTGCGGAGGAAGCCTTCCGCCGCCACGAGAACGCCTTTGGCGAAAATCCGGTGTTCCGCGCGGCCCTCGACGTCGGTGGCGATTATGCACAGCGCATTCGCGGCGAGGCGCATGTGTGGAACTCCGACACCATCTCCAACCTGCAGCACGCAGTGCGCGGCAATGCCAAGGACAAGTACGTCGCCTTCGCCAAGGCGGTGAACGAGCAGTCCGAGCGGCTGAAGACCATGCGCGGGCTGTTCCGCATCCGCACGGCCGAGGAGATGGGCCGCAAGGCGATCGACATCGCGGAGGTCGAAACCGCCGCGAGCATCGTCAAGCGCTTCTCGACGGGTGCGATGTCCTATGGCTCGATTAGCCGCGAGGCACATACCACGCTCGCCATTGCCATGAACCGCATCGGCGGCAAGTCCAACACCGGCGAAGGTGGCGAGGAGTCAGACCGTTACACGCCGATGGCCAATGGCGACTCCATGCGCTCGGCGATCAAGCAGGTGGCGTCGGGCCGCTTCGGCGTGACGACGGAATATCTCGTCAACTCTGACATGATGCAGATCAAGATGGCGCAGGGTGCGAAGCCCGGCGAGGGCGGCCAGTTGCCGGGCCACAAGGTGGATGCCACCATCGCCAAGGTGCGCCACTCAACGCCGGGCGTCGGCCTCATCTCGCCACCGCCGCACCATGACATCTATTCGATCGAAGACCTGGCGCAGCTGATCTTCGACCTTAAGAACGTGAACCCGGCGGGGCAGGTTTCCGTCAAGCTCGTGTCCGAAGTGGGCGTGGGCACGGTGGCGGCCGGCGTTTCCAAGGCGCATGCCGACCATGTGACGATCTCGGGCTATGAGGGCGGCACAGGCGCTTCGCCGCTCACATCCATCAAGCATGCGGGCCTGCCGTGGGAGATTGGCTTGGCCGAAACCCAGCAGACGCTGGTGGCCAACGACCTGCGCGGCCGCATTGCGGTGCAGGCCGATGGCGGCATCCGCACCGGCCGCGACGTGCTGATCGCTGCACTGCTCGGTGCCGACGAGTTCGGCTTCGCCACGGCACCGCTGATCGCGGCGGGCTGCATCATGATGCGGAAGTGCCACCTCAACACCTGCCCCGTGGGCGTGGCGACACAGGACCCGGAGCTCAGGAAGCGCTTCAAGGGCCAGCCGGAGCACGTCATCAACTACTTCTTCTTCGTGGCCGAAGAGCTGCGCGAGCTGATGGCGGCGATGGGCGTGAAGAGCTTCAACGATCTCGTCGGCGAAACATCTTGGCTCGACCAGGCCACGGCGATTGCCCACTGGAAGGCGCGCGGCCTCGACTTCGCGAAGATCTTCGCGAGGCCCGACGTCGTGGCCCCTGTTGCCACCAAGAAGGTGAGCGCGCAGGACCATGGCATCGACAAGATCCTCGACCGCAGGCTGATCGCGGAAGCAAAGCCCGCCCTTGAGAGCGGCACGCCGGTGGTGCTCAATTCCGAGATCCACAACTATGATCGCACGGCGGGCGCCATGCTGTCAGGCGAAGTCGCCCGGCGCTATGGTCATGCCGGGTTGCCGGAGGACACCATCACGGTAAAGTTCAACGGCATCGCGGGCCAGAGCTTCGGCGCATGGGCGGCCCGCGGCGTGACGCTGGAACTGACGGGTGAAGGCAACGACTATGTCGGCAAAGGCCTGTCGGGCGGCAAGCTGATCGTGCGTCCGCAGGACAAGATCGGCTTCGTGCCCGAGAAGTCCATCATCGTCGGCAACACGGTGCTCTATGGCGCGATCACTGGCGAGTGCTACTTGCGCGGTGTTGCGGGCGAACGCTTCGCGGTGCGCAACTCCGGTGCTGTTGCCGTCGTCGAGGGCGTGGGCGACCACGGCTGCGAATACATGACAGGCGGCGTTGTCCTCGTGATCGGCGAGACCGGCCGCAACTTCGCGGCGGGCATGTCAGGCGGTGTCGCCTATGTGCTCGACGAGGCGGGCGACTTCGCCAAGCGCTGCAATCTCTCCATGGTCGACCTGCAGCCGGTTCCGGCAGAGGAGAAGACCACCGAGAAGCTGCTGCATGCGAGCGGAGACCTGATCAGCCATGGCCTCGTCGACGTGACCTCGCACATGGACCGGCATGATGCCGAGCGGGTGCGCGAACTGCTGAGCCGCCACATGAAGTATACGAACTCCTCACGCGCCAAGGACATTCTCGACAACTGGGCGGACTTCCTGCCGAAGTTCGTGAAGGTGATGCCGGTCGAATATGCCCGCGCCCTGAAGGAACTCGAAACGGCACAGAAGACCAGCGACGGCATGACGATCGGCGTGAAGAGGAGCGCATAAGATGGGAAAGATTACGGGTTTCCTCGAGATCGAGCGGCAGGACCGCAAGTACACGCCAGCCGCCGACCGGGTGCGGAACTACAACGAGTTCGTCATTCCGCTGTCGGCGGAAGCAGTGAAGAACCAGGCGGCGCGCTGCATGAACTGTGGCATTCCGTTCTGTCACAGCGGCTGCCCGGTGAACAACCAGATCCCCGACTGGAATGACCTCGTCTATTTGGGCAACTGGGAAGAGGCCTCGCGCAACCTGCACTCGACCAACAACTTCCCCGAATTCACCGGCCGCGTTTGCCCCGCCCCTTGCGAGGCGTCCTGCACGCTGAACATCGAGGATACCCCGGTCACCATCAAGACCATCGAATGCGCCATCGTCGACCGCGCCTGGGAGAGCGGCTGGATCAAGCCCGAATCCTACCGCGACAAGACCGGCAAGAAGGTGGCCGTGATTGGCTCCGGCCCCGCAGGCCTTGCCGCCGCACAGCAGCTGGCGCGTGCGGGCCACAATGTTCATGTGTTCGAGAAGAACGCGAGGGCTGGCGGTCTTCTTCGCTACGGCATTCCTGACTTCAAGATGGAGAAGCACCTCATCGACCGCCGCGTCACGCAGCTGGAAGCGGAGGGCGTCACCTTCCATTATGGCGCACACATCGGCGTCACGCAGGATGCACAACAGCTGATTGACAGCTTCGACGCGGTGGTGCTCTCGGGTGGATCCGAGAAGCCGCGCGACCTGGCCGTGCCGGGGCGCGAGCTTGGCGGCGTTCACTTCGCCATGGAGTTCCTGCCGCAGCAGAACCGCCGCGTGGGCAAGGAAGCCCCGCTCGACAACCGCCCTATCACGGCGGAAGGAAAGCACGTCGTGGTCATCGGTGGCGGTGACACGGGCTCGGACTGCATCGGAACGTCGATCCGGCAGGGAGCGCTGTCGGTCGAGCAGCTCGAAGTCATGCCGAAGCCGGCGGAGAAGGAGGACAAGCTGCTCACCTGGCCGAACTGGCCGCTGAAGCTGCGCACCTCGTCCTCCCACATGGAAGGGGCCGACCGCGAGTTCTCGGTTCTCACCAAGTCGTTCTCGGGCGAGAATGGCCAGGTGAAGAAGCTCAACTGCGTGCGCGTCGATGGCGCGATGAAGGAAATTCCAGGCTCGGAATTCGAGCTGAAGGCCGACCTCGTGCTGCTGGCCATGGGCTTCATCTCGCCCGTGCAAGACGGACTGCTGAAGTCGCTAGACGTCAAGATCGACGCGCGCGGCAATGTCGAAGCCAATGTGATGAACTACAAGACCTCGGTGCCGAAGGTGTTCTCGGCAGGCGACATGCGCCGCGGCCAGTCGCTCGTCGTCTGGGCCATCCGCGAGGGCCGCCAGGCGGCGCGCGCGGTGGACGAATACCTGATGGGATCGACCACCCTGCCGCGCTGAGGCGGCACATATGACTGACGACCATCATCGCCGGGCTTGACCCGGCGATCCTTTTTTTGTGGCAGTGGAAAGGATGCCCGGGTCAGGCCCGGGCATGATGCGTCTGGTTAAGGCGCTGGCGCCGCGAAATCATCGGGCCTGCCGGCGGGCGCGGTCTCCGGATTGCCGAGCTTGAACAGGCGCTCCGCACCGCTGCCCGTGGGGGCGATATCACGCAGGGTCTTGAGTGCTGCTTCCGGCCCCAAGTCACCCGCCGCCAGCAGGATGGCGTTGGCGGTGACGCCCTCGGGCTGCACGGTATAGGACCCGCCGTCCGTTATCGCCTGGCCGAACAGCGGCACGGCATCGGGCTTGGCCTCCGAGTCGGACTTGTTGAGTTCGGGGACATCGAGCCGCGAGGTCTTTTCGCCGGGCGCGCTTTCGGACACATCAGCGGCCGCGGGCGCTTCGCCTGCCTTGATGGCGGCGAGCACCTGCTCGCCCATCAGGTTGTTGCCGGCCTTGAAGAAGGAGATGCCGTCACGCCCTCGCAGCTTGATGATGTTGGCGGCACCATCGGTGGTGGAATCCGTGTAGGTGCCGTCCGGGTTGGTGAACTGCTTGCGGAGGTCGAGGAAGGTCATGCCGCGCTTCTCGACAAGGTCCTTCTGCAGGGCGGCAATCGACGTCATTGCGGCGTCGTAGTCCGGATCGCGCATAGGGGGCGGCGCCACCCAGATGACGCGCGCCTTGGACGCCGCCAGCTGGTCCAGCAGCAGGTTTGCCTGCTTCGTATAGGCAGCCGCCCATTCCGGCGTTCCAAAATCATAGCGCATCTCGCCGTCGCGGATCATCTGGCGATCATTGGCGCCGAGCATCACCACGATCACGTCATAGGCGTTGCCTTCGAGGATCTTCGGCACGGTGGCGGCCCAGTCATAGACCTCCGGGCGCGCGAGGCCTGATTCCTCGTTGAAGCGGATCGACACGTCATAATCGCCGCCAGGTTCGGTGACACGGGAAAGACCTGCGCCGAGACCCCCGCCCAGCGCATCGCCAATCGACAGCACCTCGAGGATGCGGCGTTCATCCGTTGGCTGTGACTGATCGGACGCAGCCGGTCTTTCGGCGGAGGGCTGCGGCTGCGCCATGCCATCTGTTGCGGAGGAACCCATGATCGGCGCATCCGTCGTCTGCGCGACGGCGGGCACGGCCCACAGCAGCACGGCGGCGAGAATGGCGACGACACACTTCATCAGCTGTTCTTCTGGATCGACTGCAGGAGCTTGACCGAAGGCACGCCGTCGAGCGGCAGTCCGTTCTTCTTCTGGTAGGCGAGTATCGCCTCATAGGTGCGGGCACCGAAGCGGCCGTCTCTGCCACCGGTCTCGAAGCCCAGCGCGTTGAGGCGGTTCTGCAACTCGACGCGTTGCTTGTAGGTGAGGTCGTAATTGACGTCCGGCCAGGACGCAACGAATTCGCCCTTGCCGCGGATACGATCGCCCAGATGGCCCACTGCCAGCGCATAGGAATGCGAGAGATTGTAGTCCATGATGGCGAGGAAGTTCCTTGTCACCAGGAAGCGCGGGCCGGAAACGCCTTGCGGCACCATGACGAAGGCATCGGCACCAGGCGAACCGAACTTGGCGCCGTCGGCGCGCTTGAGACCAAGCTTCTCCCACTCTGCCACCGTCTTCCAGTGCGAACGGCCGACAAGGGCCATGTTGAAGCCCTTGGGCAGCGTCACTTCCCAGCCCCAAGGGCGGTCCATCTTCCAGCCGGCCTTGGCGAGATAGTTGGCGGTGGAAGCGAGCGCATCCTGGTAGTTGTTCCAGATGTCCTTCTTACCATCGGCATTCCAGTCGACTGCATAGGAGACATAGGAGGACGGGATGAACTGCGTGTGGCCCATGGCGGCAGCCCATGATCCATCGAAATTGTCGGGCGTCACGATGCCGCTTTTGAGGATCTTGAAGGCCGAGACCATCTGCTCATAGGCATATTTCTTGCGGCTGCCGGAATAGGCCAGTGTCGCCAGCGAGCGCATGACGCTCATTGAACCCTTCAGCTTGCCGAAATTCGACTCCATGCCCCAGATGCCGAGCACGACGTAGCGGTCGACGCCATACTTGGCTTCGATGGCATCAAGCAGCTTCGCATCGTCCTGCGCCTTGGTCTTGCCGGTCTCGATGCGGATGGGTGTTACCGCTTTTTCGAGATAGGCGGAGGTGGTGGAGTTGAATTCCGGCTGGTTGTCGGCGAGCTTCAGCACCACGGGGTCAGGTTCAGTGATGCCAGCGAAGGCCGCATCGAACAGCTTGCGCGAAACGCCCGCCGACTTCATGCGCGGCCAGATAGTGTTCTGGATGAAGGCCACGAATTTAGGGTCGTCGGCAAGGGCGGGCCGCGCCAGGAAGGGCGCCAGCACGAGAAGCGAGATGAAAATCCGCCGGTCCATTGTGTCCCCACGATTCGGGCGCGCCCTGCCCGGACGCACCAATACTCTACAGGCAAGCGTTTCAACCGCCAAATGCGGCCTCAATCAGGCGTCAGCCCTGCCCCGTGGTGTTCCGCTGCGCCAGCTTGCGCTCCCAGTTGAGCGCTGTTTCGACAATGAAATCGAGATTTTCATGCTTGGGCTGCCAGCCCAGCACCTCACGCACGCGGTTTGCACCCGCCACGATGGCCGGCGGATCGCCCGGCCGCCGCGGGCCATATGTAACGGGAAGCGAGGCGCCATTGACGCGCTCCACCGCCTTGATGACCTCCAGCACGGAGTAGCCCTTGCCATAGCCGCAGTTGAAGATGCCGCTGTCGCCACCCTTGCGGAGATATTCCAGCGCATCGACATGGGCCGCGATGAGGTCGCTCACGTGGATATAGTCGCGCAGGCAGGTGCCATCCGGCGTGTCATAATCCGTTCCGTAGACCTCCAGCCGATCGCGCTGCCCGAGCGCGGTCTGGCAGGCGACCTTGATCAGGTGCGTGGCGTTGGGCGTCGACTGGCCGATGCGGCCCCTGGGATCACCACCTGCCACGTTGAAATAGCGCAGTGCCACATATTTCAGGCCATAGGCGAAGGCGGAGTCCTTCAGCATCTGCTCGGTCATGAGCTTGGAGAAGCCATAGGGCGATACAGGTGCTGGCGGCCTGTCCTCGAACACCGGCTCGGCGGGGACATCGCCATAGACGGCGGCCGTGGAGGAAAAGATGAAGCGCGGGATGCCGGCCTTCACGGCGCAGGCCATGAGCATGCGCGACTTGACCGTGTTGTTGAGATAGTAGCCCAGCGGGTCCTTCATCGAATCCGGCACCACGATGGAGCCGGCGAAATGCACCACGGCGTCAAACTTGCTTTGCGACATGACGCGGTCGAGCAATGCTTCATCGCCGATGTCGCCCTCGACGAGGCGGGCTTCCGGCGGGATGGCCCACCACATGCCGGTCGACAGATTGTCAAGGACGACGACCTCCTCGCCCCGCTCCACCAGCGCCTGAACCATGTGGCTGCCGATGTAGCCGGCGCCGCCCGTAACCAGAATGGCCATTGAAATCTCCTGCGGGTAGAGTGTAGCGAAGTTTCCGGAACTGCCCAAAGCAAACCTTATTTGGGGTGCAAGGCGGCTTTCGAGGTTAACACGAGGTTATTCATGGTCCGTCCGATCAAGACTGCCGTTTTCCCGGTCGCGGGGCTCGGCACCCGTTTCCTGCCCGCCACCAAGGCGATGCCGAAGGAAATGCTGACCGTGGTCGACCGCCCGGTGGTCCAGCTGGCCGTCGACGAGGCGCGGGAAGCAGGAATCGAGCACTTCGTGTTCGTGACCGGGCGCGGCAAGGCAGTGATCGAGGATCATTTCGACAAGGCCTTCGAGCTGGACGCCACGCTGGCCGCGCGCGGCAAGACGAAGGAACTGGACGCGCTGGCCCGCGACCTGCCCAAGGCCGGCCAGGCAAGCTTCACCCGCCAGCAGGAGCCGCTGGGGCTGGGCCACGCCGTGTGGTGCGCGCGCCAGATCGTCAAGGACGAGCCCTTTGCGCTGCTCCTGCCCGACATGGCGATGTATGCGAGCCCCGGCTGCCTGAAGCAGATGATCGACGTCTATCAGTCTCGCGGCGGCGGCAACGTGGTGGCAGTGGAGGAGGTTCCCTGGGACCAGGTGAGCCGCTATGGCGTGGTGGGTGCGAAGGACTGGCAGGACAATGCCTTCACCATCACCGGCATGGTGGAAAAACCCAAGACGCGCGAACTGGCGCCGTCGAACCTCATCATCTCGGGCCGCTACATCCTGCAGCCTGAGATCTTCGGTGAGATCGAACGGCAAGAACCCGGCGCCGGCGGCGAGATCCAGCTGACCGATGCGATGATCCGGCTCATGCAGCGCGAGCGCTTCCATGGCCTCAAGTATCGCGGCACCACCTATGACTGCGGCGACAAGGTGGGCTTCCTCGCCGCCAACGTGGCCTTTGCGCTCGACCGACCGGACGTGGCCCCGGGGTTCCGCGAGGCGCTGAAGAAGATATTGGCGGAGAAGGGCGGGTTGTAACCAGCCCGCTCCTGCCCCACACATCATCATCACCGGGCTTGTCTCGACGATCCTCTTTGGCGGCCGGGGAAAAGGATGCCCGGGTCAAGCCCGGGCAAGATGACTGGAGGGGAAGGCGCCGCCGAATTCCGCCCGGCGATGATGAATTGTAGGGCGACGGCAAAAGGTCTAGAACCCCGACCATGCCGAACCGACACCTCAATCCCGTCCCGCTGGGGGCCCAGTGGCGCGAGTCTGCCAAGCGGGCGCTCGTCACCGAAACCGAAGGCATGCAGCAGCTGATTGCCGCCCTTGAGGGGCCACTGGGCGATGGGCTGGCGCAATCCGTCGAGGTCATCCGCAAAGCCAAGGGCCGCGTGGTAATGACCGGCATGGGGAAAAGCGGCCACATCGCGCGCAAGATCGGCGCGACGCTCGCATCCACCGGCACGCCCGCCAGCTTCGTGCACCCGGCTGAAGCCAGCCACGGCGACCTCGGCATGATCACGCCCGACGATGTCGTCGTGATGATATCCAATTCAGGCGAGTCGCCGGAACTGCGCGACATCCTCACCTATGCCAAGCGCTTTGCCGTGCCGCTGATCGCCATCACCTCGGTGCCGGACTCGACGCTCGGCAAGGAAGCCGACATCGTGCTGCCGCTGCCGCGCGCCAAGGAGGCCTGCCCCAATGGCCTCGCGCCGACGACCTCGACCCTGCTGCAGCTGGCGCTGGGCGATGCGCTGGCCATCG
>Ga0194035_1000768_pt1 | contig 17861 bp, 13 predicted proteins | sample JunL2320m_MetaG_FD_148680 | JGI IMG/M metagenome (GOLD analysis project Ga0194035, IMG submission 148680) | Anoxic zone freshwater microbial communities from boreal shield lake in IISD Experimental Lakes Area, Ontario, Canada - Jun2016-L239-20m | ecosystem: Environmental > Aquatic > Freshwater >...
ACCCTTGTTTGCGGCCTTGAGTGCACGGTAAACGTTCTGTGGGCTCGTCGGCATGAGGACATCGTTGACACCGAGGTGACGGATCGCGTCCACAACACCATTGACGATCGCCGGGGTTGACGCGATCGCGCCAGCCTCACCGATGCCCTTGGTGCCCAGCGGGTGGGTCGTGGACGGAGTGACGGTGCGATCGGTGATGAACGACGGAAGATCTGCCGAACTCGGGATCAGGTAGTCACCCATCGAAGCGGTGAGCAGGTTGCCGTTTGAGTCGTACTCGGCGCCCTCGAACATCGCCTGTCCGATGCCTTGGGCAAGTCCGCCATGGACCTGACCCTCGACGATCATCGGGTTGACCTGAATACCGCAGTCGTCGACTGCGACGTACTTGCGGAGCTTGACCTTGCCGGTTTCGGTGTCTACCTCCATGGCCGCAAGGTGCGTGCCATGTGGGTAGGAGAAGTCCATGGGGTCGACAGTTGCTTCGCCCGACAGAGTTGGCTCAACGCCATCTGGCAGGTTATGCGCGGTGAAGGCCGAGAAGGCGATCGCCTGAATCGTGGTGGCCTTCTCTGGATCACCCTTAACTGAGTACGTGCCGGCATTGAACTCGATGTCGTCTGGGCTTACCTCGAGCTGATGGGCAGCGATGATGCGTGCCTTCTCTACGAGGCGCTCACCAGCGACCTTAATGGCCTGGCCACCGACGGCAAGTGAACGTGAGCCGTAGGTGTCCATGCCATATGGCGAGCGGCCAGTGTCACCGTAAATGACCTCGATGTCCTCTACGGGAACACCGATGATGTCGCTGGCGATCTGGCTCCATGCCGTCGCGTGACCCTGACCGTGAGGCGAGGTTCCCGTGACGAGCTCGATCTTGCCCGTTGGTAGGGCGCGGATCGTGCAGTGCTCCCAGCCACCGGCGACATACTTGAGTGCGCCGAGGGTGCGAGACGGTGCAAGACCACACATTTCGGTGAAGGTCGAGATACCGATTCCGAGCTGCACCTTGTCGCCAGTTGCACGACGTACAGCCTGCTCGGCACGAAGCTCTTCCATTCCGAAAAGTTCGAGTGCGCGAGCCGTAGCGGCCTCGTAGTTGCCGGTGTCGTAGGTCAGACCTTCGACGGTGGTGTAGGGGAATTCCTCATGCTTGATCCAGTTCTTCATACGAAGTTCCATTGGATCCATGCCGAGTTCGGCAGCAAGCTCGTCGACGATGCGCTCGACGGCGAAGGTTGCTTCCGGACGTCCTGCACCGCGGTAGGCATCGGTTGGCGTCTTATTCGTGTAAACGCCAGTGCACTTGAAGTCGAGTGCTTCCATCTTGTAGATGCCGGAGTACATGAACATGCCCAGCAGCGGCGTGCCTGGGGTGATGATCTGCAGGTAAGCACCCATGTCAGCGAGCAAGTGAACCTGCATACCCAGAATCTGGCCATCGCTGGTTGCAGCGATTTCAATGTCCTGAATCTGGTCGCGACCATGGTGCATCGTCAAGATGCTTTCACTGCGCGTCTCGGTCCACTTGATCGGACGACCCAGCTTCTTGGCCAGAATGACGGCAAGAACTTCCTCGCGGTAGATCTGCAGCTTGCCACCGAAACCGCCGCCGACGTCAGGAGCAATGACGCGCAGGTTGTTCTCCGGGATTCCGGTAAGCAGTGCGAGTAGGACGCGCAGAATGTGGGGCACCTGCGTTGCTGACCACAGCGTGATTTCATCCGTCATGCCCATGGGGGCGGCGACAACGGCGCGTGGCTCCATGGTCGTCGGGATGAGTCGCTGATTGATGAAACGACGGGTGACGACAACGTCAGCCTTGGCCTTGACCTCTGCGTAATCGCCACCGAATGGAACGGGTGCGGTGTAGCAGTGGTTGGTGCCCTTGTCTGAGTGGACGAGTGGTGAACCGTCAGCAAGTGCGGCTTCCATGTCGACGATCGCAGGAAGGACCTCGTAGTCAACGTCGATCAGATCGAGTGCGTCAGTAGCAAGGTACTTCTCGGTCGCGATGACGACGGCGACGACGTCACCCACGTACTTGACCTCGTCCTCACAGATCACTGGGTAGTGGCTCAGCACAATGTCGTCGGTTACTGGCCATACGCAGGTGGATCCAGGCTGGCCGGGGAAATCAGCACCTGTGTACACGTGTATGACGCCCTCGGCGGCCAGGGCTGCGCTGGTGTCGATTCGGACGATTTTCGCGTGCGCGATTGAGCTGCGCAGGAATGCCATGTGCAGCGTTCCGGGGAGCTGGATGTTGTCGGTCCAGTTCGTGTTACCGGTGACGAGGCGGGCATCTTCCTTGCGACGGATCGGGCGACCGATCGCGCCAACAGTTTCGTTCAGAGTGTCAGTCATCAGGAACCACTCATTTCTGCTGCAGCCATGCTGACAGCCTTCACGATGTTGTGGTAGCCGGTGCAGCGGCATAGGTTGCCGTGCAGGCCGTCACGAATTTCTTCTTCCGTGGGGTTCGGGTTCTCCGAAAGCAGGTCGACGGAGGCCATGATCATGCCCGGCGTGCAGAAGCCGCACTGTAGGCCGTGGCACTCCTTGAACGCCTTTTGAACGGGATGCCATTCGTCTTCGGAAGCAAGACCCTGAATGGTCGTCACCTCAGCGCCATCCACCTGGACAGCGAGGACGTTGCAGGACTTGACGCTTTTACCGTTCACGAGAACGGTGCAGGCGCCGCAATTGGACGTGTCACACCCGATGGGTGTTCCGACGAGGCCTAGGTTCTCACGCAACCAGTGAACGAGCAGGAGCCGCGGCTCCACCTCGCCCTGGCGGTGAGTTCCGTCGACCGTGGCGGAGATGTGGGTCATCTCGTGTCTCCCTGGGATCGGAGGAACTGCCGTCAGCCCGAATGAGCCAACGCTGGTGCGCAGATTACTCGTTTTGGCCCTGTTTGGGGAGAGTCTGGAGCAACGTCTTACGTCTTTGAAATCATTTCTTCCGATACCTTTTAATGCGCATCCGAAACACGTCTGTAAACATTAGGCTGATGTACCGGCGTGGGGGTTTTGTACTGATCTTGTGATGGGAGAACTGATGGCACTGACAGGTGAAGGTCGGATGACGTGGGAACACGGCGAGACGTGGTACCGCATCGTCGGTGAGCTTGATCCCGCCTCTGCGCAGGTGCCAGTGGTTGTGCTCCACGGTGGCCCAGGTGTGTCTCACGACTACACGATTCCGATCGCTGAACTTCTCAACGAGTCGGGTCGCGCCTGCGTGCTCTACGACCAGATCGGCTGTGGCAATTCAACGCATATGCCCGATGCTCCCGCCGACTTCTGGACAACGCAGCTGTTTAAGGATGAGTTGACCGCGCTGCTGAGTCACTTGGGCATTGGCGAGCGCTACAGCCTCGTCGGGCAGTCGTGGGGCGGCATGCTTGCGATGGAGTACGCCCTTGATCAGCCGGCTGGCTTGGTCTCCCTTGGAATCTGCGACTCACCGTCGAGCATGATTCTGTGGGTTTCCGAGGCGAAGAAGTTGCGGGCCGCACTTCCGCCAGGAGTCGATGAGACGTTGTTGGCACATGAAGACGCGGGCACCACTGACTCTGCGGAGTACCAAGTGGCGATGGATGTTTTCTACGCAAACCATGTGTGTCGCGTGCCATTGCCTCAGTGCGTGACGGACTCGTTTACCAAGCTTGCAGAAGACCCGACCGTGTATCACACGATGAATGGCCCGTCAGAGTTCCACTGCATCGGCTCGTTGAAGAATTGGGATATCACCGATCAGTTGCACAAGATCACTGCGCCGACGCTGCTCGTGTCGGGTAAGTACGACGAGGCGACTCCGTTGATCGTGGACACCATTCACCAGCAGATCGCCGGTTCGGAATGGGTCTTGTTCGACGAGTCGAGCCACATGCCGCACGTTGAGGAGCCGGAGCGGTTCCGCGAGGTCGTCTCGACGTTCCTGGCCGCTCAGGACTAATGCACCACTGATTGGCTGAATTCCTTCAGGTACCCCGATGTGCTCGCCGATAGGCAAGTACACGGATGGAGGGCCTAGGTGAGTGCTTTATGAGTGATCTCGATGCTGCGGGAGTGGCGGGGGCTTCGCTATCCGATGAGGCGGCGCAGTTCCTTGAAGAGATTCTCGTTGAGGCGGGCATGGTCAGTAGCGACCAATCGCAATTCGGCCGCATCTTGGCCGAACTTGGGTCACCCGACGGGTCTTCGGCGCGCTTGGAACGAATTCTCGTCCGCGATCAAGCGTTAACTGCGCGAGTGCTGCGGCTAGCCAATTCGGCGTCCTATGGGCTCAGCCGTTCGGTGACGTCGCTCCAATCGGCCATCACTATCGTTGGGTTTACCTCGATTCGTACACTCACGATGGCCTCGGCAATGGCGTGGGATCGCGTACCTGAGCGTTGGAGCGAGTTCTCGCTGCTTCACGCTTATGCGGCGGAAAGTGTGGCCTGGCAAATGGGTGCACCGAGGCAGGAGGCATTCAGCGCGGGGCTACTTTCGGACATGGGCAGATCGCTGCTTTACAAGGTGACCGAGGGTGGCTACGAACTCTTAAGTGATTTAGCCGAACATCCTGATTCGCTTCCATCCCTTGAATTTTCCGCCTATGGACTGACACATCAGCACATCACTCGCGAGGCGTTCGTCCGCTGGCATTTCCCTGAGCCGCTGGTAGCCGCTGCGGCTTCTCATCACGACCGTGTTGACCAGATCCATGATCCGCTCTCGCTCGCCGTTCGGGTTGGCCATGATGTTGCGGCGGTCCTGCAGGGTGGAAATCCACATCTCGATTGGGTAGAGGCCACCGACGGGCACTTCACCGAAGTGCATCTCGAGATGTACGAGGGCGCTATTCGTGCACAAGCGTCAGATCTCGCATCTGTCTTTGCTTGAGATGCTTCCGCGCTGCGTTAACAGTCGTCTCGATGCAGTCCGACTAGGTGCCAACCGGGAAGTGACACGCGACTTCGCGTCCGTCTGACTGAATCTGCAGCAGTGGCTTTTCCTTGATGCAAACGTCTTGTACGTAGCGGCAGCGCGCAGCGAATGCACACCCGGGTGGCTTGTTGATTGGGCTGGGAAGATCACCGGTGAGCACGATTCGCTCGCGCACTTCAGCCTCAGTGTCGATCACCGGGATTGCCGACAGCAGCGCTTCTGTGTACGGATGGCGCGGGTTGTTATAGAGGGCGGTCGATTCGCCGAGCTCAACGAGTTCGCCCAAATACATAACCCCGATGCGATCGGAAATGTGGTGCACCACCGCGAGATCGTGGGCGATGAAGACGTACGTCAGTTTGTTGTCGTCCTGTAGATCGGCCAACAGATTAAGAACTTGCGCCTGAATCGAAACATCGAGTGCGGAGACGGGCTCGTCGGCGATCAGGAGCCGTGGCTGCAGGGCTAGGGCCCGCGCGATGCCGAGGCGCTGACGCTGCCCGCCAGAAAACTCGTGTGGATACCTATTTGCGAATGATTCATCGAATCCCACGACGCTCAGTAGTTCGATCGCTTTTTGCTTGATTTCCGCATCCGTCCCGAGTCCGTGCGTTCGCATTGGCTCTTCGACGGTCGCTGCGGCGCGACGACGCGGATTCAATGAGGCATACGGATCCTGGAACACCATCTGGAAATCCATCCGGCGTTTACGCAGGTCTTTGCGGGACATTGCTGTGATGTCTTCGCCATCGTAGAACACCTGACCACTGGTGACGTCGAGCAAGCGAACGAGGCAGCGGCCAAATGTTGATTTACCACAACCACTTTCGCCGACGAGACCGAGAGTTTCACCGGCCCGAACCTTGAGTGAAACACCGTCAACCGCTTGAACCTGCTGCTTGCCCTGCGGTGTGCGAATAGGGAAGTGCTTGACAACATTGCGAGCCTCGAGCAATACCGGGGCCTCGCCCCGATTTGCGATGAGTGCGTCCTGCGTTGGATGTGTCACAGGGTCACCTCGACCGGGGTTAATGCTTCGCGACGACGTTCGGGTCGTTCGACGAGAGGTAGAACGCAGGCATCTAGGTGGCCGGGGGTGTGCATCACTAGCGGTGGTGTCGGTCGGCACGAGTCCGAAGCAAACCGGCAGCGCGGGGCAAATAGACAGCGATCACGATCGGCATCAGTGGCGGAGATGGGTGCACCCGGGATGGTAGCCAGTCGTGGCGCACGAGTTCCGTCAGTGGGAGGAATCGAGCCCATCAAGCCCCAGGTGTACGGGTGCAGCGGATCGCGCATGACGTCACGTCGTGGCCCCGACTCCACCAGACGGCCGCCGTACATCACCATTACGCGATCCGACACCTGAGACACCACGCCCATGTCGTGGGTGATCAAGACGATGGAGGAGCCAAACTCGCTCTGCAGGTTCTGCAACAGTTCTAGAATTTGCGCCTGGATCGTGACGTCGAGGGCGGTGGTTGGCTCGTCAGCAATCAGCAGCGATGGACTGCACGACAGTGCCATCGCGATTACCACTCGCTGACGCATACCGCCGGAGAACTCATGGGGGTACGAGTTCACTCGTTCCTTGGCGTTGGGGATACCAACAGAATCGAGAAGCTGAACGGCTCGATCCATCGCGGCTTGCTTGGACACCTTTTCGTGCGCACGAATCTGCTCGCTAATGTGCCAACCCGCGGTGTAGACCGGGGTTAGGGCAGTCATCGGGTCTTGGAAGATCATGGCGATTTCGTCCCCGCGGATCTTGCGCATCTCAGCATCGCTCATGGTCAGCAGGTCGCGACCCTTGAATAGGACCTCACCCTCGACAACGCAGTTTGGGTTGTCAATCAGGCGTAGCACCGACAGCATCGAAACGCTCTTACCCGAGCCCGATTCGCCAACGAGGCCAACGACTTCGCCATCCCCAACTTGGAAGGAGATGCCGTCTACCGCGGCAACCTTGCCATTGCGCGTTCGAAAGGAGACGCGTAGATCGCGCACATCGAGTAATGGCTCAGACATGGCGCACCCGCGGGTCTAGAAGGGCGTAGACGAGGTCTACGAGGAAGTTAGCGAGCACCACAAAGAATGCTGCGTACATGACACATCCGAGGATCACCGGAAGGTCGAAGTTTTGCAGTGAATCGTAGGTGAGCTTGCCGACACCCTGAAGGCCAAAGACGACCTCGGTTAGCAGCGCTGCTCCACCGATCAGTGCGCCGAAATCCAGCCCGAATAGGCTGACGATGGCGATCAGCGAGGTACGGAATGCGTGCCGCCAAAGAACACGGCGCTCACTAATGCCCTTGGCGCGAGCCATTCTGACGTATTCCTCGTTCATCGCGCCGACCATCTCCGAACGCAATACTCGCGCGTAGATACCCGCGTAGAGAACGGCCAAAGTCATCCACGGCATGATCAGATGCGAGGCCCACGGTCCCACCCCGTCACTTAAGGGTGCGTAACCAAGTGGTGGCACCCACGAGAAGAGTGAATCGTGTAATCGGCTCTGCGTCATGAGGTTAACAACCTCGCCCAACCAGTAGACCGGAAGTGAAACACCGATAACGCCGATAATCATGATCAGTGGGTCGACTGCAGAACCTCGCCCTGCAGTGGCAGCAACACCCATGAGGATGCCGAAGAACATCCAGATGATGGCCGCACCAATGACGAGTGAAAGCGTGATCGGAATTGCCTGCTTGATTTGGGGAATGACCTCGACGCCGCGGTTGACGAATGACGTCAGATCTCGATCTATGAACAGGTGTCGCATCATTAACGCGTACTGAACAGGGATTGGCTTGTCGAAGCCGAAGGATTCACGGACTTGGGCGAGAGTCTCCTGGCTCGCGTTGCGTCCGGCGATACGAGCGGCCGGATCGGCGCCAGGAGTTGCAAAGAAGATAAGGAAGACGAGCACTGAGATCGCGAACAGGACGAGTACGGCAGCAACAGCGCGCTTAAGAGCAAAGCGAAGCATTAGACCGCGCCTCGCAGACGTGCCTTCGGGTCGAGTGCGTCGCGCACTCCGTCACCGAGCAAGTTGAGTGCGACGGCCGTGATCGCCAGCATCACGCCGGGGGCGATGGCGACCATGGGGCGCGTGTAGAGAAGGCCCACACCGTCGTTGATGATCGTTCCCCAGCTCGCGTCCGGTGGCTGAACACCAATGGACAGGAAGGACAGGGCCGACTCTGTCAGCATGTTGATGGCCGTCATTAGCGGTAGGAAGACGATGAGCGTTGGGAGCACGTTAGGCAGGATCTCGCGCCGAAGTAGCCGGCCGTCTGTTGCACCGGCGCCCACGGACGCCTGCACGAATTCCCGCTCACGCAAGGACATGACCTGTCCGCGGATCGGCCTAGCCACGTACGGAACGTAGATCACACCGATGATCAGAATCGGCAAAATGATGCTGCCAGAGTTCAGGGTGATCGGACCAATTGTCAGCGACTGATTGATCAGAACCACAGACAGGCAAATAGCGAGTAGGTAAACCGGGAATGCCCACAGCACATCGAGGCCGCGGGAAAGTACCGCATCAAGTCCGCCGCCAAAGTAGCCCGAGACGATGCCGATGAGCCCGGCAAGTGCGCAGCAAAGAATGGCGGAGACCAGACCAATGACAAGGCTGTTGCGACCGCCGTAGAGCAGGCGCGACATGACATCTCGGCCTTGGTTGTCGGCGCCGAGGAAGAAGTTGTTCCATAGCCACGTCGGGCCAATCGGGTTAACGCCTAGGCCGAGTCCACTTGTGGACGACTCCATTACTGGACCGGTTACTCCACCGACCGTGAACGTCCCATCCAGGTTCGAGGTGAAGGCGTCCAGGTGCATCACCTGAGATGCGTATAGAGGGGCGGCAAGACACGCCGCGAAGATCACGATGAGGACGATGATCGACCCGATCGCCACCTTATTGCGACGTAAATCCCGCCACGCAGTCCGCCATGGACCGGTGGACTGCGTGGCGGGCGTACTTATGACTTCAGTAGTGCCAATTGCCATGAAGAAATCAGCGTCCGACTACTTCTTGACCTGGAGTTGGTCAACGAGCATGTAGAACTGCTTGCTGAACTGGTAGTTGCTGACGTTGGTCGACAGGAAGTCGATCAGCTTAGGCGTAACGAGCGGAACCCATGGGGCCTGTGCCATTGCTGCCTTGTCAGTTGCTGCCCACTTTTCGTTGGCTGCATTCATGTCGGTCTGCTCAGTCTTGAGAGCATCGTCGATCATCGGCTGAACTCCGGTCTTGTCGCAGAAGCCTGCGATGTTGATGGACGAGTCGCTACCTGGGGTGAACGATGCACATCCGAGCAGCACGTTGATGAAGTCAGATGCAGCCGGGTAGTCCTGGTACCACTGCGAAAGGCTGATCTGGACCTTGTTGTTCGTGTTCTGGATGTAGGTGAACTGAATGTTGCCCGAGATCGGCTTCAGCGTTGCCTTGTAACCGATCGAGTTCAGCGTTGACTGCAGGTACTCACCAACAGCCTTGTTCACCTCGTCATCGGTGGTGATGATCGTGACGGCCTGACCGGCGGTACCCGACTCCGTTACCAGGGCCTTTGCCTTGGCGAGATCAGGACCCTGCCACGTGGTGCCAGCGGGGTTGGTGTATTGGCAGTCATCCTTGAAGCCAGGGAAACCTGGGGGCAGGATTGTGCAGACCGGGGCAGCGAGCTTCTCGCCGCCGAGGATCTTCACAACGGCATTCTTATCGACAGCCCAGTTGACGGCCTGACGTGCCTTGACGTTGTTGAACGGAGCGATATTGACGTTCATCGGGACGTACCAGACGGCGGTCAGGTTGTTGACGTGAACCTGTGCGGCGTACTTCGTGCCGATTTCAGCAAGGCGGTCAGCAGGGGGTGAGTCGAGGATCCAGTCGGCCTGGTTGTTCTCAACCGCGGTGACCTCAGCCTCAACCGTCAAACCAAACTTCTCCGTGATGGTGTCGGGGTAACCAGATGGCTGTGCATCGTGGCTCCACTCGGTGAAGTTGGGGTTACGAACCATTACCAGTGCGGTGTTCGGGTCGTATGACTTGAACATGTACGGGCCGGTCGTCGGAATGGGGGTGGTGCCGGCATCCTTCACCGGAGCAGTCTTCGGGTTGATCGCCGCGTGCGGTACCGAGATCTTGTAGAAGAACTCGGGATCTGGCGAGGTCAGGTTGATCGTGACCGTGTTGGCCGTTGCATCAGCAACAACGCCACCGTCGAGGGTGCAGGTGGCAGGAGTCGCGATGCACTTATCTGCGCCGACGATTCCGTTGTAGAACGAACCAGCGGTCGGGCTGGATACCTTGAAGATGCGCTGGAACGAGGCGACAACGTCGTCAACCGTCACATCGGTGCCATCGGAGAACTTGATGCCCTTACGAAGGTTGAAGACATAGGTCTTTCCGTCGTTGGTCGCCGTGGGGAGTGACTCGGCAAGGTCAGGAACGACGGTGAACGAGTCCTCGCCGCTGACCTTCTTGAATGCCGTCAGTCCGTCGTAAGCGGCTTGGTATAGCTGCCAGTACTGAAGGGTGTAGTTGACCTTGGGATCGAGTGTGCCGCCGGCAGTCTTCGCCAGCAAGGTGACATCTCCACCTGCCTTGGCTGGGTCGTACGCAGCATTAGCTGCGCCGGAACTGGTGGCGCCACCTGTCGCAGCGCTACTGCTCGGCGCTGGGGTCGATCCTCCGCCACAGGCTGCGAGGGCAAGCGTCAGAGCCCCGGCGGATGCCGCGACCGTCATCATGCGTAGTTTCATTTTTGTCCATTTCTTCGGGAGTGTTTCACCGTAGCGGATGTTCATTTCACCCGCACTACCTCAGGGCAAGTACCTCATATCCGCCGCGCTAGCGCACTACGCGTTACCTGCATTGATGTTCAATCGTTGCACTGTGAGCGTGGCGACTGAACGGCGAGCAATCTCACTTCACCCAGAGTTGGTCCACCAGCATGTAGAACTGCTTGCTGAACTGATAGTTCCCCGTGCCTTTCGATACGAAATCCACCAACTTGGGCGTTATCAGCGGGATGATCGGGGCGGCCGCCATCATGTCCTTGTCGACCTGAGCCCATTTGGCGTTCGCCTCCTGCATGCTCGTCTGCTCGGTGACTTGGGCCTTGTCCATCTCGGCCTGCAAGGTTTTATCGCAGAACCCCGAGATATTGATCGACGAGTCACTTCCCGGGGTGAAAGAGCCGCAGCCGAGTAACACTTGAAGAAAGTCAGACGCAGCGGGGTAATCCTGATACCACTGCTGCACGCTCACTTGGACCTTATTATTGCTGTTTTGGGTGTACGTGAACGCGATGTTGCCAGACAAACCTTGGAATGAGGCGCGGTACCCAATCTGGTTGAGTACCGATTGCACGTATTCCCCGACCGCACGATTGACTTCGTCGTCCGATGCGATCACGGTCACTTCTTGTCCTGCGGTTCCGGACTCCTGAACCAATTGCTTGGCTTTGGTGAGATCTGGGCCAACCCACGTTGTGCCCTCTGGGGTCGTGTATTGACAGTTGTCCACGTGGCCGGGGAAATCGGGAGGGAGAATGGTGCAGACGGGTTGGGCAAGATTGCTGCCGCCATAGATTTTGACTATCGCATTGCGGTCTAGCGCCCAGCTCAAGGCTTGCCTTGCCTTGAGGTTGTTAAACGGCGGAATGTTGACATTGACCGGTAGGTACCAGAACGCCGTCAGTGGATTGATGTGCACCTGGGCCTCGTACTTTGAGCCCACTTCGGCCAACCGGTCGGCCGGGATGGGATCAAAGAGCCAGTTGGCCTGATCATTTTCGACTGCCGTGACCTCGGCTTCTACGGTGAGGCCGAATTTTTCGATGATCTGATCGGGGTAGCCGCGCGGCTGCGCATCCTCATTCCACGGTTTGAAGTACGCGTTTCTATCCATCACCAATTTCGTTGTTGGATCGTACGAGGTGAAGGCGTAGGCGCCGGTGCCCGGAATTGGAGTTACTCCGGCGTCGGTAGTGGGTGCAGATTTGGGCAGGATAACCGCGTGTGGAAAGGAAAGTTTGTAAAGGATCTCCGGATCCGGTGCAGTGAGGTTGATCGTCACGGTGTTAGCCGCCTTGTCGGCGCTGATCCCGCCAGCCAAGGTGCACGTGGCCGGGGTCTTCAAGCAGGCATCAGCGCCCACGATTCCGTTGTAGAAGGAGCCGGCCGTTGGGCTTGACACCATGAAAATGCGCTGGAATGAAGCAACTACGTCATCGACGGTTACGTCGGTTCCGTCGGAGAACTTGATGCCCTGGCGAAGTTTGAAGGTGTAGGTCTTACCACCGTTGGTTGGCGTGGGGATGGCCTCGGTTAAGTCTGGAACGATGTCGAACGAATGGGTCCCGCCCACCTGTTTGAAGGCGGTCAATCCGTCGTATGCACCTTGATAGAGCGAGGCGAATTGCAGGGTGTAGTTGATTTTGGGATCAAGGGTTCCGCCGGCGGCCTTGGACAAGAGCGTCAGCGTTCCTCCGGCATGTGCCTCCTGGTACCCGCTCGCGTCGGCGCTCATGGACGTTGAAGGCTTGGATACCGATGGAGTCGATCCACTTGAGCAAGCCGTAACCGTCATGGACAGGGCAACAATTCCTGCCGCGCCCCACATGATTCGTAGACGACCTGAGCCGAACTGATGTCGCTGGGAATGTCTCATCATCATGATCCCTAGGTTTGCCCCGCTATCCCCTATGTATACAGTCTCGACATGGATCCCGACCTCCTCTTTGCCCTGCATCTGGCCGATTTAGCGGGGGCCGTCACCATGGAAGCATTTGGCGGCCGCCAGTTGGTCGATATCAAGTCGGACTTATCGGTCGTCACGGCAACGGATCGTCTTACCGAGGGTGTCATTCGCTCGGCTATCCGGGCTGAGTTTCCCGCTGATGGAGTGCTCGGTGAGGAAGAGGGTCTACACGAAGGCACCTCAGACCGCGTGTGGGTGATTGATCCCATTGATGGCACCCGCAATTTCGCTGAGGGGCTGCCCATGTGGACAACGCTCATTGGTCTGCGCGTCGGTGATGAGGTTCGCGTGGGTGTCGCGGACGCGCCAGCGCTATTTGAGCGCACCACGGCCGTACGGGGACAGGGTGCGTACCTCAACGATCAGCGAATTCAGGTGTCTGACGTGCGCTCTCTCTCGCAGGCGTTCGTCCTACACGCCTCAGTCGAAGAGTTCGTGGAGCAGGGTGGGGTCGATCCGCTCGTGCGCCTCACGACGTCTGCGCGCGGATCGCGCGGGGTGGCCGATGCCTGGGGTCACTTGCTCGTTGCTCGCGGTGCCGCAGATGTGATCGTCGAGGCTTCAGATTGCTTCGAATGGGATTGGTCCGCAACGAGTGTGATTCTGCACGAAGCGGGTGGTCGCCTTTCTGAGGTGTCGGGCCACGGTCTGACTCCCGGTTGCAAACTCATGGCGACCAACGGGCACCTCGACGACGCAGTTCGGGCGGCCCTGTCTGGCGAAGCCTCAGACCACCGATACTGAATCGTCATTCAGTATTCGTCGAAAAGTGCTTCCAAACGGCACATAGACTCGGCAGAATGACCGAAGTCGACCGTTGCGCGGATTCGGTCATGGTCTCACTAGTTAAAGGGGATGGGATGTCGAGCCAATTTGCTCGCAGCTTCGTTAGTCGCAAGCCCGTGCGGATGATGTCGGCGGCTATCGCCCTGACGATGGCTGCGAGTGTGGGTGCCTTCGGGATGGTGTCGGCAACGGCTGACTCTGCATCACCCTCGCCCGCGGCTGCGCCCAAGGTTCTGCGGATCGGCACGACGACCAGCATCGACAACCCGACGATCTGGGCGGTGAACTCCGCATCAGAATGGGGATCGATCGTCATTCAATACGACATGGCGCTGAAGTTCGGACCGGATCTCACAGCTAGTCCGGGACTCGCAACCTCGTGCGATCCGAGTGAAGACAATCGCACGTGGACCTGTCATCTACGCGATGGTTTGAAGTGGAGTGACGGTCAGCCGATCACATCCAAGGATGTTGTGTTCAGCTACAACTTCGTGCGAGACAAGCAATTCGATTACTTCAACAGCTATTTCCCAGAAGGCACCACCTTCACAGCGCCTGATGACAAGACGTTTGTGTGGCACCTCACCAAGCCGAGCATTGGTCCGATGCGCCCAGCATGGTGCTACATCGTGCCTGAACACATCTGGGGGAAGTACTCCAACTCCACCCAGAATCAGATCAAGGCCGTGAAGCTGTTCCCAAATGTCGCTTCGGGGCCGTTCGTCATGACGCAAGCCAATGCCGGTCAGAATTGGACCTTCTCACGCAACCCCAACTTCTGGGGAACGAAGCCAACCTATGATCAGGTTGTGTTCCAGCTCTACACCAATCAGGAAGCCATGGTTCAGGCGCTCAAGAATGGTGAGATCGATATTGCTGACGGCTTTGATGGCCCACTTCTACCCGCGCTGACTGCAATCCCCAATGTTGCAGTTCAAAAGGTCGAGTCGGATTTCTGGGTCAGCTTGGCGTTTAACTTTGGCGGCCAGGGCCCGAACGCTCACCCACTTCCTGCGTTGAAAGATCTCAATGTTCGTAAGGCAATCCAGATGGCGATCGACAAGCAGGGAATCGTCGACAAGGTCTACCCGGGGGCTGCCACTCCGGGTGACACCATCGTCCGCCCGCTGTCTACGTTCTGGCATCTAAACGTTCCTGCGGAGAAGGTGATCGAGTACGACCCCGCGGCGGCGAATGCACTGCTGGATCAGTCGGGCTATGCCAAGGGCGCGGACGGGATTCGGATCGACCCCAAGACCAATGAGCCTCTCCACATCACGTTGCCAACCAGTGATGATGTCAACGGCAGCTCGGATGTCGGACAGCTTGTTCGTGGATATCTCAAGCAAATCGGTATCACTGTCGATGTGAAGCCGACAACGGCCGCCAAGATGTACGACCTGCAGCAGTCGGGAGAGTTTGACGCCTATATCTGGTACTGGAGCGGTGATCCTGACCCGAATTACGTACTCTCTGTATTTACCAGCAGTGCCTGTGATGGAGATGGTCATCTGTCTGATGGTTGCTGGAAGGATCCGGCTTACGACGCTCTGTTCGAAAAGCAGCAGGCAGAGTTTGATCAAGCAAAGCGTCAGCAGGATGTCTATGAAGCACAGCAGTACATCTACGACCAGATTCCCGATGTCGCCCTCGTTTACCCGAACTACATCGAGGCGTATCGCACGGATAAGGTCGCAGGACTTGTTGCTACGCCTGCCAAGGTCGGGTATCTCACGACGAGTTACGACTACGCAAGCATGGTGGCCGCGCATCCTGCTGAGCAGCCGGTAACGACGGACTCGTCGTCGTCCGGAGGGATTCCCGTGTGGGTGTGGCCGTTAGCAGTGGCCGCCATCGGCGTTGGGGTGTTCCTGTCGATGCGGCGCTCTGGTAAGGGATCTGAGGAGTTCGAACGCGACTAGAGTTCTGACGAATCGACCGACCACTCATGACGGCATAAGGGACAGGTATGCGACTGCGCTACATCGCACGTAAGTGCGGCTGGGCGTTGCTCACGTTGCTGTTTGTTCTATCCGCGAACTTCTTCCTGTTCCGCATCATGCCGGGTGATCCGATTGGATTGCTTGCCCGCAGTACCCGGTTGTCTCCTGAGGCTCTTGCGCAGCAGATTCACCTCTACGGTCTTGACCAGCCCTTACCAGCTCAGTACCTCACGTATCTCAAGCAGACCCTGTCCGGAAACCTTGGGGTATCGATCATTTCTGGTACCGAGGTTGCGGAAACACTTGCTAGCAGAATGTGGCCGACAGTTCTTCTGGTTGGGCTTGGCACGTTGATTGCCGCAGTGGTTGGGGTCGTGGCCGGGATCAAGGGTGGCTGGACGCGAGGCAGCGGATTTGACCGAGGATCCCTCTACTCATCACTTCTTCTGTATGCCACACCAGAAGGCTGGCTAGGGATGCTGTTACTCATCGTCTTCGCTGGCACTTTGGGCTGGTTTCCAGCCGGTGGGTACGCCTCGAATTCTGGTGCAGGGGCAGCGAGTTTCGGCGATGTAGCTCGGCACCTATTCCTACCTGTCTTGACGCTATCGCTCGGCTACGTCGGCTCGTTTGTCATCGTCATGCGTTCGTCCATGATCGACGTGAAGGAAGAGCAGTACATCACTACCGCGCGCGCTAAGGGATTGAGCGATGGAACGATTCGGAGTCAACACGCTGTGCCAAACGCGTTCCTGCCGAGTTTCACGTTGATTGTCTTGAGTGTTGGTTTCATCTTGGGTGGCGCCATCGTTGTTGAGACTGTCTTCTCGTGGCCGGGTCTCGGATTGCTTACATATCAAGCTATTCAAGATCAGGACTATCCGGTCTTACAGGCAGTGTTCCTCATTTCCAGTGGCGCGGTTGTGGTTGCGAATCTCATTGCGGACATTGCCTACGGATACCTCGACCCTCGCGTAGAGGAGGTGTGAGATGGCCACGGATTTGCCACTAGGTGATCAGTCGTTAGAGGTCGGACCGCTATCTCCTCGTCAGTTGACGTGGAGGCGTCGTCGCGATTCCTTTGGACGAACATGGTCAGTTTTCCGATCCAATCGTCAAGCCATGACCGGGCTCGTCATCTTGGTGCTCTTCGGCCTGGTCGCATTGTTTAGCCCGCTCTTGGTGAGTGAAGATGCAGTAGATCCGTCGATGGCATCGGGCCCGCCGAATTCACCCCCGATCGCTGGATACCCATTGGGAACAGACGGTTTCGGCCGCTCGGTTCTTGCCCTCTTGATCGTCGGATCTCGGGTATCACTCATCGTTGGCCTCACCGCAACCCTGGGCGCGGTATTCATTGGCGCGACTGTCGGACTAATTAGCGGATTCTACGGTGGGACCCGAATCGATCGTGTTTTGGGCACCTTGACTGACTGGTTCTTGGTGATCCCGTGGCTTGTCTTGGCCATTGTGTTGGCAGCGATTCTTGGGCCGACGTTGTTGAATGTGATCCTCGTTATTGCCGTTACATCGTGGGCGATGACATCGCGCATCGTTCGCGCTCAGACATTGAGCGTGCGAACCCTTCCATATGTTGAAAGGGCCCGAGCGCTCGGGGCGAGTGATGCGTCCATCATTACTCGCCACGTGCTACCCAATGTATTTCCAGTGATCTTTGCCCAGGCTGTGCTCACTGTCGCCATCGCGATCCTTTCGGAGACCACGTTGGCGATCCTCGGCCTCGGTGATCCGACGTCTATCTCGTGGGGAATCATCATCGAGCAGGCGTTCAACGCAGGTGCGATGGCCAACGGCTACTGGTGGTGGATGATTCCGCCCGGCCTATGCATCATCGCAGTCACGTTGGCGTTCACCATGTGCGGTTATGCGCTCGAGGAGATTTTCAACCCGAGACTTCGTCGGCGCGGGTAACCCTGTCGATTGTTGTGGGTGTGGGTCGATCCATGATTTGCCAAGCGAGGGAGTGAGATGAGCACCGATTACGTCTATCCATATGGTCAGGGTGGTGAGTGGCTCAAGTGCGCCCTGCACACCCACTCGACGGTGAGCGATGGAACTCTCACCCCGGAGTATCTGCTTCGGAGTTACGCAGAATCGGGCTTCGACGTGGTGGCGATCACCGATCACTGGCGGCTCACCGAGGTGCCTTCCACCGAGGCGCTGATCACCCTGCCGTCGGCCGAATTGGGTTTTGACCTGAAGTACCCCGCGTACCCAACACAGAGCGGTGAGTTCTTGGTCTACGGAATCTCAGACCTGCCAGAAGATCCAGGCGGAAACCGGGCCAATTGGCAGTTCAATGAGGAAGAGAACTGGGAGGCTCGCACATTTCCAGACATCACCACAGCAATGAGGTGGGCAGATTCCCAAGGGGCCGTGTCCTACATTGCCCATCCG
>Ga0194035_1000769_pt1 | contig 17851 bp, 14 predicted proteins | sample JunL2320m_MetaG_FD_148680 | JGI IMG/M metagenome (GOLD analysis project Ga0194035, IMG submission 148680) | Anoxic zone freshwater microbial communities from boreal shield lake in IISD Experimental Lakes Area, Ontario, Canada - Jun2016-L239-20m | ecosystem: Environmental > Aquatic > Freshwater >...
CTGTCAATCCTGGTTCATGCGGAAGAATGACGGCACCTGCCCCCTACGTTCCTTCCCACATGTGGATGATGACGTCGAACGCGCGGTGTGCGGGGGTTGAGACCGACCCACAAATGTGTGACCGCAAGACCCGAACCAAAACTTCTAATAAAATATTCCTTCCAAGCTCGCTTGCTTTTCCTCTCCTGGAAGGTCACCCATGTTGGTCTATGTACGGACGTCGAACGAGGTCCTTCTGAGGGCACGCGTTCCGGGAGCACAGAAGATCATCAGACTCCATCCTCTCGCTCTGCGAGCAAGAAGGACTGTCTGGCTGCTCCCCTCGTCGCTGAAACGACAACGGCGAGGCGTGGGATACCCACGCCTCGCCGTACACTCGACGCCAGCCCGAAAGCTGACGCTGTTGCTCTAACTATGAATGGAAAGGGAAATCGACGTATGACTCACGGCCTGATACGCAAAGGCAACGTTGCTACTTGTCGTCGCCGGTGTCTGCACCTCGTTTGCAGGCTGATTATGATCATGTTCCCGCTCACCTCGCAATTCCTTCCCCAAATCCTCGCGAAGCTTCTGAAGGAAGTCCGGAAGATACTTCTGGATCTTGCGCGACTCCACATTGGTCTCCTGCAAGGCGTCCAAAATCTGCTGAGCCAACGACCTGGGCTGCTGTGTCTCTTGAGCAGAGGCACTGAGATGCGTGACGTCTGTTGCATTCGCAACCGGCACAGCGGTCGATGGCGGGGTGGGCGCCGTGGTACCAGTGGACGGTTGCGGGATCACTGCAGCCGCCGCAGGCGCCCCACCCGGGGTAACCGCTTGAGATGTCGTAGTAGAAGTCTGTGGCTGTTGGCTGGCCGGTAACGTTTGTTGGCCGGTCACCTCCGAGACAATCCGCGCGGCGAGGGCCGTTACGGACCGTTCCACATCCACATTGAGATCCAGCCCTGAGAGAGAGGATAGTCTTCCGAACCGCTCGACCAGCTTCGCTGTCTTGGCGAGGGCCACGTCATCCTGCCCGTTCAAGTATTTCTCGAAGATGTTGGCGACTTTCCGAAACAGCTTCGTCAGATCCTTGACCTCTTGTTCGTTCAGGTCGCCTTCGACTGTCACGCCAAACTCTTGTTTCAGCGAATACTTGGCATACCTCGCTTCAACATCCGTCGTCGTGCCATCGCCTTCGACATGCGACTTGTAGCTCGCTGCAAGGAAGTCTGATTCAACATTTGCCGATAGGGTGATTGTATCGCCCTCCGCCGTGGTCACACTCAAGCGACCGGAGAAGTCGTTGGAGATCGCAACCCCGCTGACCTTGGTATCCAATCGCTGCGGCGCTGTGCCATTAGCCGACGGTAGATTAAAGAACTGCGTAGGATCGACTTGGGTCAGAGCTTGGACGGACATACGGCTTCTCCTCGATTAATAGGCTCGGTCAACGTACCGCGTAGCTCTCCTATCGGCACGGATCTGGCTGAACTTTAGTGGTCTTGTGGTATAGTGGAAGCGATCAACCATGAAGGGAGCCGTTCCCTTCCACACCGAGGAGGTAGATAAATGAAACAGGTTGCTATGTGGGCCATAGTACCGATGCTCATGTTGTTGGCATCAGGCTGCACGCTCAAGGGCACAGTGAAACAGATCACAGACACCACCTCCAACGTGACAGGTACAACCTCCGGCCACGCCTGGTGGAGTGAAGACGGCCGTTTGCTCCCGGAACATAAAGCCATTGCCTTTGCGACGTACAACGAAGCGAACCTGGAACAGGACGTTGCCAGAGGACAGGGCGAGTATCTGACGTCCATGAGCACCCTGCTAGGCGTAGCTCCGGATGCGCAACCGGCATTCCAAGCCGCCGCACAGCAACGCTTCAGCCAATGGGGACCGGCAGACCGACAGGCACGCCTGGACCAATTGCGCGCCATCTCGCGATAGCCCTACGCACATCCATGGGTCCGCCGGATCAGTGAGTCCGGAGGACCCGTGCAATTTTCGCTTCAGGTGGTTCAATGACACCCCGACCCATGACGGTGCGAACAACGATGCCATCTTTATAGATGAGAAAGTTCGACGGCACCGATGGCACGCGCGGCCCCGGCAAGATGATTCCTGCAAGATTCAACGGATCGCTGGCAGACAGTTTGATGTCATGAGAGGCAGCGCTAGACTCGTTCTGTTTTCTCATCGCCCGCAACGATTCGACCGCTTCCGGCAGCGCGAATTGCTCCCCCGTAAACCCACTTACAAAGCGCCCCCCACGGATTTCGCCTTGCAGTTCCATTCGACGGTACTGCACCAGCAGATCGCGCCAGGACTGAACCAACGACTCACGTGCCAGTAGATCACGGAAAACGACGCCGTAGCGGCGCAACAACTGACGCGCCACTGGCTCGATCGCCCGTGAGGCGTGAGGCGTGGGACGCAATGCTGAATGTGCAATGTTCAATGGTGAATGAATATCGATTGACGAATGACGATTGACGGTTGACGCGCTCGCTTGGCGGAGCAGCGACCACCGCCCGGCTGAGTATCGAGGCCGGCGAGACCGTTCCCGTCCTTCCGCACGGCGGCGGCGCGGGTCCATGAGGGCACGGAGATTATCAAAACCGTCGGCCGTGACCAGACCGGCTGCCACGAGTTCCCAGAGTCCTTCTTCCACTTCCGTCGGAAGATGGTTGGTCATCCGCACAAGGTCGGCAAAAAAACATGCGCCTCGCTCCTCCAGGGTGCGACGCAGATCTTGCGCCACGGAATTCAACTGGGCAAACGGGTCAGATCCCTGCGATGCGGCGTCATTGTGAAAGGCATCCCTCAGCCACTCGCCCTCCTCGCGTGGAAAGAGACTAATCGGCGCCACACTCGTCGGGATAATCCGGCGTCGTTCACAAACGTCGGCCTGTGCAAGCCGTGGATGTGGAGACAGCCTGCCCCAGCTGACTGCCCCACTCAAACAAAGCCGGTCCAGCCACTCCGGCTCATACTTCGCCAGCCTCGCGCGGAGCAAATGCGGCTCCCAGGCCGAGGATGCCGCTTCGAAGCCGGCCAACTGCACGACGATGGTCAAGAGACCAGCCTCGCCATGGAGACGTGACCCAGGAGCGACATGTTGCCATTGAAATAAAAATTTCATGAACTCAACCGCGGTCACTGGCTCGACTTCCTTTCGCAGCCTGCCGATGGTCAAACGGTGAATGCGCGCCAACAGCCGGCGGTGACACCATTCGGGCGCTCCGGCGCCAGAAAGTTCTGAGTGCTGAGTTCTGAGTGCTGAGTTAGGCCGAAACTGACCGCGGAGGACTTGCCCTGAGGCTTCGAGACGAACCATAGAGCGGTTCACATCATCAGCCGAAAGATGAAGCCGGTGGGCCAATTCAACTACCGTGGTTGGCCCGATACTTTCCATCCAGCCGAGCACCGTGACATCGGTAGCCACTTCATCTCCCGACGCAAACATCAATTCCACTTGGGTCCGATGCTCTGTCGCCACCCATCCTCTGACTTCTTGCACCTCACCCCCCACGTTGAGTTCAACCGCGCGCCCCTCTTCAATCAAGCGCGGCAGGTGCATCGCCCAGTCCTGCACCTCCTCGACCGGCAACCAGAGCAACGTGAACAAGGCATCGTGCAACTCATCCAGGTCGCGCACGACGGGCCAGGACTCCCGCTGTACCTCCTCAATCGCTGCCTGGTCCAACGCTCCGACTTCACCGGCCAACTGAACCGGAAGCGTACGACGCATTTCCACCGCCCTCGCCCGCCGCTCTTCCAACGGCGCATCGTCGAGAAAGCCATAGGGGTTGGCGTTCAATATCTCGTGCGAGAAGGGAGAGGGTATCGGTGTATCTACCGCCACACAGCTAATGGCGCCGGCTTCAATCTGCTTGAGGAGCGCCGTCAGCCCGTCGAGGTCCATCGCCTCAGTGAAACAGTCCCGCAAGGTCTCGTTCACGAGCGGATGATCCGGAATCTGGCGAGACCGCTCGCCGATTATATTGTCCTGACAGGCCATCGCATCGGGAAAGACGACGCCCAGCAGATCCTCCGCCTTCATCCGTTGAATCTGCGGAGGAACCTTTTTGCCATGGGAGAAACGTAGTAAGACCAGGGCACGGCTGGCATTCCAACGCCAGCGCGTCATAAATATCGGCGCTTGGAGTACGGCGGGAAGCAAGACCTCGCGAAGGGTCTGGCTGTGCAGGAACCCGAACACCGAATCGAGAGGGAAGCTGTGCTTCTCGCCAAGCGATATGACGATCCCGTTGTCGGTCGCTGCAGCTTGCAATTCAAAATCGAAGGTCACGCAGAACCGCTTCCGCAAAGCGAGCCCCCAGGCACGATTGATCCGGCCCCCGAAGGGCGTGTGCAAGACCAGCTGCATCCCGCCGCTCTCATCGAAGAACCGCTCTGCGACTATCGTCTGCTGCGTCGGCACGGTTCCAAGTACTGCCTTGCCCGCCAATACATACTCGATGGCCTGCTGTGCTCCACGCTGATCGAGACTGCACTCTTGGCGAAGCCATTGAACAGGTGAGGCGTAAGGGGTGAGGGCTAAGGTAGTTGCCTCAAGAGCGTGATCGATATCAGACCGAAGACGAGCCACCTCAGTTGAAAGCTCTGCCGTGCGAGACGGCGCTTCACCGCGCCAGAAGGGAATGTTGGGCGGTGTTCCGCGGGCGTCTTCCACCCGCACCTTGCCCATCTCTATGCCCTTGATGCGCCAGGAGGTATTGCCCAGCAACATGATGTCGCCGGCCAGACTCTCCACCGCAAAGTCTTCATCGACCGATCCCACGACCGTGCCTTCAGGCTCCGCAACCACGGCATAGTTCGCCGTATCCGGGATGGCCCCACCGGACGTGATCGCTGCGAGTCGCGCCCCTCTCCGGCCTTTGATACGGTGATTGATCCGATCGTGATGTAGATAGGCCAGACCCCGTCCGCGATTGGTCGCAATCCCGTCTGCCAACATCCGCAGCACTTGATCGAACTCAGAACGAGCCAAGGCCCGGTAGGGATCGGCCCTCCGGCAGAGATCGAACAGGTCGTCTTCCTCCCAGGTCTGTGTCGCCGCTGCCGCCACCAATTGCTGCGCCAAAATATCGAGCGGAGCTGGCGACACGGCAATGCGATCCAAAACTCCCGTCCGAATTGCGCGTATCAGCGCCGCGCATTCGAGCAGGTCATCCCTCGTCATGGCAAAGAGGCGGCCCTTAGGAATGGCCTTGATCCAGTGACCGGCCCGGCCAACCCGTTGCAAACAGGTGGCAATCGCGCGCGGCGAACCGATTTGACAGACAAGATCCACCGCGCCGATATCGATACCGAGTTCCAGCGAAGCAGTGGCAACGACGACACGTGTCTTGCCGTTCTTCAGTCGTTCCTCCGCCGACAGACGAATCTGGCGCGAGAGACTGCCATGGTGCGCGGCAACGGCATCGGCGCCCAGATCCCGCAACCGTTCTTCCAGAGAGTGCGACACCCTCTCGGCGAGGCGTCTCGTATTGACAAAGACCAGCGTTGAGCGATGCTGCCGAACCAGCTCGGCAATGCGATCGTAGACATCGGCCCAAATCGCGTTCGTGGCCACGGCGCTCAGTTCGTCCTTCGGTACTTCCACAGCCAGATCCATCTCACGCTTGTGGCCCACGTCGATGATGGCGCAGGGGGACGTGAAGTGTGAGGGGTGAGGGGTAAGGAGTGAGGGCTCGCGATTTCCGACGAGAAACTTCGCGATGGTTTCAATCGGCCGTTGCGTCGCGGAAAGCCCTATACGTTGAGGTTTCACGAGGGTCAGGGCTTCCAATCGCTCCAGCGACAGAGCCAGATGGGCGCCGCGTTTATTCGGCGCGACGGCATGGATTTCATCGACAATGACGGTCCGCACAGTCTGCAAGAGTCGGCGGCTCTTCTCTGCCGTCAATAAAATAAACAACGACTCCGGCGTCGTGACGAGAATATGGGGCGGACGCTTGAGCATCTGCTGGCGCTCCGCCATCGGCGTGTCGCCAGTGCGAACCAGTACCCGGAGTTCCGGCATCAAGAGCCCGGCAGACAAAGCTGCAGTACCGATTTCAGCCAAAGGCTGCTGGAGGTTTTTCTGTATGTCGTTGCTGAGCGCTTTCAACGGCGACACGTAGAGTACCTGCGTATGGTCGTCGAGCTCGCGGGCCAGGGCTTGGTTGAAGAGACGATCGATGCAGGAGAGAAAGGCGGCGAAGGTCTTACCGGAGCCGGTCGGCGCGGCAATCAGAACATCAGCCCCCGATTGAATGGCAGGCCAAGCCTGCACCTGGACATCGGTGGGAGTCCCGACCGACGACGTGAACCATTCGGCGATGAGCGGATGAAATCGAGAGAGGGACATGGCACGTAATCGTACCATGCAGCGAGGGGAAGCTCTACGGGCTAGGGAAGCGCTCGGACGTAGATCTGCTGATTCCCGCCAAGCGCACCGAGATTTGTCGATAACGATGAGTAGGCTACAAACCCGCCGTTGTCGCTCATAGTGGGTTGGCTGCTAGCCCCGTTGCCGGCATTGCCACCGATCGCGGTCTGCGACACAATTGAAGTCATATTGGCTTGCGTATCGCGTAAATAAATCTGAGCACCGCTGCCACCCGGAGGAATCGGCGCCAGGTTCGTGGCCAACGAGGTGAAGGCTACGTACTGGCCGTTTGAACTGATGGTGGGTTGACTGCTGGCTCCATCCCCGGCATTGCCGAGCCCGACCCGCGACACAAGTGTGGTCGTATTGGCTTGCGTATCAAATAGAAAAATCTGAGTGCCACTGCCGCCCAGCGTCGCCGCCAGGTTCGTGGCCAATGAGGTGAAGGCTACAAACTGGCCGTTTGAACTGATGGTGGGTTGACTGCTGTCCCCGTTGCCGGCAATACCAACCGCGTTCCGGGACACGAGAGATGTTTGGTTCGTCTGCCAGTCATGAATATAAATTTGTGACCCGCTGACGCCAGGAATCAGGCTGGCCGATGAGGCAAATGCCACAAAACGCCCATTGCTGCTGATCGACGGCGCGCTACTGGCGCCAACGCCAGGCACAGGAGGCACGCTATTATTGACGGAAAGCAGGTCCGTCCGCGGATGGATAGCAAACAACACTGAACCTGTCGCGGTCTTGCCAGTACTGTCTGTTACAGTGAATGTCACGTCGAAGTTACCTGCAGCAGTCGGGGTGCCGCTCACAACACCGGTGGTTCCATTGAGGAGTAATCCACTCGGCAAAACACTACTAATAAACACAGTCCAGGTGAAAGGAGCCGTTCCTCCTGTAGTCACAAGTGTCGAGGTGTAGGCATTTCCGACGACACCGAAATCGGCTGTAGTCGTCGAGATTGCAAAGGCTGGAGTACTGCTCCCACCCCCTCCGCTACCGCCCCCTGAACAGCTTAAGAGTCCAACCCCAAGGGCAATGATCGACAACACATATGCGATGGGTTTCATACCAGGCATTCTCTTACAAGTTCCTCTTTCCAGCAACAGTTGTGCCATTATATGCGACTGTGAAAAGATGGCCCAGTATACAGATGGGGGGAGGATTGAGTGACGCGACAGGCGACATCACCGCTCGTTGTGCTGGGATCTGGCTACACAGGACTGGTGTTGCACAGAATGGGAGCCTCTCAGGGCAGGACCATCCATGCCACCAGCAGAAATCCCCTGGAGAATCTCGCAGTTATTCCTTCAGGGCAGTGCCTGCAATTCGATTTGGAGCAGCCCTTGACCTGGGAGCATATTCCTCCGGGCGCCGACCTCATTTGGTGCTTTCCGGCCACACCGCTCGAACAAGTGCAGGCCTTCGCCCGTACGCTCGACGCACCGGCTCGACGCATGGTCGTTTTAGGAAGCACATCGGCATACGATGCACCAAGTCAATCGACTGAATATCCACCGCCCTGGATTGACGAATCGGCCCAGATCGACCTAACCAAGCCACGCGTACAGGGTGAGGAATATCTGCGCGAGCATCATGGCGCGATCGTGCTGCGCGTCGCCGGTATCTATGGTCCGGGACGGAACCCGCTGGATTGGATCAGGAGCGGCCGCGTCAGCCCCTCACGCAAGTACGTGAACCTCATTCACGTGGACGATTTGGCCGCCATCTGTCTGCTGGCACTGGAGAAAGGTAAACCAGGAGACGCCTACAATGTCAGCGATGGCACGCCGCGCACATGGAATGAGATCTACGCCACTGCGCAACAACGATGGGGAATGGCAACGGCAGCAAAAAAAGAAGACCGCTCAACGGGAAAACGAATCAGCACCGCCAAGCTTCGTTCTGAACTGGGCTACATTCTAAAGTACCCAGACTTATACGAGGCTCTCGCTCTGATTGAATCAACACGTCCACAATCGTAAGCAGGCTTGTCAAAACGGTCAACTTTCTTCACCCGCCCAACCCAGGCGATCCGCAACCGAAAGCATGTCTTTGGCCGCTCTCTCTTTGCGGGCGTTCAAACTGGTTTTGGACAAGGCCGCAGGTGACGCGAATGCCGCAGGCGTACCCTCCAGGGTACGTTGAGGACATTCGCGAACCGAGAACGCAGTTGAAAGTCAGTTTCAACGTCCGCTAACGGAGGAGGGCCATGACCGCAAGACACACGAGTAAGTTGTTGATGGCGTGAGCCAAGATGCCGGGCAGGAGACTTCCTGTTTTTTCATAGATCCAGGCCCAGAGCACTCCGCTCCAACAGACACTCAGTAACCCCACCCATCCATAGCCATGAGCAATGCCGAAGATACCGGCGCTGATCAATGCAGCCGGCAGGAAGCTGAACTTGCGCCGAAGAATCGCGAACAGCAATCCACGAAATGCGAGCTCTTCGAACAGCGGCGCAAAAACCACGTATTCGGCTAAACTGACGGCCGTCAGGGAGGGCGTGGCCCAGACGAGATCTGCGTCGAACCATTCGGCCCAGTGGCTGGTCAGATGGAACGATTCCGATACCCGATCCATGATCCACCCGCCCCACAAACCGGCTGCCACCACCGCCAATACCGCCGCAGCCAGACGACCGGCATTGGCCCAACCGATTTCCAACCCAAAGCCGGCATCGAACGTCATGCCGGACGGCCGGAAGAGGTAGCGATAGGCCAAGAAGAGTAACGGCACATTCGACAGAGGAATGGCCAACGCCCGGAGTGAGACGTTATCGGGTGACGCATAGAGTAAAAACAGAGCAGTGACCATAGCGCCGATCGCGCCACCGCGCAGCAATACCGCCGCACCGACCCCACCTGGCCATGGCGGCGGCACGCCAGGCTCATGCAGTCGAATGAAACTGGACGGCTCATTCCGTCTGAACCAGAGCAGCAAGCACACCACTGTGCCGATAGCCATCGCGCCGAGTTCGACAAGCGTCAAGCGATTCGACCGGGAAAACTGGCGGTCGACGCGCACCGCGGCCTGTTCCTGAATCCTGGCCAGGAGTGCGATATCGTCGGCGCGTCGCGCCAAACGTTCAGCCAATCGATCATAAAACCAGCCGGAGGGCAACAGCTCCGCCACCTCTGCTTGCCATAAGACGTACTTGTCCGCGTCCTGGACCGGTCCTTCGCCATAGGCGGCCATCACCAGATCGGCAAGTTGAGGAAGAGGATCTTCTGCCCCGGCCCACTCATGCGCGGAGAGGAGCGCCTGCGAGACATGCCCTGCCTCGGCTTGGAGAATCGCCAATTGAAGGGGCACTAATGGGTCTTCCGAGATCCCTGCCAGTTCTCGATACCACTCAATCTCATTCGATCGTTCAGCCTCATCGCCACCGGAAGTCCAGGCCAAGAGTTGCTGCTCCCATTGGGGCGCACGCTTGAGTCCCTCCTCCACATCCCTGGTCCGACTGACCATGAGACTCAGCGCCAGCTCGGGTGACTCGATCCGATCCAGCTTCGCTGCCGATATAGACAGCCCTACCACCGACGCCAGAGAAACTAAAAGGAAGAGCGCGGACAACAGCGTGACCTTAGGCGAGAACCGCCCGGGATAGACACCAATCACCGGCGGCACATCGGTAGCTCGCCACCAGGACTTGGGCTGCGGAGGATCGTTGAGAGGCACAGTGGCTGATTCAATCATCGTTCGAACTATAACATGCTATTTTTCAGGCTCGAAACCCCCTCCAGAGGGGCTAGCAGGAGGCCGGCGCGTAAAGCGCGATCCGAAGTTCGAAGTTCAGGGTTCGAAGTTCCGAAAACCTCGAACTGTTCCGCGTCTCGCCCGTCCCGTTCTTCCCAGTTCGCCTCTAACTCAGAACCCAGAACTCAAAACTCAGAACTTTCCTGTCCGTCCCGCCCGTCCCGCTTTTCACGCAAGTCTCGTCAGTCGCGCCCTCCCATTCAGATACCCGTGGCCGAACGCGACTGAACTCCGCTATACTGAGCCTCTCGTGTGAGGCGTGAGCGAGACAAGCAAGACGTGCGCGACAGGCGCGACGCGCGAAGATAAATCTCCCGCCCAGTCGCGCTTTTCTCGCAAGTCACGCGAGTCTCGCATTTTTGGAGCGCTATGCCGGTTAAAAACTTCATCCCCCCACGCCGACTGCTCCTTGGCCCTGGGCCGAGCATGGTGCATCCGCGAGTCCTGCGTGCCCTCTCGACTCCCCTGATCGGCCACTTGGACCCAACCTTTCTTGCGCTCATGGACGAGATCCAAGCCCTGTTGCGCTTTGTCTTTCAGACTAAAAACCACTTCACCATCGCAGTCTCCGGCACCGGCTCAGCCGGTATGGAAGCGTCGATCGTGAATATCGTTGAGCCAGGCGATGGGGTGATCGTCGGAGTCAATGGCCTGTTCGGTACACGCCTCGCCGCTATTGTCGAACGCTGCGGGGGCAAAGCCATCCTGGTCGAAGCCCCCTGGGGACAGATCATAGAGCCTGATGCCATAGAAGCATCATTGCGTCGATCCGGTCCAGTCAAAGCTGTGGCCATCGTGCATGCCGAAACCTCGACCGGCGCCTGGCAGCCGCTTGAGCCGATCGCCCGTCTCTGCCGCGACCATGACACGCTCTTCGTCGTCGATGCCGTGACCTCGCTGGGAGGCGCACCGGTCGAGATCGATCGTTGGGGCATCGATGTCTGCTATAGCGCCACGCAGAAATGTTTAAGCTGTCCGCCAGGATTGTCTCCCTTCACCCTCAGCGACCGTGCATTGACCGCCATTAGAGCCAGGCGCACCCCCTGCCAGAGTTGGTACTTGGATATGGCTTTGATCGCGGACTACTGGGCCGAAGGCTCCAGAGCCTACCACCATACGGCTCCGATCTCCATGCTCTATGCCCTGCGGGAAGCGTTGCGGCTCGTCGAAGAAGAAGGATTGCCGGCTCGCTTCACTCGCCATCGACTGAACGGCGATGCCTTGGCCGCTGGCTTAACCGAACTCGGGCTTTCTCCCCTTCCTCCAATAGAACATCGACTGCCGATGTTGACCTGCGTCACAGTCCCTGCTCATATTCCTGAAGCGAAGATACGGGCGAGCCTCCTCTCGACCTATGGCATTGAAATCGGCGGCGGACTCGGGCCACTGAAGGGGAAGGTCTGGCGCATCGGCTTGATGGGTGAATCATCGACCGAGGCTTACGTCTTGACCCTGCTCAAGGCGCTGGAAGATCTCTTTATCCGTGACGGCTGGCTTTCCACTCCAGGGACCGCACTCCGGGCTGCCGCAAGAGTCTATGGCCGTAAGAAACCTTGACAGCGAGGACTTCGATCGCATGAAGAACAAACCGTCACTTTGGATGATCGCCACCGGGGCCTTTGCCTTTCTCGCCATAGCCGCGTACTTGTTCTTTGCCCTAACACTGGCCGATCATTGGGGATCAGCGCCTGTTCCACCTGACAAGACCGAGGCGCCAAAGTTGCCGATGTGAGGGCCACACCATGATGAAGTCCCTTGCCATTCGCTCAGTGCGCGTCATCGACGGAACGGGACGGACGATCGAACGGGCCACGGTCGTCATTCGCGGCGCCACAATTGCCGCAATCGGATCTGATCGAGACATCTCCCCCCCGCGTGGAGCAATCAAAATCGATGGCCGTGGCCTCACGCTGTTACCAGGCTTGATCGACTGCCATGTCCATCTCTGTCTTGGGGGCGAGCCGGACGTCGTCGGAGCGATCGCCCAAGAGACGCCCACTCTCACATTGCTCAAATCAAGCCAGGCAGCGCGAAAATCCTTGGAGGCAGGCTTCACCACCCTGCGCGACGTGGGGTCACGCGACCACTCCATCTTTACCTTGCAACGGGCTATCGACACAGGACTCGTCCCCGGACCTCGCATTGTCGCGGCAGGTCTGGCGATTTGCATGATCGGCGGCCATGCCCGGTTTATCGGTCAAGAGGTGGAGGGAGCGGAGCAAGTCCGTTCCGTCGTGCGCGCGCAAATTGCCGCCGGGGCTTCCGTCATTAAAGTCATTGCGTCAGGTGGTGTCCTGACGCCAGGCACCTCGCCGGACCAAGCGCAAATGACTGTGGAGGAGCTTCAGGCAGCCGTGGAAGAAGCGCAACGAGCCGGGAGGAAAGTCGCCGCCCATGCCCATGGATCGTCAGGGATGAAGAATGCCGTCCGCGCAGGAGTCCATTCGATCGAGCATGCCACGCTCATGGACGAAGAAGCCGCAGTCATGATGAAACAACAGGGCGTTTTCATGGTGCCGACACTCTCCGCGCTGGCCACCACTGCCGCTTGCAGGCTTGGATGCGGCATTCCAGAAAGCGCCTTGGACAAGGCCAAATCCATGACGAAGCGCCATCGGGTGAGCTTCAAGAACGCTCTGCGGAACGGCATCCAGATTGCGATGGGGACAGATGCAGGGACGCCCTTTAACTTTCACGGCGAGAACGCCCAGGAACTCGATCGGATGGTCGCCTTTGGCATGAGCCCGATGCAGGCGATCCTCGCGTCAACTTCAGCTGCCGCACGTTTGATCGGGATTCAGGACCAGGTAGGAACGATCGAAAAAGGGAAACTGGCGGATCTTCTGTTATTCAAAGGCAACCCGCTTCGTCATATCGATTTGCTACGAGACCACAGCAGGATTGTCGGAGTGATGCAGGCAGGCAAGTGGGCGGCGGGGCTTCTTTCAAAGACGTGAAACTCGAGGCGTGAAAGGTGAAAGGTAAAAAGTAAGAAGTAAAACGAGAAGAGCCTCCTTCGTTTCACTTTTTACATTTCACGGCTAACGCCGTTCGTAGAACAGCTCCAACGCGGCGGCGAAGCCCTTCATCCGCCCTTTGCGGAATACATCCTCAAGCTGTCCCCATAGCGATCTGACCCCTCCCTTATCGTCTCGTTTGACCACGCCTTGGGACAGCAGCATCTCCGTCGCCACGTCGAGGAGCCGCTGTTTGCGCCCCTCCATCTCAGCCGTGACCAGCTCCGCCATGACCTCCGATGCTCGCTCCTTGATTATATCTTCCTTAAACGTGTCATACCCTTGATCCGCCACGGTTCGCTCACGGATCACGGCGAGTTCAGCTTTGATCCGTTTCACATCTTTCACCAAGATCGCGAACACTTCCTTTCGCCCTTCATCGAAGAGCTTCTGCTCCATCTCGTCAAGGATGACGGCTGGGTCATCCGCTTCATCCCGCTCAATTTCATCTCCCCAAGTGAGTCGGTCATAGCTCCGACGCTTCTCCGGATCGCCGACAACTTCGTAGGCTTCATTGATCTCACGGATCTTGACTTCGGCCTGCGTACTATCGGGATTGCGGTCAGGATGGTGCTGAAAGACCAGCTTCCGGTAGGCCTTCTTGATCGCATCGTCGGACGCGTCGCGCGAAACCCCTAACACCCTGTAAAAGTCGATTCGTGCCATGGCGGGCGACTATAGCATGGGGGGGTAATAGGTTGGCAGGCTTGACAGTCTTACTCTTTGCACCGGGACCACAAGGGCAAACCCCTGCCGGAATAAGTACTTGAAGTCGGCGTCAACCGTACCAGTCCTTGACATCTCGACAAAGGGGCTTATGTTAGCACCATGACTAACACACCAACACCCAAAGCCCTGACCTACGACGAGAAGAAAGCTGCCGATGCAGCCTTCACAGGCCGTCCATTTAATGAGGCATGGTCCGCTTCAGCCCGAGCGATCTACGACGGTATCGTGAAGGCCTTGCCTCATACAGACCTGGAGGTTCCCGCTCCTTCAGATGTCGAAGAGTCTGCAATGACTCTCTCCGCGCAGAGCGAGCCTCTCCAGGCTCAAGCACCGCTCGCGCTAGAACATGCCAGCGGGCAAGAGTTGCTGGATGAAACGGTAGCGCGCCAAACCATTCGCGACCGGGAAGCAGCGATTCAGGCCGGGATCTTGATCGATGTGACGCCCACCGCCCTGGAGCTCGGCATTACATTCCCTGTCACGATCACTCGACCGCTCTGGGAAGTGGGAATCGTCACGAACCAAGCGCTCCCAGAAAAGGATCAAACCAGCAGGTTGCGCGACATTCTGATGGCCTTTCGCCTGCGCCTGGCCAGTCTGACAACGGTGTCACCGCTGCTCGACTTTCCGGTTCTACTGGCCTTGCCACCGAGCCAGGTGCCACAGCCGGTGCCGTTATTTGCCCTCATTCAGGCAGACCCCACGCACCAGGCGAACGTGACGCTCTTGCTGCCGAATGAAGTGTCTTTATCCATTACCTCACCGAATTAGGCAGGAGGCTGAAAAAGTCGCTCTCAAGAACCGTGAAAAGTAAGACGTAAAAGGTGAAACGTTAATTCTAGGACCGCTGAATGCCATTCCTTCGAAACTTTTCACTTCTCACCTTTCGCTTCTTACGGATTACAGGGCGGCCTTTTTGATCAGCCTGTGCGCTAGGGCCCGTTCCTCTGCCTCGGTTGTGACTATTCCATCAATACGCGCGTCCAATAATTTCCCCAAGATCGTCTTGTACTGCGGCCCCGGCTGCAGCCCCATGGGTTGAAGATCTCGCCCGGTCAGTGCCGTCTTCATTGTCTTGTTCTTTTTATAGGCCGTAAGGCGTCGTCTCAGCAGGCTCAGTCGCACCCCCTGCTGCTTACTCATCTGCTTCGCGAGAAGCAGCACAAGGACCTCTTCCGAGAAATCTTCCAAAAGGCGATACACCTTCGATGGCCGTATAGTGCCTTCTTTGGTAAGTCTCTTCAGCGTCTGATCGACCAGACGCCCTCCAGCACTCATCTTTCTCGCCTGTTCTCGTGAAAGTGCTAACCGCCGGATCATCGTTGCCACGACAGCCTGACTGGCCTCGCTCGACAAGGCCATCAGATAGACGATCGGCCTGTCGAGCGCAGAGTCCGGGAATCGACGTACCCACCAGCCGAACGCCTTGGGAACGGCAGTAACCATTTGTTTCACATTCTTGCTGTAGCACAAACGGCGGTGGAGGAAGCGAAGCAACTTCAACTGGTCAAGCCGCGCAATCGCGCGTACCGGATCGTGCTCGGCAAACAGCAACAGGATTTCGTTCTGCAATCGAGGACCGGAGAGCTGCTGGATCAGATTCGTGGAGGCCGCTTGCGCCAGCAAGCGCAATGTGGTGCGTTCAAGCTGGAAACCGAACCGCTGTTCGAACCGGATCGCTCTGAAGATACGTGTGGGGTCGTCTTGGAAACTCCCCGCATGGAGCACGCGGATCGTGCGGGCACGAAGATCACGCTGCCCTCCATAGACATCGAGCAGGCGACCGAACTGCCCCGAATTGAGTTGTACTGCCATCGCATTAATGGTGAAGTCCCGCCGATAGAGGTCCTCTTCGATTGAGGCAGGCTCAACCGTCGGCAACACAGCGGGCTGCGCGTAGGACTCTCGCCTGGTCGTCGCGATATCCATCTTCAGTCCATCCGGGAAGGTGAGTCTCGCCGTCGCAAACCGCTCAAACACCGCCAGCCCAGCTCGATACCGGTCTGCCACAAGCCGCGCAAAGGCGACCCCGTCTCCCTCTACCGTAAGATCAAGATCCCAATTCTCCCGTTTCAGCAAGAGATCGCGGACGACTCCTCCTACAAGATAGACAGCCAGGTCTCGCTCGTCTGCAAGTCTGTAGATTTGTTTCAATAAATGCCGCTGCCGCATAGGCATTTTGCTCAGCGAAACGATCGGCTTTACCTGGTTCTTCATTTCGGACATTGTAGCAATCCTGCCACAGTCAAGACAGCCCTCTGGACTAGGACATACCCTCCAGCTAAATCCCGTTTACGAAACGACCGCAGACTCGTCTCATCCCATAGGGAGTCACCAGCAGGGCTTCAGCAACCCCGGCAAGAGAATGACTACGGCACTCATTTTTCAAGGAGGTTTTATCATGAAGGTTTCACAGGCTATCGAGGCTTCAGTCAGCAGCGTGGTTTTCCTCGGCATGATGACTCTGTCGGCCGGACTAGCCCTCGCCGAGCGCGGCGACGAAGGAAGCGTCCAGCTCAAGGCCAAGATGGTGTCCGGCACAGCCTCGGGCAAGGCCTTCTATCAGGAGAGTGGTAACCGTCGGCGCCTCAACCTGGAGGCAGCAAACCTTCCTAATGCCACCCAATCTCTCAAGGCTGTTTTTGTGAATGGCGTCTGGGTGGGGAACGTGACGTTCGCGGCCTGTCCAGCTCCAGCCCAGCAACTCCTCTGCGGTGCAATGGATCTCAACACACAGGAAGGGCAGGCAGTCCCGGTGGTCACCGGTGGCCAAACCATCCAGATCGGGTTGAGTCCCGCTATACTCGCCGGTACGTTCTAATCATTTTTTCTTCGAGACAACAGAGCCAGCCGCCCTCCCGCGGCTGGCTCCGTTGTTTTCTGAGCAACGCTTCCAACTTGTTTACCTTTTCCTCATTCCCCCGTCTTATTCAGTGACAGGCTGATTGGAATGGGCCACCAGTTGAGAGAGCAGGATCGGCGCCATCCAGCAACAACCGCGATGCTCACTTATAACCCACTCTCTCATATAGAAGGAGAACGCATCATGAAGAACAGTCTCTTGAAAGCCGGAATGATCGCAAGCATAGTCATGGCCGTGGCGGCACCTGCAGTCCTACCGAATGTGGTATTCGCGCAAGCGGATGTCCGACAGGAAGATCGCCAGGCCGATCGGCATGCGGATCGCCAAGCTGACGGACAACAGGATCGGCAAGCGGATCGGCAGCAAGACCGCCAGGCTGACAGACAGCAGGATCGGCAGATGGATCGGCAAGCAGATCACCGGGCTGATCGGCAGATGGATCGGCAAGCAGATCACCGGGCTGATCATGGCGGACACAACCGGTAATCTCAACGGGCTGAACGAAACGAGGGGCTCACGACTCGAGTCGTGAGCCCCTCTTCTCTTACCCATTCCAACTTCAGCAATTACTTATGTCGCCCCGCGCGTTCATGCTTCCGGCTTTCGTTAATGCGGGAGGTGCGACTCTTCGGCGGGCCAATATTGGCCCATTCATTTTTCTGCTCTTCCGTCATGGCAGGTGCGGGCTTGGCTTTGTCCTCTATCTTGGTTACATGTTCCTGCTGTTTATCCGGCGGCTTTGCTTCTGGCCCCTTCAGCTGCCCGCTCGCTGTTCCTTTATCGACCTGCTGCTCTTTATTGGCCTCCCGTTGATCGATCGCAGGTGTTTCTGCCTCTGCAAAGCCCATCCCGGTCATCAACAGGGTCATTACACTGACCGCTAACAATATCCTCTTCATCCTGACCTCCATGGAATGTTGAGTTAAGCGAGACGGGCGAGACTGGCGGGAAAAGCACGACGAGCAGGCATAGGCTCACACGTCACGCAAATCTCGCATTTCACGCTTGTCGCGCGTACCCCCGGACTACCCCCACTGTACTAGGATTTGAGAGAATGGAAAGGGAAGAAGAAAGTCTAGTGATCCCGCCCGCCGTGGC
>Ga0194035_1000771_pt1 | contig 17827 bp, 20 predicted proteins | sample JunL2320m_MetaG_FD_148680 | JGI IMG/M metagenome (GOLD analysis project Ga0194035, IMG submission 148680) | Anoxic zone freshwater microbial communities from boreal shield lake in IISD Experimental Lakes Area, Ontario, Canada - Jun2016-L239-20m | ecosystem: Environmental > Aquatic > Freshwater >...
ATCGCGTTAATCGGGGTAAAGACATTGGCCCGAATGATCTCGGACAGCGTTCGTGTGGGACCCACTTGCGACGTGTTGCCCAGGCCAGCAGCGACACGTTGGCTGACCTCAAGGGTCGATAAACCCATGTTCGCGGCGCGGTCGTTGAACGGAGCGGATTCGACCACGTGTTTATCTTGGCATAGTCGGCGTTCGCGGTGGCTCGGCCACGAGTGGGTCGGTGCCTCGTTAGCGCAGCGCGTACACCTGATAGGTGACGTCGCCGTCGCCCGTGCTGCCGTGGGCCACAGCTTGCACGCTGTTGAGCCACGCATAGCGCTCGTCGCCGGTCTCGAATAGCGGAGCCGTACGAATGTTGGAACCGCCGTCGACCCCGATGCCTTTGTATTGCATGAGGATGATTGCGCCGTCGTCGGTTTCGAGCAGCACGCGTACGTCGAGCTGTAACACGCCGTCGGGTCGCACCGTGACCCAATCGCCACCGGGTGCCTTCACGACGCCCTTCAACTTCGGACCTTCAAACGTGCCGCTCGAGGCATCGACCACGACTCGAGTGCCATTGGGTCCTTTGGCAATCACGCCGGACGTGTTGGTGGTGGCAGTCATTGAAAACAGAAACTCAACAGGGAGAGACACAACATGATGCATGCCACATTCTGCCCTGCTGGCGACGACCCCAATGCCCGCATGGGCGCGATTTGAGACAACTGCTGTCCCAAACCGCGCCCATGCACGGGGTTTGTGAGCTATTCGATGGTGCCGTACGCGCCTTGAGTGCCGGAAATTGAAGATCCGCTGAGTTCATCGAGCACGGCGTCGAGGTCGGCCAGAAACGGAGCGATCTTGCCGTCGTGAATTGCGTTGACCGTGCAGTGCAGCGCTGGGGGAGGACCTTGGCGATCGAGGTACCAGCCGCGCTTCCACAGGCCATCAGCGATGGCGAACACGTCGAGTGCTGCGGGATCGGCCGCGCGGAACGAAACCAGTGTTGAGTCAGGCGGGGCGACCAGTTGCAGTTGCGGTCGGGCGAGCACGCCAGCCACCAGTTCTTCGGCCGCGCGTCGCGCCGCCAAGGTGACTCGCATGTAGCCCTCGTCGCCGAGGAAGTTCATCACGGCCCACGCGGCAGCCATCGACCCGCCGCCCTTGGTGCCCATGATGCCCGATGAGCCATACATGCCGCCGAGCCAATTGTCGGTGACATAGGTCTGATAGCTACGTAGTTGCTTGTTGCGCCACGCGATGACCGAAGCACCCTTCGCGGTGTAGCCGTACTTGTGAAGATCGACAGAGATGCTGGTGACCCCAGGAACCTCAAAGTTCCATGCCGGAATCGTGTAGCCAAGTCGCTTGAGATACGTGAGGCTGACGCCGCCCATGCAACCGTCGACATGACAGTTGATATCTCGTTCGGCTGCGATGGCAGCAATGGCCTCGATGGGATCGACGACGCCTTGTGGGTACTGAGGCGCCGAGCCGACCAACAACACCGTGTTGTCATCGACCGCTGCAGCCATTGCCTCGGGATTCGCTCGCCAATCTTCGCTCACGCCAACGCGTCGGCTTTCGAGACCGAAGTAGTAGCACGCCTTTTCGAATGCAGCGTGGGCACTGGTGGGCAACACCACGTTGGGTTGGGTGACGCCGCGCTCTTTCTTGCCGCGCTCGCGTGACGCCTTCACCGCCAGCAAGATGCTCTCGGTGCCGCCACTGGTCATGAACCCCGCAGCGCTTGAATCGCCCTGCAGCCAATTGATCACGATGTCGACCACTTGTGCCTGGATGATTCGAAGGCTTGGGAAGGCGTCGGTGTTCAACGCGTTCTCAGACGCAAAGGCGCGGTATGCCTCCTCGGCGACAGCGAGCACATCTTCGCCCGCGCTGTAGGCAAGCGTGAACGCCCTGCCGTCGCGCCAACGAACGTCGTTGACCTTCATCTGTTGCAGCGTTGTGATGATCTCGTCGTGCGAGAGCCCGGTTGAGCGAAGTGTCATGCACAGACAATACGACGCGGATAGCGTGCAAACCCATGAGTGACCTCACCAAACCCGAAGTAACCATCCCCGCTGGCGACGCGCCAACCGACCTACTGATCGAAGACCTCATCGTGGGCGACGGCCATACTGCAGTTGCAGGCATGTCAGTCGACGTGCACTACGTGGGCGTTTCGTGGAGCACCGGCAAGCAGTTCGATGCAAGTTGGGATCGTCGCGACACGTTCCAGTTCCGCCTCGGCGCTGGCCAAGTCATCACTGGCTGGGACAAGGGTGTCGAGGGCATGAAGCTCGGTGGTCGTCGTCGCCTCACGATTCCGCCAAGCATGGGCTACGGCGCGCAGGGCGCTGGCGGCGTGATCAAGCCCAACGAGACCTTGGTGTTCGTGGTCGACCTGTTGGGTGCCCGCTAGCCAATAGCGTTTTGTTACAACACGATCTTCGATGGATCGGCTCTATCGAACTGAACAACGATGAGCCGATCCACCGCAAGCTTCGTGTAGAGCTCGCGTTGAGGCGAGCCTGCGTCCATCAGCTCTTCGCTCCATGGTTCCCATGTGGTGACCAACAGCGGCGCCATGCCTTCGGGGCGTGCTTCGCGTGCGGCTTCGATGATCGCCTCGAAGCGCGGATGGTTCCACCGGATGTTAATGCCGTCGGTTTCGCGTGCCGCCAGAGTGGCCAGCGCAACACTGTTGACACCCACGATCATTGGGGGAGTGGTTGGCGGAATCGGGAATCCGGTGACCCCGTTGACTTCGCCGGCGGCCCACATCGTGCGGCTCATATCGATGAACTCTTGAACACGCGCATGACGCCTTGCCATGTCGGGATGTAGCGCGATGCCGACAGCGGCGTGCTCGGCTCCGAACGGCGATGCCGGAGATGCGCCAGCGCCGATGCCCAACCAGAAGCGACCATTCGAGATGATTTGGGCCGAGGCTGCAGCGGCTGCGAGCACTGCGACAGGACGATTCCAGACGTTGGCAACAAGTGTGCCGATGCCGATCGTTGTGGTCGATGCGGCCAGCGCGCCAACCCAGGTGAAGCACTCGAGCATCTGATCGCCGCGCATCACTTGGCCCGCAAGGTGATCGAGAACCCACGCAACGCCGTAACCGGCCTCTTGCGCTGCAAGTACTGCGTCACGCAGTTCGGGCCAAGGAGTAGTGGCTGCGTTGAACTGTACGTCGAGAATCACGTTGGTGAGTTTGCCATGCAGGCGGGCCACACGAGGCGTTGATTCACAAGGTTTCGATTGCTCTCCGTGCGGTAAGGACAGAGTCGAGAGCGTCTTCGTGGGTAGCGCCCAAAGCCGTGATGTGACCCATTTTGCGGGCTGGTCGGGCTTCGCGCTTGCCGTAGAGATGCATCGTGGTTCCGCTCTGGAGAGCCACCCACGAGTGGGGTGGAGCGGCCGAGGCGCGAGCGTTGCTTGGCCACAAATCACCGAGCAGATTCGCCATGGCGCCAGGGGAGTGGGGTGTGACATCGCCGAGCGGCAGATCGCACACAGCGCGAATGGCTTGGGCGAACTGCGACGTGGGCGATGCCTCGATGGTGACGTGCCCAGAGTTGTGCGGCCGCGGGGCGATTTCGTTGACCACGATTCGCGACGGCAGCGATTCGGTTGCGCGGGTGACGAACATCTCGACAGTTAGCAGGCCGATCGCATTGATCTTGCGTGAGATCTCGAGAGCTGCGCTCACCGCTGACTCGGCGATGGCTGGGTCGATTCGGGCTGGCCACAACGTGATGTCGAGAATGCTGTTGCGATGTTGGTTTTCGAACGGGGCAAACGCGCGCTGCTCGCCGCTTGCCGAGCGCGCCACGATGACTGAAATCTCCATCGAGAAATCGACCAGTGACTCGATGACACACCGACTGCGCCCCATCTGCTGCCACGCCTCGTGGGCCTCGTCGATTGTGGCGACACGAGCCTGGCCCTTACCGTCGTAGCCCAACGTGGAGGTCTTGATGATCGCAGGGAACTTCAGAGCGACAGTGAGGGAGGCGAGATCGGCGTCGGTCTCAATAGCTGCCCACGCAGCGGTCTCGATACCAATGCTCTTGAGGAAGGTTTTTTCGAGAACGCGGTCCCGAGCGATCTCAAGCACGTGCCGACCGGGCCGCACGGGCACTTGCGCGTCGAGCGCGTCGAGCGCGGTACTTGGCACGTTTTCGAACTCGAGAGTGACCACGTCGACCGCGTCGGCTAACTGGGCGAGACCTTCGTTGTCGTCGAACGCAGACACGATGACGCGATCGCACACGGCCGCCGCTGGACACTGCGGGTCAGGGTCGAGCACAACGACGTGGTAGCCCATTGGCTGTGCTGCGAGAGCGAGCATTCGAGCAAGTTGACCACCGCCAAGAATGCCGATGGTGGCGCCGGGAAGGATTGGCTCAGGCATCGACACGACGCGTCATTGCGGCGCGCCTTCGATCCATGAGTCGTCGAGCACGGCGGATGTCTGCGAGTCGCGGAATGCACGGAGCCGCTCGCGCACATCGGGGCGCGAGTTGGCAACGATGCTTGCGGCGAGCAGCGCAGCGTTGATCGCCCCTGCTTTGCCGATGGCGAGCGTGCCCACCGGTATTCCTGCGGGCATCTGCACGATGGAGAGCAACGAGTCGACGCCAGACAACATGCGCGACTGCACGGGCACTCCGAGCACCGGAATGGTGGTCTTCGCAGCACACATGCCAGGCAAGTGCGCCGCTCCGCCAGCGCCAGCAATAATGACCTCAAGGCCGCGGTCCTCGGCAGTCGATGCGTATTCGAAGAGCAGATCGGGAGTGCGATGGGCACTGACAACCCGGGCCTCAAAGGCAATGTCGAGCGACCGCAACGTGTCGAGCGCGTGCTGCATCGTGTCGAGATCGGACCGGGACCCCATGATGATTCCAACCAATGGTGTCGTCGGCGCTGACATGTCGCCGAGTGTAGACGAACCGGTCGGTAACGCTTGAGCTGTATGGCCTGCGTAGTGTGCATGCGAACCGAGGGGGAGTCACATGGGTATTGACCAGGCTGCAGTTCAGAAGTTGCTCGATCGGGCTCAGCGCGAGGTGGACGAAGGCTTGTTGCCGGCGTCGCAGGTTGCGTTGGCCTATCAGGGTGATCTCGTCGCATTCGAGACATATGGCGACGCGACGAACGACACTCGATTCATTGTCTACTCGGCCACAAAGACATTCGTTGCGGGTGCAATGTGGGCGCTCATCGGCGATGGTCTCGTCGATCCGATGCGCTTGGTCACCGACTACATCCCCGAGTTCGGAACCAACGGCAAAGAGATCATCACCGTCGAACAGGTCATGTTGCACACGTCGGGATTCCCGTCGGCACCGTTGTCAGGTCCAGCGGGCGACACCAGCGCAGGGCGTACCGAGGCATTCGCGAAGTGGCGACTCAACTGGCAGCCAGGAACACGTTTCGAATATCACCCGTCGTCAGCGCATTGGGTGCTTGCCGAGATCATCGAGCGCGTCACCGGCGTTGACTATCGAACCGTGGTGCAAGATCGCGTCACCACTCCAGCAGGCTTACCGCGCGTGCTCGGCGATGTGCCTCATGTGGCGGCCGAACTGATCTTGGTTGGCGAGCAAGCGTCGCCCGACGAACTCGAAGCCGCATTCGGCGTACGCGAGTTGCCCGTCACCGAAGTGACCGACGATGCGTTGATGGGCTTCAACCGGCCCGAGGTGCAGCGCGTCGGCATCCCTGGTGGGGGAGGCGTCATGCGCGCCGCCGATCTGGCGATGTACTACCAGGCCGTGTTACATAACCCCGCAGGCATGTGGCACGCCGACGTGCTCCACGATGCCAAGACCAATGTGCGCAACCGGCTTCCCGACCTGCTGACCGGCGTTCAGTCGAACCGCACCTTGGGTTTGGTGCAAGCGGGCGACGACGGCAAGAGCAATTACCGCGGTATGGGTCGCACCGTCTCGCCGCTCACCGTTGGTCATAACGGCGCCAAGGGCCAGATCGCATGGGGTGACCCGGTGTCTGGCCTCAGCCTTGGGTATTGCACCAACGGCCTCGATGAAAACGTGTTGCGCGAGTCGCGTCGCACCACCGCAATCGGCAGCATCGCCGGAGTCTGCGCAACGAGTTAGGCGATCGGCTTGCGGCGCATCGCTAAAGCCGCTTGCCCATCAGCAATCCATGCTCGCCGAACTCGGCAAGTGTTGTGAATTCGAGATGTTTGTAGAACGCAACGGCTCGCTCATTTGCAGGACTCACGCCAAGGTGAACACCGGGGGAGCCCAAAGCGCGCAATGCGTTGAGCAGAGTGCTCATCATCGCTGCGCCGAGGCCGCGACCTTGCGCTCGCGGGAGCAAGTCGATGTGCAGATGCGACGGGTGTGCGCCGATGTGTTCGTGAGGTGTGAGTACAGGCCGGTGCATCGACCGATGGATCTGTTGATCACGAGAGCGCAGGTCACGAGCTATACCGGTTGGATTCGGGTAGCGATCTCGTAGCGCTGGCCACCAATCCAGCTCGAGGCGTCGTTCGAAATCGATGGTGTCGAGCGCGCCGATCACGTAGCCGGCGACGCCATCATTGTCGGCAGCTACAAACGCCAAGCGAGGCTCCAATGCGAGATAGGCGCCTGCCCACATGTGACCGGGTAGCTCATGGTCCTCGTACAGATGGCGCCCGTCGTTGCCAAGGTCGGCGGTTCGAACGCAAATGTCGTACAGGGCGTCCCTGTCAGTTGCGAGGGCCTGTCGAATCTGCATCGATCGAACAATAGTGAAGTGTCGAATGTTGCCACGCGACCAGACCTGTCAAGATTGTTGGCTGTCGATTCAAAGGAGGTGCGTCCATGTTGTTGTCCTGGCAGACCGCCTTCAAGATGGCCGCCGTCCTGATCGCAATTGCGCTATCCGTGAGTCGAGTGCGTCACCGTTGGACACCCACATTTGTTGCGACCGCCAAAGAACTCTCGTTGGTACTTGGGCTGTATGCGCTGTGGCAATACGCGCACGACCTAGCGGTGAACAAAACGGCTGGGGCGATGGAGCATGCGATGTGGCTCTGGAACCTCGAGCGTTCGATGCATCTGCCAAGCGAACTGAGCGTGCAGCGAGCGCTCATCGACCACAAACTGGTCATGCAATTTCTTAATGTGTACTACGGCGGGATGCATGTGCCAGCAGTCGGTATCTTATTGATCTGGCTGTTCTTCCGTCACCGCGAGCGTTACTCGCGGGTGCGCACCAGCCTCGCGTTGATGATCGCCGGATGTCTCACCATTCAGATGATTCCAATGGCACCTCCGCGGTTCCTTACTGATCTCGGATTCGTCGACGCGGGTTTGCGGTATGGGCTGTCGGTCTACGGCAGGGGAGGGAGCGGTATGTCGAATCAACTTGCAGCGATGCCCTCACAGCACGTGGGTTGGGCTCTCGTTGTCGGCTTCGCTGCCGTGACCATTAGTACGAGCAAGTGGCGCTGGCTCGTGCTGTTGCACCCGGTGCTCACCATTTTGGCCGTCACGGCAACCGCCAATCATTGGTGGCTCGATGGGGTAGTGGCGGGCGTGGTGTTGGCCGTGGCCTATGGCGCGCAGCGCGGGGTCGCAGCGATTCAAGCGCGCCTTCATCCGCCAGTACCGGCGCTGCAGTGAGTCGTACCGACACCGAGTTGACGCCCACCGAACCTGTGATCAACCACACATTCACACGTCGCGCCCTCTGGCTGCTTGGTGCCACCGTCTTTGTTGCCACGTGTTTCTTGTCGCAGCCGGTAACCGGCTGGAACTCGAACTCGCGCCTCGACCTCGTGTTCGCCGTGGTCGACCATCATCGCCTCACTATCGACGAGTATCAAGCAACCAAGCCCTTCGACACCGGCGACAAGGCGCTCTTCAACGGCCATTACTACAGCGACAAGACCATCGGTGTGTCGGTGGTGGCGCTACCCATGTACGTGGCAATACGCGGTGTTTCCAAGTTGTTCAACGTGCATCCAGGGTTTCAGTTGGTGCAATACCTGCTCACGAGATGGGCAGTTTCGTTGCCGGCCGCAGTAGCGGCGTTGCTGCTGGCGAATCTGTTGGTCAGGCTCGGGGCGATACCGAGGCGCGCAATCCTTGTCACCGCTGGCGTGTTCTTTGGCAGCATGCTCTTCGGGTATTCGACCGTTTTTTTCCCGTACCTCAATGGCATCGCGGCGTGTCTCGGTGCACTCACCATCGTGCTCGCGCCTCCACTCACCGCAAAGCGCGCAGCATGGGTTGGGCTGCTGCTTGGTAGTGCGTTGATCTTCGATCTCACGTTCGTGATCGCAGTTGCCGTGATTGGAGTGCTGTTCCTTCTTGGGCTGCGCGGCCTTGGCGTTGGGGGAGCAGCGCGCCCGATAGCAGCGGCCGCCGCAGCAGCTGCGTTACCGGTTGCTGGGTTCACGATCTACAGCATGGTGATCTTTGGCTCGCCGACCATCCCGTATCAGTACGAAGCTTCGAAATACTTCCGAGAAAACATGGCCAAAGGAGTGATGGGCGTCACGACGCCCAAGCGCGACGTGATGTGGTTCTTGTCGTTCCACGCCTACCGAGGCATTTTGTTCTGGTCGCCGTGGCTGTTGGCGCTCATTGCTTGCTGCATTTGGCTCATCAAAAACGACAAGCGTCTGCGACCTATCGCGATCGCATCGCTGGCCACACTGGTCAGCTACTTCCTCTTCAACTCGGCGTACTACGAGTGGTGGGGTGGCGCCACAATGGGCCCGCGTCTGATGATCCCGATGTTCGCTGTCGTACCCCTTGGACTCGTTGCGGTGTGCCGCGCTCACTGTCCCCGTTGGCTGCGCTATTGGACTGCGGCCACGATGGCGCTCGCTGTTGGCTTGTGTCTGCCGGTGGCGATGACCGATCCGCAGACCAAGCAAGGCAACGCACGCGCCCTGCTGACGGGCATTCATCCAGGTGTGCACCTGCGTGTGGTTCAGGTCGAGGTACTCAAAGACTTCTACCGCTTGTTTTGGATCAACATCAAGCCGGTGGCTGGCATCCCGATTGTGTTCAGCTTTATCGCGTGCATGACGACAATCGCCGGGGGAATAGGCCTTGCGTACGTCGTCGCTCGTCGCGGCGAAGCGACGACGTAGCGATCGACGCCGCGAACTTGCGGCGTAGGCGCCCTTGTGGGGCGTGTACGCCGCCACTTCGGCGGGCGTCGGCGGACGAGAGCGGACGCGGGACTGCTTCACTCGGCCGAAGTTGACATAACGATGATTATCGGCGCTGTGACAAGAGTGGATGTAACCAGCAGCACCGGCGTCCGACGTGTCGTGCGGTGCGATGCGACGTGAGCGCCGGACTGCGCAGTGCGTCCCGCCGTGTCACATGGCGTGACATGGCCCGGGCTTTGATCGAGCTTCCGCTGCCGTGCTGTACGCATAAGTTTCGTCAACGTGACGAAACTAAGCCGATATCAGTAGAGCGCTCGCTCAGCCGTTGTGGCCGACCATGTTGTCGACTGCCTTGAAATACTTGCGGGCGTAATCCAACAATTGTCCCTCGGACGGGTGGTTGATGGTCTCCACCGCAATCACCTTGCGGGCAAGCGCCGGCTCGTGCTTGATGAGGTGTTTGTGGAACGCCAGCTTTGCGGTGCTTGGTCCGGCGATGAGCACGTCGTGGGCGTCCTTCATCACGACCACGATCTGCCTGAAGTACTCGGGATCCTCGGGGGTTCGCCCAGAGCCGATGGTGTTCACCTTGTGGTGCAGCTTGCGGTCCTCGGTGTCGTGGTGCACGTGCAGGACGTGTTGAGCATCGAACGAGAAGTCGATGATGGTCGCGTCCTGATGGTCAAGCCAGACGACCGTATGTCGAAGCGTCATGTTATGAACTCACTTTCAAACCCAGAAGTGCGGTGCGTGCCGCCTGTCAAGCAGGGTACGAAAGCTTGTGCCGTGTCGGTAGGGCCGAAAGTCACCGAGAAAGAGTGCGTAAAGGCCTTGCTGCGTCGAGCAGCCAGGTAAGCATGTCGCGAAGCTCGGCCTTCGTTGGATTGGCTGACGCCGCAAGATCACGCTCGGTGTCATCAACGGCATAGGCCAGCACGTGAGCGGCGTCGCGTAGCTCGTCGATTTGGGTTCGCGCCACCACGAGTTCGTTATCCCCCAGCCGTAGCTCGGTCGAGCGGGTGCGTGATTCGTAGTCCTGCTGGCGGCAACTCTGGCGGCAATACACCCGGGGCCTGCCGGTTGTTGCGGGCGCAGGAAGCGGCCGACGGCACCATAGGCACCGCTTCTCCCCTGCGGGTGATTCGCTGGTTCGTTTCGTCACCCTGACAAAACTACTGGATCAGCGGCGAATCAACGATCGATGAGCTTGGATTGCGCGCTCCACGCCGCCTCAGCTTTATCGAGTCGTGCTGTTGCCGTGTCGCGAAGTTGCTCGGCTGCTGCAGCCACGAGCACGTTGAGTAGGGCCAAGGTTCCGACATGGCTGTCGAACGGACCGACTCCCCCGGCGCTGAGCACCATCGAGACGCTGGCGAGGCCCGCAAGCGGCGACAGTGCGCTATCGGTAAGCGCCAGAATCCACGCATGCTTGCGCTTAGCTTCGGTTGCAGCGTCGATTACCCAGCGGTCGTAACGGCGAAGATCGATGGCGATGACCATGTCGCCCTTGCGTACCTGCGACAAGCGGCGACTGATGGCCACCTCATTGCCTTCGAGAAGTTCTACGTTGGGGCGAAGCGCCGTGAGGTCGCCCACAAACTGCCTGCTCACTCCCGTGGATGCATCGCCACTGAGCACCAGCACTGCCCGAGACAGATCGGCGAGATGCTCGCTTGCCTGGGTCACGCTGTGCTCGTCGATGGCGAGCAGTGTCTTTTGGACGTTGTCGATCTCGCGCTGCAGGTGCTTACGTACTGCGACTCCCCCGCGTGCCTCGCGAATGCGCACTGCGGCTGGACGAAGCTGGTTCGACAGTTCGTGCTGAACGGCCGCCTGAAGCGCTGTGAATCCGTCGTAGCCGATCTTGGCTGCGAGGCGCACCACCGTTGCTGCGCCAGACTGAGCGGCCTGGGCGAGCTCTGCCACCGTGCCAAACGCCACCAGTTCGGGGTTACTCAACACGACCTCGGCAACGCGTCGTTCGGCGGTGGTGAGCTGCGGACCCGATTCGGTGATGCGGTTCTCAACCTCCATGGGTTGGCATCGTAGCTGCATCGTAACTATGTGCTCGAAAGCACGCAAGAATCTAGAACTAAACATTCCAAGTCCTGTTAGCGTCTGGAATATGTATTCCACCGTGAAGCGCGACGACGAAACTCTGGTCCAAACCGCTCGGCAAACGGTCGAGTTGCCCGCTGATGTGCGCGATGCGGTGCTCGCGTTTCGGGCCGACTCAACGCCACAAGGTTGGCTCTTGCTGCGCGATCTGACGGTAGGCGACGTTCCTGCCACTCCGCCCGAACCAACGGCCGCAACGCCCAAGAGCAATACCAGTGAGCTGCTGCTTGTCGCTATCGCAGCGCTGTTGGGCGAACCCGTTGGATACGAGCCCGAACACGGTGGCGACATGGTGCAGAACCTCGTGCCCGTTCGGGCGTCTTCGGGTCGGCAAACCTCAACCTCGTCACGCATCGCGCTGATGTTTCACACCGAGGCGGCCTTTCATCCGCATCGACCCAAGTACCTGTTGCTCCTGTGTCTGCGAGGCGACACCAACGCCCAGACAACCGTGGCCTCAATCCACGATGCTCTCCCCCATCTCAGCGCCCACGCGATCGACACGTTGTTCCAGCCACGGTTTCGGTGTGCCGTCGACGAGAGCTATTTGCACGGTCGTCGGAATTCGCTTGGTGCCCCATCGGCCGTGCTGTCTGGCAACCGATCGAATCCGGCCATGGTCTTCGATGAAGATCTGATGGTGGGCACCGATGTCGAGGCCGAACGTGCACTGCACGAATTGGGCGCAGTGTTAGCTGCGAATCATGCAGCGGTCGCGCTTGCCGCCGGCGATCTGGTGATTCTCGATAACGATGTGGTGGTGCACGGACGTAGCCCGTTTGAGGCGCGTTACGACGGCACAGACCGTTGGGTGCAACGAATCATGGTGGTGTCCGATCTCGCCGCAAGCGCAGCCGATCGAGTGGGGCGAATGATCACCACTGAGTTCGGCGACTGAGCACGTCCCCAAGCACACAGGCATACTGGTCGACATGATCTCAGCGCCTCCTCCCCGTCGAGCGTTCGCAAGCGACAATGCTGCAGGTGTTCATCCCGCAGTGTTCGAAGCATTGAGCGAAGCCAATAGCGGTCACGCCTTGGCATACGGCTCTGATCGATGGACCACTGAGATGAACGATCGCCTGCGCGACCTGTTCGGCAGCAACACAAGTTCGTACCTAGTGTGGGGCGGCACGGGTGCCAACGTGATGGCTTTGGCGAGCATGCTCGGCCCAGCGCAGGCCGTGTTGTGCACCAACTGGGCACACATCAATGTCGACGAGACGGGTGCGCCCGAGCGCATTCTCGGCGCCAAACTCATCGACGTTGCCTGCGCCGACGGCAAACTTGTACCCGCTCAGATCGACGAGCAAGCGCACGCCATTGGTGTGATGCACCACGCTCAACCCGGCGTCGTGAGCATCACCCAAAGCACCGAACTCGGCACCGTATACAGCGCCGAAGAAATCGGTTTGCTCTGCGACGCAGCGCACCGCCACGGTATGTCGGTTCACATGGACGGTGCTCGTATTGCGAACGCCGTGGCTGCAGCCGGCGGTACTCGAGCAGCGTTGCGCGCAATGACGGTTGATGCTGGCGTCGACGTGCTGAGCTTTGGAGCCACGAAAAACGGAATGATGTATGGCGAAGCGGTTGTCTATCTCAACGACCGCTTCACAGCAGCAGCGCCATATGTTCGCAAGCAAGTCACCCAGTTGCCGTCGAAGATGCGCTTTGTGTCGGCTCAGTTCAATGCGCTGCTGCACGACGATTTGTGGCTCACCTTGGCGGCCCATTCGAACCTGATGGCGCAGCGCCTTTACGACGCCACGTGCTCAATTCCAGCGGTGGCCTACGACGCTGCGCCCGTGGTGAACAGCGTGTTCCCGCATCTTCCGCCCCACCTCATTGAAGAGTTGCGCAACTGGTGTTTCTTTTGGGATTGGGATGTTCCTTCGCATCAGGTGCGTTGGATGACCGCGTGGGACACCACCATCGAAGATGTCGATGTGTTCGCCGCTGGCGTGCGCGAACTGCTCGGTTCCTGACTCCTCCGCGGGTGACAAACGGACCAACTGGGCGTCATTCTGGAATGTTTTTTTCATTGCAGTATGCAATTGACTCGATGGTTACTTATCCGTATGATCGCTGTTGTGCCGTCCGGGGGTCGGCGGGCACGATTCAAGTCGAACTCGAGGGGGTTCCATGGCTTCGGTAGAAATCATCTTTCACCGGGAAGCAACCGACGATCGTTGGATGCGAGATGCCGCGTGTAAGGGGCTGACGAATCTGTTCTTCCCTGCTCCTGCCGAACGGCCACAGGCACGCGATCGCCGCGAAGCCATGGCTCGGTCGGTGTGCGCCAGCTGCAGCGTGCAGAGCCGCTGTTGTTCGTACGCCCGAGAGAACCACGAATACGGTTTTTGGGGTAGCGAGTCCGAAGACGAGCGCCACTCGGCTGGCTATCGCCTGATTGCACCGATTGGTGTTCGCGCCCGCGGCGCAAGCTGAGCAAGCGCTATGCGTGGCCTGCGATCGCAGGCTTTCAACGATCTAGGGTGCGCTCGTGGAATACACACAGATCACCTATTCAGTCGATGGCCCCATTGCACTGATCACCCTCAACCGGCCTGACCGGCTCAATGCGTGGACCCCGCGCATGGCCGACGAACAGGCGCACGCCGTGCAAGCCGCAAACGCCGACGGCACCGTCGGCGCCATTGTGATGACCGGTGCTGGCCGAGGATTCTGCGCCGGTGCCGATATGGAGGCCACGTTCTCCACCCGCATCCACGGCGATGATCCAGGCAACAATACCGCCGACGGTGTGGGCGGAATGCCAGCCGGTCTCGATTGGGTCCACCTCTTGCGTACATCAAAGCCCATCGTCGCTGCGGTCAACGGCGCGGCGGTTGGTATCGGCGTCACGATGATTCTTCCGGCCGACCGCATCGTTGCATCCAGCGCAGCCAAGTTCGGCATGGGCTTCATCAAGATGGGCCTCGTGCCCGAACTTGCAAGCACTCGCCTACTGGCAGCACGCGTTGGATTTGGACATGCCAGCGATCTGTTCTTGTCGGGACGCATTATTCCTGCCGCCGACGCTGCTCGTATTGGTCTTGCCGACGAAGTCGTTGAGCCCGGCGCACTGCTTGAGACAGCGATGAACACGGCGCGCTCGTATGCGCAGAACCCCACGCCGCAACTGCGGATGACCAAGCAGTTGCTCACCGAGAACCTGGTCGAGACCGACCTCACGTTGATCCAACGTCGCGAGCAGGTGCTGCTCGCTGAGTGCTGGAAGTCGCCCGAACACGCCGAAGCAGTGGCGGCCTTCATCGCCAAGCGCCCTGCGGTGTTTCGACCAACCGCCACGCCATCGTGAGCGAGCAACCAACGTTCGATGTGTGCGTGGTTGGCAGCGCCAATCTTGATCTCGTCGCCACCACAGACCGCTTGCCCGGGCCAGGCGAAACGGTGATGGGCTCGAGCTACGCCGAGTTCGCGGGTGGCAAGGGCCTCAACCAAGCCGTCGCCGCCTCACGCGCCGGAGCACTTACTGCCTTTGCTGGGGCGGTCGGCGGCGACGATGCGGCGCGCCAACTGATCGCCGTGATGGACGCCGATTCCGTCGATCGCAGTGCACTCGTTGTGTTGCCCGATGCGCCCACGGGGCGCGCACTCATCGGTGTCTCGGCCAGCGGTGAGAACTCGATCATCGTTGTGCCTGGCGCCAACGGCGAGTTGCGAGTCAACGACGTGCGTGCTGCGGCTGCGTCCGCGCGAGTGCTGCTCGTGCAACGTGAGGTGCCTGCAGCCGTGGTGCGCGAGGCGCTCGCTGCAGCGAAACGAGCAGGCGCTCTCACTATCTTGAACCCTGCGCCCGCTAGTCGAATCGACGAGGACACGCTTGCATTGTGCGACATTGTGATCCCGAATGAACACGAAGTGCAGTTGCTTGGCGGCGTCACTACGTTGCTCGACTTCGGTGCATCGGCGGTAGTGATCACGCTTGGGTCGCGTGGCGCAATGTTGTGCCGCTCAGGTCAACCGGTGCTCGCAATTCCTGCGATGAGTGTCGAGGCCATCGATACAACCGGTGCGGGCGACGCGTTCTGTGGAGCTTTTGCTGCAGCGATGTCGCGCGACGTCGACATTGTCGATGCGCTTCGGTTCGCTTCGGCTGCAGGCGCCTTGGCCACAACAGTTCGTGGCGCAGTGCCGTCATTGCCGCATCGCGAAGCTATCGAGGCGCTGCTCACCAACGCAGAGTGATGGCTGTCCAACTCTCGAGTTCGTAACGCTGCACAACCCGCAATGGCTCGAGTGCGGCGAGCACATGGTCGTGGCGCTCAGCCAAAATGCCGCTGATCACCAGCGCCCCGGATGGCGACAGCACCCGCTTGAGATCGCCTGAGAGGTCGATCAGCGCGGGCGCCAAGATGTTGGCAAGCACGATGTCGAAGCTGCCGTCGACATCGGCCAAGGGTGTAGTGGACGCGCTGACCCGATCGGCCACGCCGTTACGCAATGCGTTGTCGATGGTTGTTGGCACTGCGGCCGGAGAGATATCGATGGCCTCTGCGTGCGACGCACTAAACAAACAGGCAGCGATAGCGAGTACGCCGCTGCCGCAGCCGACATCGAGCACCGTGGTGCCTTTGGTGGGCAGTGCGCGCAGGGCGCGCAGCGAGAGCACGGTGGTGGGATGATCGCCCATTCCAAATGTGGCGCCGGGATCAATGCTGATCGCCGTGGCGGTAGTGGATTCGGGCCGGGGAATCCACGCCGGATACACAACGAGGTCGTCAGCAACCCACGTGGCAGTAGCGAAGTCGCGCCACGTTTCGCTCACCGATTCGTCGACAGGTTCGAATCGCCAGGTCCACGCACGATCGAACGTAGTGAGTGCAGCGATGATCGTGTCTTGTTCCTCGCCCAGCGATGTCCAAAGTTCTACGGAGCTGTCGGAGAAGCCAGATCGTTCTTCGACGGCCACGACGCCGAGTGACCAGAGATCATCTGAGGCGAGTTCGACATCGGCTGTGCTGACGGTGACAACAAGTGCGAGTACCACTGGTCAGTCGATCCGGCGCAGGGTGTCGCGAAACCGCTTGCTTCGGTTCACGTAGCTTTGCACAGCCAGATCGATGTGCTCGGTCCGCGCCTTGCCTTCTTTGATCATCGCCGGAACGCCAGCAGCAAGCGCCCCGCTGGGAACCACGGTGCCGTTGAGCAGCACCGCGTTTGCGGCCACGATTGCACCCGTGTGCACCATGACTTGATGCATCAGAATCGAGCCGTTGCCAACGAGGCACCGGTCTTCGATGGTGCATCCCTCGAGATGCACGAGGTGGCCAACGACGCAGTTGCTGCCGACACGTGTGGGCCAAAACGGTGTGGTGTGAAGCACGCAGCCATCTTGAATTGAGGTGCGTTCGCCGATGTAGATGGCGCCGTCGTCGGCGCGCAGCACGGCGCATGGCCATACAGAGCTTTCGGCTCCGATGTGCACAGACCCAATAATTACGGCGTCTGGATGTATGTAAGCATCGGGATGGATGTTCGGAACCTGGTCGCCCAGCGCATAAATCGGCACGGCGCAACGGTAGCCAACAGAGTCAGCCACGCAACTGCTCAACCGATGAGATACGCGGCAGTAAGAAAGAGTGACCTTTGACCGGATAGCGTGCTCGGCATATGTCCCGCAGGATTGAGATCGAACTAACAAGCACGCGCCCCGACGGCACCTGGACCTGGCGAGCAGCCGGAGCCCGTGAGCCAAAGGGTGTACTCGAAGCAACGGTATTGCCCGGCCCATCGAAGGTCGGCGACATCTTCCGCGCCGACGTCGAAACCGAGCTCGATGGCACACGGGTCCTCAGCGTGTCCACCATCAAGGGCAAGGCCGAAAAGGGTGGTTTGCTCGAGATCTTGCCAAGCAGCAAAGACTTCGAACCCGTCACGCAGCAGCTCGCAACACGCGGCCGCAACGATCGTGGAGATCGCGCAGATCGCGGCGATCGCGGAGATCGCCGTGACCGCCCAGCACGTCGTCCCGAAGGTGATCGCCCAGCTCGCACCGATGGCGATCGTCGTCCCCGTCGCGAAGGCGCGGCACCTGCTGGAGCCGGTGCCGGAGCAGGAGCCGGAGCAGATCGTCGTCCTCGCCGCGATGGTGATCGTCCAGCGCGCGCTGGTGGCGAAGCCGGAGCAGGCGACCGTCGTCCTCGCCCCAACTTCACTGCTCCGCCCGAGTTGGCGCAGCGTCCGAAGCCAAAGCGTCTCAAGCCAGGCCGTGCGCACCGCGCTGCGGTGCTCGCCGATTTGCCAGAGGCCCAGCGCCCCGTGGCCGAGCGTGCCTTGCAGGGTGGAATTCCTGCGGTGCGTCAAGCCGTTCAAGAGCAGAATGCGCGCCTCAAGGCCGCAGGCCAAGAAGAGATTCCAGCCGCCGGTCTGATTCAGATGGCCGAGCAGTTGCTTCCTAAGTTGCGCGTCGCCGAATGGCTCGACCGTGCCGATGCCGCCAAGGCCGATCTCGCAGAACTGGCGTTGCCCGATCTGCGTTCGGTTGTCGCCGCCTCTGAAGACCCAGTAGTCGCTCGCGACGAGTCGACTCGTGCGTTG
>Ga0194035_1000772_pt1 | contig 17808 bp, 17 predicted proteins | sample JunL2320m_MetaG_FD_148680 | JGI IMG/M metagenome (GOLD analysis project Ga0194035, IMG submission 148680) | Anoxic zone freshwater microbial communities from boreal shield lake in IISD Experimental Lakes Area, Ontario, Canada - Jun2016-L239-20m | ecosystem: Environmental > Aquatic > Freshwater >...
CCACGAGACGGCGCACCACTGGCGACAACAAGCGGTTGTCGTCGACGCCGGCGGCTACAGCGGCTGCGGATGCAACTGCTGCAGCAACAGGGGCAACTGGTGCCACGGGGGCTGGAGCCGGCGGCGGGGGTGGTGGCGGCGGCGGCGCCGGGGCCTCAACAACTTCGGGCGCAGGTGCAGGTGCTGGCGTGGGCGCCGGGGCTAGAGCAGCGCCGTCGGCTGCGCCCACCACGGCGATGATTGCTCCAACAGGAACTGTGTCGCCTTCTTGGGCGCGAATCTCAAGCAACACTCCGCTGCTTGGCGCTGGCACCTCGGTGTCGACCTTGTCGGTAGACACTTCGAACAATGGCTCATCGGCCGTGACAGCGTCACCGACCTTTTTGAACCAGCGCGTGATCGTTCCCTCGGTCACTGTTTCTCCGAGTTGCGGCAACGTGATGTCAGCCATGAAATCCTTCCAAATCTTGCATTGCGTACGTGCGAATCAGCTGTTGAGACTACGCCCGGTAAGAGACAACATCGTCTCACCGAACAGCTCGCTCAGGCTGGGATGCGGCTGAATGAATTCAGCAACTTCGGCGACGGTGGCCTCCCAGTTCACGGCGAGATATCCGCCACTGAGCTGCTCGGTCACCCATGGTCCAACCATGTGCACACCGAGCACCTGGCCGGCGCTGCCGTCGGCGTTCTTCTTGGCCACCACTTTCACCAGGCCATCAATCTCGCCAATGATCTGAGCGCGACTGTTGGCCCGGAACTGATGCTTACTGACCACGATCTCGAAGCCAAGGGCAATCGCCGCCTCTTCGCCGAGACCAGACCACGCAACTTCGGGGTGACAATAAATGGCCCACGGAACCCGGTCGTAACGAATTGGCATTGGCTTCTCGCCGAGCAGATCTTTGACCACCAAGATCGCCTCGGCATACGCAACGTGCGCGAGTTGCGGCGTGTTGATGAGGTCGCCGATTGCGTAGACGCCAGGCTCGCCGGTGCGGCAGAACTCGTCGACCTCGACAAAGCCTCGCTCAGTGACGTTGACGCCGGTAGACGCCAGCCCGAGTTCGTCGGCATAGGGGCGGCGGCCAACCGACACCACAACAGCATCGACCTCAAGGCTCTCACCCTCACCAAAGTGAACCGTGGTGGAGCCACGTCCGTCGGCTGTGGCTTGCGGCGTATGCCCGTTCACAGAAACTCCGGTGCGAATATCGATGTTCTTCTTCTTGAAGCTGCGCACCACAACATTGGCAAGGTCGGCATCGAGACCCGGCAAGATCTTTGGCAGACCCTCGAGGATGGTGACCTGCGAACCGAGGTCGGCAAACGTAGATGCGAACTCACAACCGATGGCACCGCCACCAATAACCGCCAAACGAGCCGGCACGTAATCGAGCATCAGCACTTCGTCGCTGGTCATGATTGGACCGCCGCGATCGAAGCCGGGGATGGTTCGTGGAACCGAGCCAGCAGCCAGCACAACTGCCCTACCTTGCGCCTGCGCAGTGCCACCCTCGGCCAACGCAACCGTGACCGTGCGGTCGGCGCCAAGCGAACCAGAGCCGAGGTAGTACGTGACCTTGCGACTCTTGATGAGGCCGCCGATGCCCTTGACCAATCCGTCGACGATCTTTTGCTTGCGAGCCTGAGCCACGGCAAAGTTCACGTGCGGAGCGCTGGACTCAATGCCGAAGTCTCCAGCGTGTACGACATGACGATTCACCGCGGCCGTTTCGAGAAACGCCTTCGCTGGAATGCAGCCTCTGTTCAGGCAGGTGCCGCCGACAACATCTTTCTCGACGAGCGCCACGTTGAGACCGGCCGACGCTGCATACAGCGCTGCTCCGTAGCCTCCGGGGCCTCCCCCAATAATCACGAGATCGAACTGCTCGGCCAGACCAACCACCTCCACACGTTGCTCTCGCACAGGGCGAGATCTTCGGCTGTCACCGTAGCTGTTCGGCCCTTGCGTGCCACCACATGAAGGCGTCTCAAGGGGTTGCTAGCAGTAACCCTTACGGCAGATCAATGTCCCAGCGCACGGCTTCTTGCGCTCGCTCGTAACGCAACACGCCTCGCTTGCTCGACGTGACGAACGCCAACACACACGACGTTGGCTGAGCGGACTTCGTTGCACCGCACTGCGCACCGACCGCTGACGGCGCCGCTACAGGGGCAAGGTTTGCATCGGTTCCCGAACCCAGCACCCACGTGGTGGCTCCGTTCGGGTCGTCGGCGCCGACCAACGTGACCGCAACCAGCATGAGATCGAGCTCGCGCTTGGCCGAAACAACCGTGACCTTCATGTCGCCGATGGTGCCGCTTTGGCCTACCGACAGATGCGCCGGCGGCGATTTCTCGGTAATCAAAAACAGCTTGAAGCTACCGGCAAGCAAGATCACGAGACCACACGTAACCGCGAGCAGGAGCAACGTTCGGGTCTTCATTCCCCACAGACTACGAACCAGTACGACCCACACCTACTCGTGTCTCGGTAGGGTTGGCGAAATGGGCACCGCATTACTTCCCCGGCGCGCGATGCGCACGGTCGCTTTGATCACCGCTGCCGCCGTTCTTACGGCTTGCGGAAGCTCTGCGAAGATCACTACCGCCGAGCCAACAACCGTGGCCACCTCGCCATCGAGCATCTTGGCATTCACCTCGGCCACCGTCGGCGGCGGCCAGATCGATGCCGCCTCGTTCATCGGTAAACCCGTCGCCTTTTGGTTCTGGGCACCTGGTTGAAGTGCGTGCAACGCAGAAGCCGCCTCGGTCGAGGCGGCCAGCAAAAAGTGGGCCGACAAGATCACCGTCGTGGGTGTGGCATGGAACGGCGACGAAGCCTCGATGCAGGCGTTCATCGACCGCCACGGCATCACCTTTGCGAACATGAATGATCAGACCGGCGAGCTCTTCGCCCGTTTTGGCGTACCGGCACAACCCGCATGGGCCTTTGTTTCGCCAAACGGAAAGGCCACGGCCTATCTTGGCGTTATGGAAGAGACCGCTCTCGACGCCGCCCTCACGAACGCGATTGCGGGCAGCTGATGGGCCTTCGCGATCTTGCCCAGCGCCTGAAGTCGAAGCCCGAGCACCTCGACGCCGAGCGGCTGCAGCAACGCTTCACCGACCTCAAGCTGATGCCTATCGCCGAGCTGCAATACCGCGTGCCCTCGCGAGTTGGCGGCGAGGTGAAGCGCATTCGGGTTGCTCCACGCAAGGGCATTCCAGCCCTCGAGATCGTGGTATCCGACGGCACCGGCGATGCCGTTGCTGTGTTCACGGGCCGACGCGCCATCAGGGGCATCGAGCACGGCCGAGCCATGATCATCGAGGGCGTTGCGCACGACGAGCGCGGCCGCCGAGTCATGCTGAATCCGTCGTACACGCTGATCTCGAGCTAAGCCACAACAAGCGCTAGCTTGCCGAGCCACATCGAGCGGCGATGCAGCGCCTACTCGGCGATGAGAATGCGGCGAACGTCGGTCTCGCTGTCGCCGGTAACCAACACAATCACTTCGTCGCCGGCGCGCAGCACGGTGTCGCCGCGAGGATGCACCATGTGGTCGTGACGCAAGATGGCCACCACGGTGGCATCGCGAGGAAAGCCAAGCGCAGTGATCTCTTTGTCGACAGCTGGCGAGTCGGTGGCCAACGTGACCTCAGCCAATTTGGCCTTGCCGCCCTCGAACGACAGCAGTCGCACGAACGAGCCAACGGCTACAGCCTCTTGCACCAAGCCAGTGATGAGGTGCGGCGTAGACACCGAAACGTCGACGCCCCACATCTCATTGAACATCCACTCGTTGTTGGGGTTGTTCACACGAGCCACAACGCGGGGCACACCGAACTCTTGCTTCGACAGCAACGACACAACCAAGTTGTCTTCGTCGTCACCGGTTACGGCTGCGACAACATCGCAGTCAGACAGACCAACAGCCTTGAGCGCACCAAGGTCGCAACCGTCGCCCTGCACCCACGAAACCCCGGCAAGCTTTTCGGCCTTTTGATACTGCTTGAACACCCGAGGGTCATTGTCCAAAATCACAACGGTGTGGCCCGAGCTGCCGAGCTGCTCGGCGATGAACCGACCGACGCTTCCGCCGCCAACGATCACTGCTTTCATGACGAGTTCCTGTTCCTAGTGACCGTGTGAGGCCGGGGCGGCGAGTAAGTCGTGCAGGCCATCGACGTCTTTCGACGCAATCGCGAAGTAGGCAAGGTCGCCTTCTTGGGCAACAAGGCCAGGGGTGAGCAACATCGCTGAGCCCAAACGGCTGACAGCCACAATGCGCACCGTTGCTGATTCTTCGATATCTGAATACTTACGGCCGGCGAGTGCGCCGACGATTGGGCGCTCAACGAGTGACACCTGCGCACTTGCGTCGACCCACTCGACAGCGGTCTCGGCCGGGAGCACACGGCGCAACACGCGCTCTGTGGTCCACGACACGGTCGCAACGGTGGAAATGCCGAGACGCTGATACACGGCGGCGCGCTGCGGATCGTAGATGCGAGCAACAACGCGCTCGATGCCGAAGTTCTCACGAGCGACTCGCGCTACGAGGATGTTTGAGTTGTCGCCACTGGTGACCGCAGCCACCGCTTCGGCACGTTCGATGCCGGCGGCGATCAGCACCTCTCGGTCGAACCCGATACCGATAATGGTCTGCCCAGCGAAGTCCGCACCAAGGCGAGTGAATGCCTCGGCTTTGCGGTCGATGATTGACACCGAGTGCCCGCCCTCAATGAGGTCGCGCGCAAGCGCCGACCCAACCCGTCCACAACCAACAATCACAACATGCATCGCACGTCCTCCAAAGATGTCGCCCGAATCGTAGGCATTACCCCACAAGAACCACCAAGTTTCGTGAACAAATGATTTCCTATGTTGCGTAACGACTCCAGAACCGACGAAGCTTCCCAATTGCATGGCCACTTCTCTGAAGAGACTCCTTATCGGCAAACCGCTCGCGTCCGCCGACGAACAACATCAACGCCTTTCTAAGAAGATCGCACTGCCGGTCTTCTCCAGCGACGCCATCTCATCCACCGCATACGCGACCGAAGAGATCCTGCATGTGTTCATCGTCGCCGGCGTCGGCGCAGCCGCCTACGCCAAGCTGGTGCCCATCTCGATCATGGTCGTGGTGCTGCTCACGGTCGTGGTGGTTAGCTACCGACAGACCATCTTCGCTTACCCAAGCGGCGGCGGCTCATATGTGGTCAGCCGCGAAAACCTCGGCGAAGTTCCCTCGTTAGTCGCGGGCAGCTCTCTACTCACCGACTACATCTTGACGGTTGCAGTATCCGTTGCCGGCGGTGTTGCCGCCATCGTGGCGGCCTTCCCTAGCCTTGTGCAATACCGAGTCGAACTCTGCGTTGGGTTCATCGTCATCATGACCATCGCCAACCTGCGCGGCCTCAAAGAATCAGGCGCGCTGTTTGCTCCGCCCACCTACATCTATGTCCTGAGCCTCGTAGCGCTCATCGTGGTTGGTCTGTACCGGGTGTTCGTGCAGCACCTCGGCCCCATTCAGCACACCGGTTTGGCCGCCGAGGAGCTCGGGCATCTTGGCGGCATTTCTCTGCTGCTGTTCCTCAAAGGATTTTCATCAGGCGCTGTGGCCTTGAGCGGCGTCGAGGCCGTTTCTAACGGTGTGCCTGCGTTCAAGAAGCCTGAGTCAAAGAACGCATCGACAACCCTCATCTGGATGGGCGTCATTCTCGGCGTGTGCTTCTTCGGAATCTCTATCGTCGCCAACCGCCTGCAGCCAGTTCCTGGCTTCGGCGGCACGGTGCTTGCTCAGCTTGCAGAGCACATTTACGGAGGACGAAACGTGCCGTTCTTCATCACCCAGTTCGCCACCTTTGCGGTGCTCATCTTGGCTGCCAACACTTCCTACGCCGACTATCCGCGTCTGTCATCAATCATCGCCAAGGACGGATACCTGCCGCGGCAATTCTCGAACCGCGGCGACCGCTTGGTGTTCTCGAACGGCATTTTGTTCTTGTCACTCGCAGCCATTGCTCTTGTTGTCGGATTCAAGGGCAAGATCGAGGCACTGATCCCGCTGTACGCCGTCGGAGTGTTCACCGGCTTCACCCTCAGCCAGACCGGCATGTGCGTGCACCACGTAAAGATCAAAGAGCCCGGCTGGAAACGCAACCTCGCCATCAACGCTGTCGGCGCATTCACCACCGGACTCGTGGCGCTCATCGTCATCGTCACCAAGTTCTTGTCGGGGGCATGGATCAGCGTGGTGGTCATCCTCGTCTTGTCGGCCACGTTCAAGGCCATCAGCGGCCATTACAAGCGAGTCAAAGCAGCAGTAACAGTTGAGCCTGGCTACAAGGTGCAGCGTCATCAGCATCTCGTGGTGGTGCTCGTCGGCAGTATCAATAAGGGCGTGCTCCACGCCCTGCAATACGCGGCCAGCCTTGCCCCCGATCGCCTCATCGCTGTGTCGGTTGTGTCTGACCCAGAAGAAGAGCGTCACTTCCGCGAGCAATGGGATTCGTTCGACATCTCGATCGAACTGCACACGATTAGCTCGCCATACCGAGATCTCACTGGCCCGATCTTGGCCTACATCGACGAACTCGACGAGCAGTCGGCCGACGAAATGATCACGGTGGTCATCCCCGAGTTCGTCACCAAGTTCACGAGTCAGTGGCTGCACAACCAATCGGCATTGGCCATCAAGGCCAAGTTGTTGTATCGGCCCAACACCGTGGTCACGTCGGTACCCGTCATCGTCGACTGACGTCACACACAATCATCCCGATGCGTCGCGACTAGGTGTCGCGGGCGGTCTAACGTGGCGGTATGCATGTAGTCGTCACCGGATCCACAGGTCTCATCGGAACCGCGCTGGTCAAGAAGCTCAGCGCCGACGGACACGATGTCACGCGACTCGTCCGTCGAACGCCGCGCCCCGGCGAGGCGCGCTGGAACCCCACTGACGGCACCATCGAATCCGCCGCGCTCGAAGGCGCCGATGCTGTTGTGCACCTTGCGGGCGCTGGCATTGGCGATCACCGCTGGACCGCCGAGTACAAGCGAGAGCTCGTCGACAGCCGCGTACTTGGCACCGAATTGTTGGCGTCAACGATCGCCTCGCTCGAGCGCAAGCCCGCAGTGTTTCTGTCTGGCTCCGCCATCGGCGTGTACGGCGCACGCGGCGACGAAGAGCTTGATGAACACAGCAGCGTCGGCAGCGGTTTCTTGGCCGACCTATGCGTGCAGTGGGAAGCAGCCACCGCTCCAGCCAGCGAAGCCGGCGTACGCGTGGCACACCTGCGAACCGGCATTGTTCTGGCCGAGTCTGCCGGCGCATTGGCGAAGCAACTGCCGTTGTTCAAGTTGGGTCTCGGCGGCAAGTTCGGCAACGGAAGCCAATGGCAGAGCTGGATCTCGCTCGACGACGAAGTGCGCGCCATTCTCCACCTCATCACCGCCCCTGTGCATGGCGCCGTGAACCTCACCGCGCCAGCACCGGTCACCCAGGGCACGTTCACGAAGACCCTCGGCAAGGTGCTGCACCGGCCCACCGTGCTACCCATCCCCAAGTTCGGACCCAAGCTGTTGCTCGGCGGCGAACTCGCAAATGCGTTGCTGTTCACCGGCCAAAAGGTGTTGCCCAAGGTCTTGCTCGAGAACGGCTTTACGTTCCAGCACGCCACCCTCGAACACGCGCTGCGCAGCATCCTCGGTCGAGCGGCGGCATGACCGACGTTGTCATTGTGGGCGCCGGCCTCGCCGGCCTCGCAGCGGCGCGCACCCTCACCGCTGCCGGCAAGACGGTCACGGTTCTTGAGGCATCCGACGGCGTTGGCGGCCGCGTGCGCACCGACCATGTCGATGGGTTCTTGCTCGATCGCGGGTTCCAAGTGCTGCTGACCGCGTATCCCGAACTGCCACGACAGCTCGACCTAGCAGCGCTCAATCTGCAGAACTTCGAACCAGGTGCGCTCGTATGGACCAAGGGTCGCGGTCATGTGGTCAGCGATCCGTTTCGGCGGCCCACCCAAGCACTCGCCACAGCCCTCGCCCCCATTGGGTCGCCAGTCGACAAGTTGCGTATCGCGCTGCTGCGTTCGCGTGTTCGCCGTCGCCCGATTCGGGCGTTGCTCGGCGGACCCGACACCTCAACGCTTGCTTCACTGCAATCGCAAGGCTTCTCACCGAAGATGATCAATCGCTTCTTGCGACCGCTCATCGGAGGCATCCAACTCGACCCCTCAATGAACACGTCGAACCGCGCCTTCGAGGTGATCTTCCGTTGGTTGTCTGAGGGCGACTCAGCGGTGCCTGCGCAAGGTATGGGTGCAATCGGCACGCAGATGGCTGATGGGCTTACTCCCGGAACTGTTCGGCTCAACTCGCCCGTTGCGGCTGTGACCGCCCACAGCGTCACGCTGGTCGACGGCAGCACGCTCAGTGCGCGAGCAGTTGTCGTCGCCACCGAAGGACCATCGGCAAGTGCGCTGCTGTCGCTGCCAGCGGTGGCTTCGCAATCGGCTGGTTGCGTGTACTTTGCGGCCGATGTCGCGCCAACCAATAAGCGGTTCATCGTGCTCGACGCCGACAACACTGGTCCAGCGCTCAACGTTGCGGTGATGAGCAATATCGCGCCCACGTACGCACCCGCCGGACAACACCTCATCGCAGTAGCGATGCCCGGTGTCATCGAGGGCGATCTCGAGGCACTGGCCCGCCAACAGCTACGCGGTTGGTGGGGCACCCAAGTCGATTCGTGGCGGCACCTGCGCACGTATCGCATTGCTCACGGTCAGCCCAATCAGAACCCGCCGTTCAATCCCAAAAAATCCGTGTCGCTCGACAACGGTTTGTTTGTGTGCGGCGATCATCGCGACACCGCCTCGATTCAGGGAGCGTTGTTCTCTGGTCGCCGCTGCGGCGAGGCCGTGCTGCACTATCTCGACGCCACTGCCTGACGCAGAGACCCTGACGCTGGCTGCGATCAGAGGCGCTGCGTGGCCTCTGCTGCGGTTGCAACGCCGCTCCAGCGGCGCACTTCGACACCGAGATCGAGCGCCACGGTGCGGTCGCCCTCCCAGCTTGACCGGGGAACCATCCACACCACTTCAAACTCAATGCCATCTGGGTCGACCGCATAGAGGCTCTTCGACATGCCGTGATCGGAAGCGCCGACGATGGCATTGCGCGCTCGCAGCTGTTCTTGGATCTCGACAAGTTCGTCGATGGTGTCTACTTGCCAAGCCAGGTGGTACAAACCGAGCGAGCCACGAGCAGGCACAGTCGCAGCTGGGCCGCGGCTGAAGATGCCGAGATCGTGGTGGTTACCCGAGCCACTTGCCCGCAGGAACATCGCTTGGCCAGGCCCAAGGTCGTTGACGACTTCGAACCCGAGTACGTCGCAGTAGAACTCTGCAGAGGTGCGCGCATCGCGCACCCACAGCACTGCATGATTCAGACGTTGAACACTGGCCATAGCGATGGTTCCTTCTCTTCGGTCCGGCTCGTTAGGCCTTGGCGGCTTCGATGTCGAGTTGAATCTTTACCTTCTCACCGACCAGCACGCCACCCGCTTCGAGGACAGCGTTCCATTCGATGCCCCAGTCCTTGCGGTTGATCTCGGCAGTGGCCGAGAAACCAGCCTTGGTGTTGCCCCATGGATCGGTTGCGACACCATCGAACTCGAGCGCAAACGTAACTGGCTTGGTGACACCCTTGATCGTGAGGTTCCCAGCGAGCGCATAGTTGCCGCCAACGGCGTTCAACGACGTGCTGGCGAAGGTCATGGTCGGGAACGTCTCGACGTCGAGAAAATCGGCGCCACGAAGGTGGCCGTCGCGACCAGCGTCGCCGGTGTCAACCGAAGTCATCTCAACCGATGCGTCGAGGCCTGACTCGAGCGCATTGTCGGCGATGGTGATGGTTCCGGTGAACGCACCGAAACGACCACGCACTTTCGACACCATCAGGTGACGTACTGAAAAGCCAACAGTTGAGTGCGCTGGATCAATCGTCCAAACGCCGGTGGCGATTCCTGGATTGTTGTTGGTGTGAGCTGCGATGGTCATGAGCGGTTCTCCTATTAGTTGCGATGCAAACTATTGTAAGCGCAATCATTTGCGGTCGCAACTATCGGCGGGAAAATTGTTAGTGTCTCCAACATGGCAACGAAATGGCTCTCCCCCGCAGAGATGCGAGCGTGGCGCGCGTATATCGAAACCACCCATCAACTGCAGGCTGCGCTAGAGCACGGCCTCACGCCCCATCAGCTCTCGCTGGGCGACTACGAGGTGTTGGTCTTGCTCAGCGAGGCACCCGAAGGGCAGGTGCGCATGTGCGACCTGTCCGAACGACTCAACCTCTCGCCCAGCGGCCTCACCCGTCGGCTCGATGGTCTCGTGAAGGCCGGTTATGTCAGCCGAGCCCAGTGCACCAACGATCGACGCGTCACGTTCGCCTCCATCACGCCCACAGGTCTCGCTGCGTTCAAAGCAGCCGTCGCCGACCACGTGCGCAGCGTGCGTACGCACCTCATCGATCGCCTCACACCGGCTCAGGTCGAAGCGCTTGGCGACATCTTTGCTGCAGTCGGGGCCGGTCTGGCCGAGACCCCAAAAGGCACCCGCTAACAAACACCACGGGCATCTAACATGGCCTGCACTATGTCGCTTTCGCTCCCCCGCGGTTTCAGTTGCCACGTCGCCAACATTGGTGTCAAAGACACCAGCACCGATTTTGTTGTTGTTGCCGCCGATCACACATGTGCCGCCGCAGCGGTGTTCACCCAAAGCCGTTTTAGCGGACCCAGCGTGGTGGTGAGTCGGGCCAACATCGCCCAGCATCGTGCTCGTGGCGTGGTTGTCATCTCCAAGAACGCCAACGTGGCTACGGGCGAGCAGGGACTAGCGAATGCTCACGAGATTGTTGCTGGCGTCGCCAGCGCGCTTGGGTGCCCCGCAAGCGAAGTGCAGATCGCATCTACTGGCGTCATCGGTCGCCAGTATCCAATGGATCGAATTCGCGCTGGCCTGTCTGCGTTGACGTTGCCGTTTACGGGCAACGACGCTCACGCTGTAGCCACCGGCATCATGACCACCGATACCGTCGAGAAAGTTGCATCTGCAACTATCTCCGGCTCCAGCGCAGTGGTTGTCGGCGTCGCGAAGGGCGTTGGCATGATCGAGCCAAACATGGCCACGCTCATCACGCTCATGTTCACCGACGCCGACATCGACCCTGCGTCGCTCGACACCATCTTTCGCCGAGTCATCGACCGCACGTTTAACTGCGTCTCGGTAGACACCGACACATCCACCAGCGACACGGCCATCGTGCTCGCCAGCGGCGTGGCCGGCTCGGTAGACATCGTTGCGTTCGAAGCTGCGTTGCTCCACGTAGCGCTGTCGCTCACCAAGCAGGTTGCACGCGATGGCGAAGGCGCCGAAACGCTTATCGAGGTTGTGGTCGATGGTGCTCGCGACAACGCCCAAGCCAAGCGCGTAGCCAAAGCAATCGTGAACTCACCGCTCGTGAAGACTGCTGTTCATGGTGCCGATCCCAACTGGGGCCGAGTAGCGATGGCCGTCGGCAAATGCAGCGACGAAACCGACATCATCGAACAGAACGTGGTCATTCGGTTCGGTTCGCAAGAGTGCTTCCCCAACCAGGTCGACGTGGCGGGCCTCGCCCAACTCAGCGCGTACCTTGGCGGCAGCGAGGTACTGATTCATGTGAGCCTCGGCATTGCCGATGGCACCGCCACCGTGTGGGGATGCGATCTCACCGACGGATACGTGCGTATCAACGCCGACTACACCACCTGACATCACCCGACATCACCAGCCCGCTTGCATGGGCGCGATTTGGGACAACTGTTGTCTCACATCGCGCCCATGCAGACGGGCGCGATGTGAGACGTGAGAGTTGGTGACGACTCAGGTCACTTTGGTGGCATACGAATGCCGCCGTCGACCCGGATGGTCTCGGCATTCATGTAGCTGTTGGTGATGCACTCGACCACCATGCTGGCCAACTCGGTGCCTTCGCCCAAACGATGAGGGAAGAGCACGCCCTTTTCGAGGTTCGCCTTGAACGCTTCGCTGCCCTCGCCCTGGCCGTAGATAGGGGTGTCGATGAGGCCTGGGGCAACAGTGTTGACGCGGATGCCCGATGCCGACAGGTCACGAGCGATTGGCAAGGTCATGCCCACAACGCCGCCCTTCGAGGCTGAGTAGCTGGCTTGGCCGATCTGACCATCGAACGCTGCGACCGAGGCAATATTCACGATTGCGCCGCGCTCGCCGTATTCGAGCGGCTCGGTTGTGCTCATTGCAGTTGCTGCAAGGCGAATGCAATCGAAGGTGCCGATGAGGTTGATGGCGATGACCTTCTTGAAGGCATCGAGGTTGGCGGCCGAGTCGTAGCTGCCGTCCTTGCCGATGGTGCGCTGCGCCCAGCCGATACCGGCCGAGTTCACCAACACGCGAAGCGGGCCCATGCTCTTGGCCATCTCGATCGCGTTCACGATCTCGTCGGTCTTGGTGACGTCGACACGGCAGAAGGCTCCGCCGATTTCGGTGGCCAGAGCCGTACCGCGATCTTCTTGCAGGTCGGCGACGACCACTTTCGCGCCCTTGCTGGCGAGAAGACGAGCGGTGGCGGCTCCGATACCCGAAGCTCCACCAGTGACAATTGCGCTAACGCCGTTGAGATCCATAGTTCGCAAGGCTAGGCAACAACAGCTTCCAGCGGCGAATTAGGCGGCGAGTTAGAACAGCGTGAGCGGCCCGCCGGCATCGGTGCTCTCAACCGAATCGACGCCAAACGGACCTTTGGCTGCGGCGACCGCAAGTTGGTCGACGAGATCGTTCATCCGGTTACCGCTATGCCCCTTCACCCATCGAAAGGCGGGCTGACGAAGCTTGACCAGTTCGATGAGCGGGATCCACAGGTCGGTGTTGGCTACCGGCTGCTTTTGCGAGTTGCGCCAACCGTTGCGTTCCCACTTGGCCCACCACCGATCGCGAAAGCAGTTCACCACATAGGTGGAATCAGACACGATGGTGATGTCCCCGGTGAGTTCGCGCAGCGCCTCGAGTACGGCCTGCACCTCCATGCGCTGGTTCGTGGTGTGCGCCGCGCCGCCCGAGCCCGACGGCGAACCATCTGGAGCAACCGCCCACGCCCATCCACCCGGGCCGGGGTTGCCTTGGCACGCTCCATCAGTAAAGACCTCAATCACGGGGTAGATCTTGCCACCACTCGAGTCGCGCGTAGGTAACCGGTACCGAGCAGTAACCCTGACAGACTAAGCCCATGACTTTTGACGGATTCGTCAACCAACTCCCCGATACCGATCCCGGCGAAACGCAAGAATGGCTCGACAGCCTCGATGCCGTCATCGATGTGCACGGCAAATCCCGAGCCCGCTACTTGTTGAGCAAGCTGCTCGAGCACGCTCAATCCAGCCAGGTGAGCTTCCCGCCCACCGTGAGCACGCCGTATGTGAATACCATCCCTCGCGAAAGCGAGCCGTGGTTCCCAGGCGACAGCTATCTCGAACAACGAGTACGCGCCTACGTGCGCTGGAACGCCGCGATGATGGTGGTGCGCGCCAACACCCTCGCCGAGGGCGTCGGCGGGCACCTCTCTACGTTTGCCAGCAGCGCCAGCCTCTACGAAATTGGTTTCAATCATTTCTTCCGCGGCAAAGACGACGGCATGGCTGGCGACCATGTGTACTTCCAAGGTCACGCGGCGCCGGGCGTGTATGCCCGAGCATTTCTCGAAGGCCGGCTGAGCGAAGACGATCTCGACCACTTCCGGCGCGAAATCGGACGCGAAGGCCGCGGCCTGAGCAGCTATCCGCACCCGCGCTTGATGCCCGATTTCTGGGAGTTTCCCACGGTCAGCATGGGCCTTGGCCCGCTCACCGCTTTGTATCAAGCCCGGTTCAATCGCTACCTACACAACCGCCGCCTCGACGACACCAGCCAAAGTCGCGTGTGGGCATTTCTGGGCGACGGCGAGTGCGACGAACCCGAAACGCTCGGGTCGATTTCGTTGGCGAGCCGAGAGAAGCTCGACAATCTGATCTTCGTGGTGAACTGCAACCTGCAACGCCTCGATGGTCCGGTGCGCGGCAACGGCAAGGTCATCCAAGAACTCGAGGCCACCTTCCGCGGTGCCGGCTGGAACGTGATCAAGGTGATCTGGGGATCCAAGTGGGACGACCTGCTGGCCGCCGACACCGACGGTGTGTTGTTGAATCAGATGAACAACACCGTCGACGGCGAGTTTCAGCGTTACTCGGTCGAAGATGGCAACTTCATTCGCGAGAACTTCTTTGGCCCCGACCCACGGTTGCGCCAAATGGTTGCGCACCTGTCCGACAACGATCTGCTCAACCTCCCTCGCGGTGGGCACGATTACCACAAGCTCTACGCCGCGTATAAAGCCGCCGTCGACAACCTCGGCAGCGGAGCGCCCACCGTCATTTTGTGCAAGACCATCAAGGGCTGGACCCTTGGCCCCGCTGTCGAAGGTCGCAACGCCACCCACCAGATCAAAAAACTCAGCGCCGATCAATTGATGGCGCTTCGCGATCGGTTGTTCCTCAGCGACGAGATCCCCGACACCGCCTTCGATAACGGCGCACTCCCCTATTACCGCCCGCCAGAAGACAGCGTCGAATACCAATACATGATCGAGCGCCGACGCGCCCTTGGCGGAAGCATTCCGCGCCGCGTCATCAAGACTCGTCGCGCCCTCGATCTTCCCGACGATGCTGCCTTCGACGAACTGCGCGCCGGTTCGGCCGACGCTGCCGTGAGCACCACCATGGGATTCACGAGGCTCCTTCGCAGCCTGTGCCGCGACCCACACATTGGTCAACGCATTGTTCCGATCGTGCCCGACGAAGCGCGCACGTTCGGCATGGACGGCCTGTTCCGCGAACTCAAGATCTATGCGTCGCAGGGCCAAAAGTACGAGCCCGTCGACCACGATCTGTTGCAGTCATACGCCGAATCCAGCGACGGCCAGATTCTCGAAGAAGGAATCACCGAAGCCGGCTCACTCGCCAGCTTCATTGCCGCAGGCACCGCATATGCAACACGCGGCGTACCGATGGTGCCCTTCTACACGTTCTACTCAATGTTCGGTTTCCAACGTGTGGGCGACCTCATCTGGCAAGCAGCCGACGCGCGCACCAAGGGTTTCTTGCTCGGCGCAACTGCCGGGCGAACCACCTTGATGGGTGAGGGCCTCCAGCATCAAGACGGTCACAGCCTCGTGCTCGCAAGCACCGTGCCAGCTTGCCAGGCGTACGACCCTGCGTTCGCGTACGAGGTGGCCGCCATTGTGCGCGCTGGCCTACATCGCATGTACGGCTCGCAGAGCGAAGACATCTTCTATTACCTCACGCTGTACAACGAGACCTACGCAATGCCCGCGATTCCCCAACGCGACGGCATTGACGAAGAGATCGTTCGCGGCCTGTATCGATTCGCAGAAGCACCCGCTGCCGACCTGCGCGCCACGTTGTTGTTCTCGGGCTCGGCTCAAGGCGCGGTCCGCGCTGCAGCAGCCGATCTGCTCAGGCTCTACGGCGTCGGCGCCGAGTTGTGGTCAGCCACCTCATACAAAGCGCTGCGCGAAGAGGCGCTCGCTACCGAACGCTGGAACCGCCTGCACCCCGAGTCAGCGCCTCGGGTTTCGTTGGTGACCAGCCTGCTGCATCAATCGCCGGGGCCAATCATCGCCACCACCGATTTCATGAAAGCGGTGCCCGATCAGATCGCCCGATTCGTTTCGGGTCGACAGTTCATCTCGCTCGGCACCGATGGCATGGGACGTTCCGACACACGCGAAGCGTTGCGTCATCACTTCGAGGTCGATGCGGGGAACATCGTGGTTGCCACGTTGTCTGCCCTTGCCGCAACTGGGTCGTTGCAGCCTGCCGTGGTGGCCGATGCGATCCGTCGTTACAACATCAACCCCAACGCACCAGACCCGACCCACATGTAGTCACGGTTGGTGGCTACATCCACCAACCGTTGACATCGATGATCACGTGGGTTGGGTTCGATGCATACACGCACAGTTGACCTGATGCCGACAGCGGCACTTGCGCTCCGTTGGCGATCGCGTTGAGTTGCCCGAAGTTCACCACGGAGGTGGTGGGGCGCTCGCCACACGGCCACACGGTGAGGTACCCCCACGTGGATGCGCCCACGGCGGTGAAGTTGGCAGAGATGCCCTTCGCTCCGGCAGCAATCCCGCGGGTGCCAGCCACTTGAATAACTAAGGTCTGACCCTGCGCCACGACGAGGCCGTTCGCTCCGCCTTGCATCTCAACCCGAGAACGGTCGCGGGTGTCGGTGAGCCTAAATGGTGCGGCCGGCACGAAGTCGTGCGTCGCTGCAGCATTCACCGACCCGGTGATGTCGACCACGAGATCCACTGGAGTCGAGGTGTAGATGCACACGGTTCCATCGGCGGCTATCGGGGTCACGACGTTATTGGGGGTAATCGTCCATACCGATGGGTTCAGGCTCGACACGGTTGGTCTCGGCGCATCGCATGGGTACACCGTGACGAAGCCGTTGTAGGCGGGGTACACGCTGGTCACGTTGAGCATCGCCGCAGTAGCGCCTTCTGGAATACCTTCAGCGCCGGTCACCCGAAGCACCGTGGTCGAGAATGCATCAAGGCGTGAGGGTGCTCCGAGGCCGCTTCGTGTATCCATCAAACGAGCCGGCGCCACCGAGGCGAAATGCCCGCTTGCCGTCGGCGAGAAGTAGCCGTTTACGTCAACCACCAAATCGGTGCTTGACGGCGAGAACACGCACACGCCACCAGTTGCATCAAGCGGCACGTTCGCTCCGTTGGGAACAGTCTGCATCGAATCGAAGTTCAGCGTTGACACTGTTGGCCGGCTCGCCGAGCAGTTCCAAATGCTGAGGTACGAAGCCACCTCGGGGCCGACAACGGTGAAGTTGGCGCTGATCGCTTGGGCATCGGCCGGAACACCGCCACGGCCTGCAATCTGAATGCGCTTCGTGGTGGACGCAGCAAGGCGACTCGCGCCAAGGTTCAAACGTGTGTCAACAAGTCGCTCGGGCACGATGGGCTGCAGTCCGCCACCGCTGCCGAGAGGGGCCGTCGTTGGTACAGGCTCCACACCCGTGGACGCCGCGGGATCCACCGCAAACGTCCAGCCGACAATGCGAGCACGTGAAGTGACCGACACGGTGTAGCTATCGGTGGCCAACCGGCTGCGAGGGATCACAACGACTGCGTTGTTGCCAGCCAAAATCGCTTGGGCCGTACCCGTGGTGTTGTACTGCGAGAGCACACACACCTCGAGGTTGCTGCTGCTACTTCCGCTGCGCATCGTGGCCGATGGCGCTGAGCCCAGCGCCTCTGGCATCAGCACGATCACTGGCAAACCGGCGGAGCCGCTCCATCCGCAAAAGCCCAACGGATCTGGGGTCTCGACCACAAAGTGATCAAGGTTGGTAGTGGTGCCGTTGCCCGGGAACGTGATAGGTACGATTTGTGGCGCCTGTGGCCCGAGGCCGCTGATGATGTCGAGCGTTGCACCCGAATGCCACAGCGGTGTCGACGGATCATCGCACTTTCCAAAACCAACCGTCTTCAGATTCGGGCGGAGCACTCCGATTGCGTGGAATGGCCCCGTCATCCACAGCTCAATATGCGAGCGGGCGGTGGCGTTGTAGGCGCTTGACACCGCAACGTTGCCGTGGTTGCCAGCGAAGTCACCGCTGGGGGTATAGCCA
>Ga0194035_1000775_pt1 | contig 17748 bp, 18 predicted proteins | sample JunL2320m_MetaG_FD_148680 | JGI IMG/M metagenome (GOLD analysis project Ga0194035, IMG submission 148680) | Anoxic zone freshwater microbial communities from boreal shield lake in IISD Experimental Lakes Area, Ontario, Canada - Jun2016-L239-20m | ecosystem: Environmental > Aquatic > Freshwater >...
TCGCACCGTTGTACTGAGTAAGGCCACCGAGACCGCCACCTTTTACGCCCAGGGCGGTATCGCCGTGGTGCTGCCCTACACCGACGACACCGTCGAGGCGCATGTGCACGACACCGTGATCGCCGGGGCCGGACTCTGTGACGAGGACGCGGTGCGCTCCATCGTCGCCGACGGCTACCAGGCAGTGGCAGATCTGATCGCCGACGGCGCCCGGTTCGACGAGAGCGCCCCCGGCCAGTGGGCACTGACCCGGGAGGGCGGCCATTCACGCCGCCGCATCATGCACGCGGGCGGTGACGCGACGGGTGCCGAGGTGCAGCGTGCCCTGGATCATGCTGCGGCAACCCTTGACATCCGGCACAACCACGTCGCGTTGGAAATCCTGCACGATGGTTCCGCAGTGACCGGTGTGCTGGTCGGCAATGCCGACGGCATCGGCGTGCTGCACACCTCCTCGGTGATCCTGGCCACCGGCGGACTCGGCCACCTCTACAGCGCCACCACCAACCCGGCCGGGTCGACCGGTGACGGGATCGCGTTGGCGCTGTGGGCGGGCGTGGACGTTACCGATATCGAGTTCATCCAGTTCCACCCGACAATGCTGTTCGACCGCAACGGATCCGGCCGTCGGCCGCTGATCACCGAGGCGCTGCGCGGGGAGGGCGCGGTACTGCTCGATATCCGCGGCGAGTCGGTGATGGCCGGCGTGCACCCGATGGGCGACCTGGCTCCCCGCGATGTGGTGGCCGCGGCCATCGAGGCGCGGATGCGCGAGACCGGAGATGAATGCGTGTTTCTCGATGCGCGGTCCATCGAGGGGTTCGCTGCGCGGTTCCCAACGGTGACCGCGGCCTGCCGCGAGGCCGGTATCGATCCGACGGCGAGCCCGATCCCAGTCGTTCCCGGCGCGCACTACAGCTGCGGCGGAGTGAGCACCGACGTACATGGCCGCACCACTCTGCCGGGGCTGTTCGCCGCCGGTGAGGTGGCCCGCACCGGTATGCACGGCGCCAACCGGCTGGCGTCCAACAGTCTGCTGGAAGGTCTGGTGGTGGGTGCGCGTGCGGGCCGGGAGGCCGCCGGGCATGCCCGCAGCGCCGGTGCGCCGATGGCGAAAGTGCAACCGGCCCAGAGGTTTGCGCTAGATCGCGACGATCTGCAGCAGGCGATGACGCGATGGGCATCAGTGGTCCGGGATGGTGACGGGCTGAGGCACCTCATTGATGAACTCGCTTGCGCCGCACCCCGCACGATGGCGACCCGCACCGATGTCGAGGACGTCGCGCTGACGGTGTCCGCGCGCGCCGTCGCGGTGGCCGCCCTGGCCCGCACCGAGACCCGCGGCTGCCACCACCGCGGCGACTTTCCCGATACCGATCCGGCGCAGGCTTTTCCGGTGAGCGTGCACGGCACCGCCGACGGCCGCGTCGCACTCGCGGCCATCCCCGTCGCGCGATGAGCCTGACACCTGACGAGCGCGACGAGGCGCTGCTGACGATCCGTCGCGGACTCGATGAGGACCTGCGCTACGGACCCGACGTCACCACCCTCGCGACCGTGCCCGCCGACGCCCGCACGGAAGCGGCCCTGGTCGCCCGGGAATCCGGTGTGGCCGCTGGAGTTGACGTTGCGCTCATGGTGCTCGACGAGGTGCTCGGAGCCGATGGCTACCGCGTGCTCGATCGGGTGCCGGATGGGACGCACGTCGAGCCGGGTCAAGCACTGCTGCGCATCGAGGGCCCCACCCGGGGACTGCTGACCGCGGAACGCACCCTGCTCAACCTCCTCTGCCACCTCTCCGGAATCGCCACCGCCACCGCCGCCTGGGTGGAGGCCGTGGAGGGAACCACGACCAAGATCCGCGACACCCGCAAGACCCTGCCCGGGCTGCGGGCACTGCAGAAGTACGCGGTGCGGGTCGGCGGCGGAGTCAACCACCGGATGGGCCTGGGCGACGCCGCGCTGATCAAGGACAACCATGTGGCGGCGGCGGGATCAGTAGTCGCCGCACTGCGTGCCGTCCGTGCCGCCGCGCCCGATCTGCCGTGCGAGGTCGAGGTTGACACCCTCGAACAGCTCGACGCCGTCCTCGGTGAAGACGTGGCACTGATCCTGCTGGATAACTTCCCGGTGTGGCAGACCCAGATGGCGGTCCAACGCCGCGACGCCCGAGCCCCGCATGTGCAGCTGGAATCTTCGGGAGGTTTATCCCTCGACAGTGCGTCGCACTATGCCGGCACCGGAGTGGATTACCTCGCTGTGGGCGCGCTCACCCACTCGGTGCGGGTGCTCGATATCGGCCTGGATCTATAAGGCCCGGGATCCGTAAGACATCGTGCCGCCTGCGAATCAGCAATGATCTATGCGAAGTGGAAACCATGATCTACAATAGTTAATGCCTTTTTGCAGCTAACGGATCGGGGAAGCGGTCATGACAGAGCAGGTCCCCTGGGCCTGGGGCTTGGGCCTGACCATGGGGGCAGGTATCGCGGCCGCGGTGTGGGGCGCCGGAGTCGCTTCCGCGGCGCCGGCCGACGCCCAAACATCCTCCGGAACACCCTCGGTAACGTCCTCGGTCGCGCACCGCTCGTCGGTGTCAGCGCGTCGCACCCCTGACGGCGCGCAGGCCCGGACGCAACCTACGGTCTCGCTCGACGGTGGCAACCGCGCCCGAATCCTGCGCGGTAATGCCGCCGCCGTGTCGCCCGCGAGGGTCGCGAGCCGGAACCGGATCCCGGTGACCACTCCTGCGGTCTCGCCTGCCGTCGGCGGTGACGGTTCGGCCGCGGCTGCGGCAGTCGTGCAGCCCGCCGGCGATTACGTGCTGATCCGTAGGTCCGATCTGATGTCCAAGCCCACCAGCGGGCCCGGCTGGGACTTCCTCAAAGCCCAGGCCAGCGCCGTGTGGGAGACCCCTGACCTGTCGAAACTGGACACCAAGACCCCGGCGATGGTGATGGCTGCCGCGCTGGTTTACGCCAGAACCGGCGATGTGAGCTACCGCGACAAGGTGATCGCGGCGATCACGAAGGTCCCGGGCACCGAGAAGAAAACTGACGTTGTTCTGCCCTTCGCGCGCAATATTTTCGGCTACGTCGTCGCGGCCGATCTGGTGGGAATGCCACTGAACACGGTCACGAGCAACGGCCAGACCTGGCTCGCCTTCCTTCAGCAGGCCAGAACCGAGCAGTTTCCCGGCAACACCCGCTGGATCAGCCTGGAGAAGACCTCCGGAGACTCGGCGGGCAACTGGAACGCCTATGCGCTGTCGAGCCACCTCGCCATCAGTATCGTGCTCGGCGACGAGGTCGCCGTCGCCCGCGACATCGCCGTCTACCGCCGTTTCCTGGGCGACACCACTTCGCCGTGGCCGGCCTTCAACCCGACCACGGGTTACTCCTGGAACAACAACGGGCGTACCTGGGACCTGTCACCAACCCTGCAGCGCGGCATCAACCCGGACAAGCCCGGCGATCCCCGCAGCGGGGCCATCATCGTCGACGCCTTGCGCCACACCACGCTGACATCGGTGGCGTGCTGCAAGGTCGATCTCGCCGGACGGGCCTACACCGAGGAGACGCTGGATGCCCTACTGGCGATCAACATGGTGCTCAAGGCACGCGGGATGAACTTCACCGACTTCCAGAACCAGGCCATCCGCCGCGCCTACGCGTTCCTGGCTCGCAACGGCGGCCCGTCCGGATACAGCAACGGCCGGTTTCTGGCGCTCGCGATGAATAACCTCTACGGCACCTCCTACAGCACCGCAGCCGGTGACTCCGTGGCACGGCATCTCGGCTTCGGCCGGTGGCTGGTGACCCGGTAGGCGTCGAATCGCTCAGTGCCTCAGGCGATATCGGCGACGAACACCCCGACACCGCGCTTCGCCGCCATCCGCGCCATCCGCGGCAGCGACGCATCGTCAGTGCCCGCGGCGATGATTCTCGGGTTGACCAGATGCAGATCGCGACGACCCAGCCGGATGTCCGCTTCACCCGCGGCCAGGATGTTTTTCACCCAGTTGGTCTTACCGTGCGCCAGCATGATCGCCACCGTGTCGCCCTTGCGGTAGGCCGAGATCGCCGTCTCGTAGGTCTTGCCGGATTTGCGGCCCCGGTGCGTGATGACCGTGATGCCCGGCGTGATGCGGGCCAACGGGACCGCGATGGGGTTGATGTATTTGATCTGGAAGTTCTCGAACCAGATCGGGAACTTCATCGGGACGCCGGGGGAGTTGTTGGGGTGATCCTGGGTGCGCATGGATTCCATCATGCGGCACGCGTCTGATCAAGCAGCGCGCCGCACCAGCGACAGCACTACCGCCGCGATTGCGAACATCGCCGACAGTGTCCGGTTGAGGATCTTCTGTTGTCGCGGGGTCTGCAGCCAACTCAACAGCCGGGCGGCCAGGCCGGTGTAAGCACCCATGATCACCAGGTCGACGGCAACCATCGTCGCGGCGATCGTCAGGTACTGCGGCAGCAGAGGACGGGTCGGCACCACGAACTGGGGCACCACCGCAAGCATGAACACCAGGCCCTTCGGGTTGGTGGCATTGACCAGAAAGCCCCGGGTGAGCAGCGACAGACGCCCGTCATCGGCATCACCGCCGACCTGGGTGGTCAGGTCATCCGGCGTGGTGCGCCACTGCCGCACCGCGAGGTAGATCAGATAACCCACCCCGAGCCACTTGATGGCGTTGAACACCACCAGGGACTTCGCCACCGCCGCGCCCAGGCCTACTGCGACCACCACCAACTGCAACATCAGGCCGATCTGCAGACCGGCGATGCTCCAGTAGCCGCGGCGCAGGCCGTGATTGAGTCCGGTGGCCATCGACTGCACCGCACCCGCGCCCGGCGAGACGCTGATCGCGATCGCGGCGCCCACGAACGCCAGCCACAGGTCCGGTTGCACGTGCGCAGCGTACGATTTGGGCGTCAAGCCACCCCGGTCTGTGCTCCGGGGAGAGGGGAACGAGTAGCCATGAAGTCCGATCGTGTGACGCGGATCGCGCTCGCCGTGGGCGCCGCCGCCCTGGTCGCTATGGCGGCGGTGAGCGCCTGTGCCCCGGCCGCGAAGGATGCCCCGACGACGACCAGCACTGCGCCGGTCACCTCGAGTTCCCCGGTACCCAGCGAGAAGGCCGTGCTCCCCAGCGGCCCGACCGCGTTCTCGCCGACGATCAACCCGGCACCGGTTCCGACCAACTGAGTTCGGGGCCTTTCCGCGGGCCCCGAGACCCCGCATCGCCGATTTGATGCGTAATTGATTTTCGTATCCCTACCCCGATCAGGGACAATCGAATCGATGACGCCCTTCGCCATGACCCGGATTGACCTGCGCGGCCGGACGCTGACCGCCGCCCAGTTGCGCACCGCACTGCCCAGGGGCGGGGTTGACGTCGACTCCGTGGTGCCCACGGTCCGGCCCATCGTCGACGACGTCGCCGCACGCGGAGCGGCTGCGGCATTGGAATACGGCGAAAAGTTCGACGGCGTGCGCCCCGATGCGGTGCGGGTGCCGGTCGCCGAACTCGATGCCGCGCTGAGCCGTCTCGATCCCGATATCCGGGCCGCCCTCGAGGTCGCCATCGACCGCACCCGGGCCGTGCACGCCGATCAGCGCCGCACCGACACCACCACCGTGCTCGGGACTGGCGCCTCGGTGACCGAGCGCTGGGTGCCGGTGGAACGCGTCGGCCTGTACGTCCCCGGCGGCACGGCTGTCTACCCGTCGAGTGTCGTGATGAATGTCGTGCCGGCGCAGGCTGCGGGCGTGGAGTCGCTGGTGGTCGCCAGCCCACCGCAGGCAGCCTTCGGCGGACTGCCGCACCCCACCATTCTGGCCGCCGCTCGGATGCTAGGTGTCGACGAGGTGTGGGCGGTCGGCGGTGCGCAGGCGGTGGCACTGCTGTCCTTCGGTGGCACCGACATCGACGGGGCCGAACTGGCTCCGGTCGACATGATCACCGGTCCCGGAAACATCTATGTCACCGCGGCCAAGCGGATCTGCCGCTCGCAGGTCGGCATCGACTCCGAGGCCGGACCGACCGAGATCGGAATCCTGGCCGACCACACCGCCGATCCGGTGCATGTGGCCGCGGACCTCATTAGTCAGGCCGAGCACGATGTGATGGCGGCCGGCGTGCTTGTCACCGACAGCGTCGCACTGGCCGATGCCACCGACGCTGAGTTGGCTGTCCAGTTGGTCACCACCGTGCACCGCGAACGGGTCACCGAGGCGTTGAGCGGACGCCAATCCGCGATCGTGCTCGTCGACGATGTCGACACCGGTGTGCGGGTGGTCAACGCCTACGCCGCTGAGCACCTGGAGATCCAGACCGCTGACGCGGCCGGTGTCGCGGTCCGGATCCGTTGTGCCGGAGCGATATTCGTCGGACCGTTCTCGCCGGTGAGCCTCGGTGACTACTGCGCAGGTTCCAACCATGTGCTGCCTACCGCCGGGTGCGCGCGGCACTCCAGTGGACTGTCGGTGCAGACCTTTCTGCGCGGTATCCACGTCGTCGACTACACCGAGGCCGCATTGAAAGACGTCTCCGGACACGTCATCACACTGGCCAACGCCGAGGATCTGCCTGCCCACGGGGAGGCGGTCCGCCGGAGGTTTGAAACGTGATGGGTATTGGAGACAGGGTCGCCCTCGAGGATCTGCCACTGCGCGACAACCTGCGCGGCAAATCGGCCTACGGCGCACCTCAACTCGACGTTGCGGTGCGGTTGAACACCAATGAGAACCCGCACCCACCCAGTCGCGCCCTGATCGACGACGTCGCCGAGTCGGTGGGAGCCGCGGCGGCGCAGTTGCACCGCTACCCGGACCGCGATGCGGTCGAATTGCGCCGCGATCTGGCGGCGTATGTCACCGCCCGAACCGGAATTAGCATCGGTGCCGAGAACGTCTGGGCGGCAAACGGTTCCAATGAGATCCTGCAGCAACTGCTGCAGGCCTTTGGCGGCCCCGGCCGCAGCGCAATCGGTTTCGTGCCGTCCTACTCGATGCACCCGATCATCGCCGACGGCACCCAGACCCGGTGGATCGACGCCGTTCGCGCTGCCGATTTCAGCCTGGATGTCGAGGCCGCGATTGCGGCGATTCGGGAGACCAATCCCGACGTGGTGTTCGTCACCAGCCCGAACAATCCGACCGGACAAAGCATTTCGACATCGGATCTGCGACAGGTGCTCGACGCGATGACCTCCGGCATGCTGATCGTCGACGAGGCCTACGGTGAGTTCTCCTCCCGGCCCAGTGCCATTGCGCTGCTCGATGAGTATCCGGCCCGACTGATCGTGAGTCGCACCATGAGCAAGGCATTCGCCTTCGCCGGTGGCCGGTTAGGTTATCTGGTGGCCGCCCCGGCGGTGATCGACGCCGTTCTGCTGGTGCGGTTGCCGTACCACCTGTCGGTCATCACCCAGGCGGCTGCGCGGGCGGCATTGCGGCACGCCGGCGAGACCCTGGCCACTGTGGCCGCTCTCGTAGCGGAGCGTGAACGGGTCTGTGCCGCGCTGCACGCCATGGGTTTTCGGGTGATCGCCAGCGACGCGAACTTCGTACTGTTCGGCGAGTTCGGAGATGCGGCGGCCACCTGGCAGCGCTATCTCGACGATGACGTCCTCATCCGCGATGTCGGCATCCCCGGCTACCTGCGGGTCACCATCGGACTCGAGCACGAGAACGACGCTTTCCTGGCTGCCAGCCAGAAGGTTGCCGCCGACTCGGTACAGCCACTAGGAGCATCATGACCGCCACCGCACCCCGGGTAGCCAGGATCGAACGGACGACCAAAGAGTCCGACATCGTGGTCGACCTCAATCTCGACGGCACCGGCCGGACATCGATCGATACCGGTGTGCCGTTCTTCGACCACATGCTGACCGCACTGGGTACCCACGCGAGCTTTGATTTGACCATCACCGCCCGCGGTGATGTCGAGATCGAGGGCCACCACACCATCGAGGACACCGCGATCGTGCTGGGCACCGCCCTGGGGCAGGCGTTGGGCGACAAGGCGGGCATCCGCCGCTTCGGCGACGCCTACATCCCGATGGACGAGACCCTGGCGCACGCCGCTGTCGACGTGTCGGGTCGGCCGTACTTCGTGCACACCGGCGAACCCGAGTACCTGGTGGACTTCACCATCGCCGGTTCGGGTGTGCCGTACCACACCGTCATCAACCGGCACGTCTTCGAATCGCTGGCCGTCAATGCCCGCATCGCCCTGCACGTGCGGACGCTGTACGGCCGCGATCCGCACCACATCACCGAGGCACAGTTCAAGGCGGTGGCCCGGGCGCTCCGGCAGGCTGTCGAGGCTGATCCGCGGGTCTCCGGGGTGCCGTCCACCAAAGGCGTTCTGTGACCCGACGATCGGTTGTTGTGCTGGATTACGGCTCGGGCAACCTTCGATCCGCCCAACGCGCACTGGAACGCGTCGGTGCCGACGTCGAGGTGACCTCCGACCGCGCCGCCGCGATGGCCGCCGACGGTCTGGTGGTGCCCGGAGTCGGTGCGTTCGAAGCCTGCATGACCGGACTGCGCGCCATCGACGGTGACGCCATCATCGCCGAACGGGTCGCTGCGGGTCGGCCGGTGCTCGGCGTCTGTGTCGGGATGCAGATCCTGTTCGCCCGGGGAGTCGAATTCGGGGTGCAGAGCACCGGTTGCGGGCAGTGGCCGGGCGCGGTCACCCGGTTGGAAGCGCCGGTGATCCCGCACATGGGCTGGAACATCGTCGACGCCGCACCCGGCAGCAGGCTGTTCAAGGGCATCGACGCCGACACCAGGTTCTACTTCGTGCACTCCTACGCGGCCCTGTGTTCGAAAGACCAGACCTGGGAGGGCGACCCGGGCGCACTGCTCACCTGGGCAACCCATAACGTGCGGTTTCTGGCCGCGGTCGAGGATGGTCCACTGTCGGCGACACAATTTCATCCGGAGAAGAGCGGTGACGCCGGTGCGACACTGCTTGCCAATTGGGTTGAGGCACTGTGAAAGAAGACGCGTCACTAATCCTGTTGCCCGCCGTCGACGTCATTGAGGGCCGGGCGGTGCGCCTGGTGCAGGGTAGGGCGGGCAGCGAGACCGAGTACGGCACGGCACTGGAGGCTGCGCTGACCTGGCAGCGCGACGGCGCCGAGTGGATCCACCTGGTGGACCTCGACGCGGCATTCGGCCGCGGCAGCAACCGCGAGTTGCTCGCCGACGTGGTGCGCGCACTTGACGTTCACGTCGAACTCTCCGGCGGCATCCGAGACGACGAGTCGCTGAAGGCTGCGCTCGCAACCGGGTGCGCCCGAGTCAACATCGGTACCGCGGCACTGGAGGACCCGGTGTGGTGTGCCCGCGCCATCGCCGAGTACGGCGATCGGGTCGCGGTCGGACTGGACGTTCAGGTGCTCGACGGCGAACACCGACTCCGTGGCCGCGGTTGGGAAACCGATGGCGGTGACCTGTGGTCGGTGCTGGAACGCCTTGACAGCGAAGGGTGTTCGCGATTCGTCGTCACCGACGTCACCAAGGACGGCACGCTCACCGGACCGAACCTCGACCTGCTCGAGGGTGTCGCCGAGTGCACCGATTCCCCGGTGATCGCCTCGGGCGGGGTGTCCAGCCTCGAGGACCTGCGCGCCATCGCAACGCTGACCGGATCCGGTATCGAGGGTGCGATCGTCGGCAAGGCCCTGTACGCCGGTCGGTTCACTCTGCCCGAGGCCCTGACCGCTGTGAGCCGTTAACGTGGCCGACTCGCGCACGGATCTTGCGATTAGGGTCATCCCGTGTCTGGACGTCGACGCCGGCCGGGTAGTCAAGGGCGTCAACTTCGCCAACCTGCGCGATGCCGGCGATCCCGTGGAACTCGCCGCAGCCTACGACGCCGAGGGCGCTGACGAATTGACGTTCCTCGACGTGACGGCATCGTCGTCGGGTCGGGCAACCATGCTCGACGTGGTGCGCCGCACCGCCGAACAGGTGTTCATCCCACTGACTGTCGGCGGCGGTGTGCGGACGGTGGCTGATGTCGATGCTCTGCTGCGTGCCGGAGCGGACAAGGTGTCGGTCAATACCGCCGCGATCGCGCGGCCCGAACTGCTGGCCGAACTCGCCCGCCAGTTCGGCTCACAGTGCATCGTGTTGAGTGTCGATGCCCGCACGGTGCCGTCCGGAAACGCGCCCACCCCGTCGGGCTGGGAGGTCACCACGCACGGCGGGCGGCAGGGCACCGGCATCGACGCGGTCGAATGGGCAAGGCGCGGAACGGAACTCGGAGTCGGCGAGATCCTGCTGAACTCGATGGACGCCGACGGCACCAGGGCGGGATTCGACCTACCGATGCTGCGTGCGGTGCGGGCCGCGGTGACGGTGCCGGTGATCGCCAGCGGTGGCGCCGGTGCAGTGGGGGATTTCGCGCCGGCGGTGCGGGCCGGTGCCGATGCGGTGCTGGCGGCGAGCGTGTTCCATTTCGGTGAGCTGACCATCGGCGACGTCAAGGCGGCGATGGCTTCAGAGGGGATAACAGTTAGGTGAGCGATCCGGTGAACCTCGACCCAGCGATCGCCTCCCGACTCAAGCGGGACGCCAACGGACTGTTCGCCGCAGTCGCCCAGGAGCGCGGCACCGGCAAGGTGCTGATGCTGGCGTGGATGGACGACGAGGCACTGGCCCGCACCCTCGAGACCCGCGAGGCCACCTATTACTCCCGCTCTCGCGGTGAGCAGTGGGTCAAGGGCGCGACGTCCGGACACACCCAGTATGTGCATTCGGTGCGATTGGACTGCGACGGCGATGCGGTGCTGCTCGAGGTCGACCAGATCGGCGGCGCCTGTCACACCGGCGAGCACACCTGCTTCGTCGCCGACGATCTGCTGCTCGGACCGCCGGACTGACCCGTCATCCCGCCGCGCGGCCCCCGTGACCGTGCGTGAAAGTCCGCTGCAGGCGGCGTGTCGGCGTGCCGACACGCACGCTCGCGGGAGGGCATTGCGCGGTTCGGTAAATTGGGGGATTCATCGTGACGAAAGGCTCAGCCGTGCCCGAAGATCCCCATTCAGACCCGTCGCGGCGGCGCTTCATCGGCGGTGGCGTCGCGGCGGCGGCAGCCGTGGTGGTGGGCGGTGCGGCCCTCGCGGCGTGCAGCACCGAGAGCTCGAAAAGCGCCGGCACCGCCGGAACCACCGCGACTGGGACGTCGGCACCGACGTCCGGCGTGCCGCTGGAGAAGGCCACGCTGCACGGCAATGAGGTGATCGCGACGCCCATCGGCGATATCGCCCTGACCAACACCTACTTCGACGACGACGCCTCCACGCGGCTCTACGACGAGATGGACTTTCAGCGCGCCACCCAGTCCTACCTGTGGAGCACACCGTTGGTCAGCAATGCCACCTGGCGCGATGCGCAGGCCAAGGCCTATGGCGTCACCGGGGAGACCGACTTCGTAGTGCTGCGGTCGTTGAAGGAGAAGCGCGGCATTGTCACCGCCAACCTGACCACGCCCTACATCTTCAACTTCCTGAGCCTGGAGAAAGGCCCGCTGGAGATCGAGTATCCGGCCGGCCAGACCGCCGGCGGCGTGATGGACTTCTGGCAGCGGCCGGTGGCCGACCTCGGTCTGACCGGGCCGGACCAGGGTAGGGGCGGTAAGTACATCATCGTCGGGCCCGCTGACGATCCGGCAAAGTTCGATAAGCCCGGCTACTTCGTCCGGCAGAGTGCGACCAACAACATTGGGGTGCTGCTACGCATCCTCGATAAGGACCCGGCGTACTTCGAGACATTCAAGGCGACGATGAAAATGGGCCGCGTCGGCCAGTCGCTGGCCACGTCGCGGTTCATCGAGGACAAAGACGTCGAGTGGAGCGCCACCGCGCCCCGCGGCCTCGACTACTGGCGCACCCTGTCCAGCGTCATCAGCGAGGAACCGGTCCGGCCGGTGGACAAGGCCTGGATGGCGATGCTACTGCCGCTGGGTATCGAGAAGGGCAAGGCGTTCGACCCCGACGAGCGTCAGCAGACCATTCTGCTCAGGGGTGGAGCGATGGGGGAGTTGATGGCGCGCAACCTGCAGGTGAATCCCCGCTTCGCCGAGCCCTATTGGCCGGGCACATCCTGGTACAAGAGCTTCGACTTCTCCCTGGAGCAGGAGACCGCCGACCGGATGGAACTCGATGAGCGGGTCACCTGGTTCTACGAGGCGGTGGGCAGCAGCACCGGGATGATCAACCCGACGGTCGGGGCCGGGCAGGTGTACATGACCACCAAGCGCGACAGTAAGGGCGACCTGCTGCGTGCCGACAAGACCTACAAACTCCGGGTGCCCAAAGACGTTCCGGTGGGCCAGTTCTGGGCGTTGACGCTCTACAGCGAGAACACTCGTCGCGCCTATGACAACGGTGGTACCGACATCCGCAGCGCAAACCTGGACAGCCGCCTGACCGACCTCGTCGTCAACGACGACGGCAGCATCGACCTCTACGTCGGCGCGAAGGCCCCGGCCGGTTTCGAGAAGAACGCCATGTTGACTGTTGGGGATGACGGCTGGTTCGTCTACTTCCGTCTCTATGCGCCGCTGCAACCGTTCTTCGACAAGACGTTCGCGCTACCCGACTTCGAGATGATCGACTAGCGCGAGCGCAACATCGCCAGCGCCTTATCGGCGTGGGTGTCCATGTTGAGTTCGCTGGAGATGACGTCGAGCACGGTGCGGTCGGTGTCGATGACGAAGGTGGTGCGTTTCACCGGCAGCACTTTGCCGAGCAGGCCGCGCTTGACGCCGAACATCTCGGCCACCGATCCGTCGCGGTCGGACAGCAGCGGATAGTCGAAGCTCTGCGAGTCGGCGAAACGAGCCTGCTTGTCGACGCCGTCGGTGCTGATGCCGACCCGGGATGCGCCCACCGCGTCGAACTCTGCGGCCAGATCCCGGAAGTGGCAGGCCTCCTTCGTGCAACCCGGCGTCATTGCGGCGGGGTAGAAGAACAGCACGATCGGCCCGTCGGCCAGCAGGCCAGTCAGTGAACGGACGGTTCCGGTCTGATCGGGCAGTTCGAACTCGGGTACTTGGTCACCACGTTTCATGCCCGCCACGCTATCGCCGGTCGGCCCGGATGAATAGGTCTGGGCTGAACAGGTCTGGGAGGATGTACCGCGTGCACGCCACCACGACCCGCGACGAGTTCCGCGCATTGGCTGCCGAACACCGCGTGGTTCCGGTCACCCGCAAGGTGCTGGCCGACAGCGAGACGCCACTGTCGGCGTACCGGAAACTGGCCGCCAACCGGCCGGGCACCTTTCTGCTGGAGTCCGCCGAGAACGGCCGGTCCTGGTCGCGGTGGTCGTTCATCGGGGCGGGCGCGCCCTCGGCGTTGACGGTGCGCGACGGCCACGCGGTCTGGCTGGGCGCCACCCCGCAGGACGCACCGACGGGCGGCGACCCCCTTGAGGTCCTTCGGGCGACCATCGGATTGCTCTCCACCGGATCCACCCCGGCCGGCATGCCGCCACTGTCGGGCGGCCTGGTGGGGTTCTTCGCCTACGACTTCGTCCGCCGCCTGGAACGTCTGCCCGAGTTGGCGGTCGACGATCTGGGACTGCCCGACATGCTGCTGCTGCTGGCCACCGATATCGCCGCTGTCGACCACCACGAGGGCACCATCACGCTGATCGCCAACGCGGTGAACTGGAACGGCACCGCCGACCACGTCGACGATGCCTACGACGATGCCGTCGCCCGACTCGATGTCATGACCACCGCGCTGGGGCAGCCGCTGAGTTCCACCGTGGCCACCTTCACCCGGCCCGAACCGCACCCGCGCGCCCAGCGCACGGAGCAGGAATACGGGGCGGTGGTCGAACGACTGGTGAAGGAGATCGAAGCCGGCGAGGCCTTCCAGGTGGTGCCGTCGCAACGCTTCGAGATCGACACCGACGCCGATCCGATCGACGTCTACCGGATGCTGCGGGTGTCCAATCCAAGCCCGTACATGTATCTGCTCAATATCCCGAATGAGCTTGGCGCAACCGCGTTTTCGATCGTCGGATCCAGTCCCGAGGCATTGGTGACGGTGCAGGACGGGTGGGCGAGGACGCACCCGATCGCCGGCACCCGCTGGCGCGGCGCCAGCGAGGAGGAGGACCAGCTTCTCGAGAAGGACTTGCTGTCCGACGAGAAGGAACGCGCCGAGCACCTCATGCTGGTCGACCTCGGTCGCAACGACCTCGGCCGGGTCTGTGTGCCGGGCACCGTGCGGGTCGAGGACTACAGCCACATCGAGCGCTACAGCCACGTCATGCACCTGGTCTCCACCGTGACCGGGGAGCTGGCGCCGGGACGCACCGCATTGGACGCCGTCACGGCCTGCTTTCCGGCCGGCACGCTGTCCGGCGCCCCGAAGGTGCGCGCGATGGAACTCATTGAGGAGGTGGAGATTTCCCGCCGCGGGCTCTACGGCGGCGTGGTCGGCTACCTCGACTTCGCCGGCAACGCCGACTTCGCGATTGCGATCCGTACTGCGCTGATGCGCGACGGCATCGCTTACGTCCAAGCCGGTGGCGGGGTGGTGGCCGATTCCAACGGCCCCTACGAGTACACCGAAGCGACCAATAAGGCCAAGGCGGTGCTGGCCGCCATCGCCGCGGCTGCGACATTGAGCGCGCCGTGATCCGCCTCGCCCAACTGCTCCTGATCGTCTCGGCGCTCGGCCTGTGGGTGGCATCCCGGCTGCCCTGGGTGTCGGTGGGATCCTCCGACGGACTGGGTCAACCGACGACGACGACGCTCAATGGCGCGGCCTGGTCCAACGCACTGCTTCCACTCGCGGTGCTGCTGCTGGCGGCCGCCCTGGCCGGCCTGGCCGTGCGCGGGTGGCTGCTGCGCGTGGTCTCGGTGCTGGTCGCCCTGGTGAGCTTGCTGCTGGCCTATCTCGGGATCAGCCTGATCGCGATGCCCGACGTCGCGGCGCGCGCAGCCGAGTTGGCCGGCGTCCCGGTGATGAACCTGGTTGCCAGCGATCGAAGTATCGCAGGAGCGGTGCTGACCCTGGCCGCCGCGGCAGGTGCCCTGGTGGCCGCGGCCCTGCTGATGCGCGCGGCAGCAACGGAGGCACGCCAGGCCGCGAAATACGCCGGCCCGTCAGGCTCAGGCCTCGAACACGGCACCGGCGGATTGTCCGAGCGCGGCATGTGGGACGCACTCGACGAGGGTCTGGACCCGACGCAACGCGGGTCGGACTCCGGGGACGCTGCGGCGACCGAGTCCGGCACCGAGGGTCGGTGACGGGTGAGCGTCACCGGGCGGTTACCCTTTGACCCACATCATCCTGATCATCAGACACCTCTAGGAGACCCAGCTGTCATGAGTTCGGCAACCGCGCTCGACTCCATTCTCGATGGAGTCCGTGCTGATGTCGCCGCTCGCGAGGAACTGCTAAGCCTGGACGAAGTCAAGGCGGCCGCAGAGGGCGCACCGCCGCCGTGCGATGTGCTCTCGGCTCTGCGCGCACCCGGCATCGCGGTGATCGCCGAAGTGAAGCGCGCAAGTCCGTCGCGCGGTCAACTCGCGGACATCCCCGACCCGGCCGAGTTGGCCAGGGCCTACCAGAGCGGTGGCGCCCGGGCGATCAGCGTGCTGACTGAGGAACGTCGGTTCAAAGGATCGCTGGCCGACCTCGATGCCGTGCGCGCCGCCGTCGGCATTCCGGTGTTGCGCAAGGACTTCATCGTGCGGCCGTATCAGATCCACGAGGCCCGTGCGCACGGCGCGGACATGCTGCTGCTGATTGTGGCCGCACTCGAGCAGTCGGCACTGGTGTCGATGCTTGACCGCACCGAATCGCTGGGCATGACGGCGTTGGTGGAGGTGCACACCGAGGAGGAGGCCGACCGCGCGTTACAGGCCGGCGCCAAGGTGATCGGCGTCAACGCCCGCTGCCTGAAGACCCTCGACGTGGATCGGGACTGTTTCGCGCGGATCGCGCCCGGACTGCCGTCGGACATCATCCGGATCGCCGAGTCGGGTGTGCGCGGGCCGGCCGACCTGCTCGCCTACGCCGGTGCCGGTGCCGATGCGGTTCTGGTCGGCGAAGGTTTGGTCACCAGTGGTGACCCGCGCAGCGCGGTGGCCGATCTGGTGACCGCCGGCGCGCATCCGTCATGTCCGAAACCGGTCCGCTGAGCCCTGCCCGGCTCTGAGCCCTGATATGGCCGACACCTCCACGCCCAACCTGCCGCGCACCAGCGCCGCCGTCGCCGAGTCGACGATCCACGACCCGGACGCGCGCGGCCACTTCGGTATCTTCGGCGGCCGCTACGTACCCGAGGCACTGATGGCCGTCATCGAAGAGGTCACCGCGGCCTACGAGAAGGCCCGCACCGACCAGACATTCCTCGACAAACTCGACAACCTGCAGACGCACTACGCCGGACGGCCCTCGCCGCTGTACGAGGCCACCCGACTGAGCGAGCACGTCGGCGGCGCACGCGTCTTCCTCAAGCGCGAGGATCTCAACCACACCGGCTCACACAAGATCAACAACGTGCTGGGCCAAGCACTGCTGGCCAAGCAGATGGGCAAGACCCGGGTCATCGCCGAGACCGGGGCGGGCCAGCACGGCGTGGCGACGGCAACCGCGTGCGCGCTGCTGGGTCTGGAGTGCGTGGTCTACATGGGCGCGGTCGACACCGCCCGCCAGGCGCTCAATGTCGCCAGGATGCGACTGCTGGGCGCGACGGTCGTGGCGGTGCAATCGGGATCGAAGACACTCAAGGACGCCGTCAACGAGGCCTTCCGGGACTGGGTGGCCAACGCCGACGACACCTACTACTGCTTCGGCACCGCCGCCGGACCACATCCGTTCCCGCTGATGGTGCGCGACTTTCAGCGCGTCATCGGACTCGAAGCCCGCGCCCAGATCTTGGATCAGGCCGGCCGCCTGCCGGACGCCGTGACCGCGTGTGTCGGCGGGGGATCCAACGCGATCGGCATCTTCCACGCCTTCATCGACGATCCGGGCGTTCGGCTGATCGGCTACGAGGCCGGCGGCGACGGTGTCGAGACCGGACGGCACGCCGCCACATTCTCCGGCGGGACACCCGGTGCGTTCCAGGGGTCGTACTCCTATGTGATGCAGAATACCGACGGCCAAACCATCGAATCCCATTCCATCTCAGCCGGATTGGATTATCCGGGCGTCGGACCCGAACACGCGTTCCTCAAGGAGGCCGGCCGCACCGAGTACCGGCCCATCACCGACACCGAGGCGATGAATGCGTTCCGGCTGCTGTGCCGACTCGAGGGCATCATCCCGGCCATCGAGACCGCCCACGCCATCGCCGGCGTGGCAGACCTCGCCGCCGAACTCGGACCGGAGTCGATCATCCTGATCAACCTGTCCGGCCGCGGGGACAAGGACGTGGAGACCGCCGCCCGGTGGTTCGATTTGTTCGACGGCGATAAGCCGGCGCCCTCATGACCGTTCAGCACAGTCCGACAGGTCGGTTGGCACCGATCTTCGACGCCTGCCGTGCCGAGGGCCGGGCTGCACTGATCGGTTACCTGCCGACCGGCTACCCGGATGTGCCGACGTCGATCGAGGCCATGGTCGCGATGTGTGAATCGGGTTGCGACATCATCGAAGTCGGTGTGCCGTACTCCGATCCCGGCATGGATGGCCCGGTGATTGCGACCGCCACCGAGACCGCGCTGCAGTCCGGTGTTCGGGTGAGTGA
>Ga0194035_1000776_pt1 | contig 17735 bp, 16 predicted proteins | sample JunL2320m_MetaG_FD_148680 | JGI IMG/M metagenome (GOLD analysis project Ga0194035, IMG submission 148680) | Anoxic zone freshwater microbial communities from boreal shield lake in IISD Experimental Lakes Area, Ontario, Canada - Jun2016-L239-20m | ecosystem: Environmental > Aquatic > Freshwater >...
ATGGGCGGGGGCACTGTCTTACGAAAAGATCGTTACGCGTCGGCAGCCCGGGTGAGCGGGTAGACGAACGCTGCAACTGCGCCACCCACGAGCGGGGCCACAATGAACAGCCACACCTGGCTGAGCGAGGTTCCACCAGCCATCAGGGCCGGGCCGAAGGAACGTGCGGGGTTAACCGACGTGCCGTCTAGCGGAATGCCCACCAAGTGAACGGCGGTCAAAGCCGCACCAATAGCCAGGCCTGCCGTCGTGGCGTTTGCCGCACGGTCAGTGACCAAAAGAATGACCAACACGAAAGCAAAGGTCAGGAGTACCTCGAGAACGAACGCACCGGCCATGTTGATGTGACCGTTGTCGTAGGCGTTACTTCCGAGCGCGCCGGTCTCATCTGTGACGCCAAAGCTGCTGGTGAACAGTTTCAGAACGGCGGCCGCGGCGATAGCTCCGGCAAACTGAACAACCCAATAACCAGCCGCCTCAGCGATCGGCATCTTTCGGCCAATAACCATGGCAAGAGTTACCGCTGGGTTTACGTGAGCACCGCTGACGGGACCGAAGGCGTAGGCGGCCAGGATCAATACGAATCCGAACCCGATGGCAACGGCGAGAACGCCGCTGGTCTTCAGGCCTACAACCGCAGATCCGACTGCGAGCAGGACGAGGAAGAAGGTTCCGAGGAATTCTGCTACAAGCTTCCGGGAATTCATGAGCTGTCCTTTCGACGACATCAACCCGCACGCAATGGCATGACGCGACCGACTATTTGACGGTCGTTTCTATGGTCCCGAAAGTGAGCTGTGCTTTGACTGCGACACGCCCAAAAGGTAAAGCTAAATCAGGACGGACGAGGCAAACCGCGCACTCCTATACCCACGCCCCGCGGGCAACGGTCACGAACAAGATCAATCTCCGCAAGTTGATCTATCAGTACTTCGGCTAACGCCGACACGTCGCCACCCGGCTCTATCTCGAGCATGATCAGCACATCCATCTTCTGGAGTGCACCGTCGATGACCTCGTGGGAAGCCAGTCCCGCGATGCCCGCGGCCACCGTATCGACGGCGGCGAGAATCTCTGGATCGAGATGTGGTCGTAACCAAGGACGACCCTCGGCCACGGCAGTCAGCGCTGGCTCAGTTAAGGCGTAAAGGACTGGTCCGGCGACATCTATCAGGACCGCGTCGGCTGATTCCTGCTTTGCGGCCTCGGCAACCCGGCGAGATCCGGCCGGAATCCCCCGCGCCTGCGGATCCCAGGCAGCCAGCGATTCCATACTCGTAAAGGCAAGCAATCCGCGCCGACCATCAGGTTGGATCAATGTCACGGTGGCCATGTGACTGGACTTTTCGTGGGTAAGACCCGCATCGGTCTCGGCAACTTCGTCAACAACGGCGACGACCGGCACCATGAGTCGGCCTTCGGCAAGTACGTCAACGACGTCATATCCGGTCGACGCTCCCGTCCACCATGCATGCAAAACGGCCGCCAACGCAGCGTCGACAGTTCCGTCGTCACCCGAGAACTCGGGTTCGGGAATCTCTGCACCTTCGAATTGGGAACTCAAGGTTGGCCCTATAACCGGCAGGCGTGAATATCGGTTACGAGAATCCCCCGCGCGCCCATGTCGTAGAGCTCATCCATGACTCGGTGGACATCTTTGCGCGGCACCATCGCGCGCACTGCGACCCAGCCCTTGTCATGCAATGGCGAAACAGTCGGCGATTCAATTCCGGGGGTGATGGCACATGCCGCATCGACGCTTCCGACACGAATGTCGTAATCGACCAGCACATAGGCGCGAGCAACGATGACGCCTTGGAGGCGCCGAGTGAACGTCTCCACTGCAACATCGGGCTCTGCGTCGGCGCGCTGAATGAGAATCGCTTGACTCGTAAGAATCGGGTCGCCAACTACCGCTAAGCCTGCCTGGCGCAAGGTGGTTCCGGTAGCGACCACATCAGCCACTGCATCTGCAACGCCGAGACGCACTGCATTTTCCACAGCGCCATCAAGTTTCACGATGTGTGCGGAAAGATCTAGTTCGGCTAACTTCGCTTCGAGCAGCCCTGGGTATGCGGTTGCGATTCGCTTGTTTTCAAGGTCTTTCAGGCTTGTTGCAGTCCCGATAGGAGCGGCGAACCGGAACGTCGAGGGACCGAAACCCAACTCCAGAATAATGTTGGCCTGCGAGCCAGAATCCAGCAGAAGATCTAGCCCAGTGATTCCGATGTCAAGCTGGCCGGCACCCACATACGTCGCAATATCGCGGGGACGTAGGAAGAAGAATTCGACATCGTTGTCCGGGTCTTGAACCACTAGTTCGCGCGCATCGTGCGCTGCCGGATAGCCCGCTTCGCGCAGCATCAATCTCGAAGGATCTGACAACTGGCCTTTGTTTGGAACTGCAATACGTAACACTGAGACTCCTCGGTAGGACGAACGGTTGGCCAACGACGCGGCGCCCTAGGGCACCGCTACAGATGGCGGTAGACGTCCTCAATCGAGACATTGGCAGCGATCATTAAGACCTGTGTGTGATACAGCAATTGCGCGATCTCCTCGGCAGTTCTTGCGGGCGTCTCGTACTCGGCAGCCATCCATGCCTCGGCTGCTTCCTCGAGGACCTTCTTGCCAACCTCATGCACGCCGGCATTGAGGCGCTGCACCGTCGAAGACTCGATGTCCTTCTCGGCCCACTTGGTTACAAGCTCGTTGTGCAGATCCTCAAAAGTCTTCACGAACTAAATCCTACGGAACCCTTGGGAGTCATGGCTCGCAGGGTCAAAGCGGTAGCGACAGCCGCCTCAACGGCTTCGCGGCCCTTATCTTCCGACGAGTCAGGGAACCCAGCGCGGGCGATGGCCTGCTCGTCGTTGTCACATGTCAAAAGCCCAAAGCCAACCGGAACACCTGTGTCAATTGCAACGCGGCTCAAACCATCGGTTGCCGCCTGACAGACGTACTCGAAGTGTGGTGTTCCGCCGCGAATCACGACACCAAGGGCAACAACAGCGTCTGCCGATGCCGCAGCAAGTTTGGCTACCACTGGAAGCTCGAACGCACCGGGAACGCGGATAACCTCGTAGTCAGCGCCCATCGCCTCGAGCGTACGAACCGCGCTGTCGACCAAGCCGCCCATCACGACGTCATGCCACGACGAGGCGACCACGATTACCCGCAGACCTTCTGCGCGCGCCTCGGAGAACGAGGGTGCACCGCTTCCGCTCATGGCGTAGATCCTTCCATTGGCATGTCTTCGGTTAGGTCATCTTCGTGCACGAGGTGCATATCCAGTGGTAGGTCGTGGCCCATGCGGTCGCGCTTGGTGCGCAGATACTCAAGGTTATCGGCATTGGGCGCTATCTCTAAGGGAACGCGGTCAACGATGGAGAGTCCGTAACCGTCCAAACCCGCTCGCTTAGCCGGATTGTTCGTGAGAAGCCGCATTGTCTTCACACCGAGATCGGCCAAAATCTGCGCGCCCGTGCCGTAGTCGCGTGCATCTGCCGGCAGGCCCAGCTCGAGATTCGCATCAACCGTGTCGGCGCCACCATCTTGAAGGGCATATGCCTGAAGTTTGTGCAGCAGGCCGATCCCCCGCCCTTCATGGCCACGCATGTAAAGCACAACTCCGCGTCCTTCGGCCTGGACGCGAGCAAGTGCTGCGTGAAGCTGCGCGCCGCAGTCACAACGTCGAGATCCGAACACATCACCGGTGAGGCATTCGGAGTGGACGCGGACCAAGATGTCCTCGCCATCACCAATATCGCCATACACCATGGCGATGTGTTCAACCGCGTCAAGACGGGACCGGTAACCCACCGCACGAAACTCACCCAGCTCGAGTGGAAGTCGAGTTTCAGTTACGCGGTCAACCTGACGTTCGGTGCGACGAATGTACGAGATGAGATCGGCGATCGAAATCATGAGCAGGTCATGTGCATCGGCGAATTCGCGGCACTCTGGTGCGCGCATCATGGTTCCGTCTTCGTTCATCAGTTCGCATAGCGCACCGGCTGGCGTAAGACCGGCCAAGCGGGCGAGGTCGACGGCAGCCTCAGTATGCCCAGCACGTCGCAGCACACCACCCTCCATAGCACGCAGTGGAACGACGTGACCGGGACGCGTGAGATCCCTTGGCTCAGTTGCAGTATCGGAAAGCACCTTGATCGTTCGAGCGCGATCCTCAGCACTAATACCTGTGGCCTTTACATCGCGTGCATCAACAGTGACGGCATACGCCGTGCCCTTGCGGTCTTCATTGACCATTGTCATCGGTGGCAAGCCAAGCCGATCTAGATCGCGTCCGGGCATCGCCACGCAGATGTATCCGCTGGTCCAGCGAATCATGAACGCAACCTGGTCATTGGTTGCCCTCTGTGCTGCGAAAATCAGATCACCCTCGTTTTCGCGGTCCTCATCGTCAACAACGACGACACTCTTGCCGTCACGAATGGCCGCAATCGCGTCATCGATGGCATCAAGTCGGATACCCACGTACTGCTCTGAATCGGACGCGCTCACTGAGTCCTCCACTGCATCATGCGTTCCACATACTTTGCGACAACGTCTACCTCGAGGTTCACCGGATCCCCTGCCGTCTTGTACCCGAGCGTGGTCAATTCCAACGTCGTAGGAATCAGCGAAACAGTGAATGAGTCACGTTCAGCATCTACAACTGTGAGGGAAACCCCGTCAACGGTGATCGAACCCTTTTCCACGACATAGCGGCCTAGGTCGTCGGGAAGTGAGATGCGGACAATCTCCCAGTTTTCACTCGGCGTGCGGCTCACGATCTGGCCGGTTCCATCTACGTGACCCTGCACAAGGTGCCCACCGAGCCGGGCTGCCAAGGTGACGGGGCGTTCAAGGTTGACCCGCGTTCCGGCCTTCAACCCTCCAAGCGAGGAACGCAGCAAGGTTTCGTTCATTACGTCGGCACTGAACTGACCATCACCAAACTCGACGACTGTGAGGCATACGCCATTAACGGCAATCGATGCACCATGAACCGCATCCGAGGTCACAAGTGGACCTTCAATGCGAATACGCGCCGAGTCGGTAAGTGGCTCGATCGCAATGACAGTGCCCAACTCTTCAACGATTCCAGTAAACATCAGTGCATCTCCCTTGAACCTTTCGAACCTGCGGTGGAAATCAGACCCGTTACACATACGTCAGAACCCATTGGCGAGGTACGCACATCGGTTAACCGCAGCACGTCAGCAATGGACTGAGCGCCGAAGTCTTCGATGGCGTGCCGACCAGCACCCAAGATGGCTGGTGCGACGTACCACCGCACCGCATTCACGGCTCCGGCTTCTAAGAATGCCGCAGCAAGAGTTGCCCCACCTTCGAGCATCACGTGGCGTACGCCACGCTCGTGAAGTGCGGCTAGCGCATCATCAACGGAATGTGTTGGAAGCCAAAGTGTTTCGGCTGCATCATCGAAGATTCGATAATCGTTGCCGAGATCGCTCTCCCCCATCACAACACGCAACGGCTGAAACTCGCGATCAAGGACTTGACCGTCAAGACGAACGGTCAAGTGTGGATCGTCAGCGATGACCGTTCCATGTCCAACAAGAACTGCGTCGACGGTGCGACGGAATTCGTGTACGTCAGCGCGTGCCTGTTCGCCGGTGATCCATCGACTAGACCCGTCAGTGGCCGCGATTCGCCCGTCAAGGGTTGTCGCGACTTTCCAGGTGACGTACGGGCGTTGATGCGTCACCGCGAACGTCCACACCTCATTGAGTTTCAGAGCCTCTTGAGCGAGGACACCTTCAACGACAGCGATACCCGCTTCACGCAAACGTCGAGCACCTCCCGAGGCAACAGGATTCGGATCAGACTGGGCAAAAACCACGCGCGAGATACCTGCGGAGATGAGGGCCTCGGCACAGGGTCCGGTACGTCCGGTGTGTGCGCAGGGTTCAAGGGTGACTACGGCGGTGGCACCAACAGTCGATTCAGTTGCGTCAGCCAGTGCGCTGACCTCGGCGTGCGATGAGCCGGCTCCTCGGTGCGCACCCTGGCCGAGGATCTCACCCGATGACGACAGGATTACTGCGCCGACTCGAGGATTACCGCGGAATTGAGTCTGCGGCTCAGCGGCAAGCAGCAGGGCACGACGCATAGCGTCCACCTCGTGCGATAGCGCCGTCATGACCCGTCCTTCGATCGGTCGTGACCCGGCGGAAGCGTCGCGTGGCAGCGTCGGCTTACGCACATGCGCACGCCGATCACAGACCGCGCGCGTCGCCTCCCATCCGGACTTTAACCGTCGGCTTCGGATGGCCACGTTCAGATGAACGCGGTTGACCGAATCCACCGACTACACGAGGTAGTCGGGTCGCGGGCTACACCGCCGGTTCGGAATTACACCGACCCCGGGACGCGCGAGCAGTTGCTCGTACACGCTGAGTGTAACTCCACGGCCAGCTGGACATGGCAACTACCTACACCCAACGAGTGATCCGCCTAGCTCGATTAGTGACACCACCAGCTCGATGCGGTCGCAGTAGAGGCCAGTTCATTCAATTTCCGAATAGCTTCGGCGGGATCCGCGGCGCCGTAGACCGAGTTACCGGCAACAAAGACATCCGCCCCTGCCTCGGCGCAGATCTCAATTGTTTGCGCCGAAACACCACCATCTACCTGCAGCCAGAGGTCTAGATCTCTGCCCTTAATGAGCTCGCGTGCCCGACGAATCTTGGGCACGACGACGTCGAGGAACTTCTGTCCGCCGAATCCCGGTTCAACCGTCATGATCAACAGCATGTCCAGCTCGGGGAGCAGATCCGCGTATGGTTCGACGGGGGTCGCCGGCTTGAGCGCCATTCCAGCCCGACTTCCAGCCGAGCGCAAGGCCCGAGCTAGCCGAATAGGTGCGGCCGCGGCCTCAACGTGAAAAGTAACCGAAGCGGCTCCGGCCTCGGCATATGCCGGTGCCCAACGGTCTGGATCTTCGATCATGAGATGGCAATCTACCGGTGTAGTGACGGCGGCGAGGAGCCGCTCCACAACGGGGAGCCCCAGCGTGAGGTTAGGAACAAAGTGGTTGTCCATTACATCCACATGCAGCCAATCCGCGGTGCCAGCGACCCGTTCACACTCGGCCGCGAGGTTCGCAAAATCAGCGGACAAAATACTTGGTGAAATCTGAACTCCCATGCCGATAAGGCTAGTGGGAACGTTGCATTGGGCCGGAGAGTTATCTCTGCGACATGCCTTAATCACTCTGCGTGTCACTGTGCATACACATTGTGAGTTAGGTAAGGTAAGGCTAACTAGGGCTGCGGAAAGGGGGAACACGTGGCGTCGCCGATAAATGGCTTCTTCACGATCAACAGTGATGACTCTGCCGAACGCTGGCGAGCCCGCAACGCTCTGTTGATCTTGTTCGGAGTATTCGTCACCGCAGCCGTTCTGACCCTTGTTGATCACATCGTCGGTGAGGACGACGTCGCCCTCACCCTGCTAGAAGTAGCGATCGCATGCGGATTAGCAATCTTCTTCATAAAAAACGGCCGCGTTAATCTCGGCTTAGCGATCTTTTTCATTGCTAGGCCCATCGCGCAGGCCATCACAATGAGCTCGCATCACGACGCGCGGCTCGGTGCACTTTTTCTCCTGGCACCTGTCGCCTTAGCCGGAGCGATGTTGTCCACGCGCGGAATTATCGGCGTTGCTGCTCTGTCCGTTGGCGTTGGAGTGGTGGGCACCGTCGCGTTTCCACCAGCGGCGCCGATCACAGGAACGGAAATCATCCTGTGCATGTTCGCACTTCTTGCCGCTATCTTGCTGTCGGCCCTCTTAGGGGTGAGCGGGCTACGCCAAGAGATGCTCCGTGCGGACCGGTCTACCAGGGCATTGGAGCAACTCAATGTCGAACTTGAGCGACGCGTCGCTGATCGCACCGACGAACTGCAGCAAGCCTTAGCACAGCAGCGAAGACTGATCGGCGAACTCGCAGAGAACGCCGTTCGTGATCCGTTGACAGGTCTGCACAATCGCCGGTTCTCACTTCACGAATTGCCGATCATGATCGCGACGGGTGAGCGTTACAACCATCCTGTCGCAATCGCGTTGGCAGACATCGACAACTTCAAACTCATCAACGACGGCTACAGCTACGAAGTGGGTGACGAGGTTCTTCGTCGGTTCGCCGTGATCTTGCAAGAGGTGACGCGCTCGTCAGACCGGGTTACCCGCCACGGCGGCGAAGAGTTCCTGATTGCCATGCCTGAGAACACGGTTGAAGAAGCCGCCCTAGCTAGCGAGCGAATTCGTCGCGCTGTTGAGGAACACCCATGGCATCTGGTCGCCCCCGATCTACGCGTTACGGTCAGCATTGGCGTGGCAGACACTCACCACTCCCCCGGACTTCACGACGTATCCGAAGCCGCTGACCGGGCCCTGCACGAGGCTAAGCGCGCTGGACGTAACACGGTTGTCGTGGCTACGTCAGATCCCGGCTCTTACATCGAGCCAATCGCACCCCATGGGAACGACGAACTTTTAGAGACGGCGCAGCAGCGCTAGATACATTCCGTCCGTGCCATGGATGTGCGGCCACAGCCGCAGGTCCGGACCGGCACCCAGGTCGTTAACCTCGGGCAACAAGGATCGCGTGTCAATTCGTTCGACGTTGAATCGCTCGCAAACATCGTCGACAACGAGTTCAGTTTCCGCCAGATGCGGCGAGCAGGTGGCGTATCCAACAATTCCACCCACCCGTACTGCGGCAAGTGCTGCACCGAGAAGTTCGCGCTGTAATCCTGCAAGAACTCCAACATCGACCGTTGAACGGCGCCATCGAGATTCGGGCCGACGTCGGATCACCCCAAGACCAGTGCACGGCGCATCAAGCAAGATTCGATCAAAGCTGTCCGGCTGCCACGGGCCTTCCCGTCCGTCCGCCACGACGGTGAGATGGCTACCCGGTGATCCCGCCAGTGTTTGCGCCACGAGGAAGGCGCGATGTTCAGATTGATCCGCGGCGATCAGGCGCGCACCCCTCTCGGCACCGACTCCAGCCAAGATAGCTGCCTTACCACCCGGACCTGCGGCCATATCGAGCCACAACTGATCGGTACCAACCACTTCTGCTCGCGTGAAGGCCAGTGCAACCAGTTGACTGCCCTCATCTTGAACGCCAACGTCACCTGAGCGCACCTCAGGCAGCTCTGATGGTGCACCAAAGCCGAGTGACACGGCGTAAGGGGAATACTTACCCGGTTCGGCGTTGTAACGACGAGCTATCTCACCAGCGTCCGCACGACCTGGACGAGCTACCAGAGTGACGTCAGCCGGTTCGTTATTAGCAATGAGCAAGTCTTCAACCTCAACCCACGTGGCCGGTGGCTGACCCTGCTTGATCCGCCATGCTGACAACGACTCGGCTAGTGCGCGAACAACCCATTGCGGATGTGATTGAGCAACCGACAAGTGCGCGACGGGATCGTGTGAAGCTTTGGGTGAAACCAGCGCAACCCACTCATCAACGCTGCGTTCGCCGATGCGGCGCATGATGGCATTCACAAACTTCGTGCGCGACTCCCCTGCAACTACGCGCGTCAACTGAACTGTTTCGGCTACAGCGGCATGGGGTGGCACCCGCATGAACATCATCTGAAAAGCGCCAAGCCGCAGCAGAGTCAGCACATGTGGATCTACCTCGTTTAGAGGACGCGAGCTGGCCGACGAAATCACTTCATCTAGAAATCCTTGCCAACGCAAGGTTCCATACGTGAGGTGGGTTGCAAAGCCAGCATCACGTCCCTCAAGTTCAGCCTCGCGAATCACGACGGGCAAAACAAGATTCGAATAAGCCTCTTCTTGGGTAACCGCCTGCAACACCTCATACGCAACCATGCGCACTGGATCTGCGGCGCGTCTATCTGCTCGCCATTGCACCGGACGATTTCCAGTGCGATCTGAAGACTCCATCAGTTAACCAACTCACCCTGCTCGATACGAACTCCACGTGCCCAGTCCGCCGCACTCATGTGCTTCTTACCTGCGGGCTTAACTTCACCGAGAATGACTGGAGCAGTCGCTGTGCCGATCAGAACTCTCGACTTCTCTGCAACGACCTCACCTGGCGCAATGCTTGGCTCCTGATCGGTGAGCAGTTCAACTCGCACCGGACCGACACCAAGTCGTTCGCCACGAAACATCGTCCATGTTCCCGGCTCAGGGGTGCAGGCACGAATTTTGCGATCGATACCGAATGCTGGCTGAGTCCAGTCGATGCGCGCGTCAGCAGTTGTGAGTTTTGGAGCATGGCTTACGCCGTCACCACTTTGTGCAACAGGCACAAGTGCGCCAACTGCCATCGCATCGAGGGTCGACACAAGTAGGTGTGCCCCCGTCTGCGAAAGCCGAGCAAGGAGTTCGCCCGAGGTATCTGTTGACCGAATTGATTCGGTGACAACTCCTAACACCGGGCCTGTGTCTAGACCCTCTTCGAGCAAGAACGTTGTTGCGCCAGTGACATCGTCACCATGCAAAATCGCATGCTGGACGGGTGCGGCACCTCGCCACGCCGGCAAGATGGAGAAGTGCAGGTTTATCCAACCGCGAGAAGGGATTTCAAGCGCCGCCTTCGGCAGCAATCCCCCGTATGCGACAACCGGACAGCAATCTGGCTCGAACTCGGCGAGCTGTGTCAAGAATGTTGGATCCGATGGCTGCGTCGGGGTTAAGACAGCGATCCCGTGCTCCTTCGCCCTGGCAGCAACAGGTGATTCGGTCAACACCCGCCCTCGTCCTGCTGGCGCATCTGGTCGGGTCACCACCGCTACGACGTCGTGGCTCGACTCTATGAGCGCTTCCAAAGATGCAAGCGCGGTTTGCGGGGTGCCGGCAAAAACCAGACGCATCAGTGTTCGTTCACAACCATCGCTCAGAGATCGAATGTGGTGACAGTTTTACAACGGGAGCGTTCTCGCCGAACCACTCCGCCTCTCGGATTGCTTTCATCGCTTCTTTGCGCGTCTCGGTATCGAGGCGATCGATAAACATAATCCCGTCAAGATGATCGGTTTCATGCTGGACGCAGCGTGCGAGCCAGTCTGTACCTTCCAAGACAACCGGCTCACCCCACATGTTCATACCTTTGGCGACCACTCGCAGTGATCGGCGCGTGTTAAAAGCGAGATTGGGAACGGACAGGCACCCTTCGTCGCCTTCGACGGTTTCGTCGGAAAGATCCAAACTAGGGTTGATCAGATGCCCAATCTCGTCATCAACGTCATAGGTAAAAACGCGCAGACTTACCCCGAGTTGTGGAGCGGCCAACCCTGATCCTGGAGCCTCAAGCATCGTGTCGGTCAGATCTTTGACGAGTTTGCGGAGTTCCTTATCGAAGGTCTCCACGGCCGCCGCCGGCGTCGTCAGAACTGGGTCCCCGAACAATCGGATGGGCTTGACGGCCACGCGCTCTACTCCTTGAACATGAACTCAATGTGAGATGTCACGATGTCTACTTCGCGCTGTCACTCTGACGCACTCGTGCTCAGTCTAGAGCCCAGTGAGCGAGCAGCGTGAACACCCCAATGACCACGTCGCTGGCACTGAAAGAGACGAATGCCTAGCCGAGCACTATCGGGTCGATACGAACAGTCACCGGTGCACCCTCTTTGCGCGCACTACGAACCGCAGAACCAGCCGCAAGTGTGCTGGCGAGTTCTGCACCATGACTGGACGCAACTACAACCAACGCGCGGACCGTGGTGTCGTCCACGGCTGAACGCTTGGATCGCACCACCGGGACGGGGCCGAGGATTTGGGCCTGCGCTGGAAGTGTTGTCTGGGCGATGAGATCGGCGACATCGCGTGGTTGGCCCGTTAACTCAGCGACCCGATAGTGCGGGGGCAGGTGAACGGCATCACGTTCAAGTAGCTCACGATCGGAGAATCCGACTGGGTCGTTCCGAACGATGGCTTGAACTGCGGCGAGTTGTGGATCAGCGACCAACACGACCGCACCGCCATCATCGCTGCTGCGCACCAGTGAGATGGCAGCGAACCATCGGCTCACCGCCTCCTGGGCAGCCCGAAGGTCGGGACGATCAAGCATCACGCGTCCATCCAGAAGTAGCGCCGCGGCATACCCGCCTAATGCGCGAGGCTCGGCCCCGGGAGTCGCCACCACCAAGGCTGGCGCATCGTCGACTACATCTAGAACACCCGCCCCCGATGAGTCCCGGCCCGATGTACGAACAACCACCCCAGGGAAGGCACGACCGAGTTCTTCAGCTGTTCTGCGTTCACCAAACGACATCGCACGCAGGCGCCGACCGCCACATCCCTGACACACCCAGTCACCCGCCAACCGACCGCACCAGGTACAAGACGCAATGGCTTTGCCACTCGAAAGACCAAGCGGCCCATGACAAGTGCCGCACGTCGCTGCTCGTCGACAGCCCTGACACGACAGGCTCGGCACGTATCCGCGTCTGGGTACCTGCACCAAAACAGGGCCGATCTCCAATGCCCGCTTAGCGGTTTGCCAGGCAATGTTCGGCAAGCGAGCTGTGGTGGCCGCCTCGTCCCGCGCCTGTTCGATATCACCGCCGATCGTAATGATGCGCGGGGCTGATGTTCGGGCCGCTGTACGCGGCTCAACAACATTTCGGGCCCACCCAGAGCTCACTAGTGCGGCCGCCTCAACCGAGCGGGACGTGGACCCAAGAACCATCGCCGCACCCGTTGTATTGGCGCGCATGACAAGCACTTCGCGCGCATGCCAATACGGAGCATGTGGTTCGCTCAGCGAATCGTCATTGTCGTCCCACACGACGATAAGCCCGAGATCGGATACGGGCGCAAACACCGCCGCCCGGGTACCCACAACGATGCGGACCTGCCCACGTCGGATTCGTAAAAATGCGGTGTAACGCGCCGACGGGCCTAGATCCGCGGTGAGGACAACATGCTGGTCTCGGCCTAGCGCCGTCCTTAGCGCTGCGTCGAGCCGAGCTACATCACGTGCATCAGGAACGACGATCAGAATGCCACGGCCCGCTTGTGCGGCCGCATGCACGAGTTCGCAGATCTGATCGGCTGGATCCGTAGCCGATGCTGCCACCCACACCGCGCGCGGGCCAGGTGCCGACGCGCAGTACGCAGCGAGCGTGGCAAGACGAGCCAGTAATGCTGAACCACCTGTGTAACGACCCCACTGCACAGATTCACCTGGCTGCGGCACGGCAACCCGCTCAGGTGACGGCTGCGCATCAAGTGCTGCCTGCGCAGCGGCGTGACGGGTCGGAACAGCAGCTCGAACAACATCGGGCAGGGTGCCTACGTAGTAATCGGCCACTTGACGGCACAGGCTGCTGATCTCTGGGGTCAGCGCGGGCTCTGGGCTGACAACCTTAGCGATGCGATCTAGTCGCCCCTCATGCTCTGAGCGATCACACCGGTTGAGAATCCAGCCGTCAACGAGCTTGCCGGAGAAGCGGACGCGAACCCGTACCCCCGGCGTTGCCTCCTGCGACAAAACCTCAGGTACGAGGTAGTCAAAAGTTCGATCCAGATGGGGTAACGAGATATCAACCATCACCTGGGCGACCGGATTGATCAGGGCCGGTTCCGGTGCTGGCTTGGTCTTGGTTTTGCGAATCGAACTCGCGACCAGCGCTAGCTGCTCGTTATCGATGTCCACCCCTGAGTTCTACACGATGGCACTGTCACTCGACATATCTACCCACATAAAACGTCGCGGCCATCCCACGAAGGGGTGGCCGCGACGAAGCGTGAAACTGATCGTTTCGGTGACTCAGCCGGTAATGGAAGCTGAGCCGCCCGCGTAACCTGTCTTGGTGTTCTTCACCGTCACGGTCGCCGTACGGCCAGCGGTAACTCCGGTCACTGTGATCACGGCGAGAGAGCGAGTGATCGTGCCGCGAGTCGAGGTTTGCGTGTACGCAAAGGTGCCGTCGTAGTTCGTGATCGTGACAACAAGCGTGGTGCCGGTGCGCACAAAGCTCAGAGTCGGGTTAACCGCTGCCAAGAGCGACGTGGCACTTACCGCAGCCGTACCGCTGGAATAGCCCGTGCGCGCAGTGTTGACTGTGGCCGTCACGGACGTCCCAGCTGCAACCCCGGAAACCGTAACCGTTCCAGCGGTCGAAACTGAGCACGATCCCGACGTCGCCGTGCATGTCCAGGTGTACGAGGTGCTGTGGTTGCTCACCTTCGCGGTGAAACCCGTAGCTGTGGCGACCGGAGTCGCGAAGGTTGGGGTCAGGCCGGGCAGAGTAGCCGCACCAGTAACAGTCCACGTAAACGAAGAGGTGCCCACTGAGCCCCCACTATCCGTGGCAGTAACAACAACGGCGGAGTTCGTCACATTCGCGGTCGGCGTTCCGGAAATCAAGCCGGTCGCTGGTGCAATGGTCAGTCCAGTTGGAAGCCCGGTTGCGGAGTAGGTGATTGTCGGTCCTGCAGGAGTTGATGTTGCGCTCATCTGCAGTGTCACAGGCGTTCCAGCGACCGAAGACTGGTTAGGCGTGGTAGCGCTGAAGGCAACAACTTGACTGCTCGTGCTCACGATCGCATGGGTGAACTGACAGCCAGCGACGTCGTTGGACCAGTTGGCCTGCATTGCGAATGTGCCAGCGGAGGTAACGAGGTTCTGCGCACCACCGGTGCCCCCCACGCCAACCCACGCGCACTTGTCGCTGTTCTCGGCACCCTTGGAATCGATCCAGCCACCACCGGGATTCTGATCAGTGATGGTCTCGGCAAACTCGTGCCCACCGACAATCGTGACACCATCAATGTTTCCGGCAGCGCCAGCATTGACGTAGTTGGCACCGCAAGAAGCACCCTGATCGGGAATGTAGGGCATGTTGGTGAAGGCGATATCACCCACCGTTGAGGGGTACGCCCCACCAACCAAAGTGGTGTCGCCATTCCAATCGTGCCAGGCACACCAGTTAGCTCCGAGGGTGTTGAAGCCACCTGGATGAAGACCAGATGAACTCACCACGAAGTACTGGGTGCTGCGATTTCGGGCAGGAGTGGTGTTGCCCACCGTGGTGGCAGCACGAACTGCAACTCCGGCGATCTGATTATCCGTGGCTTGTGTTGGCGCGGCTGCCGCATTGTCGTAGAGCACCGACTGGAGTGCACCACCTAGCGGGTAACCGACGTGTGGGGCATTCGCCGGGCAGCTTTGTGCACCAACCGCGATGGTTACGTTGTTTCCACTTTCGCAGAACTGCGTCTGAACACCCGACCACAACTCGTTGTTGGTACCAAGGCCCGAGAACATCATCTGAAGCCGTGGTGCTACGCCGGCAGGATCGTTGGAAAACGTGCTGACGTTGGAGACGGGATCAATCGTTTGAGTTCCCCATTGGGTGCCCCAGAAGACCAAAACCACCTTGGGCGGGCCGGTAGTGACGCCGATTCCGTGATTGCCACCGCGGTATTGAAGATTTGAGGCACTGGTAATCGCTGCAGCGGCGCGCTTGGACGCCTGAGCCTCGCGGGTCAGGGTGGAGATCTTGCCGTGGCTGCTGCCAACGGCATTCATGACCTCTTTGGCCGCGTTCGCAGGCGATGCAACACCAACTATCGAACCAGCAGCAAAACTGACAGCGATGAGCCCGGCCATAATCTTCGAAGGCGACATATTCACAGGAGAGTCCTTCATTCGGCGAATTTTCACTCATGCTTGCCCATCACCCAAACGGGCGAATCAAGGAAGGCTCAAGAGATAGGAAAAACTCGGCAGCGCGGCACAACTTGCCACACTGCCGGGCTGAGAACTAAACCCCTGCTGCCGTACGAAGTGCATCGGCGCGATCTGTGCGCTCCCAGGTGAAGTCCGGCAACTCACGACCAAAGTGCCCATAGGCAGCGGTCTGGGTGTAAATCGGACGCAGCAGATCAAGATCACGGATGATCGCGGCGGGGCGCAGGTCGAAGACCTCAAGCACGGCAGCCTGAATTTCTGAGTCAGCTTTGACGCCCGTTCCGAAGGTCTCAACAAACACACCAACCGGGTGAGCCTTACCGATGGCGTAGGCGACCTGAACTTCACAGCGACGAGCAAGTCCGGCGGCAACCACGTTCTTGGCTACCCAGCGCATGGCATACGCCGCGGATCGGTCGACCTTCGACGGATCCTTGCCGGAGAACGCGCCACCACCGTGACGTGCCATACCTCCGTAGGTGTCGACGATGATCTTGCGGCCCGTCAAACCGGCATCACCCATCGGACCGCCAATCTCAAAGCGACCAGTCGGGTTCACTAGGAGTCGGAATCCTTCAGTGTCGATATCAAGGGCGGCAATCTCCGGCCCAACGACCAACTCAGCGATATCCGGCGTCAAGAGAGTGGCCAGATCAATGTCGGCGGCGTGTTGCGTCGACACCACGACGGTGTCGAGACGTACAGCTTTGTCGTCTTCGTCGTACTCAATTGTGACCTGAGTCTTGCCATCGGGACGCAGGTAAGGGATCGATCCATCCTTACGCACTGCGGCCAGGCGCCGGGCAAGGTTGTGCGCGAGATGAATCGGCAGTGGCATCAACTCGGGAGTGTCATCGCAGGCATAGCCAAACATCAGACCCTGATCGCCAGCACCCTGACGGTCGAGAGCATCATCGGAATGACCCTCGCGTTCTTCGATCGCGTCATCGACACCCTGGGCGATATCTGGACTCTGCGAGCCGATGGACACACTGACTCCACATGAGCCGCCATCGAAGCCCTTCTTGCTTGAGTCATAACCGATTGCAAGGATGCGTTCGCGAACCAGACTTGGAATATCAACCCAGCCGGAGGTCGTGACCTCCCCAGCGATATGCACCTGACCGGTCGTAATCAAGGTCTCGCATGCCACTCGGCTGCGTGGGTCTTCCTTCAGCATGGCATCCAGAATCGTGTCGCTGATTTGATCAGCGATCTTGTCTGGGTGTCCCTCGGTCACAGATTCTGAGGTAAACAGCCGACGGGCCAACGGAGTCGCTCCTTGATAGACGTGAAATCTTCGCCAGTCTAACGGGTGGGTGCGACGAAATTTCATGCCGATCCCGTGTGGCGCCTGCCGTTTTACCTGAGGCTGTTCAGCGATCTTTGTGGATCGAAGAAACGATGACGTCCAAAATGGCATCGGCGATCTCGGTCTTGGACGCTGATGGGACTGCAACCGAACCCCCGTCGGCGGTGAGAACCACTACCTCATTGTGGTCTTGGCCGAACACCTTGCCCTCACTTACATCGTTGACGACGAGAAGATCACAGCCTTTGCGGGCCAATTTGGCTTGGCCGTGTTGCAGAACATCGCCATGTTCGTCGCCCGTCTCAGCAGCGAACCCGACGATCAGGGGATGCCCCGCGATGGCACGGTGCTTAACGAGTTCAGCGAGTACGTCCACCGTGCGCTCAAGCTCGATCGTCGGAGCCGCACCATCGTCCTGCTTCTTGATTTTGTGGCCAGCCACCTGCCGTGGACGAAAATCGGCCACCGCAGCTGCCATCACAATGACGTCACATTGCGATGCACGCTCGATCATCGCCAAGTGCAGTTCGTCCGCTGACTCGACGGACACGACCTCGCAGCCAGCAGGCGCTGCCGCGCTGACGTTAGCCGAAACAAGGGTGACCTGCGCACCACGCGCAATCGCTTGCGTTGCAATGGCATAACCCTGCTTACCGCTGCTGCGGTTACCGATGAATCGGACTGGGTCAAGTGCCTCTTGGGTGC
>Ga0194035_1000778_pt1 | contig 17717 bp, 15 predicted proteins | sample JunL2320m_MetaG_FD_148680 | JGI IMG/M metagenome (GOLD analysis project Ga0194035, IMG submission 148680) | Anoxic zone freshwater microbial communities from boreal shield lake in IISD Experimental Lakes Area, Ontario, Canada - Jun2016-L239-20m | ecosystem: Environmental > Aquatic > Freshwater >...
CTTCTCGTCAATCAGGTCGCCGGCCTTGTCGATCGCGCCCTCGATCTTGTCGACGTTGTCGCTGATGACTTCCTTAGCCTTATCAAGAAAAGACATGGTTAACCTTTCTGTTCGGTTCTGGAACCCCTGTGGTCACCGGTTGCCCAGATTGCGTCCCCGCATCAATCTACGCACCGTGATCGACTAGCGCCACAGGGCCCTGGGTTCGCCCAGCAGCCTGCCCTGGGTCCACCACGACGCCTCGATCAGTGCCGCGGCGACCAGTCCAATCACCACCGCGGTCGCCGTCGTCGTCACATTGGACGGATCGAGCATGAACTTCTCCCTGGCCAATGGCAGGGAGAAAATGACCAGGTAGCCAAGAGCGGATGCCGCGACCAGTCCGACCCGCCACCACTGGTAGGGCCGGGCCACCACGGCCAGCACCCACATCGCGCCGATCAGCAGGGTGATCAACGCACCCGTCGAGGCCTGGGTCTGCTCAGCCTGGGTACCGTCGCGCCCCGGGTAGGCCAATAGATAGGAGACGAACGTCGAGATCCCGACCACTGCGCCGGCCGGCAGCGCAGCGGTCATCACCCGACGTACAAAGCCGACGCGGGCCTGCTCGTTATTGGGAGCCAGTGACAGCACGAATGCAGGGATCCCGATGGTGAACCACGCGGCAATGGTGACGTGGATCGGCTGGAACGGGTAGAGCAGCGGATCGGTGTGACCCCAGTGCGATACCAGTCCGGCCAACCCGACCAGCAGTGCCAGCAGCACCGAGTACACAGTCTTGGTCAGGAACAGGTTTGAGACCCGCTCGATGTTTCCGATCACGCGTCGGCCCTCGCCGACCACATAGGGCAGGGTGGCGAACTTGTTGTCCAACAGGACAATCTGGGCCACCGCGCGCGATGCCGGGCTGCCAGAGCCCATCGCCACGCCGATATCGGCGTCTTTGAGAGCCAAGACGTCGTTGACACCGTCGCCGGTCATCGCCACTGTGTGATCACGCGACTGCAGCGCGTGCACCATCGCCCGTTTCTGGTCGGGACGTACCCGGCCGAAGGTGGTGTATTCAGCCATGGTGTCGGCCAGGGCCTCAGGTTCACTCGGCAACTCGCGGGCATCCATGGTCTCGCCGTGCAGTCCCAGCGATCCCGCCACCGCACCCACTGACACAGCGTTATCACCGGAAATCACCTTGACCGAGACATTTTGCGAGGCAAAGTAATCCAGGGTTTCCCGGGCATCTGGACGTACCCGTTGTTCAAGGACGACCAGTGCCACCGGTGTCACCTTGCCGGGGGCATCAGCAACATCGACACCTCGTTCGGCGGAGCCGAGCAGTAACACCCGCAGCCCCTTCGCGCCTATCGCGGAGGCCTGCTCGGCCACCGGAGAGGCCGGTTCAAGCAGGACGTCGGGAGCGCCGATCACCCAGTCGCCGTGATCGCGGAAGGATGCGCCGCTCCACTTGGTGGCCGATTTGAACGGCGCCACCGCAGTCACGGTCCAGCCGGGAGGGTCCGGGTAGGCCTCGCCGATTGCCGCGATGCTGGCGTTGGGCCGAGTGTCATCGGCGGCCAGCGCTGCCAATACTGCACTCACCTCATTGGCGCTGGCTCCGGTTAGCAGCTTGGTTTCCGAGAGTCGCATCCCGTTCTCGGTGAGCGTCCCGGTCTTATCGGCGCAGACCACATCAACCCGCGCCAGTCCCTCGATCGCGGGCAGTTCCTGCACCAGGCATTGACGCCGGCCCAGCCGAACCACGCCGACCGCGAATGCGATCGACATCATCAGCACCAGACCCTCGGGCACCATCGGTACCAATGCACCCACCATCCGAAGCACCGACTCCCGCCAGCCCACATCGGTAAGGAACAACTGCGTGTAGATGATCAGCAGTCCGGTGGGCACCAGCAGATAGGTAATGAATTGCAGGATCTTGTTGATCCCGTTGCGCAGTTCGGATTTCACCAAGGTGAACTTGCTGGCTTCCTCGGCCAGGCGGGCCGCGTAAGCCTCCCGTCCGACTTTGGTGGCGCGGTAGGCGCCGGTGCCGGCCACCACGAAGCTGCCCGACATCACCGTGTCACCAACGCTTTTGGCGATCGGGTCGGCCTCGCCGGTCAGCAGAGACTCGTCGATCTCGCACGTGGCGGCCTCGAGCAGTTCACCGTCGACGACGATCTGGTCACCCGCGCCTAGCTCGATGATGTCTTCAAGTACCACCGCGTTGGGAGCCAATTCGGCGGTACCGGACTGTCGGCGCACACACGGTTTGGCCTGGCCGATAATAGCCAGGCTGTCCAGGGTTTTCTTAGCCCGCAACTCCTGGATGATGCCGATGCCACTGTTTGCGACAATGAGCAAGCCGAACAGTCCGTTGATCAGGGAACCGGTCGCCAGCACGATGAGCAGCAGCACCCCGAGGATTGCATTGATCCGGGTGAAGATATTGACCCGGACGATCTCGGAGACACTGCGCGAGGCGCGACCCGGCACATCATTGGTCTTGCCCTCGGCGATCCGGGTGGCGACCTCGGCATCGGAGAGGCCCGCAGCAAGGCTGCTCACCGGAACCCCTCTCACAGCTGCCACCACCGATCAACCGCCGTGGGCGCCGACGGGACCACCCGGCCGCCCGGCTTGGGTACGGCAATATCGACACCCGCAGCTTCGGCGGCCTCGACAAGGCGCTCGGCCGGCTCGGCCCAGGGATGCGGCGCGAGCCGGAAGGTGGCCCAGTGGATCGGTACCAGCACACCGTGGCCGGCACCGTTGAGGTCACGGTGTGCCTGCACGGCTTCCTCGGGGTTCATGTGGATATCAGGCCAGGATTTGTTGTAGGCGCCGATGGGCAACAGCGTGAGGTCGAACGGCCCGTACTCGATGCCGATGTCGGTGAAACTTCGGGTGTATCCGCTGTCACCCCCGAAATACGCGCGGCTGTCCGGCCCCCGCACTGCCCATGACGCCCACAGGGTGTTGTTGCGGGATAGAAATCGGCCGGAGAAGTGCCGGGCCGGGGTGCAGACCAGCGTGAGATCGCCGATATCGACGCCGGCGTTCCAGTCGAGTTCGATGATGCGCGCCGACGGGATGCCCCACTCTCGCAGGTGCGCCCCAACCCCCAGTGGGGTAACGAACGGGGCGCGCTGCGTGCGAGCGAGGGTGCGCACCGTCGCCATATCGAGGTGGTCATAGTGGTCGTGACTGATCACCACAGCATCCAGTGCGGGCAGGGACTCAAGTGGCAGTGGCGGAGGGTGCAGGCGCTGCGGGCCGACGGTTCGTGACGGTGAGCAACGCCGGCTCCACACCGGATCGGTGAGCAGCCGGTAGCCATCGATCTCCAGCAACGCGGTGGCGTGTCCCAGCCAGGTAACAGCGAGCTGCTCGATCCCCGGCCTCGCCGGCGGGTCAGCCTGCGGGATACCGGCCTTCGGTCGACTATCGTCGGTACCGGTCAGCACATCGAAGATGACGAGCCGGTTCTCCTCAGCATCAAGACGAACGGCGCTACTCGGTTCGAGATTGCAGAAGATCCCGCTGCGGTAGTTCGGCGACCCTGCGGCAACTGCGCGGATCGCGGCGGGGCCGGCACCCAGGGCCGCCGGCGCCTCCCGCAATGCGCTCAGCACCCAACCGCCGGCGGCCAGCGAGGCGGTTCCGGCGGCCAGGCGCAACGCCGCCTTGCCGGCCGGCAACAGCGCATCGACTCCTGGGAGGCCGGGCACGTTGCTCAGACCCCCCCGAACCTCGGGATGCGCTTCTGGACACGAGCAACCTGAGCCTCGATCACGTCCTGACTAGCCCATGCCTTGTCGAAAAGTTCCTTATGTAGTCCTGTCTGCTCCTGGTACGCACCGTCGTCATTAAGTACCCGCTTGGAATGCCGCAGCGACAGCGGCGCTAGGCCCGCTATCTCGGCGGCCCACTCCTGCGCGTCGGCGAGGGTTCCGAGCCGGTTTGCCATGCCGGTGTGCAGCGCAGTCTGGGCATCCAGCTTCTCAGCAGCCAGCAGCATGCCGCGGGCACGGCCATAGCCGACCAGCGAGGACAGTCGGCGGATGCTCCAGTTGTCCAGGGCCAGTCCGTATTTCGCGATCGGGAACTGGAAGTAGGCCTCGGGTGCGACCACTCGGAGATCACAGACCATCGCTAACTGGACACCGGCGCCGATGGCCGGACCGTTAATCGCCGCGATTACCGGCATCGGTGCGGCGTCGATGGCCAGGTTCAGCGCAATCGCCTTTTCGGGAAAGTCGGCCGCGAAAACGTCGCCGGACAGATCAGCGCCCGCGCAGAACACGGTGCCGGCCCCGGTCAGCACGATGACTCGGACATCATCGGCGGCCGCCTTCTCGACGGCATCCCGCAACGTATCGACCAATTCGGTGTTCAGTGCATTGCGCCGCTGCGGACGTTGCAACTCGATAGTCGTGACGTCACCGACACGGTCGACACCGATCATTGCGGAAGGCTCGTCTCTGCAGGCATCCCTGAAGCCTACTGTCCTCTGACGCGAGCAGAATCGCCGTCCTCGACGTGGGTCTATGCCAGTGAATCGATCCAGGCCCGGTGCAGTGCCGAATAGCGGCCACCGGATCCGATGAGCACATCGGGCTTACCGTCTTCGACGATGCGCCCGTATTCGAGCACCAGCACCCGGTCGGCGATCGCGACGGTGGAAAGACGGTGAGCGATGATCAGCGCCGTCCGCTCAGCCAGCACCGTCCGCAGTGCCCGTTGCACGAGGCGCTCGCTAGGAATATCGAGCGAGGACGTCGCCTCGTCGAGAATCAGCACTGCCGGGTCGGCGAGGAACGCACGGGCGAACGCCACCAATTGACGCTGGCCGGCGCTTAGTCGGCCGCCCCGTTTGGCGACATCGGTGTTGTAGCCCTCGGGCAACGCCGCGATGAAATCCTCCGCGCCCACCGCCGCGGCGGCCGCGAAGACTTCATCATCGGTGGCCTCAGGCCGCCCGAAGCGGATATTGTCGGCGACTGTTCCGGAGAACAGGAAGTTCTCCTGGGTGACCATCACCACGTGGCGACGCAATTCACTCTGATCGAAACTGCGCAAGTCGACGCCGTCGAGGGTGACTGATCCGATGTCCGGGTCGTAGAACCTCGCGATCAGCTTGGCGATCGTGGTTTTTCCCGCACCGGTTGTGCCCACGAGTGCCACTGTTTGACCTGCCGGTACGGCCAATGTCATACCGGACAGAACCGGGCGCTCGGGGATATAACCGAAATACACATCCTGCAGGCCGATTTCGCCACGCACTTTCTCCCTGTGCACAGGAGTGGCCGGATCGGCGATGCGAGGCTTCTCACCGAGTACACCGGCAATCTTCTCGAGTGCCGACGTCGCCGACTGGAAGGTGTTGAAGAACTGCGAAATCTCCTGCATCGGCTCAAAGAACATTCGCAGATAGAGCAGAAAAGCGGCCAGGGTGCCGATCGTCATCTGTTCTTGCAACACCCGGTAACCGCCGTAAAGCAGGACCGCCCCGGTTGCGAGGTTGCCGACGAGTTTGACGGCCGGCATGAAGATGGCAAGCAGCCGGAAAGTCCGCTCATTGACCATCCGATAGCCGTCTGCAACATCCTCGAAGATCTCCTGGTTTCGCGGCTCGCGACGGTAGGCCTGCACCGCCTTGATCCCGGTCATGGTTTCGACGAACTGGACGATCACCAATGCGGCACTCTCCCGCACTTTGCGGTAGGTCTTGGCTGACTCAGTCGAGAACCACCAGACCAGCCCGGCCAGGATGGGAAAAGCTGCGAGACACATCAAACCGAGCCGAACGTCCAGTACCACCAACAGGATTGCCGTACCGAACAATGTCAGAACCGCGGCTACGAGCTCGTCGAGACCGGTCTCCAACATCTCCTGGATCGCCTCGACATCGTTGGTTGATCGGCTGACCACCCGCCCCGAGGTATATCGGTCATGGAAGGCAACGTCGAGGGCTTGAAAATGACGGAAGAGGCGACGACGAAGTTCCAGCAGCACCCGCTGGCCGATGCGCCCTGAGGTACGCAGGAAGAAAAGCCGGCTCACCGCCTGGACCGCCGCCAGCACGCAGAGCACCACAACGACCACGGTCAACTCACCCGTCGAGCCTCCTGCCGTCAACGGGGGGATCGCGTGGTCAATACCGCGCTGTACCAGCAGCGGAACCGAAAGCCGCGCAATGTTTTCCACGATTACCACCATGGCCAGCAGACCGAGTGTCGTCCGATACGGTCGCAGCAGATCGGTCAGCAGCGCGCGTGCCTCACGGCGAAGCGGTATTGCCTCATCGATCGGAAGGTCGTCGGGTTGTTCATCGAATTGTCCGCGCCATTCGATTGCCGTCATCGGGCGCTCTCCGTAGCGACATAGCCATCAGGGAGTCGGGCGGCGGCCCGCTGCCCGACAGCCTCCTCGTAGGCGTGGTCGAGTTGCTGGCGGGCGGCATCGTCCTCCCATTCCGGCCGCGGTTCTGAGCCGTCATCAAGTTCATCGTCAGCGGCCAGCAGGTAGCGGTAGCGCGGCACACGTGCCAGGAGTTCCTCGTGGGTGCCGATATCGGTGATGGTGCCCGCCCCATCAATGGTGTCGAGCAATGCGACCTTATCGGCCAGCAATACCGTTGACGCGCGATGTGCAACAACGATCCCGGTGACTTCGCCGAGCACCCGACGCAGCGCTTCGGTGACCACCGCCTCGGTGTGGACATCGAGTGCAGAAAGAGTGTCGTCGAGAACCAGAATGCTCGGCCGGGCCAGAATCGCCCGTGCCAGCGACAGCCGCTGACGCTGTCCGCCCGACAGGCTCATCCCCTGCTCACCGATACGGGTCTGCAGGCCGAAGGGTAACTCGTAGACGAACTGGGCAGCAGCAATCTCAACGGCGCTGCGTAGTTCGGCATCGGTGGCCGGGTCGTCCCGTGATCGGCCCAGGGTGAGGTTCTCGGCCACCGACATTGAGAACAGGGTCGGATCCTCGAACGCGACGGCGACCTCACGCCGGAGGGTATCCAACGACAGGTCCCGCACATCGATACCGTCGATCAGGATGCGGCCCTCGGTGACGTCGTAAAGTCGCGGCAGCAGTGCCGCCAGAACAGACTTTCCGGAACCGGTCGCGCCCACCAATGCCAGCGTCTGTCCAGGTTCAACGGTAACGCTGACGTGACGCAGCACCCAGGTATCGGAACCGGGGAACCGGAAACCGACATCGTCCAACTCCAGTTGCCCACGTCGTCGCGGTGGTTCCGATCGACGACCGTCGATGATCTCGATCTCCGCGTCGAAGATCTCAGCGATCCGATTGGCTGCGGTCATCGCCTCCTGAGTCATCGAGATCAGGAAGCCCAGCGACGCGATCGGCCACACCAGCGACAGCATCATGGTGATGAACGCGACCAGGGTCCCGAGAGTTACCAGTCCGCGCCCGGCGGCCAGTGCACCGAATCCGAGCACGACGATCAGGGCGACATTGGGAATGATCTCAAGCAGGGTCCAGAACTTCGCCGACACTGAGACCTTGCGGATCTGGGTGTCGTAAAGCGCGGTGACCTGTTTGTCGAAACGGTCGTAGACGTAGTCCGCGCGACCGAATGACTTGACCGCGCGCAGTCCCAGCGCCGCCTCCTCGACTCCGGTGGCGACGTGGCCCGCTTGATCTTGCGCCTGACGCGACAACTGGGTGAAGGTGCGCTCGAAGTGCAGCACGGTAAGGGTCACCGGTGCCACGGAAAGCAGCACCACAACCCCGAGCGGCCAGTACATCGCGAGGAGAATGGTCGTCACCACGACGATCTGCAGAATGTTGAGCATGAGGAAGACCAACCCGAACGACAGCAACCGGCGGATCGTGCTGAGATCGTTCATGATCCGCGACAGCAGTTGGCCGGACTGCCACCGCCCATGGAAGGACATCGGCAAGATCTGCAACCGGGCGTAAAGATCGTTGCGGATATCGGCTTCCACGGCCATGGTCGCGCGTGATACCAGCCAGCGTCGGATGAACCACAGAGTCGCCTCCGTGATCCCGACCGCGACCGCGACCGCGCCCAGTACCCATAGGCCGTGTTGGTCGCGGGTTCGTACCGGTCCGTCGATGACCGCCTTGGTCATCAGCGGAATGGCCACGGTCGCGACCAGGCTGACGATCGCTATGACGATCATGGCCAGCCAGCGCACCCGATAGGGCATCAGATACGGCAACAGACGTAGCAGATCGCTTGCCGACCGGACCCGAGCAGGCCGCGCAGCGATCGACGGATCCGACCGAAGTCTTCCGGAGATCACGTCGTCCACTGCCGAATCGCCTCCCTGTCAGCTGCTTTAGATCATGTCACGGCCAAGCCTCCCACCCGTAAGCGCGGTGATCGGGCAAGATGACCTCCATGGACAGCTCCTCGACTCCCCCACGCGTGCTGGTGGTCGACGACGATCCCGATGTGCTGGCTTCACTGGAGCGCGGCCTGAGGCTGTCCGGTTTCGAGGTCGCCACCGCCGTCGACGGTGCCGAGGCCCTGCGCAGCGCTACCGAGAACCGGCCGGACGCGATCGTGCTCGATATCAACATGCCCATCCTCGACGGGGTGAGCGTGGTGACAGCGCTTCGGGCGATGGACAACGATGTGCCGGTGTGTGTGCTCTCGGCCCGCAGCTCGGTAGACGATCGGGTGGCGGGGCTTGAGGCAGGTGCCGACGACTATCTGGTGAAGCCGTTTGTGTTGGCCGAGCTGGTGGCCCGGGTCAAGGCGCTGCTGCGCCGCCGCGGCGCCACCGCGACCTTCTCCTCGGAGACCATCCAGATGGGGCCGCTGGAGGTCGACATCCCGGGCCGGCGGGCCCGGGTCAACGGTGTCGATGTGGACCTGACGAAGCGCGAATTCGATCTGCTGGCCGTCCTCGCCGAACACAAGACGGCCGTGCTCAGCCGCGCCCAGTTGCTGGAACTGGTGTGGGGATACGACTTCGCCGCAGACACCAACGTCGTCGATGTTTTCATCGGATACCTGCGCCGCAAATTGGAAGCAGGCGGAGCACCGCGACTACTTCATACCGTGCGCGGAGTGGGTTTCGTCTTGCGCATCCAATAGCCTGCCAATTACTTAAAGTTCTTGTCCCACTTGTCGAAACCGGCCGCTCTGGCGGTCTCCTCATCGAAGAACCACACCTCGGCGATTGTCTGCTCATAAGCCGGGCTGTCAGTCCCATGGAAGAGCATCGAGTCGGCGTTGCCCTTGGTCAGCCACCCGGCGGGACCCGAACCATTGGCACCGGCCTTGGCTGAACCCTTGCCGTACGGGCCGGCCGCCACGTCGGCGACAGACACGATCTTCGTGGCCGAGGTGGCCGGGATCACGCTCTCGTGCACCACGGCCGAAGTTCCCTCCGGGATCGTGGTGCCGCCGGTGACGACCACCGCCGCGCTCGCAGGCATGCTGGTACCGCCGGTGACAATCGGCTTCGCCGCATCCACGGCGGAATCGACCACGTGCGTACCTGCTTTGGCATCCCAGCGCAGAAAGCCGGCCTTCTCGGCGCTGGCCTCATTGGCGAACCACACCTCAGCCTCGATGGCCTCATAATCCGGGCTTTCCAAGGTGAAATACCGCATGGTGTCCTTGTCGCCCTTGATGGTGTAGCCGACGGGGGCGACGCTGCGGGCGCTGACCCGAATCGAACCCGCACCATAGGGATCCCGTTCCAGGACGTCATCGACCTTGTCGTGCACGACCTTCCCGACCGGCTCGACCTTCTCGACGACCTTCTTGGCGACGGCTCCGGTTGCGACGGCGGCAGCCGCCGTTCCCGCCAACTTGCGAACGTCGGGCGTCTTGACCGCAGCCGACACGGTTCGGTTGGCAGGAACCTCCCGGGTGACCTTGCGGATCATCAAAGCAAACGTGAGTACCAGACCCAGCAGAAAGGCCAGCGTCATCAGCCACCAGTTGACGTCATGCATCAACGTGCTCCGATCTCACGCGAGCCGGGAAGGTCGGCGATGGCCTCTTCCCTGCTGGTCCGAGGCACGGTCAGGACGGTGATGACCCAGGCGACTGCCGAGCCGACCAGGAAGGCCAGCAGATACCACAACCACTGAGCTACGAAACCCATTTTCTTTACTCCCCTAGTTGACCGTGATCTCGGTGCGACGGTTCTGGGCGCGTCCGTCTGCGGTGTCGTTGCTGGTCACCGGATTGGACGAACCCTCACCCGTGCTGGAGACCGAGCCGGCCGACACACCTTGCGAGACAAGGTAATCCGCCACGGAAGCCGCCCGGCTCTTGCTCAACGGAGCGTTGACCGCGTCATTGCCGGTGTTATCGGTGTGCCCGACCACCGTCACGCGTGCGTCCGGGCAGGCCTTGATGGCATTGGCGACGGCGGTCAACTCGGTCTTGGTCCCCGCGGTCAGGGTGGACCCGTCGGTCTCGTAGGTGATCGGCGCGGTCAACGCCGAGGTGATATCGGCCTGGAGGTTGCTGCACGAACCTGCCACGGCGGCACCCTTGAACTCGACGTTGTTCACGATCTGGACGTTGGGCCACGCGGCCTTGGCGGCAGCCTCCACCCCGGCCCTGACCTCTTGGGACGGGGCCGTCCCAGTCAGGGTCAAGGTGTTGCCCAGAAGGTTGAAACCGAAGTTCGTGATATCGGCGGCAGCGGTGAATTCCGGGGCGATACCGGCGAGGTCCGGAGCGGTCACGCCCGTGGAGATGGTGAGCTTGTCGATCAGGTTGACGCCCGTTCCCAGCACTCCCTTGAGTGCGCTCAGGAGCGAATCCTTCGTCGCCAGGTCGGGCAGTTCACCGGTGAGGGTGAAGTCGTTGCCGTTGCGCAAGATTGATAGCGGAGCCAGGTTCAGCGACGGTACCGACAGGCTCGGTGCGGTCACGCCGATGCTCGGAGCGCCGATGTCGACCTTGGGCTTGAGTGCCCCCCAGCCAAGCCAACCGAACAGCAGTGGGATGAGCAACAGGCCCAGTAGCCAGCCCCATCCGGGTGAACGCCGGTAGACGCGCGACTCAGTGCGCCACTCGGTTGCCGTCGCGCTGATGCGCGCATCGCCGGGACCCGTCATCGGTTCCCTCCTCCGCCAGTTAACGGCGCCGCATTTACTCGAACCGCAGAAACATACAACATCGGCGTGGCGGCCGGGGTCGACAGCGGGTTATTCGACAGCGGGTTATTCGACACCGAGCAGATCGATGACGAAGACCAGGGTCTTGCCGGACAGTCGGTGGCCCGATCCGGCCGGACCGTAGGCCAGCTCGGGCGGTATCACCAGTTGGCGCCGACCGCCCACCCGCATTCCGGGGATGCCGTCCTGCCAGCCGGCGATGAGGCCACGGAGCGGAAACGCGATGGATTCGCCGCGATTCCAGGAGCTGTCGAACTCCTCGCCGGTGTCGTACTCGATGCCCACGTAGTGCACGTCGACGGTATCTCCGGGGCTTGCCTCGGCTCCGTCACCGACGACCAGGTCGGTGATGACCAGTTCGGTGGGGGGTGGGCCGTCGGGGAACTCGATTTCAGGTTTTGTCGTCACGCCGACCACCGTAGTCGGCGCGGATAACGCGCGCCGCACAGATAACCCAGTCGGCGCGGATAACGCGCGACTGAGTTTTTCACAGCTGCCTCAGTCGACTAACTGGCGATCAGTGGTGCCAATCGCTGCGCAGACTGCCGGGCCCGCGCGGACGTCGATACGAAGGCCAGCGCAACGATCGTTAGGCCCAGCCCCACATTGACGAACCACAATGGCCTTGCCGCCGAGGTGAAGTCAGCTCCGCCGGCCGTTAACGCGCCACCGGCCAGCAGCCCGCACAGCGCGATGCCGACGCAGACCCCGACCTGTCGGCTGGTGGCAGTGACCGCCGACGCGGCCCCGGCCCGGTCCTGCGGCATACCGCCGACGGCCGCGTTCGTGATCGGCGCGTTGACCATGCCGAACCCGATCCCGTACAGGGAAAATATCGTCAGCAGTTGCCAGACCTCGGTGTAGGCCGTCAGGCAAGTCAGCAGAACCGCAGCCACGGTGATCAACCCACCCGCGGCTAGTAGCGAGGGGCGGCTGCCGAAACGGCCGACCAGACGGCCCGACAGCGGCGAGAAGATCAGCGCACCGATGGCGAGCGGCAGATAAAACAAGCCGGTGTGGGCGGCCGAGTACCCGCGTTCACCCTGCAAATACAACGACATCATCAGCAAGAACGCGCCCCAGCCGGCAAACGAACAGACCGCGATCATCGTGGCCGAGGAGAACGGGATGCTGCGGAAGAACCTCAGGTCGATGAATGGGTCGTGGCGCCTTGACTCGAATCGGAGGAAGGCCGGGAACGCCAGCGCGGCGACCGCTCCGAGGCTCAGAATCCGGGGGTCCGTCCAGCCGAGAGCCGGACCCTCGATCAGGACGAAAACCACGCCGAACAGGGTGAGCAGCGCAAGCATCTGGCCGACCGGATCGATATCGCGCATCGTCGACGACCTGCTCTCCGGTACGAAGACGGCGGTGAGGACGATTGCCACAGCGCAGATGGGCAGGTTGATCCAGAACACCGCGCGCCAGCCGACGAACGCGATGAGCAACCCGCCCACGATCGGGCCCAGGGCCATCGAGATACCGACCACCGCACCCCACCATCCGAGTGCGCGAGCTCGTTCAACCCGGCCGACGAAGATCTGGGAAACAATCGACAGCGAAACGGGATTCAGCATCGATCCGCCGATCGCCTGGATGAACCTCGCAGCGATCAGCAGATGGATGTCTGGAGCCAGGCTGCACAGCAGAGATCCGAGCGCGAAGACCGTCAAGCCGATCTGAAACACCCTGCGTCGGCCGAACCGATCTCCGGCGGCACCGGCGAGCAGCAGCAGCGAGGCAAGCACCACGGTGTAGATGTCGATCACCCATTGCACCTGCGACGCGGAGGCCCGCAGGTCGGCACGAACAGCCGGGATTGCGACGTTGACGATCGTCGCGTCCATCGACCCGATCAGCAGGCTCAGGCAGCAGGAAGCCAAGATGATGTTCTTGCGGCGAGGACTGTACGAACCACCCGTGGTGGTCATCGGGGTGACCGCGCCGACACGACGGGCGCGGGGACCTTCAGCGGCCGCCGAGGTTGATGTAATCCCGTTCGCCGTAACCGGTGTAGATCTGCCGTGGCCGGCCGATCTTGTTGGGTTCGGTGTGCATCTCACGCCAGTGCGCGATCCAGCCCGGCAATCGGCCGAGGGCGAACATCACGGTGAACATCCGGGTCGGGAAGCCGATAGCCCGATAAATCAGGCCGGTATAGAAGTCCACGTTCGGGTAGAGCTTGCGGTCGACGAAGTAGTCGTCGGTCAGCGCCGATTCCTCAAGCGCCTTCGCGATATTGAGTAGCTCGTCATCGCCGCCGAGCTTGCTGAGGATCTTGTCCGCCTGCTCCTTGACGATGCGCGCCCGCGGGTCGTAGTTCTTGTAAACCCGGTGCCCGAAGCCCATCAGCTTCACGCCATCCTCGCGGTCCTTGACCTTCCGGACGAACTCTCGAACGTTCCCACCCTCAGCCCGGATCTTCTCCAACATCTCCAGCACCGACTGATTTGCCCCGCCATGCAGGGGTCCCCACAGCGCATTGATGCCGCCGGAGATCGAGGTGAACAGATTGGCCTGAGACGAACCGACCAGTCGGACCGTTGACGTCGAGCAGTTCTGTTCGTGGTCGGCGTGCAGGATCAGCAGCATGTCGAGTGCGTTGACAATCTCCGGATCGCACATGTACGGCTCGGCAGGCAGACCGAATGTCATTCGCAGGAAGTTCTCCACCAGGCTCAATGTGTTGTCTGGATAGAGGAACGGCTGGCCTACCGACTTCTTGTACGCATAGGCGGCGATGGTAGGCAGCTTGGCCAGCAGCCGGATCGTGGAAAGCTCCACCTGCTCGTGATCCAGCGGATCCAGCGAGTCCTGGTAGTAGGCGCTTAACGCGTTGACGGCACTGGACAGCACCGGCATCGGATGGGCGTTACGCGGGAATCCATCGAAGAATCTCTTGAGATCCTCGTGCAGCAGCGTGTGCCGCTGGATCTTGGTGGTGAAATCCTCGAGTTGCGCCGGAGTCGGCAGTTCGCCGTAGATGAGTAAATAGCTCACCTCGATGAAGGTCGAATTCTCGGCCAACTGCTCGATCGGGTAGCCGCGGTAGCGCAGGATACCGGCATCCCCGTCGATATAAGTGATCGCGCTCTTGGTCGACGCGGTATTCACGAACCCTTGGTCGAAGGTGGTGTAACCGGTCTTGGCCAGTAGCGGCCCGAGTGCGATACCGTCGGAACCCTCGGTGGCGTGGACGATCTCCAGATCTAGTTCCCCGCCGGGATAGCGAAGCGTGGCGTCGTCGTCGGTTGCGGCCACATCAACCCCTTCTTGCGCATTTGATGGCGTCGGTCGATCCGTCCTCGGATGAACCTAGTCGCTATTGTCCCGACTCACCTTATCGGGGCAAATCCTGGGGGTGCCAAGGCTGCCAGAGCCGGGCGAAGACCGCATATGTGGACTCAATCCGGTCACTGACCCGGCTGGGGTCGCTGAGATCGATACCCGGGCTGTCGCAGGCGACCGCCATTAGTACCGCCCAGGTATCGAACAGGATCCGGACCGCTGGATCGTGTACCGACAGCCCCATCCTGGTCGCCATCGCCTGGATCACCGCGTCGGTCGGCCCCCCGGCAGGCCGAAAGGTGAAGGCCGCCAAGCTGAGCATGGGTGAGCTTGTGACGATCTGCAGGAAACCTCTGACCCGGTCGAATGACATCGCCCCCGGCGCGCCTCGCTCCGCAGCCCGGAACACCTCGACGTGGGCGCGCACCAGCGCGTCATGTTCGGTGATGTCCGTTGGCTGGCGGTCCAGGGCGGCTGCGACGTGCTCGGCGGTCTCCTCGATCAGCGCACCGATCACCGCTTCCTTATTGGGGAAGTAACGGCTGAATGTTCGCGGCGACACCTCCGCGGCGCCGGCGATCTGGTCCACCGTGGTGTTCTCGTAGCCCTGTTGCGCACATAGCGTGGCCGCTACACCGACGATCGCGGCGCGCGTACGTTGTTTTTTGAGCTCGCGCAGCCCAAGTGCTGCATCCCCCCTGCGGTCGGGCACCTAGTGATAGTAGGCGCGATAGCTATTCGGTGCGCACCCAACGGTCAGTCACGCTTCGATACGTTCGGTCGGTACCGAAGGAACGCGGGTGCGGCCAAGGCCGCCACCAACACGCCGACCACCACCAGCACTCCACCGCCGGTAGCGGCGATCGTCGTGCCGACCGCCGCGGCTGCTGTTCCGTGCACGACATCGGCTAACCGCGGGCCACCCCCGACGACGACAATGAACACCCCCTGCAAGCGACCACGCAGATCATCGGAGGCCACCTCCTGCAGGATCGTCGACCTGAACGCCGCCGAAACCATATCGGCTGCTCCACCTAAAGCCAGAAATGCCAACGCAATCCATAGCATCGACCCGGTTCGCCCACCTGCCGAACCACTGGCGAGTCCGAATCCGATGACCGCAACGCCCCACACCACGATGGCGGTCACGACAGCCAGACCTTGGCGGCGGATGCGCGGAAACCAACCGGAGAATATTCCGCCGACGACGGCTCCACCTGAGATCGCCGCGGCCAGCAGTGCCATGGTGATGCCGCCGTCGACCGGACCACCGAAGCTCTCATGCGCCATCTGAGGGAACAATGCCCGCGGCATACCGCACACCATCGCGATGATGTCGACGACAAACGACATCAGCACCACCTGGTTTCCGGCCAGGTATCGGAAGCCCTCAAGCACCGCTGGGAAACCCCAGCGCGACTGCCCTTGGTTTCCAGCGGATTCGGCGGCCGGCATGGGTGCCAACCGGATTGTGGCCCAGATCGGGACCACACATGTCACGGCATCGATGAGGTAGAGCGTCGGCAGGTCGATCCAGCGCAGCAGGATTCCGGCCAAAAGTGGGCCGACGATCGCACCGAACTGCTGCACGGTCATATTCAGTGAATTGGCGGCGGGCAACTGTTCGATCGGCAACATCCGCGGTATCGCGGCACCCCGGGTGGGCCAGTTGACCGCGTAGAACGCCTGTTGCACCGATAGCAGGAACAGCACAACCCAGACGTTGTTGAGCGCCAGCGCGGCCTGCGCCCACAGCAGCACCGAGGCGACGGCCAGTCCGCAGGAGGTGATGATCAGCAGCGTGCGCCGATCCATGGCATCCGCCCAAGCCCCGCCCAACAGGCCGAACACCACCAGCGGCACGAGGGCGAACAACCCGGCCAGACCAACGTAGGCGGAGTTCCGAGTGAGCGCGTAGAGCTGAACGGGGACAGCGAAGATAGTGAGGTTGCCGCCGATCACTGTGACGATGCCGGTCAGCCACAGCCGTCGGAAGTCCGGGGTTCGTAGTGGCGTGGTGTCGGCGAACAGTCGCCGTCGCGGCTCGACGGTCTCTGCGCTCACGTCTTACGGCTGCAGACGCTCGATACGATCCGAACAGCCATCGGTACCCGGTGTGACGCGAATACGGTTGTGAATACGGTTTTCTCGCCCCTGCCAGAACTCGATCATCTCGGCGGCGATGCGATAGCCGCCCCAATGCGGTGGAACCGGAACCTGTTCAACGTCGGCGAAGCGTCCAGTGACCTCGGCCAGCTTCACCGTCAACTCGGCATGCGAGCCGATCAGACGGGACTGTGAAGATGCCCACGCGCCCAATTGCGATCCACGCGGACGCCGTGTCCAGTACTCGGCGGTCTCCTCAGGACTTACCTTCGTGACAGCGCCGCGGACGTGGACCTGCCGACCAAGCGCATACCACGGAAAAGTCACGGACGCATAGGGCGTTGCAGCAAGATCGGCGCCCTTGGCGGAGTCATAGTTGGTGTAGAAGGTGACGCCGTCGGCAGCGACGCTCTTACAGAGCACCGTTCGGGTGACCGGCCGACCATCATTCACGGTGGCCAGAACCATCGCGTTGGGCTCTGCTATCCCGACCTCCAGCGCTTCGTCGATCCACTTGTGCAGCAACGAAAGCCAGCCGTCGGCCAGCCAGTCAACGTCTAAGTCGGCGCTGCCGTCTTTTTCCACCGATCCGTATTCCACCCGCATGCCCGCGAGGCGGTGTGCCGGCGGGGAGCCATCTCGATCACCCACGGCATCACCGTACGCTGGTCCTGGGCCACCGAAGTCGGGGTGGGATGCGACCGCCCAACCGGCCACCCAATCCCCGAAGCCCGGTATGCGCTTGGGCGTTGGTCCGGCCGGCGACGGCAAGCAGTTCGGGCACCGAGGTCAATTTGACCCGGGGCCGTCCGTCGAGTTGTCCGCGCGCGATTTCTGCGGCGTCGATGGCCCCCCAGCCGGCAGCGTCGACGAAGTCGGGCCGGCGGACTCGGATCAACTCGTCGAGTGCCGTCCGAGGCGCCTGCGGGTCGTCCAGCCGATGGGCATTGAAGTCCTCGACCAGTGTGGCGGTGGTCTGCATGGCGCAGGACTTGTTGGTGCCAATGAATCCGGTTGGCCCGCGTTTGATCCAACCCGCGACGTAGGCGCCGGCCACGGTGTCGCCGGTAGCCGGATCGATCACGCGGCCGTTGCAGTTGGGCACCACGGCGGCGGCCTCGTCGAACGGCAGGTCTGGCACGGGCGCGCCGCGGTAGCCGATTGATGTCAGTACC
>Ga0194035_1000779_pt1 | contig 17697 bp, 18 predicted proteins | sample JunL2320m_MetaG_FD_148680 | JGI IMG/M metagenome (GOLD analysis project Ga0194035, IMG submission 148680) | Anoxic zone freshwater microbial communities from boreal shield lake in IISD Experimental Lakes Area, Ontario, Canada - Jun2016-L239-20m | ecosystem: Environmental > Aquatic > Freshwater >...
CCATGGTGGGCAGCTACCGCGCCCGCGTCGCGGCGTTCAACGTCAACTACCGCTACGTCGAGGAGGAGTTGCTCTACCTGCTCGCCGACGCGAAGGCCAAGGCGCTGATCTACGCGGCCGAGTTCGCGCCGAACGTACAGGCGATCCGCGGACGGCTGCCGGACCTCGAAGTGCTGATTCAGGTCGCCGACGACTCCGGAAACGAACTGCTTCCCGGCGCGGTGGATTACGAATCCATCACCGCCACAGCAGAACCCGCCGGCGGGATGCCCACCCCGAGCGGCGACGATCTCTACATTCTCTACACCGGCGGAACCACCGGGATGCCCAAGGGTGTGCTGTGGCGCCAGAACGACATCTTCATGTCCGCTATGGGCGGGCGCCCGTTCACCGGCGGACCGGAGCTGAACACCTACCAGGATCTGATCGACCAGGTGTGTGCAGCGCCGGGATTGCGGTCGTTCCTGCTACTCCCGCCGTTGATGCACGGCGCCGCCCAGTGGGGTGTCTTCAACACCATCAGCGCCGGCGGGTGGGTCGCGGTGCCCGATGACGTCACCCGCTTCGACGCCGACGCCGTCCTGCGACTGGCCGAGCGGGAGCGGGTGCTGAGCATTCCGGTGGTCGGGGACTCCATGGCCCGGCCGCTGGTGGACCAGATCGAGAAGGGCGACTACGACCTGTCCGGGCTGATGGCCCTCACCAACGGCGGCGCACCGCTGTCGCCCACCGTCCGGGACCGCCTCCTGACGGCACTGCCGAACCTGATCATCATGGACGCCGTCGGTGCCTCGGAGTCCGGCGCGCAGATGACCAGCATCGCCACCAAGGGCGCCGAGATGCAGGCCGCGACATTCACCCCGATGGCCGACACCACCGTCGTGGCCGTCGACTTCAGCCGGGTACTGGAACCCGGTGACGGCGAGGGCTGGCTGGCACGACGGGTGTTCGTTCCGCTGGGTTATCTGGGCGATGCCGAGAAGACCGCGCGCACCTTCCCCACGATCGACGGCGTGCGGTTCTCGATCCCCGGTGACAAGGCGCGCTATCTGGCCGACGGCCGCGTCGAACTACTCGGCCGCGACTCGGTGACCATCAACTCCGGCGGGGAGAAGATCTTCGCCGAGGAGGTGGAGCGTGCCGTTGCCAGCCATCCCAGTGTCTACGACGTGGTGGTGGCCGGCCGGCCGTCGGAGCGCTGGGGCAGCGAAGTGGTCGCGATCGTGCAGTTCGCCGAGAACCGCAGCGCCACCGACGCGGAGCTGGCGGAGGCCTGCCGGGCGTATATCGCCGACTACAAAGTCCCGAAGGCCTTCGTGCACACCGATCACGTGGTGCGCTCGCCAGCCGGTAAGGCCGATTACCGATGGGCTAAAGCGTTGGCCGCCGGGACTCTCGGCGACTAGATCTTCAGGTAGCCCTTGTCGGCTGCCACCTGAGCGCCGGTCATCAGCGCTGAGGCATCGCTGGCCAGAAACAGCACGATCTCGCTGACCTGCTCGGGCGGAGTCAGGGACTCGGTTTCCAGTGCACCCGGCGAGAAGCTGTACGCAAAGCGCGGGTGCTTCTCGAAGGTCGCGTACAGCGACGGGTCATTGCCGAGTGCGGTGTCGACACCGTAGGTGTGCACCGAATTGACGCGAATGTCGTACTCGCCCAATTCGATTGCCAGGGAATTGGTGAGGCCCACGATGCCGAACTTACTCGCGCTGTAGTGGCCGGCGCCGGGGACGGCCTTGATCCCCGCGGCCGAACTGATCGCGATGATCGATCCGCCGTGGCCCGCGGTGATCATCGCCGGTGCCGTCGCCCTGACGGTGTTCCAGAAACCCGTCAGGTTGATATCGATCATTTCCTGCCACTGCTCGGCGGGCATCTCCCAGGCGCGGCCCCAACTCATCACGCCGGCATTGGCGACGACGATATCGAGGCGGCCGAATTGCTCAATGGCACGGGCGATTACGCGTTGCTGGCCGGCGAGGTCGCGGACGTCAACCCGATCGGCGGAGATCTTGGCACCCTCATCCTCGACCAACCGCACCGTCTCGGCGAGGTCGTCAGGCTGGGCGGGCGGATAGCCGATGTGCGCGCCGACCGGGCCGCAGGCGTCAATGGTCACGATGCTCGCACCCGCCCGGGCCAACCGAACGCAGTGTGCGCGGCCCTGACCGCGGGCGCCACCGGTGATGTAGGCGACCCTGCCTTCCAGTGGGCGGTCCATGGCCGTCATACGGATGCCGCCGTCGTGGAGAAGGCCTCGATGGTGGAGAAGTCGTAGTCGGCCAGCGGCGAGGATCGGCTGAATTTCCTCGAGGCGGCGATGGTTTCGGGCCGGTAGTAGACGGCCTGCCCGAGAGAGTTGACGAAGTAGGTGTTCAGCCCCGGGTTGCACTCGGTGAAGTAGAGCCGCATGGCCCGGCCCTGGCGCTCGAGTTTGCGGTTGCGTTCGTCGAAGGCCTCGGACGTCACTTCGGCGGCCGCGGCTCCGCGCCGGCGGGTCTCGGCGATCACGCGCACCGCGTGGGCGGTGACCGTCTGCAGGTAGTCGAACCAGGCGAAGCCAACAAAGCCGACCGGGCCCACCAGTTCCCAGCGGTTCGGCAACCCCGGGTGCGCACTGCCGGCGTAACTCTGCAGGCCGTGGGTGCGGTATTGCACCGCCAAGTCGAACCCGGCGCGGCCGACGATGGTTCCCGGCCGGTAGGTCTCCGGGTCGGTCCATAGTTCGTAGCCCGTTGCCGCGACGATCAGATCGACGGGCCGCTCGACTCCGTCGGTGGTGCGCACGCCGGTTTCGGTGATGCGATCGATCGGCGTGGTGACCAGTGCGGTGTTGTCGCGGTTGAAGATCGGCAGGAACGCACTGGAGATCACCGGGCGCTTGGCCAGGATGCCGTAGCGGGGCAGCAGCTGTGCCCGAGTAGCCCTGTCGTGCACGGTTGCTCGCAGCAATCCCCGGTAGAGCGTGCGGCAGTAGGCGTCATAGAGCGGCATCACCCGCTTCAGGGTTCGCTCGGACAGTCTCGACAGAAGATGACAGATCGGCCCCACCAGGAGCAGATCCATCATCCAGCGGCCAGCCCAATCGATCGCCGGAAGTACGCCGGGAACCCGCAACAGGGTGCGCAGCCGCGGGGTGATGTCGAAGTCGATCTTCGGTAGCACCCAGGCCGGGGTGCGCTGGTAGACGTCGAGGTGACCGACAACGCCGGCGAGTGCGCCCGCGATCTGCACGCCGCTGGATCCGGTGCCGATGATCGCGACCCGTTTGCCGCGCACGTCATAGCTGTCGTCCCAGTCGTTCGGGCGCAGGACTCGGCCGCTGAAGTCGGCGATGCCCTCGATGGGAATATCGGGTTTGGCGTTGATGTAACCGCCGACCGCAGAGATCAGGAAACGAGCCGCGACGGTGCTGCCGTCGGCGATCTGCAGCCGCCATAGCGCCGCGTCGTCATCCCACACCTGGCGCACAACCTCGGTGTTGGTCCGCAGATGGGGATAGACGCCTTCCCGGTCAGCCACCTCGCGCAGGTATCGGTGGATCTCCGGGCCGGGGGCGAACAGCCGCGACCATCCCGGATCCCGCGCGAACGGGAATTGGTACCACAGCGACGGGATGTCGACGGCCAGTCCGGGGTAGTGGTTGTCGCGCCACGTCCCGCCGACATCGCCGGCCCGTTCGAGGATGACGAAGTCGTCGATCCCGTTGCGCTGCAACAGGTGCGCCGCGGTGATACCGCCAGGCCCGGCACCGATGATGGCGACCTCAAAGATGGGTCCGGTGGCGTCTGGCGGCATGAGCGAAGCGGGCACGGGCAAACCCTACGTGCGAAGGCAGGCCGGACGGCCCTGAATTCGCCACCGCAGCCACGCGAGCTCCGGTGATGCGTATCTGCATGTTATGGTGCGGATATGCCTAAAACGGTGCAGATCCGCGATATCGACGATGAGGTCTACGCCGGGCTGTTGCGCCGTGCTGCCGAAGAAGGCATCACCGTGCCCGAGCTACTGCGCCGGGAGGCCGCCCGGCTGGCATCGCGCCCTTCGATGTCTCAGTGGCTGTCGCGGATCGGGCGGCGTCCCTCCGCGGTATCGACGGCGGACGTCCTCGCCACACTCGACGAGTGGCGCGGCGAGTGGCCAGATGCTCGTCGTTGATGCGTCATGTCTGTTCGAGGTGGTGGCAGATACCCCGCGCGCCCGGGAGATCGCCGACCGTCTCGCGCGGGACACCGACCACGCCGCGCCGCATGTGATTGACGTCGAGGTTCTCGGGGTGATCCGTGCTCAACATCTACGGGGACACCTCGACGCGACCGCCGCCGGGCAGGCAGTTGCCGACCTGCGCGAGTGGCCCGGCGAGCGGTTCGGTCATCGATGGATCATCGATCGCGCCTGGGATCTACGCGACTCAGTCCGGGGTTGGGACGCGTTCTACGTCGCCCTGGCCGAAGCGTTCGACGCCACATTGCTGACTCTCGATGGTCGGTTGGCTCGCGCGCACGGTCCGGCTTGTCGCATTGAGGTCATCGGAACGGCGGGGTGAATCCCGGTCGCTAGGATCGGCGGTGGTGCAGCAGCCGCGGGGTGATGAGCTCAGCACAGGCGAAGAACTGGCAGCGGTCGTCGTGTACCGCGCCGGCGTCAGCAGCGAAGCGCGTCGGCGACGTCCGTGCGCCGGCCCGGCCGATGCCACTGCCAGGGTGGGGTCGCGGCCATGAAGTCGTCGATGGTGTCGGTGACGGCCAGTGGCGCCTCCACGTGCGGGAAGTGCCCGACGCCGTCGAGTGTCACCAGAGTGCTGCCGGGCAGTGCCTCATGGGCATCCCGGCCGTGCGCCGTCGGGATCAACCGGTCCCGCTCGCCCCAGATCAGCAGCGTGGGCAGCCCTGCGGTGAAGTGCATCTTGTTGAACGCGCTCACCGACTGGCCGCGGTAGTCGACGACGGAGCGCAACGTTCGCAGGAAAGCGATCCGGGTCTTCGGGTCGGAGAGCGAACTGTAGGCACTCCACGTCTCGTCGGCCTGGGCGCTGCGCACTCCCAGCGAAGCCAGCCAGCCCCGCAGCCGCTCGCCGGCGGCCACGACCTTCTGCGGCGCAATCACCGGCAGCACGAATTCTGCGCCGGGCGCCGACATCAGCCGCAGCGTGCGTCCGACTTCGGACCCCAGTCCACCGCTGCTGATCAGGACCATCCGTTCGACGTACTCGGGATGCTGATGTGCGAACTGCATCGCGACGCCGCCACCGAGTGAGTGCCCGACGACCGTCACCCGCGAGATGCCGAGCTGGTCCAGAAGGTCGCGCAGCCACACCGCGAAAGCGCCCAGCGAGTAGTCGGTACGCGGCTTATCGGACTGCCCGTGGCCAATCAGATCAGGCGCGATCACCCGGTGCCGGGCCGCCAGATGCGGCAGCACCTCACGCCAGGTCTGCGAACTGCCGCCCATCCCGTGGATGAGCAAAACCGCTGAACCGTGGCCTTCGTCCCGGTAGGCGACCCGGTCGCCATTGAGCTCGAGGTACTTCATATCCGTCACGGAACCCGTCCTTCCTAAGTTACCGCCCAGTAACCTACGATACCGTAGGTTCGCGGCGGAGGCTGGTCCCGGCGGCAGTGACGTCGAACACCTGAGGGCTATCGCCGGGCGTAGGCCGGCGCCCGTTCAGGGCGCACGCCCACCCCGATGATGTAGGCCGGGATCGCCGTCAGCCAGGGCAAACGGCGCAGCAGGTCAGTCGCCACAGCGGGCGGCTCGGCGTTCTTGCCGGCCAGGATCGGCCCGATCAGGGTTCGGTGCAACGTCCGCTGCACCCGTTGGGTCAGCGCCGCCGGCGGGAGTCGCCGACGCTGCACGGCCGCGAGGTCGCGGGTCCGCACACCGCCGCGGCGCAACGGTTCGGCCAACAGGGTGGCCGCACCGACGGCATCCTGAACGGCGACATTGATGCCGACCCCGCCGACCGGCGACATCGCATGCGCGGCATCGCCGAGGCACAGCAGGCCCGAGGTGTACCAGCGCTGGGCGCGATTGAGCCGTGCGTCGAGGAATTTCACGTCGTCCCACGACTGGATGTGGGCCGCGTCGGCCTCCGGTACGAGTTCGGCGACCTCACGCCGGAACGTCTCCAGCCCGCGGGCCCGCAATGCCTCGTCCTTCCCTTTCGGGATCAGGTAGGCGATCTGGAAGTAGCCCTCGCGCGGAATGATGATGAGCACCCGTCCCGGGGCGATCCTGGGCACCAGCGAGTACTGCCCGGGCTTCTCCTGTGGCAGTCGGAACCACCACACGTCGAACGGCACCGGCCATTCCCGGGTCGACAGACCGGCCTCGCGGCGAACCAACGACCAGCGGCCGTCGCAGGCCACCGTCAGATCGGCGCGCAGTTCGCCCTCACCGTCGGGTCCGCGGTGGCGCACACCGGTCACCCGGTCGCCCTCGCGCAGTAACCCGGTGACCTCGGTACTCATCCGCAGGGCGAAGGTGGGTTCGGCCTGGGCCGCCTCGGCGAGCATGGTGAGCAGATCCCATTGCGGCACCATCGCGATATAGGGGTGTGGCTGATGCAGCCTTCGGAAGTCGACCAGGGTCAACGGTCGTCCGTCGACGATCAGCGCGCCCTGCTCCACCCGACTCTGCGGCAGTTCGGCGAACCGGCTCCACAGTCCGAGGTCGTCGATCAGTCGCAGGGTACTGGGATGCACTGTGTCACCGCGGAAGTCGCGCAGGAAGTCGGCGTGCTTCTCCAACAGCGTGACCTCGACGCCGGCCCTGGCCAACAGTAGGCCGAGAACCATGCCGGCCGGGCCGCCGCCGGCGATCACGCATGTCGTTGACTCGGTCATCTCACTAGACCTCGATCCTTGAGCCGATGATGACGGCTTGATCCAGCGGAATCTTGAAGTATCCGCTGTCGCTTGCGACGCGAGAGATGGCGATATACAACCTTTTGCGCCACGGAGCCATTGTCGGTTCGGGTGACGCGCAGAGATCAATTCTGGTCAGAAAATACGACGCGTTGTCGACGTCAATCGGCCCTCCGGTCGGGATGTTGTCAACCAACCGAAGCGCCTGGGGAACATTCGGGCGCTCCATGTAGCCGAACCGGACCACCACCAGGAACATTCCATCCCCGTGGTCACCCAGATCGTCGACGAGTGCGATCCGCTCGGTGTCTGGCACGCGGGGCACCGGCGGAGTCTCGACCGTGACGACGACGACATTCTCATGTAGCACGTGATTGTGGTGGACGGTGGCACGCAGCGCCAGCGGCGCATTGTCGTCACCGCGACTCAGGAAGATCCCCGTGCCCGGGATGCGGGGCAGTGGCGGTTCGCGGTTGTCGATGTCGGCGATGAACGCCCGCAGCGGTCCCTCAGCCCTATCCCGGGCCACAGCGGCGATCTCCTGACCGCGCTGCCAGGTGGTCAGCACGGTGAAGATCACCAACCCGACCAACAGCGGTAACCACGCACCGTGCAGCAGCTTGGTGAAGTTGGCCGCCAAGAACATCAGGTCCACAACGAGGAGTGCGCCGCCGCCGAGGACGAGCACCCACACCGGTGCCTGCCACCGGGCGCGGGCGACGTAAAGGAACAGCAGGGTGGAGATGGTGATGGTGCCCGTCACCGCCATGCCATAGGCGTAACCGAGTGAGGCTGAACTGCGAAAGGCGAAGACCAGGACGAGCACGCCGACCATGAGCATGCCGTTGATCCACGGCACATAGACCTGGCCGATCGAGGACTCCGACGTGTGCGCCATCCGTAAGCGGGGCAGGTAGCCGAGCCGGACGGCCTGGGTGGCCACGGAGTAGGCGCCGGTGATCACCGCCTGTGACGCGATGACGGTCGCAACAGTGGACAGCAGAATCATCGGGATCTGTGCCCAGCCGGGAACCAGCAGGAAAAACGGCGCATTGACCACGCTCTCGTCGCCCAGCAGCAGTGCGCCCTGACCGAAGTAATTGAGCACCAGCGCGGGCAACGCCAGCCCGAGCCAGGCCACGGTGATCGGCACACGGCCGAAATGACCCATATCCGCATAGAGCGCCTCGGCGCCGGTGACAGCCAGCACGACGGCCGCCAACGCGAAGAAGGCAATGTGGAAGTGGCTGGTCATGAACTCGATCGCGTACGTCGGGGACAGCGCCCGCAGAATCTTCGGGTGGCTGGCGATCCCGCGCACGCCACAGAAACCGAGCACGAGAAACCACACCACCATCACCGGACCGAAGAACCGGCCGACGGCCGCAGTACCGCGCCGTTGCACAGAGAACAGCCCAATGATGATGATCGCGGTGATCGGGATAACGAAGTCACCGAGGTGCGGGTCGACGATCTTGAGGCCTTCCACCGCGGAGAGCACCGAGATCGCGGGCGTGATCATGCTGTCGCCGAAAAACAGTGCGGCGCCGAGGATTCCCAGCGTGGACAGCACGGCGACGAGGCGTCCGCCGGACTTGTCGCCGAGTTTACGGACGAGGGTGATCAACGCCATCACGCCACCCTCGCCGTCGTTGTCGGCGTGCATGATCAGGCTGACGTAAGTCAGGGTGACGATGATCATCACCGACCAGAAGATCAGCGACACCACCCCGTAGACATTGCCGATGTTGATGGGTACCGGGTGCGGATCGGCGGGGTTGAACACGGTTTGCAGGGTGTATATCGGGCTTGTTCCGATATCGCCGAATACCACCCCGAGTGCGCCCACCACCAGGCCGGTGCGCAGTGGCAGCGCAGCCGTGGGCGTCGACACCGACGAATCTGCGGGCACGGGCCGTCCTTGTTCCGGGTACACGGCGCTATCACCGCTGACGATGGCTGAATAGTAGTCATGAACCTTGCCGGTAGGTCACCCCGTAGGACACCCCCAGGCCAAATTGTGGCGGGTTGGGCCGATTTGTCTCTCGGCCTAGAGTGGCGGCATGACCATGGACGCCCTCACCCTCTACGGCGCCGCTGCCGTCACGTTCATGATGGTGATGTACGCCCTCGAGAAGCGCGGGCACATTTTCGTCGCCCTCTTTGCGGTCGGCTGCCTGCTGTCGAGCGCCTATGGGTTCCTCTCGGGTGCATGGCCTTTCGGTGTTGTTGAGTTGATCTGGTCCGGCGTCGCCCTCAACCGCTTCGCCCAGCTGCGCCGCGGCGCCATCGAGTAGTGGTGCCAGGTGGGGGTGACGGATTGCCCCGAATCACCTGTGCATCGGGGACGTAGCGCATAGATTCGGCGTACGCGACGACAGGATAGAGGGAGGCCGCGGGTGCGAAGACTACTGGCGGGCGTGCTCAGCGCCGCACTCGTGCCGGCCGCGATGGCGCTGGCGCCGGTGGCCAACGCCGCGATGACGATCGGCCACTACAACCTCATCATCGAGGGCCGCTACGACTTCCACACCTGGATCTGGACGATCGCGTCGTGCAATCCCCCCGACGGTGTCACCCAGTGTGCGGTGGTGTCGGCCATCCCGCAGCCGATCGCCAAGGCGTACGAGTGGTACGGCCAGGCACAGCGGGTGAATGGCAGCTACACCATGACCGTGGACATTCCGGACGGTCTGCGGTGCGGCGACGTCTACTACGGGCCGATCATTCCGACCCGCGACGTGTACACCTGGGATGCCGTGACCCTGAGCGGAACGTTGGCGTCGTCTTTCGCGGTCGGCTGCGATAACGCACCCGGCGGAACCTTCACCTATCCGTTCAGCCTGGTGCGTCTGTAGTCCGATCGGCTCACCGGTGGGTGAGCATCGGCCCGTACTGGGCAACCAGACTCGTTGTGCGCCAAGCGATCAGCGCTACGAACACCGCCAGCAAGCCGATGGTCGCCCCGGCGTGGATCAGGTTGCGCTGCGCGCGAGGGGCATACATGTACACCGCCGCGATCAGCCCACCGGTGACAAGTCCGCCGATGTGGCCCTGCCAGCTGATACCCGGGATGGCGAAGGTCATCGCCAGGTTGATCACGATCAAGGTCACGACCCCGCGGACGTCAAGGTTGAGCCGCTTGGCCAGCACGAAGGTAGCGCCGAAGAGACCGAAGACGGCACCCGAAGCCCCGCCGGTAGCGGCGCTCAGCGGTGAGAACAGGTAGACGAGCACCGATCCGCCGAGCGCACTCAACGCGTACAGGGCGCCGAAGCGCAGCCTGCCCAGATGTCGTTCCAGCGGGGGTCCGACCACATACAGCGCGCCCATGTTGAACAGCAGATGCAGCAGTCCGTAGTGGATGAAGGCCGATGTCACCAGCCGGTACGTGTCGCCACCGGCGACCATGGGCGGCCAGAGGGCCAGCTTGACCTGCAGTCCCGGCGAGACCGCCTGCAGCACGAACACCACCACGTTCACCGCGATGAGGAGATAGGTCAGCACCGGGGTTGCGCCGCGTTGCACGCCGCCGAATGTGGTTTTCGGCGCTCGGACGGTGTGCGCTGCCGCCGCAACGCAGTCCACACACTGGTGGCCGACGGAGGCGCTGCGCATACAGTCCGGGCACACAGGCCGACCGCAGCGTGTGCAACTGACCAGGGTCTGCCGATCCGGATGCCGGTAGCAGCCTGGCGCGCCGGTCGGCGGGTACGGCGAGTAGGGGTTGGTCATGGTGCTGCCGAGAATACTGTGCCGCGGTTCAGCGCACTCCGCGCAGCAACTTCCCCGGCCGCGCGCCGGTGTCGACTCCGTGGCGGCGGGTCACCACACCGCTGACCACTGTTGCGTCGTATCCGGTGGCGCCCTGAAGGAGTCGGCGCCCGCCGGCAGGTAGGTCGTAGGCCATCCGAGGCACCCCCAGGCGGAGGGCGTCGAGGTCGATGACGTTGACATCGGCCTTCTTACCGACTGCCAGCACACCGCGGTCGGTCAGGCCGAAAAGGGTTGCGGTATCGAGGGTCTGCTTGCGAACGACATATTCCAGAGAGAAGCGCGGACCGCGGCTGCGGTCCCGCACCCAGTGCGTCAACATGAATGTGGGCAGCGACGCATCGCAGATCAAGCCGCAGTGCGCTCCGCCGTCCGACAGACCCGAGATCGCGGCCCGGTGCGACATCATCTCGTAGATCGCGTCGTGATTACCCTCGACATAGTTGAAGAACGGCAGCATCAGCAGCGCGGCACCGTCAGACTCCAACATCAGGTCGTACATGGTGGCCAGCGGGTCCTGCCCGCGTGCGGCCGCGATTGCCGCCACGGTGCGATCGGGTGTCGGTTCGTAATCCGGCGGGTCGCCGATGGCGTACATGCTGGCGGCACTGTGCTGGATGAACGCGAACAGCGAGTCGAACAGGGGCGTGGGCTGGGCCGGCAGGTCGGCCTCGGCAAGTATTGCCGCGCGCACGGCCGGATCGGCGAGTCGCTCGCGCAGGTCGGCGGGGGCGAGTTCGGCCTTGAGCTTGCGGAATGACGGGCGGTGGGTGAACGCGTGATACCCCTCGAAGCCAAACAGCATGCCGAACGGCCGGGAGGCGAACTGCGGGTGCACCCGGATTCCGTCGTCGAATGCTCGCCCGGCGATATCGAGTTGTTTGCGCCACAGGTCGGGTGCGGACTGCGTCTGCACCATCGCGAACGACACCGGCCGGTCGATCTCGGCGGCCAGTCGGACCATCCAGTCGAGTTCGCGCATCGGGCCGTCGACGTTCTCCCCCGCGGTGCCGTCCGGTGCCACCTCGAACACGGCCTGGCCACCGGCTGCCATCGCGCGACCGAGCGCGAACAACTCGTCCTCGGCGGCGTAGGTGCCCGGCACGGGCTCACCGTCGATGGCGCGGTGGGCTTCGGTGCGTGAGGTCGAGAAGCCCAGCGCGCCGGCCTCAATCGCCTCCTGCACGATTCGGGCCATGCCTGCGATGTCGTCAGCATTCGCCGCCTCGTTGCGCGCACCGCGCTCACCCATCACATAGCCGCGGACCGGGCCATGGGCGATCTGGGTACCGTAATCGACTGCCAACCTTTGCTTTTCGACCGCATCAAGATATTCGGGGAAGCTCTCCCACTCCCAGGTGATGCCCTCGGCCAGCGCCGAACCGGGGATATCCTCAACGCCTTCCATCAGTTCGATGAGCCACTGCTCGCGGCCGGGTGCCACAGGGGCGAACCCGACACCGCAGTTGCCGCTGACCACCGTGGTCACCCCGTGCAGACTCGACGGTTCGAGCAGCCCGTCCCAGCTGACCTGTCCGTCGTAGTGGGTGTGGACGTCGACGAACCCGGGCGTCACGATCCGGCCGGAGGCATCGATGGTGTGCGCCGACTCTCCCTCAAGACCGCGGTCGTCGCCCTCGCGGCGCCGCACCTCGACGATCACACCGTCGGAGATGCCGATATCAGCCCGAAACGGCGTCCCGCCGGTGCCGTCCACAACGGTGCCACCGGTGATCGTCAGGTCGTACATGCTGCCTCCTCGAAGGTGCCCCGTCGTCAGATTAATGGCATGGGGCTCTCCACCGATGCGGGATCGCCCAGGGGCCGTCGATCCCGGCAGTACAGTCGCCACAGGAGGTCGTTGTGAGCACACCGGGTCGGCAGTTCAACGATGCCGTCACGCGGTTCTGGAGCCGGGCCGCGCCGCTCTACGACCTCCCCTACCTGCAGCGTTGGGTCTATCAGCCCGCTCAGGATGAGGTGGTTGCCGAACTCCGCACGCGGGGCGCCCGCCGGGTGGCCGATATCGCCTGCGGCACCGGGATTCTGGCCGCCCGAATCCAGACTGAACTGCGCCCCGACGAGGTATACGGGGTGGATATGTCGGACGGCATGCTCGAACAGGCCAGGGCCCGGTCGGCGTCGGTTCAGTGGCGCAGGGGCCCCGCCGAACAACTTCCCTTCGCCGACGGATCCCTTGACGCCGTGGTCACCACCTCGGCATTCCACTTCTTTGACCAGCCTGCGGCCATGCGTGAGTTCCATCGCGTACTGGTGCCGGGGGGTCTGGCGGCGGTGGCCACCATCAGTCCCCCACTGCCCGCGCCACTGCGACGGCTGTCGGCTAATCCGGCCAACCCCGCCCACAACCCGTCGCCGGCAGAGATGCGCGGTCTGTTCGAAGCCGCCGGGTTCACCGTCACCGAACAGCATCGGGTTCACCGTCCGCTGTGGACGCGCGGGGTGTGGGACCTGATAACCATGGGCACCACACCGTAGGTGCCTCCTCGGCGGTTATCCTGCCCAGGTCAAACACCACCGGGAGAGGATCAGCAATGTCCGTGGAACTGCTCGCCCAAAGCGTCGAGATCGGGGTGGTGACCACCAACCGCGACGCGATGGTGGACTTCTATGAGAACTTCCTCGGCCTTCCCTACCAGGGTGACCTCGACTTCCCCGGTGGAACGATGAAGCGGTATTCGATCGGCAACAACGTCCTGAAGCTGGTGACGTTGGACGAGCCACCTGCCGCGCCGGTGGCGCCCGGTGGCGGACCGGCCCAGGCCGGCATCCGCTACCTCACGCTGGTTGTCTCCAACGCGACCGAGGTGGCCCGTCAGGTCGACGCTGCCGGGTACTCCTTCGCGCAGCCCCTCGCCGAGTTCGCCCCCGTTCCCGGAATGGGCTGGATGTTCGTTGCCGACCCGGACGGCAACTGGGTGGAACTCGTCGGGCCGCTCTGAGTCGTTCTGCCGTGACGGGCATCGCCGGCCTTCATCCCGGCATCGCGAAACTGGCTGCCCTGCTGGGCAATTGGGCCGGTCGCGGATCTGGTGAGTACCCCACCATCGAAGCGTTCGACTATACCGAGGAAGTCAGCATCGGCCACACCGGAAAGCCGTTTCTGACGTATTCGCAGCGGACCAGATCCGATGACGGCTCACCGCTGCACGCCGAGACCGGCTACATCAGGATGCCGTCGGCCGACTGCGTCGAGTTCGTCATCGCCCATCCGACCGGTATCACCGAGATCGACGAGGGTTCGGTGGCTTTGACCGACCGCGGTCTTGTGCTCGACGTTCACTCAACCACTGTCGCAGGCAGTGCATCAGCCAAAGAGGTTGTCGCGGTGGCCCGTTCGATCCGACTCGATGGCGACGAGTTGAGCTACACCCTGCAGATGGCTGCGGTGGGTCTGCCGCTGCAGCACCATCTGAGTGCAACCCTGTATCGGCAGTCGTGACTGCGGACGGCAGGATCCGCGTGCCGGCCGACCTCGATGCCGTCACCGCCGTCGGCGCTGAGGACCAGGGTCGCCTGGACCCCGCCGCGCTCGACCGGATCTGGGATGCCGCACGACACTGGTATCGCGCCGGGATGCACCCCGCGATCCAACTGTGTCTGCGGCATAACGGAAAGGTCGTGCTCAACCGGGCGATCGGGCACGGTTGGGGGAACGGCCCCACCGATCCGCCCGACGCCGAGCAGGTGCCGGTGAGCACGCAGACACCGTTCTGTGTGTACTCGGCGGCCAAGGCGATCAGCACAACGGTGGTGCACATGCTCGTCGAACGCGGATCCTTCTCGCTCGACGACCGGGTCTGCGACTACCTGCCCGACTACACCGGGAACGGCAAAGAGCGCACCACGATCCGCCACGTGATGACACATAGCGCCGGTGTGCCCTTCGCGACGGGGCGCCCGGATCTGCGCCGAATGAACGACAGCGACTACGCCAGAACCCGACTCGGCGAACTCACACCGATCCATCGCCCGGGACTGATGCACATCTACCACGGCGTGACCTGGGGGCCGCTGATCCGAGAGATCGTCTCTGCCGCCACCGGCCGCAATATCCGGGAGATCCTGGGCACCGAGATTCTCGGCCCACTGGGGTTTCGATGGACGAATTACGGCGTTGCCGACGCTGATGTGGCGCTGGTGGCACCCAGTCACGTGACCGGAAAGCCGCTGCCTGCTCCGCTGGCGGCAGGGCTGAAGATCGCACTCGGCGGCTCCATGACGCAGATCATCCCCTTCTCGAACACCCCGCTGTTCCTGACCAGTGTGGTGCCCTCATCGAACACCGTGTCGACGGCCGACGAGTTGTCCCGGTTCGCCGAGATCCTGCGCCGCGGCGGTGAGCTGGACGGGGTGCGCGTACTGCGCCCGGAGACACTGCAGGCGGCGGTAACGCAGTGCCGCCGGCTGCGACCCGATGTCGCGACGGGCCTGGCGCCGATCCGCTGGGGAACCGGTTTCATGCTGGGCTCCAAACGATTCGGCCCGTTCGGCAGGGATGCGGCCGCCGCGTTCGGCCACACCGGATTGACCAACGTGGTGATCTGGGCCGACCCCTCACGAAGCCTGGCCGCGGGTCTGATCAGCAGCGGAAAACCCGGCAGCCACCCCGAAGCCGGCCGCTACGGCGCTCTGCTGGACCGGATCAACGCCGAGATACCCCGCGGGTGAATTGTGCGCTCCCCCACGCCTCGTTAGCGTGGGCGGCATGAGTGAGTCGCTGCTGCAACAACAGCTCGACGAGGTTCGGGCGCTGTTGCACCAGGCGCGGGAACTGTTCGGACCGCAGCCGGTGTCACTACCGGACGTCATCGGGCCCACCGTCGATCCTGGCTCGGCCAACTAGCCCGACCGCAGCCGGTGTCGCAGCAGCGCACCCTCGGCGGCCTCGAGGTCGCGGGCTCCGGGGATTTCCGCCGACGGGGTGTACCCGGCGGCAATGATCTCCTCGCGGATCTGCATCACCGCATGCAGATGGGATACGTCGGCGGCCAACAGCACTGCCCTGGCGAGGTTATCGGCATCGGTATCCATTGCGGCTTCCGACAGCACCACACTGTGCAGGCAACCGCCCCGGGAGGACCGAAAAATCAACTGCCCGCTGGGGTGTACGGCATCGAATCCGGGATCTGCTTCGTTCATACGTCGCCCTCGGTGACCACCCGGAGTTCGCGTGCGGCGTGGGTGTCGTGGCGCTCCCACGCGTCGGCGGCGTAGCTCAGTTGGTCGGCAAGATCCGAATGCGCGGCAGCCTGCTGCTGGTAGCACACCCGGCGTTGGTCGAGGAGTTCTGATCCGGCGTCACGGAGGTCTGCGAAGACCGGACCCAGCGATTCCAGCGTCGCCAGCACGGCGGCATTGTTCTCCGGGACGGTGCTGAGATAGTCAGCCGTCTCACGGTGCGCGCGGGCGGCCCGGCGCAACTCCTCGGGTAGCACGGTGATGCGATTGGCCATTGATTCTCCCTATCCTGTCGCTGTCGGACCCGGCGGAATCGGCTCCGGCGGATGCTGCCAGCCGATGAAGCCCGGACCCGAGACGGCGTCCAGGGGTTGGATCTGCTGGTCGAGGAGCGCTTTGCCGCCGCCGAGTGCCAGGGCATGCCGATCGGTGAGCACGCCGATATCGCCGGCCACCACCTGGGTCGGGTCAAGCGGGGCGGCGATCGCCGACCCCGGCTCGGGAATGGCGATGCCCTGCGCGGTGAACGCCTCCGGGATAGGAGTTCCTGCGACCGCGGCAGCGATCACGGCGGCGAGCTGTGGGCTCGGGGCGGTGCCGATCTGTCCGGGTATCTCGGCGTCGTTTTGATCGGTGCCGTTCTGATCGGTGCCGTTCTGATCGGTGCCGTTCCGATCGTCGGGGAGCGGCTGGTCGGGCGAGTCGTTGGTCGCAGCCGGCGTGTCTTTGGCGTCGGACTGCGGCAGGTCGAGGGCGGGGTCGGTCGAGAAGCCCGGTAGCGACGATGCCGGCAGCGTCGGCAGGCCCCCGCCGAATGGCATGCCCGCCCCCGGAGCGCCGCCGCCCCACCCGATTGGCGCTACAGCGGGCGGCGGCATGCCAGTCGGTGGAGGTGGGTAATCCATGGGCAGATAGGCGGCGGTGTCGCTCGGCGGCGGTAACGGGTCGAGGCCGAGATCTACCGGTATTCCAGAATCGAGAGGACCGGGAGTACGCGGCTCGGTTCGGCCGGAGGCCACCGCCGGCGCTGCGGGCGCTGCTGGCGGCAGCTCATTCGGAGGAAGCGGAGGATCGGTCGGCTCTGCGACGTCAGCGGATGCCGAGGACGCGTACAGCGAGGCCAAGGCCGCGGCCAGTGCCGCCTTGGACGTCGAGTCCACGTCGGCGATCTCCACGACGGACCGTATGTCGCGCAGTTTGTCGATCAGATATCGCTGGAAGGAACGGGCGCCGGCCGGAGTATCCAGGTCGGTGCGGGTGACGACGGCCGCCTCAATCTCACTCTGGAGTCGATCCAAAGCTGCCACACCCTCGCCGTGATTGGTATGGGCGTTGAGTATCGCGGTCACCACCTGCAGATCCAGCTGCGCTGTCTGCGAGTTCTGTTGAGCCAGTGCGGTTTCGGCAGTACGGATGGCTTCCGCGGCGGCGCCGTCGGATTGGCCGGGTGCCTGCGGCCACAGTCCCGATACCGAACCAGGAGCGAACACGTCGGTATGTGCTGCTCTGAGCTTGGCCACTACCGCCGAGATGACCGCCGGCGAACTCACCGGGTTAGCCGCGGCCGCGATGTCACCTGAGGACAGCCCCGCCATCCAGGCGCCGTCATCACCGGTCGCTTGCCGGATGCGGGTTATCGCGTCGAGCAGGTCTTGGTAATCCGCCACCGCGAGCCTCTCATGGCGGTGACTTTAGGGAGCTCGGCGGCAGAGGACAATTCACCCTGTTGACCGGTGGAACTAGACCGGGCGCCGGATCGCGACGTTCGTTCCCATTCGGCTAATCTGCACCGTCGCGCCCGGGTACGGGGCCTCAACGACGAGGTTGTCACCAATCGCCAGCTGGACGTGGC
>Ga0194035_1000780_pt1 | contig 17686 bp, 14 predicted proteins | sample JunL2320m_MetaG_FD_148680 | JGI IMG/M metagenome (GOLD analysis project Ga0194035, IMG submission 148680) | Anoxic zone freshwater microbial communities from boreal shield lake in IISD Experimental Lakes Area, Ontario, Canada - Jun2016-L239-20m | ecosystem: Environmental > Aquatic > Freshwater >...
TGCTCTCTGAAATCCTTCGAATATCTACGCTTGTTCATCGGCATCATCCTCGTTCCCCCTCAGCCAGGAGCGGGAAACTTGAGGCGACAGATAGCTTGACGCAGGGGGGGGTGCAAGGTCGCGTAGGCGCGTAATCAGTCGGTGCGGTTTAGTTGCTGCTGCTGCTGCGGTCGAACGCGCCGGCTGCAGCGAGGACTTGATGGGCTAGGGCCTCGACGGACAGGTCGTGGTGCTCGTTGTTGAGGAAGACCGTATGTGCTTTGAAGGCGATGCCAGCGATGGCAACGGCGGACCTAGGGAGGCGCAGGCTCGGCATGTGCTCTTTTGCAGCAACGAGAAAAGCGGCGGTTGCACGCATTGCATGGTGCGCGCGTTCGTCGTCTGCATGGGCATAGCGGAACCGCCAAGCCTTGATGCGTTGATCGATGAGTGGCTTGCCAGGCCCAGCAGATTCGATGCCTGCTGCGGCAAAGAGGCGACAATCGAAGTCGCGGCAGGTCTGCGGCCGTCGCGCGTACACGGTGCAGCGATGGTGTGTCAGCAACGGACAGGTACCGTCCGCGCGATAGCCTAAGTAGCGTACGCCGGGGGGGGCATTGGGTACGTTGAGCAGAAATTCGGCGGGGATTGCCTCGCGCAGATTGTCATCCTCTGCGCGCAGTGCTACCGGCCAGGACGAGCTACAGCAGCCGACGCAGTCGCCACAGGGCACGTCGGTGCCTGCGTTGCCCCGCAGCGAGGCGGCCATCGCACTGCGCCATGCACCAAATTCGCCAGCATCCTTGGTATCCGTTGCAGTAGAGCTTTGCTCAACGCCCATGGGTCATTCTCGGTGCGCCGCGCAAGTGGCAAGGCGGTGGTGTTCTTCGCGAGCGATCATACAGGCAATGCGGGTATGCGGATGCGTGCCGTGGCACGGGGCTCTGCCTACGCTGGATCGACTAAAACCAAACGCCACGGGCTAGCAATCGACGCTCGTAAGCTTGTCGTTCCAGCCCCTCGCGGTAGTCTGGATGTGCAAGGCCGATTAAGGCGCGGGCCCGTTCGGGAACGGACTTGCCTTTGAGGTTGACCATGCCGTATTCGGTCACGATGTACATGGCGTCGCTGCGCGGCGTCGTGACGATGTTGCCCGCAGTCAGGTCGAGCGTAATCCGACTGCGACGTTCACCGTGGCGTTCGTAGGTCGAGGTCAGGCAGACAAACGCTTTGCCGCCACGGGAGGCATAGGCCCCACGTACGAACTGCAACTGGCCACCCGTGCCGCTGATATGGCGATGACCATGTGACTCGGAGGCGATCTGCCCCTGCAAGTCAATCTGTGTGGTGTTGTTGATCGACACCACGCGGTCGTTCATTTGAATGATTTCTGGTGCATTGGTGTAGTCCACGCGCCGGATTGAAAATGCGTCATTGCCTTCGAGTGTCTGGTAAAGCGACGTGGAGCCAAGCGCAAAGGTGTAGACGTTGAGTCCGACATCAATGCGCTTATGCATGCCAGTGATCTTGCCGGCTTGGTAGAGTGCGGCCAGCCCGTCCGTCATCATCTCGGTGTGGATGCTAAGGTTTTGGATGCTGCTGTCGGCGAGTAAGGAGCAGACGGCATTGGGCATGCCGCCAATGCCGATCTGTAGGCAGGAGCCATCTTCCAGCTCTCCGAGGATGAGTTGTGCGACCCGCCGGCAGGCGTCGCTTGGCGGCGGGTTCGGTAGTTGCGCCAGCGCTTCGTTGTCGCCCTCAATCCAGTAGTCGATCTCGCTAGCGTGGATGAAACAATCATCACCTTTCACCGGCGGTAAGTGGGGGGATACCTCGACGATCACGCAGCGCGACGATTCGATCAAGGCGCGGTACCAGAGGAGGGTTGGGCCAAAGTTATACCGGCCTTCTACATCAGGGGGACAGACCTGCAGAACCGTGATGTCAATTGGGTCCAGAAAACGTCGGTAGTAGTCGGGCACCTCGCCGAGATTGAGCGGCGAATAGTGGCAGCGCCCCGCGTTGTGATAACGCCGGTCTAGGCCGCTAAAATGCCAGCTGAACATATGAAAACTGCGCCCATCCGGATCCGCCTCGATCACGGCGCGCGGGCGCAACGACAGCGTCGAGCGGATTTTGACGTTCTCGACCTCGCCGACTCGCCGGGCCAGCGCACGATCGAACGCCGTGGGCTGATTGAGGCAGGCGCCATAGTCCAGCCAGGAATTCGAAGTCACGAGGGCGGCGGCTTCGTCCGCGGAGATCCGCCGGGCCGGGCTAGAGGCTTGCCTGCACTTCATGAGGGTCTGACTCCGTTGCCTACGGTGCGGTACCGACGCGCACAGCATGATGCCGTGCACGCGGCTGCGCAAGCCGAGCCGGGGTTTGGCCTGCGGCATGGCACGGGTCCCCGTGGCGCAGTGCCTACAAGGGGTCTAAATCAAACGGCACGTCCGCGTGGGCCGATAGGCTCTGTAGTTCTGTTGCGAGCGTGGCCGCCTCCGCGACGCGACCACTCTCGTTGAGCAGCGCGCGCAGCGCGGTGAGCGCAACCGGATCATGGGGCACGCGAAGGAGCCCCTCGCGCAAGACGCGTTCAGCGCCTGCCCGATCACCGAGCTTGCGTTGCGCAGCGGCTAGCAGGTTGCGTGCCGGATAAGGCCAAAAAGGGGGTTCGCCGTATTGGGCGGATTCTTGGACCGCCACCGCACGCGTGAACTCCGATACGCCGATGGACAAGTTGCCGTGGGCGATTGCGAGCCGACCGGTCAGGAGGTGATGCGCGACGTCGCGCTGGGCCGCATCGATTGCTACACCGAGCTGGTCGTAGACCTGCGTTACATTCGGTGTATCGGCGAAGGTAGGGGCGGGTTTGGCCTGCGCGCTCTGCGCATCGAGGGCCTCTAGTTCGACGCCAGCGGTGGTCAGATCGCCGCTGTCGAGTGCTGCAATGCCGCGACCGTAGTGCCAGAGTGCGAGCGTGGTGTGCAGGTCGCGTCCATCGGTTTCGTGCGCTGCGGTGGGTTCTGGCATCGCCTGCAATTGCGCTGTCCGGTGAAAGCGGGCGAGCACGTTGATCAGCGTCGTGGGATCCCCCAGCAGATCGAACAAAATTTGCGCGGTACGCAGCGCTTCAGCCGACTGACCGGACATGCTGTAGGCGTAACTGAGGAACCCCAAGCAATGCGCGCAAGCCTGGTGGACCGAAGGATCGGCGCTGACCTTAAAATCGACCGCATCGTGCACCGCGTGCTCATTGGCGCGGATCGCAGCGTCCCAGTCACCAACGCGCAGAAAGGTATGGGCGGGCATATGCACTAGATGCGTGGCCGCGGGCTCCATGTGTAGCGCGGCCAGTTGGCGGGCCGCTGCCAATGCCCGTTCTGGCGTTGTACTGGCCTCTACGGCATGGATGTAAAAATGTAAGAGACCGAGGTGATGGGGCGCGTATTGCAGTCCGCGCTCAATGGCCTCAACCAGCTCTTGGGTGCCGGGGCTGGGTTGCCCGTCGGACGACCACAAACGCCACGGGTGCACGTCCATGGCCGCCTCGGCGAACAGTGCTGCGGCATCGGCGTCCTTCGGGTACTTCGCCATCAAGGCACGCATCGCATCACGGTAGTGCAAGGCTAACTGGTCGAAATCCGGCTGGGCCTCGCCACTGGTGCGCGGTGCCAAGGCCTCAATATAGTCACGCTCGGCTACGCTCGTGTGTTTTGCAGCGAGTTGTCGTGCGCGTGCAATAGCGGCGGCGGCCTTCTGCGTGGAGGCCAACTCTGGTGCTGTATTGAAGTCCGGGCCTAGCGTCAGTGCGATACCCCACCAGGCCATCGCCAGCTGCGGGTCAAGTTGGGCAGCGGTGCGGAAGGCCTTTTGCGCTTCCTCGCTCTGATAGGCGTAAAGCAAGGTGAGGCCGCGGTCGAAGGCTGCTTGGGCGGCGGGGATCGCGGTCGAGACCGGATGGTGCGCGTAGACATAAGGCGCCGCCCGGAGGGTTGCCGATGTGAGCAGGCTCAACGTCAGCGTCACAGCGCTCAGTAGGATCCTACAATGCGTTCGTCTGTACATGCCAACTCCTTTGCGTGGCCGCGACGGCAGACAATTATCCCCCTTTGAGATCCTCTCGCTTCGTTCAGTGCGCGAACAGCTGGGATGGATCTTGAAACGATTTGAACTCGAGGGCGTTGCCGGAGGGATCGTAAAGAAAGAAGGTCGCTTGTTCGCCGATCTGGTCCTTGAACCGTATGTGAGGCGCGATGCCGAACTGGGCGTTGGCAGCGTGCAGGCGCGCGACTAAGTGGTGCCAGTCGGTCCATGGCAGGACGACGCCGAAGTGCGGTACCGGTACGTCGTGTCCGTCCACCGGGTTGGTGGTTGCCAGCGGTGGCCGGGCGGAGTGGTCCAGATGCACCACGAGTTGGTGACCGTACAGGTTGAAGTCGATCCAAGTGCTCGCACTGCGACCTTCTGGGCAGCCGAACAGCGCGCCATAGAACGCGCGTGCGGCGTGTAGATCATGGACTGGGACGGCCAAGTGGAAGGGTGCGAGGGGCTGCATGGGGTTTTTATTGTGCTTTAGTGGCAATGTCGTTCAAGTAGCGCCTACGGGCACACCACGATCTGTACCCGTAGGGTCGCCTTGTAGGTCGTTCAGTAGACACTCGGAACAAAGCGCTGCGTGGACATTTTCGGGCGCTTGTAGCCCGTATCCTTCTGTCGAGGCGGCACTTTAATGTCAGCCGGGCTCATCTCCTCATACGGCACCTGCTGCAGCAAGTGGGCGATGCAGTTGAGACGGGCGCGCTTCTTGTCGTCTGATTCGACCACGTGCCATGGCGTGGTTTTTCGGTCAGTGGCTTCGAACATCGCGTCTTTCGCCATGGAATATTCGACCCAATGTTGGCGCGACTGGAGGTCCATCGGACTCAATTTCCAACGCTTGATGGGGTTTTGAATCCGTTCCTGAAAGCGGCGTTCTTGTTCGGCATCGCTGACGGAGAACCAGTATTTGACCAGAATGACGCCCGAGCGTACCAACATGTCTTCGAACAGGGGGCAGGAGCGCAGAAACTCTTTGTACTCGTCGGCGGTGCAAAAACCCATCACATGCTCGACGCCGGCGCGGTTATACCAACTGCGGTCGAACAGTACGATTTCGCCAGCGGCTGGCAAGTGCGGCACATAGCGTTGGAAGTACCATTGGCTGCGCTCGCGCTCATTGGGGGTCCCGAGGGCGACAATGCGGCACACGCGTGGGTTCAAACTTTCGGTGATGCGCTTGATCACGCCGCCCTTGCCTGCGGCATCGCGGCCTTCGAAGATCACGGCTACACGCAGTTTGCGTACCCGAACCCATTCCTGCAGTTTGATGAGTTCCGACTGCAGATGGGCAAGCTCTTCGACGTATTTGTACTGTTTGGGCGGCTTGCGCGGCTTGCTGCGCCCGGTGTAATGCCAGTGCTGTTCGATCGCGTGATGTTCTTTGACGTCAGCGAGTACGTCGCCGCCAACTTTCGTCTTGGTTTTCTTTTCGCTCATAGCAACTCCCATGGGGCCAGGTGACCCTATATTAGTTATTGGGCCCTGATCATCGCACTCTCTCCCGGGGTCGGCTAGTGGCGGCCGTGGTCCTGGCAGGTTGTCGGGGTGTTTGCGGTCGGCTGAGTGCGGCGAATCGGCTTCGTGCCGACGCATGGGTTTGGTCGCGTGGTGGGCAGAACGCCGGTAGCGCTCCCACGGTGCCCGCAATACCCCCGCCAAGGCTCTGCCCGGTTCAATCGGTCGCGACAGGGCTGATCTGGCAAAGCTTTTGTTGCGGCGGTCGTGGGGGATCGGGACTAGTATACGTATCGGCTTGATTCGGCTGCTGACGCGGCGTAAAGCGGGTTGGCGTATCGGCGGGCGGGGTGGAAGGGTAATCGGACATGAACAAACAGCGTAGCCTCGGGCAGAACACGCAACTGGCGCTCGGCGTTGTGGCAGCTTTCCTGCTGCTGATCACACTGGTCACGGTGCTGAAGGCAGTCAATATGCGCAAGATTGTTGCGGCGCAGAATAGTCGATTCCAGTCGCAGTCCTTGGCGACAGAGTTGCGGCAAAGTTCAGACGATTTGACCCGCTTGGCGCGTACGTATGTCGTCACTGGCGAGCCGCGCTACGAGTCCCAGTATTGGGCGGTGCTGGCAATTCGCAATGGCGAGGCGCCACGTCCCGAGCATTACGAGCGCATCTACTGGGACTTCATGGCCGTCAGCGACACCAAGCCACGGCCCGATGGCGCCCGTGCTTCCCTGCAGTCGCTGATGCAGGAGCAGGGTTTCACGGAAGCAGAATTCGCCAAACTGAAAGAGGCGCAGGCCAATTCTAACGGACTGGTCAGTATTGAGACCGAGGCTATGAATGCAGTGAAGGGGCGCTACCGCGCAGCCGATGGTCGCTATACGCAGGTGGGGCCGCCAGATCAGCAACGCGCCGTGCAGTTGATGCACAGCCCCGCCTATCACGCGGCAAAGGCCCGTATTGTCGCGCCAATCGATGCTTTCTTTGCCTTGCTCGACGCTCGGACGCAGCAGACGCTTGATCAGCAGGTGCGGTACGGTTACCTGTTGTTTGCAGTGCTCATATCGTTGTGCTGTCTGGCGCTGTTGTCGGTTGTTGGTTTGTCCTTTGGCGTGTTGGCCCTGGTCATTCGGCCGATCGGTGCGGTCGTGTCGCAGCTGTCCGATAGTGCGCGGCGCCTGCGTAGCACGGCCATCGAACTGACGGCGTCTAGTCAGGATCTCTCCGCAACGACCAGTCAGCAGGCCGCTTCCGCTGAGGAGACGAGTGCATCGTTGGAGGAGATGTCGAGCATGATCCGTGCCACGGCCGAGAACGCCGGCAAGGCACAGGCGCTGGCGGCCGATACCCGCCTGCACGCTCAGCAAGCCGCCGAGTCGATGCATGCGATGCAGGGCGCGATGCAAGAGATTGACGCGTCCAGCGCGGATGTAGCCAAGATTTTGAAAACCATTGATGAAATGGCGTTCCAGACTAATATTTTGGCAATTAATGCGGCGGTAGAGGCGGCCAGAGCGGGCGAGGCGGGTGCGGGTTTTGCCGTGGTGGCCGATGAGGTGCGCTCGCTCGCTCAGCGCAGCGCGCGGGCCGCGCGTGAGACGGCGGCCAAGATTGAAGCGGCGATTGCCAGTAGCCTGCGCGGAACCACTTGTACGTCCGAGGTCGGTGCTTCTCTAGAACAGATTGTGCGTAAGGTGGCTGCTACGCACACGTTGGTCACGGATATTGCGAAGGCAGCGCGTGAACAGGCTGTGGGCATTGAGCAGGTGAACATTGCTGTCGGCCAGGTCGAGAAAGCGGCGCAGATTAATGCGGCTAGCGCTGAGAAAACCGCCATGGCCGCCGACGAACTCGGCGGTCAGTCGAGCGTACTGGATAGTCAGATTGATGTGCTGTTCGGGCTCGCCGGTGCGCAGGGCAGTCATGCTAAGGGTCGGGGGCGTTCTGTAGCAGGCCCGGGGCGGCCTTTGATCGTACGTCGTTAGCGGTCGTGCTGCGTTCGGCATTGTTGCGGTCGTTCAACTGGTTTAGCGAGCCTGTCGTCTGTGTCGGGTCAGGGCGTTCAGGTCGATGGCTGCTCGACCCGGATGTTGGACCAAGCAGCCTCTTCGTCATTGGGAAGCGACTATGAAGCGGAATCGACTGGTGCGCTGTCTTGCCTTCATTTGGCTACTGCAGAGTTTGATGTCCCTGCAGGCTGTCGCGGTGCAACCTGAGGCGCCAGAGCAGGATGGCGCACTGCGCTTTCGATTTTTAGGACCCCGTGTCGGTAATCGCGTCGCCGCGATTGCCGGGGTGCCCGGCGATCCGAGCACCTATTATGCGGGCGCAGCGTCCGGTGGTATTTGGAAGTCTAGCGATGGCGGCAACCTGTGGGCGCCAATTTTTGATCAGCAGACGGCAATGGCGATTGGGGCGCTGGCTGTGGCAGCGTCTGATCCGAATACGGTGTGGGCCGGCACTGGCGAAGCCTGGGCTGTGCGCGATAACGACGTGATGGGTAACGGGATCTATAAGTCGACCGATGCGGGTAAGACCTGGGCCCTCATGGGCTTGCCAGAATCTGGGCGCATTGGTCGGATTATCATCCACCCGAGCAACCCGGATATCGTGTTTGCTTGCGTGCTCGGCCGTACCACCGGTCCGCAAGCTGAGCGCGGTGTGTATCGCACCTTAGATGGTGGCGCGCACTGGGACCGCGTGTTATTCGTGAACGACCAAGTCGGCTGTTCCGGATTGTCCATGGACTCGCGCAATCCGCGGACGCTGTTTGCCGGCACTTGGCAGGTGCAGATGCACACTTGGGGTGAGATCGGTGGCGGCCCCGGCAGTGGTCTATGGGTCTCCCATGATGGGGGTACGCAGTGGACGCGGATCGAACAGGAGGGTCTGCCGAAAAGCCCGCTCGGAAAAATTGATGTGGCGGTTGCGCCGACCAACTCCAATCGTGTGTTTGCGCTGATCCAGACGGCAGAGCAGGGCTCGGTCTGGCGTTCGGATGACGGCGGTGGACACTGGAAGGCGGTCAACTATCAGCGCGCACTGATTGGTCGGGCGGGGTATTACATCCGTTTGGCCGTCTCTCCAAGTACCGAAAATGAGGTGTTGATCGCCAACAGTTCCTTCTGGCAGTCGCTGGACGGCGGCGAGAATTTTCATGAGGTCAATTGGGGTGGAGACACCCACGACATCTGGATTGATCCGAAGAACCCCGACCGCTTCGTGATCACCGACGATCTCGGCCTCATTATCACAACGGTACATGGCAAGGGGTTTCATCGCGTCACGCTGCCCATCGGGCAGATGTACCACGTCGCCGTCGATGAACAAGTGCCCTATGACGTCTACAGCAACATGCAGGACAACGGCACGATGCGTGCACCGGTGCTGTCGAGCGAGGGCGAGGCGCGCTGGGATCGGCGTATGGGCGGTTGCGAATCGGGATTCACCTTGCCTGATGTCACTGATCCGAATGTTGTTTGGGCCAGTTGTTACGGCAATACTGTGACGCGCTGGGATGCGCGCACGCGGGAGGCTCACTCGTTGAGTCCGTGGCTACATACGCTCGACTCGCCACCGGACTCATTAAAATATCGCTGCCACTGGACGCCACCGCTGGCGATCGATCCGTTCGACCACAACACCGTCTACTACGGGTGCCAAGTGATCTTTCGCACGACGGACTCCGGTCAGCACTGGGCTGTGGTGAGCCCGGACTTATCGACCCAGGATCCCTTACATATCAAGGCATCCGGTGGTTTGGTGGGCGACAATCTGGGCCAGTTTTATGGGGAAGTGGTCTTTGCCATCGCGCCCAGTTCGCTGCAGCAGGGCCTGATCTGGGCCGGTACGAATGACGGACAAATCTGGTACACCAAAGATGGTACGAAGACGTGGACTAATGTCACCCGCAATCTGACCGCTCTGCCGCCACTCGGTACCGTCACGAGCATCACGCCGTCGGCCTTCGATGCCAACACAGCCTACGTCAGTATCGACTTGCATTTGGTCGATAACCGCGATCCGTTCATTTTCAAAACGACGGATCTAGGCAAGACTTGGAAGCGTATCAGTAGTGACTTGCCGCATCACGCACTGTCCTATGTGCGCTCCATTACCGAGGACCCGAATTGTGCCGGTCTGTTATTTGCCGGCACTGGTAATGGCGTCTACTACTCTCTAGACGATGGGGTGCATTGGTTGCCGCTCGCGGTCGGGCTGCCCCACGCGCCGGTGACTTGGGTCGTAGTGCAAAAGAATTTCCATGATTTGGTGGTATCGACCTATGGGCGTGGTCTATACGTACTCGATGACATTACGCCGCTAGAGCAACTGGCCAAGAGTCGGGGTCAGGGACCGGTTCTGTTCGAGCCGCGCCAGGCTTACCGGTTCGTCAAGACCCCGGAAGCGCTGATTCACTTTAACTTGGCTGCCGTTGCAAAAGCACCCATCTCATTGCAGATTCTCGCTGCAGACGGCAGCGTTGTCCGCACCTTGGACCCGCAGATCAAGACCGGTCTTAATCGAGTGCATTGGGACCTCCATTATGACTCGCCACGCCTCATCGCCCTGCGCACGCGGGCGCCGAACAATGCGCGGGTATGGTTGGATCCGCGGTTTCGTGACGTGGATTCACGGCCGATCACGCATTGGGGGATCGAGCCGGCAGAGGTGGGACCGATTGTGGCGCCAGGCCGTTATACGGTGCAATTGACGATCGATGAGCAGAGGTACTCTGAGTCGTTCAACGTGGTGCCGGATCCGCATGCATCGGGATCGGTCGAGGATATTCGCCAGTCCGTGGACTTGTTGCTGCGGATACGGGACGACATTAGCCAGGTATCCGATGCGGTCAACCAGATTGAGTGGTTGCGTAAGCAACTTGAAGTGATCGAGGCGATGCTCGGACCCTCCAAAAAGGTAGACAAGGCGACGTTGGCGCCGACCGAGGAGAACGGGGACGATGCGGACGCGGTGCCGCCGCGGGCGCCGCCGCGGGCCTTGAGCGTGGCGGCGGAGCAGGAGCGCGCCGCGATGCTGCTGGCGGCGCAAACGCTGGATGGCCAGTTGCGCGCGGTCGAAAACCGTTACGTCGCTGAGGCATTGCGCAATAGTGATGACAAGTACTTCGTCGATGCCCATCGACTCTACTTGGACCTGCTGTGGTTGAACGCAGAGGTCGGCACCGGCGGTGGTGATGTGGCGGGCAGTGCCAATTTCGCGCCGACCGACACGCAACGCGAACTGCTGGCAGACTTCGAGGCGCAAATGCAGGTGGCTGCTGCCGAATTGAGCAACGTCTTGGAGGAGGGCCTCGCTGTCGCGAATCGCACCTTGACCGAGGGTCAACTCGCCCCGGTGGTGCGCTTGCATTGAGCGGTCACGCCGAGACCTCATGAGCCGGTGGGCCCGCCAATAGGGGCGCTATTGCTCCGATTCTAGGCGGTAGCGCGCGCGGGCCTCGGCGGCGAAGCGCTCGTCCTCGATCGTGGCGAGCACGGCCGCCACATCGGCGGGTCCTGCGTCGTCTACGAAAAGTCCAGTGAGTGGCCGCTCCGGGGTCAGCGTATTGGCTTCGTACAGCGCCCAGATCTCGCGGGCGTATTGCGTTTCGGCCAAGGCGGGGGCTGCGCGCGCGAAGGTAGCGCGCATATTGTTGACATCGCGCTCAAACATCGCGAACGCATTGTTGTTGCCAGCGGCGTTGACTGCCTGCGGTAAATCGATGATCACCGGGCCGTGGCTGTCTACCAAAACGTTGTATTCGGACAGATCGCCATGGATCAGTCCAGCGCACAGGGCGCGGACGATCTGCAGGATCATGAAGTCGTGCCAAGTAATCGCTTGCTCGGCGGTCATTTCCACCTCGTTGATGCGTGGGGCGGGTCGCCCTTCCACATCGCAAACCAACTCCATGAGCAGCACGCCTTCATGGACCCCGTGTGGGACGGGTACGCGGACGCCGGCATTGGCCAGACGATAGAGCGCATCGACTTCGGCGTTTTTCCACTCCGCCTCCTCAACCTCACGGCCGTGTCGCCCGCGACTCTGCTTGGCGCGTGCATCCCGGCTACCGCGCGACTTGCGGCCTTCCTGGTATTGGGCAAGCTTGTGAAAGCCGCGATGTTCGGCGTCTTTGTAGACCTTGGCGCAGCGCAACTCCTCGCCGCAGGCGACGACGTAGACGGCGGCTTCCTTGCCGCTCTTGAGCTGCCGGACCACCCGGTCCACGATGCCCTCATCGATCAGCGGTTGCAGTTGCTTCGGTGTCTTCATGGCAGGTTGCGGCAGAAAACGGGATCACCCACGTTGGTATTGTTGAGAGCAGGCCAGTGGGGCATGCGCGGCAGCTTGAATGCGCGCCAAAGGGTGCCTTGGACGTTGTTGTTTTTACTTGGCACTGTCGGCACTGCGTGATGGGCCGGGCCGACCGCTCCGTGAAGACGCTTTATATTATAGTGTTTTTGCGGGTCGGCACAGGGCAACACGGTCCCCCTGACGCTCAGGTCGGTGCGACAGTGACGGAATGCAAGGCCGCTCAGGCCAGGATCTGAGTGGCAAAGCGCTCGCGCACGGCGTCGATCTGGGCCGACAGCCCCGATTCTAAGGGGGATGGGTGATGTTCCTAGAGAATCCGCGCCAGGTCCGCTTCGATGCGGTTGCTCAGATTGGCATCGGGGCGCAGGTCGGCGCTTAACGGCAGGTTCGGTCCAAGGTAGTGGCTCGGCCACAGGGTCTCGCGGCAATGATCGACCGTATGCCGATGCGCACCCCACTCCAGAGCGTGCGCAACAATCCGGCGCTGTCATCGCCTAAGAGCAAGGCGTGGAGCGAGTAAGTCAGTCCCTGATCCAGTGAGCCGGGGTAATCCATGGCGGCCGGCCGGCTATAAAAAGCTGGCATCAGGGTTTGGGAGATTTCGGCCGTGAGGTCCTAATTGAAACGGCGCGCCGAGGAGTAGCGGACGGCGTCGGTAAAGGACGGTAGGCTGAGGCTGCATCAGATTTGACACATCATCATTTCTGCCAGCGCGGTCTGCGCTGGGTTGTCGATACCGCCGGTGGCTGGTTTCATGAAGCAGACGTCAGAACTCCCAATACAGAACGATCCCGGCACGACGGTCTGCGCGAGCACCAGTGCGACGAAGTGGGTGGCGAGGTTATTGATGATGCTGCCTGCAGTGGTGATAGGCGTCGATGCGCCGCCAATTGGCAGGGTGCCAATACTGACTGGAATGCCGGCACGCACGGCATGAATGATTTGGTCGGTATGTGCCGCGTGTTAGTTCAGCGGTAAGGGGGTGCTAGTTGCAGGAAATAGGGCCTTGCTCTCAATGCGTCGCGGCCGCCGCGAATGATGGCGGCGATTTCAATCACCGCGCGCAACGTGGCCGGTTGCTCCCACAAAAACACCGGTGGCTTGTTGGTGTTCTTGACCAGTGTGATCAAAACTCCCAATTTGCCTGACCAATCCGAGTTCTCGATATCCTTGCAGGCTACACCGACTGCATCAATGTTGATGAGCGCATCGGCAACGCGGATGATCTGGGCGAGGTCTGCAGCGGTGCTGCATCTGGGCATCCCGGTTGTCCGGTCATAGACCCGAATGCAGCTCATGCCGGGCAGGAACCAGCTGTGGTGGCAATGGAGGGTGATCGGTGCGGTGCCATCCCTATTTCAAAGTTGTACTGATTTCGCGGTCCTGCCAAGCGCTGCGTAGACCCGTTCGCGCGGCATGCGGACCACGCCGTCCGCGGTCGCGGCGAAGCCTGCCGCAATTAAAATATCCAGCCCGCGAGCCGACTTCGAAGGCCGCGCCAGCGGTACGCAAGAGTTCGAGTGCGCCCTCAATCAGTGTTTCGACGGTTTGATTGTCAAGCGGAACATTGGGACGAAATTGCAGGTCGTCGGGTCCGCGATACGGTGGTGCTACTGCCGTGGCGGGTCGAGGGATCCGGCGTAACGAAGGTTCTGGTCTGGCGGGCATGCGACTCTCCATTGGGTTCCCAGTTCGCGTTCACTACTTGAAGTCCAACGATTGCCAATAAGGAGAGTTCGCACGGGGATCTATGATGGCGACATCCCGTTAGGACGCTTTGTCAGAACCGGTGCGGATTGGCTCGGTTACGGCCCCGAATCGTTTCTATCAAGTTCCGCACTGTACGGGCATGGGTCATTCTCTGCTGCAGACACTGGCGGCGCTGTGCGGCATGAAGGCGCACGGCGGTTGGGGCGTGGTCTGTACCCAGTACTGTCGAGTCACCCGAGTTCCGACGACCAGGCCCATCCGTGTACTGCGGTAAGGGACGCAGGCGATATACGTAGTCTCACGCTCCTGACCGACGCGGTGCATGCGGCGGGGTCCCCAGCGAGCATCGAGTTATGGCACGGCGGCAGCTGTGGCGCGAACCTGGCTTCGCGGTTGCCCTCCATTGGGGTGTCCTCGATGGCTGCTCGGGGTGAGCCTGGCAGTTCCATCGCAGCGACCGGCGGAATATTCGTGAGTTTCGGCGGTGGCATCGGGAATCGGCGTAGGGTGCGCGCGAAGCAGGCTTCGATGTGGTGTATGTGTATCCGAGCCATGGCGATTTAGTGTTGGGGTTCCACTCGCAATCCCTCAAACCACGCAGCGACGAATATGACGGCTCGCTGCAACACTGCGCCCGCTTGTTTCTGGAATTGAGGGCAGAGACCCGCGACGCGGTCGGTGATTGTTGCGCGATCGCGGTGCGTTATTCGGCGGATGGTCACGGCGAGGAACATCAGTCGGGCGAGCAGTCACGGGCTTTGCTCGTAAAGGTCGGTCCCCGCTGGCAGATTTCTGGGACTTTGTGGCGGACGATTATTACGGCGCAAAGAGGGTCACGTCGCGCTTTGTCGTTGCAGCCTCGTTTGAATACAAGATTGCCGGCCCGCGCACATTGGTGAAGCTGCCAGTCGTGAGTGTGGGCGAAATTCACTTCGCCGGACACGATGTTGCGATTAGTGCGCAGCGACGTTGTGGACTTCATTGGCGTCTTCAGACCTTCGACTGCAGACCCCTTTCTTTCAACCGAAATTCGCGAGGATCGCACCGAGGATGTTCATGAGTGTATTGGCGGCACTATCTGTTTCGCACACAACGATCGGGGTGCGCCGTTGCGATGCACCCAGAATCCCTCCATGGGCGAAGATTGGCGTTCCGGTTGGCACCCGGAATGGGTACCACGGATGGGCAGGGCACCGTACTGGTCGTGGCAGCCGGCCCTGCGGGACTGGCGGTGGCGCTGTCACTGGCGCGGCCTGGTTTCGATGCGTCGCTCGCGGATGTGGCGGCCGAAGTAGGTGGTCGGGTGTTCAAGGAAGCGCGCCTGCCGGATGTGAGTGAATCCCGGTGCGCGCCTAACGACTCGCTCAGTTGCAGCGCTTGCCCGGTGTTTCCTCGTATCTCGGTCAGTCCCTGACCGCCTCGGATGTCCGAGACTTCGGCGCTGACCACGTGTTGATTGCGACAGGAACGGTCTGGCGCCGGGATGGAGGGCTTCGGACCCATAGCAGCGCGTTGCCAGAATTGCTGATGCCGGTCTATACGCCCGATGATCTGATGCGTGGGCGATGCCCAAACGGAGTGCTGGTGGTCTACGAGGACGCTCATTATTATCTAGGCCCGTACTGGGTTGCGGTTGGCGCGGGCAGGGTGCCAGGCCCACGACGTCACCACGGCGAGCCGGGCGGGCGCTTGGAGCCACTACACGGGCGAGCAGGAAGTGACCCAACAGCGGTTGTTGGCCGCTGGAGTTACGATACACGTCTGTCAGATGCTGGTCGGGGTGACCGCCGACTCCGTGGAATCGGCGTGTGTGTATAGCGGCCCGATCATCTCGTTGCCGAGTTCGGCGCTGGCCTTCGTCACCGCACGGGAGCCCGACGCAGCACTGTATCGCGCACTGGTCGGCGAGGACCCACCAGAGCAGAGCCGCATACAGGCGATCGGTGATTGTGATCAGCCGGCGTTCATTGCCCATGCGGTGTATCCCGGCCATCGCGCCGGCCCCGGGTGTTGGGTCAGGTCAGATTAACGCGTCCGCGGGAACGGTGGGTCGCGGCGCTGCCTATTGGGGGCTGATGGCGCTGAAGGTCTTGACGGAAAAGGCCCAAGCGGATGATTCTTTTTTGGCCTGATTGTGGGTCAGTGAGGGGCAGAGGGCCCACCCATCGAGGGGCCGTGGGAGCGCGGGTACTCCAAAGGGGTTTTAGGCCAGTGCCAGCGCGGGCGCACCAGATCGTGATGGTATGGCTCGCAGTCGATCACACGCATCGGGCGGAGTGCAAAATCAGAGGAGGCTGATGACGGTCAACGAGCGGCGCTCGCGAGCGATTTTTGATCTGCTATTCTCTTCCCCCCAGTGGAATTTTTCCGGATCTTTGCCAATGGCTCTTGACCCAAAATTCGGTGCGATGTTGGCGATGCCTGGTGCCCAGCTGGAACGACCGCCGGCGGACGTGACGCCGGCAATGATGCGCGAGGGCGTCCGGTTGCGCGCGTCGCCGTTGCCGCCCGTGCCGGTGGACGAGGTGAAGAACATTCGAATCGCTGGGCCTGCTGGCGCCATCAATGTGCGGTTGTATTACCCGATTAGTGTTCGGCCCTTGCCGCTAACGGTTTTTATGCATGGTGGTGGTTGGGTGCTTTGCGACCTCGGCAGTCACGACAACCTGTGTCGATCACTGGCGCTTGCGTCGAACTCGGTGGTCGCTGCGGTGGAATACCGATTGGCGCCTGAGACAAAATTTCCCGGTCCTTTGGAGGATTGTTATGCCGCGTTGACGCTGTTGGTCGCACGAGCGGCTTCGCTGGGAATTGACGCCAGTCGTATCGCCGTGAGCGGCGACAGTTCCGGCGGAAACCTTGCCGCTGCCCTCGCATTGTTATCTCGCAAGCGGAAGGGCCCCTCGATTTGTTTCCAGGCGCTGATGTTTCCGGTGATGGATGCGTCCTGCAGCACCGCGTCCTATGTGGAGTTCGGTCAGGGCTACATGATATCGCGAGAAATTATGCAGTGGTTTTGGGAATGTTATCTATTGAATCCGTCAGATGCGCAGAACCCGTTGGCGGCGCCGTTGCGTGAGTCGACTCTCGTTGGGCTTCCGTCTGCTAGCATCAGTACTTGCGAATTTGATGTTTTGCGCGATGAGGGTGAAGCCTACGCAGATGCGTTGCGCGAAGCGGGTGTTAGCGTGATCAGTCGGCGCTATCTAGGCATGATCCATGGCTTCATGACACTCCCGTATGTCACGGAAGTGGCGGATCGAGCGATTGCCGATATTGGTGGTGATTTGGCCGGCGCGCTCTACCGGCCTCGTTGAATACGTACCGGATGTCGGACCGATTCTTCGACACTCTGAAGGGGTACTGGCAAGCGATGAGACGGGCGCTTCCATTTGCTAATGCAGCGCGCGATGCGCCACCAACGGTCTGTTGGTCTCTTATTGCTTGTTGTGCAGTACCTTCCATAGGAAAGCGTAGATATCGGCATTCTGCTCAATGGCCTGCGAGACGTTGGGCCCACCGCCATGCCCGGATGCTTTCTCCAGCACGAGCAGGATGGGCGCTGGCCCTGACTGGGCGGCCTGCAGCGCCGCTGCAAACTTGAACGAGTGTGCGGGATAGACGCGCGTGTCGTGATCACCAGTCACGATGAGCGTGGCCGGGTAGTGCACCTGGTTGCGGACGTTGTGCACGGGCGAATAACGCAGCAGTGCGCGGAACTCCGATTCCTGTTGTGGCGAACCAAAGTCGCCGGTCCAGCCGGCGCCTTGACCGAAGCGATCGAAGCGCAGCATATCCATCACGCCGACCTTGGCGATGACTGCGCCATACAAAGCGGGGCGCTGGGTGATGCTGGTGCCCATCAACAACCCGCCGTTCGAGGCGCCCTGAATGGCAAGGCGTGAGGCTTGGGTGTAGCGCTGCGCGATCAACCATTCCGCTGCAGCCTGAAAATCATTGAATGCTACCTGTCGGTGCTCTTTGATGGCGGCGTGGTGCCAACTTTCGCCGTACTCACCGCCGCCACGGATGTTGGCAACGGCGTAAAGCCCCCCTTTCTCGAGCCAGGCAATACGATCGGCAGCGAAATGCGGCAACTCCGGTATACCAAAGCCGCCGT
>Ga0194035_1000782_pt1 | contig 17681 bp, 17 predicted proteins | sample JunL2320m_MetaG_FD_148680 | JGI IMG/M metagenome (GOLD analysis project Ga0194035, IMG submission 148680) | Anoxic zone freshwater microbial communities from boreal shield lake in IISD Experimental Lakes Area, Ontario, Canada - Jun2016-L239-20m | ecosystem: Environmental > Aquatic > Freshwater >...
ATTGAAGTGCGGTATCAACTAGCTCTGCGGGCAGAATTTCTCGTACCTGCGCGGGGGTGAAGACATAAAAATGTCCTTCATGTGAATGTCCTTGGTCGTCAAGCGAGTCAGCGTCTTGCGCACTAAAAAATCCACCGTTATCGTGTCGTAAATCGCGTAAAAGATATTCAATTGTTTCTTCAACGACTTGTCGCCACTTTGGTTGATTAAACACAACCGCAGCATGTGTATAGACACGAACGAGCAGAGCCTGGTCGTAGAGCATCTTTTCGAAGTGGGGCACCAGCCATTTTTCATCGACGCTGTAGCGCGAAAATCCTCCACCCAGATGGTCGTACATTCCGCCTGAAGCCATCGCATCCAGAGTCGTTGTCAACATATTTCGTGTCGTCGGGCTGCCATCGTTCAGAAAACTTCGCAGCAGCAAGTCAAGACTCATTGTGCTCGGAAACTTGGGTGCGCCACCGAAGCCACCCCAATTGGCATCAAAAGTTTGACTCAACCCATTAACTGCTTGATGAAATAGATCAATTGTTGGCAAAGATTCGTCGGGCTTGATTTGTGCGGTTCGATCTAGAGATTCAATAAGTGCCGAAATGTTGTTGTCGATATCGTCGCGGCGATTGTGCCAAGCATCGTTAATTGCATTCATCAACGCAATGAACGACGGTTTCGGAAAGTACGTTCCGCCAAAAAATGGCCGACCATCTGGTGTCATAAAAACTGTCATCGGCCATCCGCCACGACCTGACATCGCCTGCACCGCATCCATATACAGCGCATCAATATCAGGTCGTTCTTCGCGGTCTACTTTGATATTTACGAACAGTTCGTTCATTAAGTTTGCGGTTTCGTGATCTTCAAAGCATTCGTGAGCCATGACATGGCACCAATGGCAGGCCGAATATCCAACTGATAACAAAACAGGGACATTGCGTTGGCGGGCTAACTCAAATGCTTCATGCCCCCAACTAAACCAATCAACCGGGTTGTCTTTGTGCTGGCGTAAGTACGGACTTGTCTCATTCGCGAGTCGGTTTGTCATTGACTTAACCTTTAATTTTTTCGGTGATATCGATTATCACTGTGCTATTTAGTTTTGGATATTTTGCTGTCGCTGCACTGCTCACGCGCATCAGGCACTTGCCAATTTCGTTGAAGATAACTGAAGACTTGTTTTTGATCGCGCAGGGGCCAGAAATGATTTTCAAACTTGGTTTACCATTTGATGCACTTTCAATCAAATTTTTAATTGTGATAGTTGAGCCAGTTTCGATTGCTGATGATGAAGCCCACACTCCAACGACGCGTTTAGTCGTTGCAGAAAATCTAATTTGTGGGGTTCCGCCGAGAGTGATCAGTGTTCCGAGTCGCAGAAACAAACCAAGATCATCAACTGTTGGCGTATATCGCAGTTCTTGTGATCGCGCTATTGATACACATTCAACTGGAATTGCGGCAGTTGCCTCGCCAGGAGAACTGCAGCGATACCACTGCAATCGTTCTGACGGCGGCAACTGCAGAGTGTTGGCGACAATTTCAACGCTGACGCGACCCGCAGATGAGAAAGTTGGAAACGCAATTTCGCTGGCAAAATAACCAAGGGCCCTAAATATTGCGTACACATTTACGAGCCCCGCGCCAAATGTGTCATCTCGGCCTGGTGCGCCAATGTCTGTTGCTGTCGCAACGATCACTTCGCGAACTTGAACTGCAGTCATTGTTGGGTTGGCTGAAATGATTAATGCAGCCACACCGCTTATAAAAGCAGCGGCCATTGATGTCCCGCTCATCGTGATGTATGGTTCACCCGCGGTAGCACAAGCGCGTGTGCTGTCGACGCGAGAACCAGTACGAATAGTTGAGCAAATACCAACTCCTGGTGCTGTTATATCGATATAACTACCGCGTTGTGCGAATGATGGGGAAGTCATTGTTTGATCTGCTGCAGTGACCGCCAAAGTTAAATCGTTTCCAGCAGGATAAGTAATACCTGCGGTCGGCCCAGCGTTACCTGCTGCGGCTACGACAAGAACATTGTTGCCTGAGGCATATTGAATTGCACTTAGAAGTTGTTCGGTTTGTCCGATTCCGCCGAGTGAAAGATTAATTACTCGCGCGCCAGCCTCTACTGCGTATCGAATAGCAAGAGCGACGTCAGCCTCTGACCCGTCACCATTTGAGTCAAGAACTCTGATCGGAAGAATTCTCGCGTCTGGTGCGACACCCGCGACACCGATGTCATTGTTTGCCTGTGCCGCAATGATTCCAGCGACATGGGTACCGTGTCCATTTGGGTCGACATCGTTTGCGCCTTCAGTTGTTCGACCACGGATTATTGAACGACCTGGCGAAAGATTCGTTGTGAGATCTGCGTTGGGCCCAGAGCCCGAGTCAACTACGGCGACTAAAACATTTCGGCCTGTGGAGACACTCCAAACTTCGTTGGCGTGAATGATTTGCAATCCCCATTGTGCTTCATAACCAACATCGACCCCGAATGCCTCAACTTGAGTCGAAGCTAAAGCACTGCTCGGAAAACTTACGATAATCAAAACCACTGAAATTGTTTTAACGAAAAACTTTCGTAACTGAAATACTTTTTTCAATTAGGCACCCATCGCGTGGAAACCGCCATCCACATGCACTATCTCTCCAGTAGTTGCAGGAAACCAGTCACTGAGCATCGCTACACAACTGCGTGCGACGCTGGTTGAATTGTTTACATCCCAACCAAGCGGGGCTCGTTGCGCCCAGACATCTTCAAACGCTCCAAATGTAGGAATCGATTTTGCTGCCATCGTGCGAATCGGACCAGCAGCAATTAAGTTGCATCGAATTTGTTTGGTGCCAAGAGCCTTGGCCAAATATCTGTTGGTGCTCTCAAGTGCAGATTTGGCGACGCCCATCCAGTTATAGGCGGGCCACGCAACTGTGTTGTCGAAATCAAGTCCAACAATTGAGCCACCATTAGTCATCAACGGAGCAAATGACTCTGCAAGTGTCTTTAACGAATATGCCGAAATTTGCATAGCAATGGCAACATCGGCCCAAGTTGCTGCCATGAAATCATCACCAAGACACGCAGCAGGTGCAAAGCCAATCGAGTGCAAGACTCCGTCGACACGACCAGAAGAGCCAAAGTGCTGTTTCACGGTGTTGCGTGCGCTTTCAACATGCGAATCAACAGTCACATCAAATTCAACAACAGGCGCTGGTTTTTCTAACTTGCGGGCCGTGCGCTCGGTGATCGATAAACCACGTCCCGCGCCAGTCAAAACAATATTTGCGCCTTCGCGTTGGGCCAATTGGGCGACACCAAATGCTAAAGAAGCATCGGTTAGCACTCCGGATATAACAATGTTTTTCCCATCAAGAATTCCCATGCGCTAAACGGTAGTTGATTGAAACCTGTTTACATTGCGTCGTTGTTTTATCGCTAGTAAACAGCACTAGTTAATACATCTAGTAAATACACAACTTAAGTAAGTAGTGTTGCGAGTCATGCGGATCGGAATTCTTGGTGGAACAGGGCCAGCTGGAAGTGCCCTTGGGTTGCGCTTGGCCTCGATTGGCTGTGATGTACTTCTCGGTTCTCGTGATGCTCAACGAGCGGTGGGCATCTGCACCGAACTCGCACGCAAGTGGCCTGACTTCAAATTAAATCTAAATGGTGGCGACAACGACGCTGCAGCAAACTGTGAAATAGTAATTATTGCCACACCGTGGGACTCAGCCGCAACGATTGTCAACGAGCACACTCAACAGTTGATTGGCAAAATTGTTGTGACAATGGCTAATGCGTTAGTTCGGGTGGGCAAAGAATTTCAGCCACTAGTGCCGCCGCGTGGAAGTATCGCCGCGCATATTCAGGCCGAGATTCCGTTGTCTCGAGTAGTCGCAGCATTTCAACATTTGCCAGCAACAGAATTGGGCAACCTAACTCATGAAGTAGACAGTGATGTACTGATCTGTTCAGATGACCCGACTGCAACGGCGACTATTTCTGAAATTGTTTTGCGCATACCTGGTTGTCGCCCGTTGAATGCCGGAAGTCTGTCAAATGCCTTGGCGATTGAAGCATTTACCGCAGTGTTGCTGCAATTAAATGTGCGCTACAAAACTCGCGTTGCGCCGCGGCTCACTGGTATCCCAGATCGCGGTAAATCTAAGTGACAATGAAGTTGTACGACACTGTCAGAAAGAGTGTCATCGATTTTGTGCCAAACAATGAAGTTTTGATGTACACATGCGGCATTACGCCTTACGATGCAACGCACATTGGTCATGCTTTTACTTTTGTGAGTTACGACATTTTGCAACGCCGACTAATCGATAAGGGTCATACCGTCAAGTGCGTCCGCAACGTAACTGATGTTGATGACCCGCTGTTTGCAAAAGCGAGAGAACTTGGCGTGCATTATTTAGATCTTGCTGCTGGCGAAGAAGCAAGGTTTGATGCAGACATGAAAGCGCTAAACGTGTTGGATGTTTTCAGCAAGCCGCGCGCATCTTCAGCGATCCCAGATATTCGAAAATTTATCGCATTAGTTTTAGACAGAGGTTTCGCTTATCAATGCGGGAGCAGTGTCTATTTCGATGTCACAAAATTTGAGTCATTCGGCAGTGTCTCAAATTACGACAACGAAACAATGTTGCGGTACGCGGCAGAACGAGGCGGTGACCTAGATAATCCAGATAAAAGGAATCCTCTCGATTTCGTATTGTGGCAACCATCTGCGCCCGACGAGCCAAGTTGGGACACGATCTGGGGTCCAGGTCGACCAGGTTGGCATATTGAGTGCTCGGCATTGGCGCTGCGTGATCTTGGTACGACGATTGATTTGCACGGTGGTGGAAGCGATTTAATTTTTCCGCATCATGAGTGCGAGCGTGCTCAATCTGAGGCCGCAACCGGAAAGCAATTTGTTAAACATTGGATGCATGTTGCGATGGTTTTCATGGACGGAACGAAAATGTCAAAGAGTTTGGGCAATCTTGAATTTGTTGATCGCTTGCGAAAAGCTCATGATCCGCGAGCGATACGGCTTGCGCTGATTTCTAATCACTATCGCCAAGAGTGGGAATGGACTTCATCGTCAATGACTAATTCGTTGGCAAGACTCAAATCATGGGTGTCGGCAAAAAATGGCGACGGTACCGCAGGGCTTGCTGAAGTTCGTGCTGCACTAGATGATGACTTAAATGTTCCTGCGGCGATCAATGTGCTAGACCAAGCCGTCGCTGCGGGCCACAGCATTGCAGCCTCGGCAAAACTTCTCGGTATTAATCTAAACAGCTAGATATTTAGTTAGACACATAGATACTTAATGTGATGAGCGATCGGTAAACATGAGCAAAGCAAATTTTGATCCACTGAAGTTTGTTGGTGCTACAAAATTTCAGACTCGCTTCAGGCCGTTTGTGCGCTTTTTTGTAAATCGATTTTGGAAGTTTTCACTAATTGGTTTTGACCAGATCCCCGTGACTGGCCCAGCGATTTTGTGTGCGAATCACATTAGTTTTTTAGATTCGGTATTTTTGCTTACACATTCACCGCGCAACATGTCTGTCGTGGGCAAGAGTGAATATATGGACTCATGGAAAACGCGTTGGCTTTTTACAAAAATTGGGATGATCCCGTTGGATCGAAGCGGAGGAGAAAGCGCGTCTTCGGCGATGGTGGCAGTTGAGGCTGTGTTAGCGCGTGGCGAACTATTCGGAATATTTCCAGAAGGCACACGTAGTCGCGACGGCAAACTTTATAAAGGTCGCACTGGTGCAGCGAGGCTGGCGCTGAAATTTGGTTGTCCGATTTTTCCTGTTGGGATAACTGGCACGAGCGCGATCATGGCGCCGGATACGGTGATGCCGAAATTTGGCAAGAAATGCAAAATTGAAATCGGCCCGCCAATTGACACGCAGAAGTACATGTCACGCACCGATGATCCTGAGGTATTGCGTGAATTAACTGATGAAGTGATGTTAAAGATTCAGGCGCTAACGAATCAGCAGTATTTATATGAATATGCGCCAAAGCGCTCGAACGTTAATCGCACTCATATCTAAAACTTTCACAATCTAGACTGAACGAGTCATGACTACGAATATCTCTACGATTACGATTCGGTTGCCAGACGATTCGACTCGCGAGTTGCCGAGCGGCTCAACAGGTTTAGATCTTGCAATGTCAATCGGCAAGCGTCTGGGTCAGGCGGCAGTCGCAACCGTTGTCAACGGCATTGAAACTGATTTAGGAGTATCTCTCGTTGATGGTGCAAAAGTTTCAATAATTACTGCAGATTCAGATGCGGGTCGTCATGTTCTGCGTCACTCAACTGCTCATGTTTTAGCCCAAGCGGTTGTGCAACTTTTTAAAGGCGCTAAGTTCTCAATCGGTCCAGCAATTGAGGACGGCTTTTATTACGATTTTGAGTTGCCAAACTCAAAAACTTTCAGTGACGATGATCTCGCCAAGATCCAAGAACGAATGCAAGAGATCGTCAATGCCGATCAACCTTTTGTGCGCTCAGAAATGTCGGCACGCGATGCGTTGAAACTTTTTTCTGATCAGCCGTACAAATGTGAAATTATTGAGCGCGTCACACAAGGCGACGCAGACTTAAGCGACGCGGGTGAAGCAGGCAGCGCAGATGCCGTAAGCGTTTATCGAAACACAGATGATTTTGTCGATCTTTGTCGTGGGCCACATGTAGCATCTACGAGCCGTCTCGGTCATTTTGCATTAATGAAAGTTGCCGGCGCGTATTGGCGTGGCAACGAAAAAGGACCAATGTTGCAACGCATCTACGGCACCGCGTGGGAGTCAAAGGCGGCGTTGGCTGAACATTTGCATCGACTCGAAGAAGCCGAAAAGCGTGATCATCGTCGGTTGGCAGTTGAAATGGATTTGCTTTCCTTTCCGCAAGAACTCGGCGGCGGTCTTGCAGTTTGGCATCCGAAGGGTGGCATTGTTCGCAAACTGATGGAGGACTACAGCCGCGAGCGCCATCAAAACGGCGGATACAAATTTGTCTTTACACCGCATTTAGCAAATGCGCACTTGTTCGAAACATCTGGTCACTTGCAGTTCTACAAAGACGGCATGTATCCACCGATGGAGATGGACAACGGCACTTATTATCCAAAGCCGATGAATTGTCCGATGCACTGTTTGATTTATCGCGACCGCCAACGCAGTTATCGCGAATTACCGTTGCGGTTGTTTGAACTTGGCACCGTTTATCGCTACGAACGCGCAGGCACTTTGCATGGTTTACTTCGCATTCGCGGCTTCACTCAAGACGACAGCCATATTTTTTGTACTGAAGAACAAATGGCAGACGAAATTGCATCACTTCTAGATTTCGTGTTGAGTGTTTTGCGTAGATTTGGCTTCAATGATTTTGATTTCAAACTCAGCACACGCAATCTCGAAAAATCAGTTGGCTCTGATGAAATTTGGGGCAAGGCCACTGAGGCGTTAAAAGAAGCACTAGAGCGTCACGGCTTGCCGTACACGGTGGCTCCAGGCGACGCTGCGTTTTATGGACCCAAAATTGACATCGATGTGCGCGATGCAATCGGCCGCAAGTGGCAACTAAGCACCATTCAGTGCGACTTTAATCTTCCAGAAAGATTCGGTCTTGAATATATCGCTACAGATAATGCAAGAAAGCGCCCGATCATGTTGCATCGCGCCTTATTTGGTTCGATTGAACGCTTCTTCGGTGTCTTGCTCGAGCACTACGGTGGCGCGTTTCCGACTTGGTTGGCACCGATCCAAGTTCGTGTTTTAGCAGTGGCGTCGGCGCACGAGCAGTATGCGCTTGAAGTCACAGAAACTCTGAGCAAACTCGGATATCGGGTAGATCAACTAGTTGCCGATGAGCAACTTGGCAAACGCATTCGTGCGTCAAAGTTAGAGCGCATACCGTATGTGCTAGTTGTCGGCGATGATGATATTGCAGGTGCCACAGTCGGCGTAAATCCACGCGGTGGTGATGTAATTCGGGGTGTTTCACTGAATGATTTCGTTCAGCAACTTGCGGCTGATGTCGGTCAAGAGATTAAGGCGTAATAAAATGTTAGATCACATCTGGAACGGTTGGCGCGCGGATTATGTGATGCACGGGCAAGATACGCGAAGCACAAGCAATGCATCAATCTTCACTCAGATTCTAAATAGTGACCTGAGCGATGAGCAGAGTTACATCGTGCATCGTGGCAAAACCGTTTTCGCGATCATGAACGCCTTCCCGTATACATCTGGCCACTTGTTGGTGGTTCCGTATCGTGAAGTTGCCGATCTCGAAATGTTAAGTGCCGATGAAACAAGTGAACTTTGGGCGACTGTCACAGTTGCGACAAAGGTCATGAAATCTGTATACAAACCAGAGGCGCTTAATGTCGGGCTCAACCTTGGTGCTGCGGCTGGTGGAAGCATTGCGCAGCATCTGCACGTGCACATCGTCGGTCGTTGGAGTGGAGACACTAATTTTATGGTCGTGACAGCGAACACGAAGATTTTGCCGGAAGCATTAGATGTCAGCGCCTCTAGAATTCGAGCAGCATGGAAGACGACAAATTGATGGCGACAGATTCAGCAAGCGAAATTCGCGATTCACTTCCAGATGATTTAAACGTCACTGCGTTTGTTGGGCCATATATGTTTCCAGATAACAGTCGACGCAAAATACCAGCATTGCTTTATCTCGGCATTGCCGCAATGTGTCTGATTCTTTGGGCGGGGCAACACACCAATGAAAATGGTCTTGTCAGTGATGGTTTTATGTGGGCCGCAATTTTATTAGGTGTCTTCGGTTTGTATTCTTTTTCATCGTCATGGCGAATGACAGTAGATGAAAAACTCGCGCTTATTTACGCAACACGCGCGGTTGGTTTCGCTGTTGGGCATGCTTCGGCACAACAAGTTTGGCGTGGGTTGCGCAGTCGTCCGACGTGGCGAGTTTTTTGTTACAGCGAACAGGAACCGCCGCTACAACGTGGTCTAGTTTTGATTGACGCAGTTGACGCGCGAATTGTTGAGTGTCTTGTAGAAGCGAACCCAGACAGTTAAGAAGATTGGCTAATGAGGTTGGCTAATGAGATTAGCTAATGAGATTGCCTAACAAGATTGCACTAGGCTGTTGCAATGTTTGACGGCAGATTTAAGAAAGAAGTCGAACGTATTGTTCGCCCAGTGGGCGAGTTGTTACGTCGAACGAAGCTTTCGCCGGACCATTTAACTTTAATTGGACTAGTAATCGCTTGTGTCGCAGCTGTAACGATTGCGATTGGTCAATTGCAGGTTGGATTATTGCTTGTAATATTTGCTGCGTTGCCCGATTTGTTTGATGGTGCATTAGCCAAAGCATCAAACCAAAGTAGCCAGCGCGGTGCTTTTTTTGATTCGACTATTGATCGCGTAACAGATGCAGTTCTACTCGGTGGCGTTGCTTGGTTTCTAGGTTCTCAGCGGGGCGCTCACGCTGCAGTGTTGCCATTCGCAGTTATGGCGGTTTCTTCTTTGATTTCTTATCAGCGAGCCAAAGCTGAGGCGCTCGGGTTGACAGCCAAGGGTGGGTTAATGGAGCGCGCGGAACGAATTATCTTGCTGTGTGTCGGTTTGCTTTTTGACGCACTGTTGTTTTGGGTGATGTGGTTGATGTTGATTCTTTGCACGATCACAGCAGTGCAGCGCTTTTTTAAAGTCTGGAATCAAGCGGCAATCGCGCCGGCAACGGCTGAACGGGTTGCATTGCGGCAGTCTCGTCGTGCTTCTCGTAGTGCTCAGCGTGCTGATCGACGAATGCGTTTATCGCGTCGTCGCAACATGAAGTGACATTGGCAACTCAAAAAAATCGTTCTGATTCGTTAGTTGTCATTGGCTGCCGTGTAGTTGCGGTGCTGGCGAGAACTACTCCAACTTTTGTCATAGCCGCGTTGACTGCGGTGCTGGTTCCGGTAGTGACAATTCCAATGCGCAAAAAACGTGCAGTTGTTTCAAGGCATATGCGGCGCGTTCAACCTGATTTCGGCGACCATCAAATTCGTCGTGCAGTGCAAAAATCTTATGAGAGTTATGCCCGCTACTACGTTGAAACTTTTCGTCTGCCATTTTTGAATTCAAAGCAAATTGAGTCTGGTGTCTCAATTGAAGGCTTTGAGCATATTGAATCTGGTCTCAAGCTAGGTAAGGGAGTCATTCTTGCGTTGCCTCACTTAGGTGGATGGGAGTGGTCAGGTAGGTGGCTAATACAACGCGGACACAAACTCAATGCCGTCGTCGAAAAACTTGAATCGCAACAGTTGTTTGAAATGTTTCTACAACTTCGCAAAAACTATGGCGTTCAGGTGATCCCACTAGATGACAATGCCGGTGTTGCCGTTCAACAGGCACTTGCAAGAAATGAAATCGTTGCACTTTTAAGTGACCGCGATATTCAAGGCACTGGCGTTGACATCGAGTTTTTTGGTGAGAGAACGACGATCCCGAGTGGTCCAGCTTTTTTTGCATTGCGAACGGGTGCCGCTCTCGTGCCCCTTGCTACGTATTTTTTGAAACGCCTAGATGGCCACAAAACAATTGTGCGACCGGCAATTAAAGTTGAGCGACTTGCGACGCTACGAGATGATCTACAAAGAATTTCACAAGATCTGGCAATAGAACTTGAACTTTTAATTCGTCATGACCCTGCACAGTGGCATTTATTTCAGCCGAATTGGCCGAGTGATTTAATTTCTGTTTCAGTTTAGAAAGTTAATTTGAATACGCAGCAAACAATTCGGAGACTGCTTTAGCCTGACCGCCCGAAGTCGAAGACATCACGGCAATTGGCAGAACGCCGGCTTGTGACCAAGCCCAAAGTGCCTCACGAACCGTGTCACTGTCCCCAGAAATTGTGCAATCGCTCAGCCATTCAGTATCCATTGCTGCGACAATTTCTGCAGAACGGGTTTCTTTGTTACTCGACTCAAGTATTTTTTCGAATGCGTCAATCTGCTCGTCGTAACCGCATGAGCGCCAATAATTTCGATAATTCGGAAGTGAAACATAGCCAACCAAAGTTTTGCGATGTATTGCTTGGGCAGCCGCAATATCGTCGCTAATCACGGTCGGCACCATGTTTGCCAAAAACATTTCTGACCTGCGAGACGATTCAATATTTGTGAGTTGATCAGAGATATTGCTCAACAAAGCGTTTGCCCAAATTGCTCCTTGAGAAATTTCGGTTGCAAGATCCAGCATTTTATTGCGAAGTGCTGCCAAATAAATCGGAGGAAGTTCGCCCGAAAAACGTTCATGAGAACGCATCGTTGCGACGTAATTTTTTATATCAGCAAGTGGTGTAGCAGTTGTTGCTCCAAGTCGGTTGATTACTGGTCCATGACTAACGCCAAGGCCCAAGCTAAAACGATGATTTGAAACTTCGTATATATGTGCAGCAGTGTTCGCCATTTCGATTGCATGGCTGTAATAAATCGGTTGAATCGAAGTCCAAAACTTTATTGTGCTAGTCGCGTGCGCTAACGAAACACAAAATGCCATTGCGGCTCCCAGACTCGGACACGCAATGCCAGAGAACCCGAGCGTCTCGGCTTGTCGGGCGAGGTCTAGCACTGCGGTTCGCTTGTTGGCTGTTGCTACTAGCGAGATCGCTGGTCTGAAACTCTCTTGATTAGTCATAGTGCAAAGTTAGTTGCTGAGCAATGTCGTTCAATTAGTGATGTTTTAATTTCGACCATCGGTCGTACCGTGTAGTTAATGAATTCGGCAAGTAATCCGGTCAAAGCCAATAAGAACTTTGAACGCAAGAAGATGCTTCGGATCGGGTTGGTGTGTCCATATAGTCTGACGATTCCTGGTGGGGTTCAATCTCAAGTTCTAGGTTTGGCTCGCGAGTTGCGTCGAATGGGCCATGAGGCACGAGTGTTAGGCCCTTGCGATGGCCCGCCGCCAGAGCCATTTGTGACACCACTCGGAAATAGTCTGCCAACAGCTGCAAATGGTTCGACCGCGCCGCTTGCGCCAGACCCTTCGGCGGCACTTCGCACGATTCGAGCGATCAACGATGAGGCATTTGATGTTTTGCATTTACACGAGCCGATTGCACCTGGGCCGACGATGACCGCGTTAATGTTGCGCCTCGCGCCAATGATCGGTACCTTTCACGCCGCCGGAGACATCGCTTGGTACGGGCGCATCAACAAGGGAGTCAACTGGCTCGCTAATCATCTTGACGTACGAGTTGCGGTTTCACCACAAGCACAAGAACTTGCAAATCGTTATCTAGGTGGAGAATACGAAATTTTATTTAACGGCATCGAGAATGAATTGTACGCGCGGCCAAATATTTCGCGTAGTGCTGAAAAGATAGTTTTCTTTTGTGGCAGGTACGAGCCAAGAAAAGGACTTGCCGAGTTGCTTGAGGCGTTTGCCAAACTTTCGGACGACGTTAAGTTATGGATCGCATCAGATGGAGATGGTATTTCGTTGTTGAAGCAGAAATATGCACACGACGGTCGTATTTCGTGGCTCGGAAGAATCACTGACGAAGATAAAATAGTTCGGCTTGCGCAGTGTTCAGTATTCTGCGCACCCTCACTACATAGTGAATCTTTCGGAATAGTCGTACTTGAGTCAATGGCTAGTGGTACACCAGTTGTTGCAAGTTCGCTTGAGGGCTATCGCAATGTTGGTACTCATGATGTGAATGCTTGGTTGGTCGAACCTGGTGATATCGCTGAACTTGCCGAAGGCTTAACTCGAGTGTTGGCTGATAAAAAACTTGCACAAAAATTAAGTGACGGTGGTCTCATTAGGGCGAGTGAACTTTCGATGAGCCGACTCGCAAAAATCTATATTGAAATGTATTACGCAGTTCTTGAACGTGAGCAGTTATCACCTGACCATCATCCAAAAAGCCGAATAGTTCGCCTGTACTCAGATCGAGTATTGCGCAAAAATCCCCAAGTTTGATTCGCGCACTACAATAAAAGAAAGATAGTAAGTCGAGATAACTGGAGGACGTCATGGGAATTTGGATTGGTCTGGTTTTGGGTTTTGCTGTCATCACAATTCCTGTGATGATTTACAACTCTCTAGTCCAAAAACGCAACCAAGTTAAGAACGCCTGGTCGCAAATTGATGTTCAATTAAAGCGACGAATCGAGCTAATTCCGAATCTTGTTGAGACTGTCAAGGGCTATGCAAACTTTGAGCAAAAAACTTTGCAAGATGTAATTTCGGCTCGCAACTCCGCAATGTCAGCACCTGGTACGGCAACTGGTCAGGCAACTGCAGATAACGCGCTATCTGGGGCGTTGCGTCAGTTCTTTGCATTGTCTGAGGCTTACCCAGATCTCAAAGCAAACGCGAGTTTCTTGAACTTGCAAGAAGAACTCAGTAATACAGAGAGCCGAATTGCCTATGCTCGCCAGTTCTATAACGACGCTGTGCTTGCCTACAACAACTCGGTAAGTAGCTTTCCAACTGTTGTGATTGCGTCGCTTTTCAAATTTTCTGTTACTGATTCATTTGAAGCAACCGAGGCTGAAAAGACTGCGCCTAAGGTGCAGTTTTAGATTTAGTTCTAGAATCGGCTTTTCATCATGTACGACTTAATAGCTTCAAACAAACGGCGTTCGGTATTTTTGTTGGCTGGATTTTCTTTGTTTCTCGTTGTGGTTGGCGCCTCAGCCGGCTTAGTTCTGGGCGACCCGATTGTCGGCACAATTTTCGCGCTGATTGTTTCTGGTGTGATGGCGGTCATCTCATATTGGAAGTCAGACACAATTGCTCTAAAAGTAAGTCGCGCGATACCAGCCGACGAAGTCGAATACAAGCGTCTACATAATTTGGTTGAAAATTTGTGCATCGCTGGCGGGTTGCCAAAGCCACGTCTTTATGTGATTCATGATGAAGCACCAAATGCGTTTGCAACCGGTCGCAACCCAAAACATGCAGCGGTCGCGGTTACATCTGGATTGTTAGAAAAACTAGATCGTGTCGAACTTGAAGGAGTACTTGCACACGAACTATCGCACATTAAGAACTATGACATTTTAGTTTCTACTCTCGCCGTCACGCTTGTTGGCGCTGTTGCATTGCTGACCGATATTTCAATTCGAATGATGTGGTGGAACGGCGGGCGAGTCAGTCGCAGCAATGACCGTCGCAATTCTTCAAACCCTCTTGCGTTTATTGGCTTTGCGTTATTGATAATTGCACCACTCGTTGCGCGAATGATGCAGGCGTCAATTAGTCGTCGTCGTGAAACTTTGGCAGATGTGTCAGCATGTCAACTAACTAGATATCCGCCCGGTTTGATATCCGCTTTAGAAAAACTTCAAGCCGACAGCACCGTGACTCACTCAGCGAGTATGGCAACGGCTCACATGTGGATTGAACAACCTTTATCTGGGGTCAATGACTCGGGTAAACTTGCTGGATTCCATAAACTGTTTAACACTCATCCACCACTGTCAGAACGAATCGCACTATTAAGGGAGATATAACCAATGAAAAGCCAATCAACTCGTAAGCGCAATTTAGGTATTACTTCTGTCTTCGTCTTGGGTTTGTTAGTTGCCAGTTGTGGCGGCAAATCTGATTCTGCTTCGACTCTTCCGGCCGAAGAAATCGTCGCGACTACAGTTCCTGAAACTACGACCACAACAACAATTCCGGTGGTTGTTAACCCTTTGACTGGCGCTCCAGCAGCAGATGAGTCGATTCTCAATCGACCAGCGCTGGTCGTCAAAATTGACAACCATCCTCAAGCCCGCCCGCAATGGGGATTAAACCAAGCCGATTTAGTTTTTGAAGAAAATGTTGAGCAGTTAACTCGGTTTGCTGTGGTGTTTCATTCACAAGGAAGCGACCCAGTTGGTCCGATCCGCAGTGGTCGTATCCAAGACATCAATCTTCTTGGCTCGTTGAATCACCCATTGTTGGCATGGAGTGGTGGCAATCAACAAGTTACTTCAGCAATTCGTAAGTCATGGCTTGTCGATTTAAGTCATTCGGTCGCTAATGAAAAGGGTGGCTACCGTCGCGAGTCGAGCCGTAACGCACCGCATAACTTACTTGCGGAAACTACAAAACTTTGGTCGCTCGCACCAGCAGATGCCAAACCGCCGCTACCGCAATTTGAATATCGAAAAGCAGATGAGGCCGTAACTACAGCATCGAAGCCGGCTGCAGCCGTAAAAATTTCTATGGACGGTGTTGACGTAATGTGGGAGTGGAACCCAGATTTATTAACTTTTGTTCGGTCGCAAGATAATAAACCGCATGTTGACATGCAAGATGTACGTGTCAATGCGCAAAACGTTGTCGTTATTTCTGTTGTTTACTCGAAGAGCGGCTCAAGTCCAGTTGCGAAGTCTGTCGGTAGTGGAGAAGTTTGGATCTATACCGCAGGCGTTTTAGTGCAAGGCACATGGGAGCGTCCAGATCCTGAAATGCCATTTATCTACAAAGATATCAACGGCGAAATTATCAAATTGACGCCAGGTCGCACATGGATCGAAGTCATTCGCCCGAAGTCTGCGGTGAATATCGCGCCTGGTGAGGATGTTACAAAAGTCAAGTACCCCTGATCTAAGTCGTCACTCATTCGTTGTGTACGCTTTGGTTAACTACACGTTGGAGATTCAAAAATGGCAAAAAGTGAAGTGAACAAAACTGGCTCGATGACAGTTAAACGCGGTTTGGCAGAGATGCTAAAAGGCGGAGTGATCATGGATGTCGTTAACGCCGATCAGGCAAAGATTGCTGAAGATTCTGGCGCGTGCGCAGTAATGGCTCTTGAGCGTGTGCCGGCAGATATTCGTCGTGACGGTGGCGTTGCGCGAATGAGCGATCCAGAAATGATTGAGAAGATTCAAGCAGTTGTCTCTATACCAGTTATGGCCAAAGCGCGAATTGGCCACTTTGTAGAAGCACAGGTGCTCGAGTCGCTTGGTGTTGACTTTATTGACGAGAGCGAAGTTTTAACACCAGCCGACGAATCACATCACATCGATAAGTTTGCATTTCAACCGCCATTCGTGTGTGGCGCAACAAACCTTGGTGAGGCATTGCGTCGCATTAGTGAAGGCGCCGCATTGATTCGTTCAAAAGGTGAAGCAGGCACTGGCAATATTGTTGAAGCAGTGCGACACTTGCGATCAATCATTGGTGACATCCGAAAAATTACCCAGGCCGATTCGGCTGAATTATTTGAGTGGGCAAAGCGGCTTCAAGCGCCTTTGCCGTTAGTTCAAGAAATTGCTGAAACTGGCTGGTTGCAAGTGCCGTTATTTTGTGCCGGCGGAATCGCCACACCAAGTGACGCGGCCTTAGCAATGCAACTCGGAGCCGAAGCCGTTTTCGTTGGTTCAGGAATATTCAAGAGCGATGATCCTGCTCCGCGAGCCAGGTCAATTGTTGAAGCAACAACCCATTTTAGAGATGCCGCGATAATTGCGAAAGTCAGTCGCAACCTGGGCGCACCAATGACCGGAATCGGCATGGATAATATTCAAGAGCGTTTTGCCGAGCGTGGTTGGTGAGCGACTCGAGGCCTCCTGGTGGTTGGCGTCTCTCATAAGAAGTCTGCAATAAAAATTGGTGTATTGGCACTGCAAGGTGCATTTGAGAGACATCAAAAGGTTTTTCAGCAATTAGGTGTTGAAGCAGCTCAGGTTCGTATGCCTGCAGATCTCGCAAAAGTTGATGCTCTTGTAATGCCAGGTGGTGAGTCGACGACGATGTCGCAGTTGCTTGAGTCATCTGAATTGTTTGAGCCGGTCAGCCTTCGCATCAAACAGGGTCTGCCCGTATTTGGGACGTGTGCGGGGATGATTTTGTTAGCCAAGTCGATTATCGACGGTCGCGATGATCAGTTGTCTTTCGAGGCAATTGATATTGATGTTCAGCGCAATGCCTATGGACGTCAAATAGACAGTTTCGAGGCTGAGATCAAAATTGACTCGTTAGATAGTTCGTTTCATGCAGTGTTTATCCGCGCTCCGCGAATAGTTTCGCTTGGGTCAGGTGTTACTCCTTTGGCATATTGTGGAGATGATGTCGTGTTGGCGCGACAAGAAAACATTTTGGTCGCCTCATTTCATCCTGAGTTAGCAAACGATGTTCGGTTACATGAATTATTTCTGAAAGGGGTTTAGCAATGTCTGGTCACTCTAAATGGGCAACGATTAAACACAAGAAAGCAGCAATTGACAAAGTTCGCGGAAAGACATTTGCAAAATTGTCGCGACTACTCGAAGTTGCGGCACGCGAAGGTGGTGGCGATGTCTCCGTTAATGCGGCATTGCGAACCGTTGTATCGAAGGCAAAAGCTGCGCAAATGACAAATGACGCAATTGAACGCGCGATCAAACGCGGCATGGGCGAAACTGACGGAAAAGTTTACGAGTCAGTGACTTACGAGGCGTATGCCCCCGGCGGAGTTGCAATGTTGATCGACATTCTCACTGACAATCGCAATCGAACGGCCGCCGATGTGCGAATAATTTTTTCAAAACAGGGTGGATCAATGGCGGCACCAGGAGCTGTCGGCTGGCAGTTTTCTCGCAAAGGCGTGATCTTGGTTGCCAAGACTGTCAGCGAAGATGATTTGATGTTGGTTGGTCTTGATCACGGATTAGAAGACATCTCTGCCGACGAAGAA
>Ga0194035_1000785_pt1 | contig 17611 bp, 15 predicted proteins | sample JunL2320m_MetaG_FD_148680 | JGI IMG/M metagenome (GOLD analysis project Ga0194035, IMG submission 148680) | Anoxic zone freshwater microbial communities from boreal shield lake in IISD Experimental Lakes Area, Ontario, Canada - Jun2016-L239-20m | ecosystem: Environmental > Aquatic > Freshwater >...
CCCACGCACGGTATTGTGGTAGTGGTGGAAGCTGGACAGGACTCCCGCTGCCTGCTCGTGGACGAACTGATTGGCAAGCAAGAAGTGGTCATCAAGAGCCTGGGCGAGATGTTCTACAATCAAACGGCGTTTGCTGGCGCAGCCATTCTGGGAGACGGGAGAGTGGGGCTGATCTTGGATGTCAACTCGCTGGTAAAGTTGAAGGTTACAAATGGAGATACGGCCGCATAGCCGCCTGTGCCCGCCTCATACTCATGCATACTCTCACACGACTCCCACGACTCCACAAAAGGTGACCAAAACAATCATGCACTCCACAGCAACCCCGCAACCCTCTGGGCACGTGAGTTCGGCCATTGCCCAGCCGGGCAAGTACCTGACATTTACGCTCGGAAACGAGTCGTACGGCATTCCCGTTCTCAAAGTCCGTGAGATCATTCGTCTCTGCCCGATCACCCCGGTCGCCAATATGCCGGAGCACGTCAAGGGGGTGATCAATCTGCGCGGGAAGGTAATTCCGCTGGTTGATCTCCGCGCAAAGTTTTGTTTGCCTATCGCCATCGACAACAATCGCACCTGTATTATTGTCACTCAACTCGCTGCTGCCGCCGGCGGCACCCGGCTCTATGGCGTGCTCGTGGACGGCGTCGAGGACGTTGCCAATTTTACGGCTGCCGATATTGAACCGACCCCAGACTTTGGTGGCACGATCGATACGCAGTGCATCACGGGCATGGCAAAGTCTGGCGGCAACGTAAAGACCCTCATCGATCTGGACATAATTTCTGCCATCGATGCCACGATTGCTATCAGGGAAATCAAAGAGTCCCTATCACATTAGATTAGGTTGTTTTTTATCCATCGTCTTATTGGCTTTTACACTCCTTTTTCAGCCCCACTTCTCGGAATTTCAATGCGTACCTGGACCATCTCCCGCCGGATTGTCGTTGGTTTCTCCATACTGGTGCTGCTCACGATGCTCTTGGGGGCGATAGCCCTATGGCAGATCGCAAGGGTCCAGCAAAACGTTCAAAGTCTCGCCTCGAATGGGCTCCCTTCCGTTGTCGTGCTCAACAACATCAGTCAAGCCAATGCGCTGGCGTCTCGGACCGTTCGAAGAAGGCTTCTGCTGAGCAAATTGGCTCTGAAAAAACAGAGTAACGAAAGCGATGAAGAGGAAAAGACGTTCGAAAATGCGAAGGCACAGGGAGATGATCTGTGTGTTGCCTACACATCGCTTATTTCGGACAACGAAGACGATCGCCTCTTTGCCGAAGCCAAGATAGCACGAGCCGCTTTTCTGGCTGCAGCCAGAAAGATGCTCGGATTGGTGAGCACACAGAAGCACGCGGAAGCGGAAGCCTGTCTGCTCGAGGAGGTGGATCCGGTCTTGTCGCAATGCCAATCGCGATTCAATACCAGTATTGAGCACAACATACGGCTCGCCAATGCGGTGGCGAAATCAACCGAGGAGACGGTTGCTGCCAGTTATATTATCATCGGCGGCACGCTGGCCGGAGCATTGGTGCTTGGAGGCCTGCTTGGGTGGCGCATTAGTCGGGGTGTGAGCCGCTCCTTGGTCACTCTCTCAGACTCCCTGCAGGAAGCCGCTACACAAACTGCAAGGGCCTCGGGACAGCTTGCGTCGGCGAGCCAGTCGTTTGCATCGGGATGCAGTGAACAGGGGTCGTCGGTGGCCGAGACCAGCGCGGCCTTGGAGGAAATGTCGGCCATGATCCGCAGCACGTCAGACAATGCCGAAAAGGCAAAGGTTTTTGCGAATCAAGCGAGGGCAGCCGCTCAGTCTGGGGGCCAGACGATGGGAGAAATGAATACGGCCATGCACGCCATTGAAGCTTCCAGCGCTGAAGTGGCAAAGATTGTGAAAAACATAGACGAGATCGCTTTTCAAACAAATATTTTGGCCTTAAATGCAGCCGTTGAGGCGGCTCGTGCAGGCGAGGCAGGAGCCGGATTTGCAGTGGTGGCCGATGAGGTGCGTTCACTGGCACAGCGGAGTGCGGCGGCCGCAAAAGAAACGGCCGAGAAAATCGAAGCGGCCATCGCCAATAGCCGGCGCGGTTCAACCAGTTGCGGCAAAGTAGCCGAATCGCTCGAGGAAATACTACAGAAGGTGGCCTCGGCCGACGCCCTCGTAGCCGAGATTGCGACGGCTGCCAAAGAGCAGTCTCAGGGTATTACGCAAGTCGGCATCGCCATGACCCAGATAGACACGATCACGCAGAGCAACGCTGCCAATGCCGAGCAGAGCGCCAGCGCCGCCGAACAACTCAACACCCAAGCAGAAACCATGCAGGGTAATGTCGGCCTTCTGCGGGCACTTGTCGTGCGAGGGAATCGTTCACAAAAAATAGCCCCATCACCCGAATTGAAACGGGCGAACGTCAACACATCAAGGACTACAACCCCCCTGCCGTCGCAGGCCGCAGGCAAGCTTCGGAGGATGCCCCTAGCTTCCTCAGCCCACAGCACGTTCACCAATGCGCAACGCCTGCCGATGCAAATCCCGATGCCAGAGGACTCGATGGCGACCCCCGAAGGGACCTTCGATCAGGAAGACAAGCACTTCACTTCTTTCTGATCATTTTCTCAGCCATTGCCTTCAGATTTAGCAACGTTTTGTAGAATTGTTTCTATGCTCTTTCCCCCAGAAGCACCGCTCTCGGCGCAGGCCTACGATTTCTTAGCAAATCTCGTCTACGAGCGGAGTCGCATCCGCTTAGGATCCGACAAGCAGTCGCTCGTGGCCGGTCGCCTTGCGCAGAGATTGCGATCGCTGGGCTTGAGCGATTACGAGCAATATTGCTCGCTGCTCATCTCGCCAGATGGCGAAAATGAGGTCGGCGAATTGATCGATCTCATCTCCACCAACCACACCCATTTCTTTCGGGAACCCTCCCACTTTGAAGCTCTCGGCCAGCACATCTTGCCGGCCCTAGCCGATCGGGCGATTGCTGCACAAAGACCCCTGCGCGTCTGGTGCGCTGCAGCCTCTTCGGGGGAGGAAGCGTATTCCATTGCCATCGTATTAGGGGAATATTGCCGCGCTCACCCGTCGCTCACTTGGCACGTCGACGCCTCTGATATCTCGATGCGCATGCTCCAGCGTTGCCAGGTGGGGACGTACGAAGCGGCCAAAGTCAACCTCCCTGCACCAGACATGTTGGGCCGCTATTTCCAACGGGGCTTTGGCGAACGCGAGGGCTACTACCGCGTCAAAAGCGAACTCCGACGGCACGTCACGGTTCAATATATGAATTTATTTGACAGCACGTATTCCCTGCCGCCTGGGCAGGACGTGATCTTCTGCCGTAATGTCATGATCTATTTTGATGTGCCGTCGCGGCAACTATTGGTCCAGCGACTCACCGAACAGTTGGCCCCCGGGGGCTACCTGTTTGTCGGTCACTCAGAAAGTCTGATCGGCATTCAACACGCCCTCAAGACAGTATGTCCAAGCGTTTACATCCGACCAAAGTAAGTTTTTCATGAACCCCAACCCTTCGCCCAAACTGCGAGTGCTCGTCGTTGACGACTCTGCACTTGTGCGCAAAGCCATTTCCGATGCGCTGGGCCAGGATCCAGAGATTGAAGTGGTGGGAACAGCGTGCGACCCCTATGTGGCCCGAGAAAAAATCGTACGACTCCAGCCCGATGTACTCACGCTGGATCTGGAAATGCCTCGCATGGATGGGCTCACATTCCTGCGTATCTTGATGCAACACCACCCACTGCCTGTCGTGGTTGTGAGCTCTCTGACTCAGGCGGGCTCGCAGGCCGCCATGGATGCCCTGGAAGCCGGGGCGGTGGATGTATTGGCGAAGCCCAACGGCGATACATCCGTCGGTGCGCTCGCTGGAAAGCTGGCCTTTCACGTGAAAGCCGCCGCCGCATCAACTCGCTTTCGCCGTCCCAACACTTCGGGGGAACCACGTGCGAGAGACTTGCTCAGTCGCCCACAAGCCCCCCCGGTGCGTATCGCTGTGCCGTCGGGGATCGACGTGGCCCCCTACGCGGGCCACGTCGATCCCCGACAACTGATTGCCATCGGTTCTTCCACCGGCGGCATCGAGGCTCTCCGCATGCTCTTGTCACACCTGCCATCCGACCTCCCACCGATTGCGGTGGTGCAACACATCTCCCCCTATTTTTCAAAAGTTGTTGCGGAACGACTCAATGCCATCTGTTCGATGGACGTGCGTGAGGCGGAAGACGGCATGGTGCTACGGCGAGGCATGTGCGTGATTGCACCCGGCGACTCCCACCTAGCAGTTTCTTGGGATCGAGATGGGTACCACACGCGTCTGCTGCACACCCCCCCGATCCATCACTGCCGGCCCTCGGTGGATGTGCTGTTTCGATCGGCTGCGGAGTGTGCGGGCAAACGTCTTGTCGCTGCGATCCTCACGGGCATGGGCAGCGACGGAGCACTTGGCATGCAGGCTATTCGAAAAGCTGGTGGAAAAACGATTGCCGAGCACGAGCGCACGTGCATTGTCTACGGCATGCCTCGGGCTGCGATTGAACTCGGCGTAATCGACAAAATACTCCCGCTGCAAGAGATCGCCGCTGGCATCCTCGAATCGGTGGCACAATCCTCGGCTCCGTAGGTATCCGCGAGGTTTCTTGGGCCAGAATCACAAGGATCGATGCCCCTGTCCCTCAACAACCGCCGTGAGTGAGTCTGCTAAATCGCTCAACTCCCTTGCCTGCGCAGTGATCTGGGCACTCGCCGATGCGGTTTGCACAGCACTCGCGGCATTCGACTGGGTGACATTGTTCATCTGTTCAAATGCTCGATTGAGTTGCCCGATCCCGTCGGCTTGCTGCACGTTGGCAGCCGCCACTTTTGCGATGAGGGCGGCTGCTTCCTCGGAGCTTGAAGTAATCTCTTCGAGCATACCGGCCACGCCTTCTGCGACAGTAATGCCGTTGCGAGTGCTCTCTTTCACTTGCTCGATGAGATCCGTAGTGCTCCGGGCCGACTCGGCGCATCGCTTTGCCAAACTGCGAACCTCCTCGGCAACAACTGCAAATCCCTGGCCGGCCTGACCAGCCCGGGCGGCCTCTACAGCCGCGTTGAGCGCGAGCAGATTTGTCTGAAAAGCGATTTCAGAAATTGTCTTCACAACTTGGGTCGTTTTATCGGTCGAATTCTTGATGGCGTCCATAGCCAAAGACATCCGCACCATGGAGGGCTTGCTGCGCTGTGCGACATCGGCGGCCACGCTCGACTTCGTATTCGCGAGCCCAGCATCGGCTGCGTTCTGACGGGTCATGTCTGTGATGATGCCCACCGAACTCACGGCTTCCTCGAGCGACGCTGCCTGCTCCTGAGTGCTTGCCGCCAGCGATTCACTGCTGCGAGAAATCTCTTCCACTCCCAGTGCGACTTCGTCCGATGCAGTGTCCAACATTCCCACAGCCCGTCGCAGCGGCCCCGCTATGCTTCGCGTGATCAGCACCACAAGGCCAACGGCAGCCAACCATGCCAGGGCAGCTAAGGATAGGGCGATTGCCCGGAGGGAACGGTAGTGGTCGAGCCTGCGGTCGAGAAGTCCGTCCAACCAACCGACGACCTCCCGCCAGAGCGTGAAACTGGCTTCACGAGCAGCATCCGTCTGCTGGATCAAAAGCTTGACCAGTGGTGCAGCATTAAAATCCGACCGTGACTCTTGGATGCGAGCCAACGTCTGCAGCATGGGTTGTGCGACAGCGTCGTAGCGTTTGAATGCCGGTTGGAGTCCCGCTTGCAGACTTTGCAGGACGCCGTAGAAGTTTTGGTCCTCAACGCAAGCAGTCTCGCAGTCGGCCGCGATACGGCCTAGATCGGATGCAAACTGCGATGCCAGCACGGCCAGTTTCACACGATCGGCGATTGCGAGCGACTGCTGCGGCGACAGTTCCTCAAATGCCTCCAGTGCCATGGCATAGCGACGCTGGGTTTCTGGAAGTGCCAAGAGCGTACTGTCCATCAGGTAATAGCTGTCCAGATCTGGATCCAGAATTAAGTTCGACGTGTCGCCGGCATGCTTGATCATCAGGAGCACCCGCTCGAGGAGCCTGCCGTGGGCCGCGTTGCCTGATCCCGAAGGCGAGACGAGAACGTCTTTTTTCAAACCTTCCCACTCCTGTTGGACTTTGGCGGGAAGTGCCTCCTGCCGATTCCTGCGAGCAAGTTCCTCTGGCGTAAACTGCAGGTCGGATGCGTGCTGACTGTCGACGCTTTGCAGCAGTGCGAATGCCTGATCGATTTGCGTCTGCTTTGGAGCCAGCGACGACTGCTGCCCGCTAACTCCAGCCAAAGCCCGGCGGCTCATGCGTTGGTGCTGGGGAAGATGCTCCAAGAGCAGAGCCAGCGGTCGCAGATAGGCATTGCCATACTTCTCAAGCGTGGAAAAACGGATGTCCTGATTGATGCCATCTACGACAAAATAGAGAAGCACCGCGATCGGCATTGTGTAAGCCAGACTGATCAACAAGAGCCGGCGCGAGATGGATAATCGTTCGAACAAGTGAGTCACCGAAGGAGAGTTTTGGCGAGAGGAAATATAGGCAGAACGCTGCTGCAGCAGGCACAGGGCACGCGGCACTCCGAATCATACCCTGCCCACGTGCGCGCTTCCAGCAGCCTGGCAATGCATATCCAGTTGGGCTTGCACTGCTTATGAATTTCCGCTGCGCATACGCTTGACCACCATCGCCGTGAGGCACGTTGGCAGCAGCGGCGACATCCAGCCATACAGCTTGACAGAAAATCCGCAAACGCTTTCCGCTCGGCCAGCTCGAGCGTCTTGCAGAGAGGTTGCGACAACCTTGGCGGGGTCGGCACCGCGGGTTTGCCGGGGGGCTTTGTCGCTACCCATCGATGACACATCAAAGAAGTCCGTAGCCACGGGGCCAGGACAGACCGCAGTGACAGTGATGCCGCGGTCGGCCAGTTCGTAGTGGAGCGCAATCGCAAAGCTATTCACAAAAGACTTGGTGGCTGCGTAGAGCGAAAAGTTTGGCATCGGCTTCCATCCCGCTGAACTACCTACTTGCAGGATGTGGCAACCGCGTCGGCAGTGGGGCAACACCCGCTGGGTCATCTCTACCATCGCCCGGATGTTGAGGTCGACCATGCTCAGATTGACCTCCACGAGCGGGCCGTCAAAGGCACCTGTCTTTCCAAAGCCAGCGTTGTTGACGAGCCAGACAACATCGTGCTTGTCCAGATGGAGCGCCTCGTAGAAGGGCTTCATCGTCTCAGCACGCGTCAGGTCGGCGGCAAAAACTCTCCCCTTGCTGTGGACAAGATCAGCGGCCACGGAATCGAGCAAGTCGCTCCGCCGTGCCACCATCCAGATTTCGTCTACGTCGCCGCTCTGGTCGAGTTGGCGGACGTACTCTTTTCCAAGCCCTACCGATGCCCCTGTCACAATCGCGATACGCAGCATGAAATTCGCCTACAGATTCCACGATTCATTCCGAAAATGAGTATGGGGAGGAGTGTAGTCTGCCAGCCCTTGAAGCCCCTTGAAGCCTTCGGAAGGGCGTGCTAGAATTCCGTTCTATGGAATCTGGATCACTGTCAAAAGCGTGTGGACTCTTAGAGGCAACGGCCGGCTATCCTCAGGGTCGCACGTTGGCCGAGTTGGCAGATGAGGTGGGCATGCCAAAGCCCACAGCCCACAGAATTCTCAACTCGCTGATGGCTCTTGGCTATGTTGAACGGCCAAACGCCGGGGTGTATCGCCAGAGCATGCTGGCCAAGCGCCTGGTTTCTGATTCAGCTTCAAGGCGGCTGATCGAGGCGGCTGAACCCCATATCCGAGAGTTGCATCGCCGCTCAAAGGAAACGATCAATCTGGGCATGCTGCGACACGATCGCGTGCTCTACCTCGAGGTACTCGAGTGCACCCTGCCGCTGAGACGGGTAGAAACGCGTTCCAGCGACGCCTTCCATACTACCGCCCTCGGACGGGCCATCGTGGCCTTTCTGCCCCACGACAAACAGGTTCGCCTGCTCGCCAAGGCCAAACTAGAACGACGCACCCCCCTTACGATTACCGATCGAAAGCAGCTTCTGTCCATTCTGGAACGCGTGGCGAAAGACGGATATGCAATTGAAACTGACGAAACAGACATTGGAGTGACGTGCATCGCCGCCCCCATTCTGTTCCCAGCGATTCCCGCCCACGGGGAAGCCTTGAGCTTGGATCCAGTGGCATTAGCCGCGGGGTCAATCAGTGTCAGCGTGCCAACGGCCCGGGCGACGGGTGACGATCTGGATCGTCTTTTAAAACTCGTACAGCGAGCGGCCCTTGCCAGCAGTGCGGGGATGGCCAAAGCCTTGAAGTCAGTCGACCGTTAACGCTCAACGCTAACGAGCGTGCAGACCTCTGACGCCCCGCAATGAGAAAAATGGGCTGTCGTGACCGGCCGTTCAAGATGGTGCAACACGTCATAGGAATTCGGAACGATGCCGTCCTCGATTCGATCGACCCTCGGGGAAAACACTGTTGCCGTGCGCATGCCACCGAATACGACCACTTCGGCCTCGCTCCTGACTCGATCCCAGCGGTCGCTGGCCATGGGTGTGTCCAGCGGCATGCGACGGGCAGGCCCGCCTACGCCTCTCTTTTTTGAGCGAGGGGAAGGCCCCTATTACTTCGATGTAGACGGCAACCGGTTCCTCGACTACACGCTCGCGTGGGGGCCGCTCATTCTGGGAAACGGACATCCTGCAGTGGTGACCGCAGTCACGGAACAACTCTCCAAAGCATTTGCTTTTGGTGCCCAGCACCGAGGTGAGATTGAACTGTCTGAACTCATGACAGGCCTTCTGCCTGGGGTTGAACGCGTCATCTTTTCGAACACTGGTTCAGAAGCCGTACAGGCCGCCCTTCGGCTGGCTCGGGCATTTACAGGCCGGCCGCTGTTTGTGAAGTTTGAAGGCCACTACCACGGATGGTTCAACAATGTGCTGGTGAGCTACCGGCCGCATGCCGACGACGCGATCTCGCCGCTGCCCACCTGCGGAGGCCAGCCTCCGCACGAGTTTGCCGACACGCTCGTTGTGCCTTGGAACGACATCGGTGCGCTCGAGCGGGCGTTTGATGAGCACCCTCAACAGATCGCCGCGGTACTCACCGAACCCATCCTCGCCAACAGCGGATCGTGCATGCCGGACCCCGGCTATCTGGAGTCTGTTCTGGACCTGTGCCGTCGGCACGCTGCGGTATCGATCTTCGACGAGGTGATCACGGGATTTCGGCTGGCGATCGGCGGGGCTCGGGAGTTTTTTGGACTCCAGCCCGATCTGTCCGTCTACGCCAAAGCGATGGCAGCTGGATTCTGCCTCTCCGCAGTTGGGGGTCGCAGCGACATCTTTCGCGTGCTCGATGATGGACGCACGATTCATGCTGGCACCTACAATGGCAATCCGGTCAATCTGGCCGCGGGTATCGCCACCATCCGCACGCTCTCTGCTCCCGGCACGTTCGACCGCATGCACGCCCATGGAATGGCCATCCGCAGACGGATTGAATCGGCAGCCTTGCAGCATGGGATCGAGGTGGTGACCGCTGGTAGCGGGACCGTGTTGAGCGTGCACTTTGGCCTGTCGTCCCCACCACGCGACTACCGGGATACGCTTCTGGCCTCAGCGGCCATCTCCTCGCAGTTTCGACTCGCCCTTCTCCAACGAGGACTGCTCGTCCTGCCGGATGCACGCTGGTATGTTGGCGCTGTCCACGGCGCTGCCGAACTGGCAATAGCCCTCGAGGCGATTGATGGCGCCATGCAGGACCTCGCCGGCATTGACTCGCTCCAGCAGACAGCCCCAGAAGGCTCCCGATGACCCCGACGACAAATACTGATTCCGATCATCGAACTGCCGTCACAGAACGTCTGCTCTCGCGACGCCGACTCCTGACCGCCAGCGCAGCAGTAGCAGCGATGGCTGCGGCGGTTGCCCCAGGAGAGGACGTGCAAAAGAGCCGGGGGCTCGTGGCCCCTCGCAGCGATCGCCGCATTCTGCTGTCGTGCAAGCTGAGCATGATTCCAAAGGAGCGCAAGGGCCTGCCGCTCTCTACCGTGAATCGACTGCAACTTGCGGCGGAGGCTGGTTTTGATGGCGTTGACTTCGATCAGGCGGGCGAGCACTCGCCGCTTGGGGCGAAGCTGGCTGTCGAGGAGTCGGGTGTGTTTGTGCACAATGCGATTAATCATGCACATTGGAATCAGCGTCTCACGAGCGCCGATCCCGCCGAGCGGGCGACTGGCGTGGCCAACATCAAACATTGCATTCGCGTGGCCCATGCAGCCGGGGGCGGCGGCGTGCTGATCGTGCTGGGCAAGCAAGACGATGGGGCCACCGAGACCATCGAAAATCGTTGCGCCGAGGAAATCAAAAAAGTACTGCCGCTGGCGGCGGCACTCGGCCAGCCCATTCTCATTGAAAACGTCTGGAATGGCATGATGTACGATCACGACGCACCGCCGGAGCAGGGGCCCGAACGCTTCGTCGCCTTTGTGGATCGTTTCCAGAGCCCGTGGGTTGGCATGTACTACGACATTGGCAACCATTGGAAATACTGCCAGCCGTCTCTATGGATTCACGGATTTGGACATCGCTGCGTGAAGCTCGATATCAAGGGTTTTAGTCGAAAGAAAAACAGCTTTTGTGACATCTGCTCCGCAGATGACGATGTGCCGTGGGGCGACGTTCAACGATCCCTTGGCGAGATCGGCTTTACGGGTTGGGCCACCGCCGAGGTCACAGGAGGCGACCTCGAACGGCTCACGCTGATACGGCATCAGATGGAGCAAGCCCTTTTCGCGTGATCGATGAATCGCTGCTGAACGAGACTACTTCTGGAGGTATGAGAGCGTGTCGGTGTGGTGGCCAATCACCTTCCACTGACCATTTTCGTTTCGCAATACAGTCGTCGTACGGATCGATACTGGTTGCGGCTTGCCTGCGATAACATTTTCACCCTTTTCGTAATAGTGTGCGACGGCCAATTGCGGGCTGACGGTGAGATGAATATCCTTGGGCTCTACTTTCCCCCCGAGTTTCGCGGCAGCTTGCTTGTCCCAGTAGGGCTCTATGCGGGTCCAGCCAACCTCAAAACTGCCCGACGGCCCCATGTACGTCACATCGTCGGCGTGCGACCAAACGGCTTTCATGGGGCCTGCGTCGCCGGTAAAGAGCGTATTGAGCGCGCTGTGAAATCCAGTCAACGCTGCTTGAACCGCAGGCTTTTCGTCCTCTGCTGCTCCCATCGCCAGATTGGCTGTTGCCAAACTCACTCCAGCTAAGACCATCGCACACAAGTTGATTCGGGTTGACATGTTGTTCCTCTGGAATACGAGAAAATAATTGCGACCGCATCATAGTCGTTGACGACTCGCTGTGGCTAGAGACCCCTCAGCTTGGAAGGTTTGCAGAGAGCCACGACTTGTAGCCGCCGATCAGGTCTCGCACTTGCTTGCGGCCCAGTTTCTGAAGAAGACTCACGGCTCATCAGGCGTGTGCCTTCAGGATTATTCGACGGCTCGCGAGCACGTGGCTGAAGTACGGGGAGCCTGATTCCAAGGCATTCTCGCGAGTACCATCGCCATCCCGCAGGTGTCGGTGATGCCGGCAAAGACGAGGCCAATGCCGATGAAGCCGGCCAGGCCGATGCCGATCGTATTCCACGGTTGGGACGTAAAGCCCCCCATCGCCGCACCAATTGCGACGATCACCCCAGCAGTAATTCGCACCTGCCGCTCAAGCGCCATCGCCTTGCGACCGTGAATGACGGCTACTCCTGCCAACTCGCAGGCCGCCGTGCCACCGTCAACGCTGACGACATTTGTGATGCCAACGGCGATCATCTTCTCGCAGGCCTGCTTGCTACGGCCGCCGGAACGGCAGACGAAGTAGATCGGATCCTGCTGGCTGCCGAGACCGGAAGCGAGCGACTTGGGGTCGAGACGGTCAAGCGGGACATTGCGCGCACAGTCGACGTGCACCTCGCCGTATTCCGCGGGCGTGCGGACGTCGATCAGCATGGGAGTTTCGCCGCGGCGACGAAGATCCTTGAAGGCCTGAGCAGAAATTGTGGCAACCAATGGACGTACCTCGTTGGGGATGTTCTGGCCGCCCCGATGGCGATCCATCGGAATACTACAACCTCATTGGCTGGCGAAACAAAGACCGCCGCATGGGCCGTCGCATCCAAATGGAGGAGCAGCATGGAGAAATATATCAGGATGCCCTGATCGGGCACCAATCTTTTTGCGAAAGCCTTTGATCACATCCAGAGCAGTCTGGCAACCGCCCCTTGGCTCCCCACCACCACCGCAGTCTGTTCAAGCTCTCGCCCCAGCAAAAGAGCCTCCGATTCAGTGAGCCCAAGAACCAAAAAGCTGGGTTCGGGTTGCCAGTCGCAAGCTGTTCCGATTCCTTCGCCATGCAAAGCAGGCAGCCCACGTGACTGGAGGACCGCTTCGAGGCTTTCCATCCGCTGGCGATTTTCAAGATCGCCCAGTTGCTTCGACCGCGGATTGCATGCCGTGACATAGGCCCAGTGGCGTGTGCCCGTATGCTTCAGGATTTTTTCAAGGGGTGCAGACACCTCGCCGCACCGAATGCAGAAATGATGCGCGGACTGGTAGACCCAGAAGTTGGTCGACTCGTAGGCTCCTTTGAGTGGGTGGCTTTCCATAGCACTCGCCGCGAGAGGTGAGAACGATCAGCCAATCGGAAGCCGCACTCCAACGAGAGAGCCCGTCTCAGCGGGGCGTCTCACCTACAGGCACTGGGCGTGCCTACAGACGCTGCGTGGAACGCCACGTGGCATCGCCTTGCAGAAAACAAAGAGGCTCCGGTCGGAGTCGAACCGACGATGGCGGATTTGCAATCCGCTGCCTTAGCCACTTGGCTACGGAGCCGTAAAAAACTACCCAGAAGCCCCACGCTACGGCAGTGAGGTCCGATTGGTCAAGCGGGCACTCCACGCATCGACTCTTCGGATTCCTCCGTACAATGGGATTCTTACGATTGATGCTTTAGGATCGGCTTCTGACGATCTATTCCTTCAATCTGTTCTTTATTCGGTCAGAATCCGAGGCCCATACGCCCCTCATGTGGCAGGCATGCCGCCTGCCCGATATAGTCGCGAGATTCCGCGGTGATAAGCCACACAAAAGTCAAACTGAGTCCTCGGGAGCATTCGTTGTATGAACAAGCCAGCATCGTGTGATATCGGATTGATCGGCTTGGCGGTCATGGGCGAAAACCTCGCACTCAATATCGCTAGCCGCGGCTATTCCATCGCCGTCTACAATCGCACCGCCACCGTCACAGACGCCTTCACGGCCCATCGTGGAAAACAGCCGAATGTTGTCGGCTGCCACTCGCTGGAAGACCTCGTCGCGGCGATCAAGACTCCTCGCAAGGTCATGATGATGGTGAAGGCTGGGCCAGCGGTCGACGACCTCATCGCCCATCTCACTCCCCTGCTCTCCCCTGGCGATGTCATTATCGACGGCGGCAACACGCTCTACTCCGACACCGAACGCCGCACGCGAGAAGTTGAGGCAAGCGGATTGCTCTACATTGGCACGGGTGTTTCCGGCGGCGAGGAAGGCGCGCTCAAGGGCCCCAGCCTGATGCCGGGCGGCTCGCGCGCTGGCTGGCCGCTTGTGCAACCAATCTTCCAGGCAATCTCTGCGAAGGTTGGCCCACAGGGCGACATTCCTTGCTGCGATTGGGTGGGGCCGCGTGGCGCCGGGCACTACGTGAAAATGGTTCACAACGGCATCGAATACGGCGACATGCAATTGATCTGCGAGGCCTACTGGCTACTCAAGCATGGCGCCGGACTTTCCAACGACCAGCTGGCCGACGTCTTCAACGAATGGAATAAGAGCGAACTGGATAGCTACCTGATCGAGATCACGCGCGACATCTTCACCGTGCGGGACCCCGACACCGGCAACTTCATGGTCGATCAGATCCTAGACACAGCAGGTGCCAAGGGCACCGGCAAATGGATGAGCCAACTGGCTCTGGACCTGGGATCGCCCAGCACGCTGGTGACCGAGGCGGTCTATGCGCGCTGCCTCTCGGCCCTCAAAGAGGCCCGCGTGCGAGCCAGCCAGGTGCTCAAAGGCCCCGACATGCCCAACCGCGGCAACCCCAGCGAGTTTATCGAGCAAGTTCGACAGGCGCTCTATGCATCCAAGATTGCGAGCTACGCTCAGGGCTACGTGCAATTAGCTGCGGCCGCGAAGGAACACGACTGGCAGCTCGATTACGGCTCGATCGCGATGCTTTGGCGAGGCGGGTGCATTATTCGCGCGCAGTTCTTAGAACGCATTGCCGAAGCCTATCGGGCCGATCCGGATCTTGAAAACCTCATGCTCGCGCCCTACTTTACTGCAGCGCTTGCCAAAGCCCAGCAACCGTGGCGGCACGTCATCGCCACAGCCGCCACCATTGGGATTCCCGTGCCTGTCTTTATGACGGCATTGTCCTACTACGACGGCTACCGCCACGCATCACTCCCGGCCAATCTCCTCCAGGCGCAGCGGGATTACTTCGGCGCCCACACCTACCAACGCACTGATAAGGCTGGCACATTCCACACCGAGTGGTTGGAGTTGCGCACGCCAGTCGGTGGAGCAAAAATTGCAGCAAAGGTGTCCCGATGAGCGATGCATTTCTGTCTCGCATGTTTAGCCTTGCCGAACGCACCGCGGTAGTGGTGGGTGGCACGGGCGTGTTGGGCGGGGCGTTGGCTGAAGGACTGGCTCTGGCGGGTGCGTTTGTGATTGTGGCCGGCCGAGGCGCCGATCGCGGCCTCGCGAGACTCGACGCCATCCGCGCCGCCGGCGGAGACGGCTCATTTCTGGCCGTCGATGCCGTGGATCGCCAGAGCGTGCACGCGCTCTTGGACGCGGCAACCCGCACCCGCGGCCGCGTTGATATCCTCGTCAACTGCGCAGGGGTGAATTCATCCGTGCCGTACTTCGACATCGCCGACGACGACTGGGATAAGGTGCTGTCCACCAATTTGAAGAGCACACACTTAGGCTGCCAGATCTTTGGGCAGCACATGGCAGGCAGCGGGGGCGGGGCGATTTTGAATATCGGCAGTGTGTCAGCAGACAAACCGCTCTCGAAAGTGTTTGCCTATTCGGCATCGAAGGCAGCCGTTGTCAACTACACGCAAAACGTGGCCCGTGAACTTGCCCCCAAGGGAGTGCGAGTGAACGCACTGTGCCCTGGGTTTTTTCCGGCCGAACAAAACCGCAAGATTCTTTCGCCAGAACGCACGGCATCGATTATGAGCCAGACACCGATGAATCGCTTCGGAAACCCCGAGGAACTCGTCGGTGCAGCTATCCTGCTTTGCGGCTCTGTGGCGGGCAGCTTTATCACCGGCACATCTGTCTACGTTGACGGTGGATTTACCGGCATGCGTTTATAAGCACCGGTAGGCGAGGCCTCCCGGCTTCCTCTGCTTGTATAAAATCTTGATCGACATACCCGCCGACCCAGAACAGCCATGCCCCACACGATCGTGATCTTTGGCGCTTCCGGCGATCTCACGAGCCGCAAGCTTGTGCCGGCGCTTTACAACCTCATGCGGTCCGGCAGCCTGCCGCCGGCCACTCGCATTCTGGGCTTCTCGCGAACCCCAATGACAGACGACGCCTGGCGGACAAGCCTGCGCGAAACGACATTACACCACGCCGGCGGAGAACCGTTTAGCGAAACAGCATGGCAGAAATTTGCTGCCACTCTTTCCTACCAGCAGGGCGACATCGCAAGTGCCGCCGATTTTGGATCGCTCAAGCAGCGGCTGACAGCGATCGAAGGCGATGGGTCTGCAACGCGGGTCTACTATCTGGCCACCGCTCCGCAGTTCTACGCGCCCACCGTCAGGGCCCTTGGAGCTATCGGTATGGCAACGGAGACCGACGGGCCGCGACGCATCGTTGTGGAAAAGCCTTTCGGCACCGATCTCTCCACGGCCAGAACGCTCAACGACCAATTGCACGCCGTCTTTGATGAAAGCCAGATCTACCGCATCGACCACTATCTCGGAAAGGAGTCGGTGCAAAATATTATTGCCCTCCGTTTCGCCAACACGATCTTCGAGCCGGTGTGGAACCGTCGCTACATCGACCACGTACAGATCACGGTAGCCGAGGAAGTGCCTGTCGGACGGAGGGGACCTTACTACGAATCGGCTGGCGTTTTGCGTGACATGTTTCAAAACCATCTGCTGCAATTACTGATGGTAACGGCCATGGAAGCGCCGGTGCGATTCAACGCCAACGCGGTGCGGAATGAAAAAGTGAAGGTCCTCGATGCTATTCGGCCGCTCGACTTAGGGGAGGTGGCGGGGGCAGGCTTGCGAGGGCAATACCGGGGCTATCTCGCGGAGCCTGGTGTGGCAGGCGACAGCCAGACGGCCACGTTTGGCGCTCTTCGTCTCGAAATCGATAACTGGCGATGGCAGGGGGTTCCTTTCTATCTTCGCAGTGGCAAGGCGATGAGCTGTCGCACAACGCAGATTGTGATTGCGTTTCGGCAACCGCCGCTGGAACTCTTCGCCGGAGGTAAGCACAGCAGCCACCGGGAAGCCAATCGGCTTGTGATTCAGATCCAACCGGCAGAGGGAATCCAACTCCACTTCCACACCAAGGTGCCGGGCGACGGCATGCGATTGCGGCTGACCGACCTCGACTTTAGCTATTCGCGCGAGTTTCACGGCCGACTTCCAGAGGCCTACGAGCCGCTGCTGCTGGATGTCATGACCGGCGACGCGAGCCTTTTTGCCCGTTCGGATGAAGTCGAGAAATCGTGGGAGATCATCGATCCATTTGTGCGTGCGTGGAGTTCGGTCGACATGCCGCCCATCGATGCCTATGAGCCTGGTGACTGGGGCCCCCTTTCGAGCACTCAGTGGATGGAAGCTCAGGGCCGCACGTGGTTTGATGTTTGCCCTATCCTGACCTGATCGCTTTTTTGTGCAATCTATTAAGACGAGGACAACAGCATGCAGACTCTGGAGAACAACTTGGCTCTCGACGCGGCTCTCGCAAACCATTCTTTCTCCATTGGGGGCGTGGTGCTTGAGTCGCCAGTCGTCCAGGCGGCCCTCTCTGGCTACAGCGACCGAGCCATGCGGGTGCTCGCCCGGCGGCATGGAGCCGCCTATGCGCTGTGCGAAGTGCTGCTCGATATCTTTGTGGCCGTGGTCGGCACCAACAGTCGGAACTTGGCCAAGATCGCGGTGGCCGATGAAGAGCACCCTGTAGGCGGTCAACTGATGGGAGCCAATCCCGACGACTTTGCCCCAGCCGCGCGGCGTTTGGTAGAGGCTGGCTTCGACTGCATCGACATCAACTTCGGCTGCCCGGTGAAGAAGGTGCTCGGTCGCTGCCGTGGCGGTTACCTCCTGGGGGTTCCAGAAACGGCTTTGGAAATTGTCTCTCGGGTGCGAGAGGCGGTGCCCGCCAGCGTGCCCGTCACGCTCAAGATGCGTCGCGGCATCGACGACTCTTCCAAGAGCCTAGAAAACTTCTGGCGGATTTTTGT
>Ga0194035_1000786_pt1 | contig 17605 bp, 21 predicted proteins | sample JunL2320m_MetaG_FD_148680 | JGI IMG/M metagenome (GOLD analysis project Ga0194035, IMG submission 148680) | Anoxic zone freshwater microbial communities from boreal shield lake in IISD Experimental Lakes Area, Ontario, Canada - Jun2016-L239-20m | ecosystem: Environmental > Aquatic > Freshwater >...
TTTGAGCCGGTGGCGATGCTGCGCGATCACCGTCGACGCCAACATCCGCCCCATCCGGTACAGGGCTCGTGGGCTAGCGGCATTCTCAAACCGGGAGAGCGTGGGCTGCGAGGCCAAGGCGTCCCCGGTCACCTGGTCGCGCCCCACGGCCAGCTTGTGCAGGGGATCGTCGGCCAGCCGAGCCGCGTCGTTGGCGTCCTCATATCCACACGCCAGGCCGAAGATGCGCTGGCGCAGCAGGTCGCGGACTGCGTGCCGGACTTTGTCGGGATCTCGGCGATCGGGCAGGCACGCCGCCAGTTTGTCCGTCAGCTGGAGGCGGTCATCCAGCGCCTTGAGCAACACGACGCCGCCATCGGTGCTGGCATGCGCCTGATCGAATCGGGCTACCGTCTTCGTCTTGGGATAGCATTTGAAGGTCAGTTGCGGTATACACTCTGTGGCCATTGGGTCTCCTGTGTGCTGTGCGTAGAAACGTCTGAACACCGCTCCTATAGCACAGTTTGGAGACTCGATGGCCTTTTTTCTTGCCAGAGTCATGAATTATTCAGGCTAGTGCAACCCCTTGGATTTCAAAGCGGAGGAGAGCAATCAACGACGGTTGGATTGCCTGCCCTCCACCAAAAATTGCTCACTCACAAACCGCCGCAGTAATTCAGCATAATCGCCCGACACTTCAACCGCCAGGTAGAGTTCCGGGCCGTCCGTAATAGCGTGAAGCACAATCTCTTTCCTAAACAGTTCCCGCAGCAGACCGCGTCAGAGTTGGTTTATTGAAAAAACGTCACACGCCAAACCTACAAGCCTCGACCAGTACACACGCACCCTTGGAGACATGATTCTGCCCGATGGGATGAACCTCAACCAGGAGTTGGCCAAGCAAGGCTGGTGCTGGTGGGACCGGAAGTATGCACCAGGGGATACGGTGTTGGAAGGGCTAGAGAAGGAAGCACGCGAAGCAAAGAAAGGTTTGTGGATTGATCCACAGCCGGTGCCGCCGTGGGAGTGGCGGAAACAGCGCAAGTAGTTTTTCTCGAAAACCTATTCCCCTTCCTTCACACCTCCTCCACGGGCGGCCTAGCCTTGCGACACAACGCCTACAGCTCCTTGATGATCGTTAATGAGGAGGAAAACCCAGATGAGAACTCTAGTGATCGTGGGGCTATGCACGGCGATGAGTGGTTGCTATGCAATAGATCAACAGACTGCCTATGCAGATCGCCTCAAATCTGAGGCTGAGATAGCCAAGGAACGGGCCGCAATTATGAAATTATATCGAGGGTGTTTGGAGAAGTACCAGGATGACCCAGTGAAGGCGAAACAAAATTGCGAACACTACACGCAGGCGTTGTACTCGGTGGATGTGCGTGGGATGAAATAATTAATGATCCCAGGCCGCAACAGTTAAGCCGCCTTGCGGTTTCCTCAGTCCCCTCCTACAATACGCCTCCTTGCGAGGCCCCTATGCCCTTCTCGATTCGCCCTTACCGTCGCTTCCCCGTGCATTTTTCCTTATAACACAACATTAATTAGAATTTAATCCACACGTAATTTTGCGTGGACCAGTTGTCGTATAGTGCCCACGAATTGGAGTTGTGCGAGGATTCCGAAAGAACTGGTTGTGAATCTGTGAACGTTCTCAAGTTGGGCCAAGGTCTGATCGCAACACTGTCCCTTGATCTTCAAGGAGAACAGTTCTCATGTGCTTCTGAAAACGACTGACGGTAGCTTCTCGGATCATCTCATACTAAATTTCGGAGGGAAAATGAGAATCCTAATGGTGTTGGCGGCAATCATGGGGCTCTTATGGACCGGCGGACCAGCCTCCGCTGAGCTTGTGGACTTTCAACTCATGGGGCTGGCACAAGGAAGCAATGGCTATTTGGGTAGTCCGTCCCCTGCACTCTACAGCGCAGATTTCACGGTGGATTTAAACTCTCCCTTACCAGCAGCAATCCAGTCTTTCAGTTTCACTTTTGATAATGTGACCTACTCCTCAGTGAATCAACCATCAGGAACTGGGGTGTCGCTTGGAACGGGTGCTCCTACCTGTTGTGGCCCTCCGATCGGTAACTCGGTCTTTTTTTCTGCCTACGGTCAGGCTATTAACGACCCCACACGACAACTGTATTTGAATGCTGGGTTCTTCAATGGGAGTGGATTCGATTTTCTTAGTGGTAGTCATGATCTGCATGATGTAGTCAACTCGTTTACTACTACCACGCCCAACCCCTATACCTTAAGTCCTTTCTATGGCGGTGGCGCCAGTCTATCCGTAAATGGAACATCCGCTGGACAGATTGATTTTCAGTCCGGCAGCTTAAGCGTCGCTCCGGTTCCGGTGCCAGCCGCAGCCGTGCTGTTCGGGTCTGGCTTGATCGGGCTGTTGGGCTGGCAGCGGAAGCGCCTGCGCAAGATGGTCTAGCGGCTTCTCCGTCAGTCCTCTGTGAACCAAGCGCCTCAAGCCTGCGTGTGTGGGGTTCATCGTGTTGGGTCCTCGCCATAATAGTTTTTGTTGCATAGTTTGTAAAACATCTGCTTAAAGAACGCGTCTCTTCATGTTTCTGAGTAGTGTCATTCCAACCACTTAGCGGGATCACATCTGACAGGGTTTCGAGACACGGCTTCCCGGCTTTGGGAAACGCAGGGGATTTTAAGCTCGATACCGACCCAGAGACTATCGAGCGCGATCCGGCGTTATTGGAAAAATATCGGGCGCTTTTGGAGTCGGAGGACTGATACCGATGCTCGATAGTCCCCCTCCCAGGTTCATAGTTCTTTCACAAACCCGTTTCACCTTCGGCGCTTGAATCATAGGGTTCTGAACGAAGAAAACGGCGTGCGATTGGTGAAAGCTGGTAGAAAATTTATTCCCCTGACGGATGCTCAGAATGCTTTCTTCGGGCCCTTATACTTTCAATGACTTCATCCTTGTCGAGTCTTGGTTGTTGGCGAGTAAAAGAATGCTTCTTGACGAGGCTCTCAGTTCCATTTCTCAGCTCATGCGCGAAGACATAGCGTTCCGAGTTAATTGCCATTCGGCGGTTCATATTTTTCACAGACTCGGAGGTAATGGGTAACGCCTTGTACCTGTTATGGCGAGAGAGCCATAGGCAAACCGTGGGGGAAATAGGGAAAGTTACTTCGGCTGTAGGGTGTCCGAATCCTCCTCCAAAGCCGGCTCCATCTCCTTTCTTGAATCGAACCACCACCGGGGAGTCCGAAGTGATGAAATGCATTCCGGCTGGAGCCGTGGACAGACACCAAAACATCTTTTTGAGTTCGGTAAAGATGGCATCTGAATGCACCATGGGAGAAAAGGTGACGTATTTTTGATCGAACTTCACAATGAAGTGCTCATCGAAATTCAAAAGTTGCTCCCGAATTTGCTCTTTTGTGAGGAGTTTGGATGAAGGGCTCCCTTCAGCAACAAGGGTTTCCCAAAACTTATCAAACTGGGCACTGTCTCGGGCTAATGCCTTGGCGCGTTCGACGGTCATGACTTCTGTCATCGCCTCAAACCATTTCGCGGTTTTTGGGTTCCGAAGGTGTAGTAGCGCGAGAAAATATGCGACTTCGTGTATTTCTTCGATACGTGGGACAACACGGTGCTCTCGCCATCGCGAGAGGATAGGTGCCACCCCGCTTTCTTGCTTACCAAATGCTTCTTCTAAGGCATGGGGAGGCACTCCTGAATGGGAGACTTTATACAGGTTGTTGATCGCGGCAGTGTTCTTTGGTGATTGCTTGCGCGGGGCTTTACCATCTTTGTCATACACCCACAGCATGGGATTGCGGTCACCAGGATGCACGACAGCGAAGGCGTTTAAATAGGATTCGGGGACATAATGGTTCTTTCGGTATTGCATAGATGGTTGTGCCTCGGCCTCATTAACTGGCTGCCGCTCTAATCGCACACTTAGGCAGTCTCTCGCAATGGAGAGGGAATCCTTTGTAAGGCTGACGGGGTACTGAAGGGATTTCCCATCCCCTGCGTTTCCCAAAGCCGGGAAGCCGTGTCTCGAAACCCTGTCAGATGTGATCCCGCTAAGTGGTTGGAATGACACTACTCAGAAACATGAAGAGACGCGTTCTTTAAGCAGATGATTGGTGTACAGCCCGGTGACTAAGCATGACAAACGGCCATTTCTCATAACGCTCGCATTGCAATGGTTCCCCCCCATTTATCTTGTGATTTCATGATGATGGAGCCTTCTTTGATTTCCATGTTAGTTCTTTCTTTCCTTTCCCTTCCGATCATGTTTGGTCACAAATTGGTCACACCATTTTCAGCGTACTCCTGCCCCACCTCGTGAGCTTGACGGTAGGAGAATCCCTGATATTCTTGGAAAGACCTTCAGGACGAATGGTTGTTCTTCAGCGCAGTACACCAACCTCCCAATGGAAAGCGTCGTCCGAGCCTTTTCCCCAACTCAGCCAAGTTTATTCCAATCAAGGAGAAACACCATGTGGCTCACAAAAACATCAATGCTGGTTGTTGCCGGTATGGGGCTGGCGGCATGGCTCTCTATTGGTAGTGTTGGTATCGGACAAGCAGGTCAGAGCCAAATAGTGATTGCGTATCCGCCTGTGTCGAACCTTTACATGCAGCAGCGCCAGCTCTGGATGCAGAATCGGATGCTTGAGAATTTGTCCGAGGCACTGGTTCCGATTAAATGGCCGAGGCAGTTAACATTGATGGCGGTCGAATGTGGTCAGGTGAATGCGTTTTATAATCCACAACAACATTCGATTACTATCTGTTATGAGTTTGCGGACCATCTGATTCAAATGTTTAGCCAACAAACACAATTACCACAGAATCAACAAGGCCTACTATTTAGTGGAGCGTTAATGTTTACGTTACTTCATGAAGCAGGGCATGCAGTTATTGGTGAATTTAATATACCGGCTCTTGGGCGAGAGGAGGATGCGGCAGATCAGTTTGCAGCCATAGTTTTTGTGGCTGATCCTAATGGTACGCAATTATTAATGGGCCCATTGTGGTGGCTTCAATTGCATGCGCAGCAAGGTTTCTTTTTAGGGTTTGATATGCGTGATGCAAAAAGTTTGTATGCGGATGAGCACGGGGTTGATGAACAACGATTTTACAATGTTTCGTGTTTGTTATATGGCAGTAATCCTTCTGCCCATCAAGACGTTATCGCGAATGGGATGTTGACACCTGAACGAGCGCGAAGATGTCCCTATGAATATCAGAAGATTCGTCGGAGTTGGGAACTTTTGCTTACGCAAAAGGGAGCGTGAGATGAAAAGGCTTTTTATTGCTTGTCTATCGATCTGGGCTCTTATCGCCTTACCAGGCTTGGCAGTAGCAGGATCAGACGAAGCCGCAATTGCCCGAACAATAATGGAGTCAGGTCGTGCGCTTACGAACCTTCTCCAGACGAAGAACCCTCAGGAAGTGCTCCGCTTCTACACAGAGGACTATTCTTCGATTTTAGACGGAGTTGTTAACAATCGGAAATTGATGGAAATGTCATTAGGGGTGATTAGCGAAGATGCGAAAGGTGGGTTGTTGGAAACCACAACAACAAAGATAAGCAATATTCGAGCTATGGCTTTCACTGGAATGGGGTGGGCTACTTACGATGAGTTCATCGACATCCACTCCCCGGAGGTCGTTTTAGTCAAAGGAGATCTGAAGTGTACAGGTCTGTTACGAAAAATTGGTTCCGAATGGAAGATTCAGCATGAGCATTGTTCAAGTAGAAGAGATCAATCAGGTAACGCTAGAACAGAGTAGAAATCGATGACCCTTCATGTATAGGTCATCCTCCGCCGAGAAAGGACCAATTCATCATGAAGTTTGGAGACCAAGAATCGAAACTGGCCGATTATTGTTGCAAAGATGAACTTGGGCGAAAGATCTCATGTATTCTGACGGACCGTCGCTTAGTGATTAGCGACAAGAATAGCGAAGAAAACTACCCTCTCGGTAAAATCACGGTGGTGAGCACTGTATATGGACGGTACTGGTGGGTAATAGTAATAGCAGTGCTTACAGCCTTCACCTGTCTAGCGGATATTGCTTTCAGGGGAGAGGCAAGCAGCAGTTCGTTTGTCGGTTTTACTTTAGCTGGCATCATGTCCTACTTGTGGTTCATAGGCTATACAAAGTTTAGTATAGGTCAGATGGGTGGAAACAAGCGGTATTCAATCTTTGGGAAAGACGAAAAGCTGATGGCGTTCGTGGACGCTGTGAACGAAAAGCTGTCCTAACAGGATGCTAAAAAAGTCCACTAACGGCATTCTCGCTTCTTTCCAGTTTCGTCGATGACTCTTCTTGTTTAGGTCCTTCTTCGCCGAGAATGGATGGATCAAGCTAAGTTCGCTCCTTGGTCAATGTGGAGCACCAATAGCCCCTCCCGTTCAGGGATCATGGCAGGACCATCGTATTGAACTTGATGATCTACACCCAGGAGATAAATCATAGGAACTTGAACAGGATGCTGATGGACGCTGTTGATCACCGGGCGGCCACGAGCATGCGCTTAATGTTGAGCATGAGCGCCGCGAAGCGCGCCTGTTCCACACGAAGCACGTCCTCGCCCTCTGGCGTCACCACACCTCCGCGAGTAAAGTCACGCGCCCGATATTCCAACCAGGCACTCTGCACCGCGAGCATTCGGTGATAGGTGTTAAACAAAATAGACCGATCGAGGCGTAACGGTCCTATCATCTGATCAAGATCCCGCTGAATGTCTCCAAGATCCTGATAGATCCTGACCCACTCCTCATGCGTGGTGCGCCCTTCGGCATGGGTTCGATCTGTGCGAAACATAAATTCGGCCCAGAAGGTGTGATCCCCCGCATCGCTTTTCAGCCGTGTGAACTCCTCCTGAGTATCGAGCAAAAGGAGTTTCATATCTTGGCTATCGGGGCCAGGGCGGCGAGACTCTCGGTCGGTGATGGTGGGGGTGGCAGGCTCAGCCTCTGACTGTGTAGCTGTCTGCTGTCTCAGCCTGCGGTACGTACAGTGCCGGAGATGCCCACGAACCGCCTGGGGTGTTTTGAAGGGTTTTTCGCAGTAGTCACACTCATATCGTTTAGGGGTTATCTTGGCCATAGATCAGGCGTTGCTCCTGTTTGGGGTTATGTGGTTTGTGCCCCATGAGTGGATATCGCAAAGCGACTCACCGCTGGGACAACGGGGCACTCATTGCTGCCGTTTTCACAGGGTGTTGTGCATCTCTGCCTGCTGAGATCATGGAAGGGTCTTTTTTCTTCTCTCTCGTAGGCACTCACGCGCTCCTCACCTCAGCGTGTAACCTGTAATGCCTTGTGGACATAACTCGGACTCGCCCCCACCTGTTTCGCAATCGCACGAATACTCAACCCCTGTGTTTTGAGATTCATGATTCGTTCCGTGTCCATCTGTAACCCTGGACGCCCAATCTTCTTCCCCAACGCTTTGGCACGTCGCAACCCACCTTTGATCCGTTCCACGATAATGTTGCGTTCCAACTCTGCCACTGCTGCCACAATCGTAAACATAGCCTTCCCTAGCGGGGAGCTGGTATCGATATTTTCCTGATAGGAGATAAACTCGATCCCGAGATGCCGCAACTCCTCCAAGGCTGTGATTAAATGCTTGGTGGAGCGTGCAAAGCGATCGAAACGCCAGACCAGCACCGCGTCGAACTTCCGTTTGCGGGCATCGGCCATGAGTTCATCGAGAGCTGGCCGTCGTTCCTTGGTGCCGCTGATCCCGGTATCGCAATACTCACGATAGATCGTGAAGCCCCGCTGCGTGCAGAAGGCCTGGAGATCGGCCAACTGCATCGCGACGGACTGATCGGCGGTCGAGACTCTACAATAGAGGGCGATCATCATCGGGCATGTCGGCGAAACATCTTCTTCATCGTGATGTGTTCCTGGTAGAGTTCAATGAAGTTTTGTTGAATATCCTCCTGACGGACCTCAGACAGGTCGTCTACGAATTGCTGTTTTCCCTGCGGCCACAATTCGCTGATGCATGACTTTTTATCGCCTTCAATCAAGTGATGATGCGCAACCCAAAACTTGTCCCCTGAGCGCTTGATCTCCACCCAATAGGTAAAGGCTCTTCCATCGGGTACGGCGATACGGAGCCTCGGATCAACAGGAGGAAAAATGGGAAAATGGTCTGGAGTGATGTCAACAGAACGTCCATAGCTTCTGAAATCTTTCTGTATTCTCTTGAAAACCGGCAGAACTATACGACTGCCTACTTGATCACACTGTTGCTCAAATTTTTCACGATCCTCTAGAGGGATCAAGCGTTCCTGCTCTTCGGGCTCCAATAAGTTGAAAATCTGTTGCTTCAAGTTCATGGTGTACTCCTCTTCACGGGATTTCTCGCGTTGAAATATGACTGAAGGAGCGGCCACGCTATATGACCGCTCCCTCAGCATGATGAATGTGGACTACTCCTCTTCTCCTTCCTCTTCGCTATCGGAATCCAATGCCTTATCGGAGATATCCTTGACCCCTTCGATGGCATTCTCTAATTCCTCTATGCGCTCTTCCAACTCTCGTTTCGTTGCCATAAAACCACCCCCCTTCTCATTGGATTTCCCTTCTTCAGCACAACGCTGAATCCCTCTCGATCTGCACACCCCCATCGACTCGCATATCTCTTCGTACTCACCGCTATCAGTTGTTGCTCTCTCACACTATTTGTTGAATCACATTCGATTCATGAATCCATCGCAGATGATCTTCATGCCACACCAACACCCATCTCCCTCCCCTGGTACAATCAACGACATGAACGATTGCAGGACCACACAAATCTTCGCCTGATTTCCACATCACTACCGCGCCTTCGATCAGTTCCCCTGGAGAACCATGGTCTGGATCACTGAGGACTCGTACCTTTCCACTAGCCTTTTCGAGAACTTTCCATGCTTGTTCATCAGAGAAGTACACCGGGTATCCTGGTACCAGGTGTACGGCCCTGTCAGGAAACACAATGCAAAGAGGTCTGAGACCTTCAATCAACAATGATGACTTCCTCCTCCAGTTCGAGATTCGATTCGTCCATACCCTCCCCCCTAGGATGGGAGTTCGGACGAATCGGTTTTCTAAGGTGATATGTGAATGGGGCACCCTTGTGGCCGCTGCCTTCGCGAACCACCTGCATCCCAAGGATATCGATTGCGCGAGAAACATCCTGTTTGCTCAAACCTGTGGACTCGACGATCTCGTGAATTGTGCGGGGGGTCTGATCTAACACCGCGAGGACTTGTTCAGTTTTTTCTTGTACAGAGACCTGCGCCGGTGAACCCATGGCTTCATATCCGTTTTTCCCATAACGGATTACGAGTTCTTTGGGCGTCTGCGAAAAACGGGAGACGGATTCCAGCACTCGCTCTTGCGGATCGCCTGGACGGCGTTTCATTGAAATGGCGATATCGACCAGACCGAGAAGGGCGGAGGAACCGCGAATTTCATCTCCACCTTCCCCACCTGATTTCCGCGTATGCACAAGGCAGAGCCACGCGGCTTTGGTCTGGCGGATCGCATTGAGTAGCATTCGACCGGATCTGAGCACTTCCGAGGCGTCATTTTCATTCTCCAAATGCCACCATGCGGGTAACGTATCGACCACCACTAACCCGATATCGTGCGCAGCTACGTATTCAACGATATCGCGAAGTACGTTCACCGAAAACTCCAGGGGGCCTGTCACTACTTTGATTTGACCTTCTAATCCTTCGACACCCTGCTTTTGAAACCGGCGGATCACATCGTCGGAATGCTCTTCAACTGCGAGAACCAGCACCTTGACCTGGCGAACCTTACGCCCGAGGCAGGGTAGTCCACGTGCCACATGTACGATTGCTTCATACGCAGCGGTGGTTTTGCCAATCTTTGGCGGACCTGCTTTGGCCGTCAACCGCCTCGGAGCTAAGTAACCGTGGACGAGCCAATCAATTTCCTCTTGAGGCTTCTGTAGCAATTCGCCAAGATCTTCGGGATTGAAGCCTGAATTCGATTCGTCCAGACTCCCACTCTTAGGGTCTGACTTTGGACGAATCGAAAATGATCTGGCAGGAGTGTAGCGGGCACCACTTGCCGCGATACTTTTCACCTCGTAATCCGGCAACGGGGGATCACACATTTCTGAGTTGTGTGAAAGAAGAGCTGATTCAATTGTCTCTTGGTTGCAACCAAAATGCCGCATGGCCGCACCTAGTTTAAAAAGCGAATCGTTTCTCTGCCCTTCGGGGATACACCCAGACTCTTTTTGCTGCCGTGTGCCCGGTTGCTCCCGGCTCAAATGCGCGAGAGAGTCCGGAAATTTTGCGAACTCGGTTACATTATCCATTCGTACTCTCCTGCAACATGCTTGGATGGTGGGGCTACGACATAGCCTCCCTCGCCTTTCAGATCGAGGCCAGGTTGCATACCGATGCGATTCTTCACCGGGTAGCCAGGGTGGAGAAAGTACAGATGCCGACCCCGTCGCGTCTTGACCTCGAAGGTCACCGGCAAGTTCAGGCTCTTGACGTTTTCTTCGCCATCCGGGCCATCGATATCCAGAACCACAATCCCCGATGCGGCTCCAGTGACGATTCCGACGTTGCTGTTTGGCCATTGTTTCCACCACGAACGAATGGTCGCCCGGTCGCATGAAGCGTAGTCCTGCCACATATTGAGTCGCGGATGTTTTCCAGGACTTTTGCATTCAGAGTTCCCGCAAGTACAGCGACCATCCTTAGTCATCCCGTGGAGGGGATGGACACGCCATCCCATGTCGCCATAGACGAGGGCTGCGGCAAGGCACTCAGAGCCTTTTTTAGTTTTCAGTACTGGCATGTGTTCCTCTTTGCTTGATTTCAGTTAAAGGGCTTCCGGTCTTCATTCGTATGAACGGAAAACGAATGGCTGAAGAATCGTTGTCCTCAAGAACGAGAAATCCGCCTTTAAGCATTCGAGCAACTGCCGTACCACTTTGTGATTCGCATGACTTCAAGCCCTCTCGTGTGCACCCTTCAAGGCTGGCGTGTAGTTCTCGTGAGTCAACTTCTCTAGATCTGACTCGCGAATCCTGACGGCTCTTCGCCCAACGCGCACATACGCGAGCCGACGTTCGAAAATCCATTTGCGGACTGTGCAGGGCTGCAACCTCAGGCGGTCCGCGGCCTCTGGCACCGTCAAGAGCCGCTCTTCAAATTGACCTTTTCGATTCTGAATCGTCATGCTCCCAGGATACAGAAGCGCACATCGGCAGTCTACGCTCATAGGTAAATCATCTGTAGTGACACTAATAGACACTTGATAATTAGAAATACGTTGTGCTATATGTCCGTCACACTCAATCACAATGGGGAGGCCGATGCGAACGTCCGCAACTCATTTGAACGCAGGATTTCTAGAACGATGGCGTGGGCCGAGCCTTGCCGAGAGGACCTCACAGTTGAAGTGGGTCTTGGCCTTTGCTCAACAGGACATAGGGGGATTAGAAGAATCTGAATGGAAGGATCTTGAGGAAGGGCTTCAGCGCTTTTGTGGTGCGTGTGCCGCCTTCTCCCCTATTCAAGTGTGGAAGAATTACCCGATCGTCCCCGAGGCAACGTTGTCTAAGAAATGGGAGAAAGGGCGCCTGAAAGTACCGTTGACCAGAGGCGACTTGGAAAAGATGCACCGCATGCTCAAGGAGGCGCTTGAGACCTTGTACCCGAAGCAGTTTCCTTCGGCTGAGGAAGATCGTCACCCGAGATGGCTCCTCCCTGTAACGATCAAGAAGATCGAACTTGTGGGACGTGTGGTCAAGCCTGCAAGGCGGGTCGTAAAGCGATTAGTAGCGGGGACGGTGGTACGTGCACACATCCATCGTCGCTATGAGGTGGGCTGGCCTGACCTGTTTTGGTTTGCATTCGCAGAGTACATGGAGACCTTTGCCACAGACCTACGCCGGTGTACAGAATGTCTGACCCTTTATGTGAAACGAAAACGCCAGGAATACTGCTCCAAGACTTGTTCTCAGCGCGTACGAACGCGTCGGTGGAAGGAAAAGGATCCCCTGCATGCAAGTGACAGCCGCCATCAAGCCTATGTCAGGTATAAGCGCAAGGAGTTGGGGTCGGACAAAGTGAAACCACAGCGACGTGGGGCAAGGATTCGTAAGATGGGTATATGACGACATGGCTGATCTAACTAGCCTGAATGGAAGGACACTGGCACATGGCCATCAAGAAAACAAAAACAGGATATCAAATTCGTTGGTACAAGGCTGATGGCGGGGAAACGAAGAGAACCTATCGAGGCATCAGCCGAATTGAAGCTGAACACAAGGAACGGGAGATTCTGCACAAGCGTGACTATGGGGAAACCACGCCGAACCCTCGGCACGCCCCAACGCTGGATCAGGTTACCCAAGAGTGGATCGAGCAACACCGACCGGAGTGGAAGCTTTCCACGTTGGCTCAGTATCAAAACGTCATCGCCACGCATTTGAAGCCGACCTTCGGCACAGAGCGAGTCAGCCAGATCACCGGGCAGCGCGCCCTAGATCTCAGAACAAAGTTATACGATGCAGGGCTCTCGGCTCGTCGAATCAACCTCATCCTGCTCGTGCTGAAGATGATCCAGAAGGCTGCTCGGTACCCCTTGGTCGGCGTTAAGATGCTCCGCGAGGAAAAGACGGAAGTAGACCCACTCGCCTCGGATGAAGTCGAGGCCATGCTCGCGAAGTGTCCGGCCTGGTGGCGGCCATTCTTTACGGTGTCGTTCTGGTCTGGCGCCCGGCCTGGCGAGTTGGCAGCGCTCAAGTGGGGAAACGTGGACTGGCGGATCAATAAGTTTCGTATTCTTGCCCGGCGGTATCGGGGCGATGAATCCACCCCAAAGACTCCGAACAGCACTCGCGAAGTAGATATGCTGCTGCCGGTCATTGACGCGTTAAAGGCTCAACGCGCCCAGCAAGCCGCCATGCGATTGAAGCGAGGGGAGGGGAAGCCGGAGGCGGGGAAAGATTATGTGTTCACCGGGCCAGAGGGTGGATTCCTGAACCTGAACTTCTTGAGAGAGAAAATCTGGTATCCGACGCTGGACAGGGCCAAGCTACGCCGACGGACCTTTTATCAAACGCGCCACACCTTCGCGAGCAACGCGCTGGCTGCTGGCGAGAATCCGAAATGGGTGGCGGATATGCTCGGCCATAAGTCTACGCAAATCCTGTTCGACGTGTATGAGAAGTTTATTCCGAGGCGGACCCGGATGGATGGAAGCGCGCTCGTGGCTCGGATGAAGGAGGAGTCTGGACAACACACTGAGCCGATGTCGGTTCTGCAATACGACCCAAATACGACCGTTTCGCAACCTGCCCCATCCACCGGCTCAGTATCTCAATAACTTAGAGCGATTTGGTGCCGAAGGCGGGATTTGAACCCGCACACCCTTGCGGGCGCTAGACCCTGAATCTAGTGCGTCTGCCAGTTTCGCCACTTCGGCACATCGAGGTGGAAAGGGATTATCCTGAATTCGCGAGGTCCCCGTCAAGCAAGCGGCATTAATCACCGAAGCTCTCACTCGCATGAGGCCCACAGTCCGGCCGTTGCGATGTCACGTCGGTTGCCACTGACCACGATCCGCTCGTGGACGATCCCGGCGGCGCCAAGCAATGGGGCCGCTGCAATCCACGGCGCCTCATCGGCAATCAAGACATCGAACCGGACGCGATTGAAAAGGGGATCGCTCAGCACTCGCGATGCCGTGGTAACTACGAGCCGCCGATTTTGAATGAAGGCCTGGCGGTTCGTGTCTTCTTCGGCCGAAAGCAATTCGCGGATCTTTTTCGTCCCGCCCAGCCTGACAATCTCCTCTTTCAGCTCGCTAAACTCCGGTCGCATCTCTTTCGGCACAGCAGCCTCCGGCACAAGTTCATCGATACGCGCCTTGGCCACATCCAGTTCCCCTCTCAGCTCGGCGCACTGACTTTCATACAACTCTAGATATTGATGCAGTGATTCAACGTTTTTCCCGAAGGCCTGCAAGCTGAGCCGCCGGAAGAGCGGAAGGTTCTCATACTCAGCTAACGTGGCGTTTACCTCGTTGATCTTGGCCTGCAAGTCGCCAACCTGTGTGAGTAGTCGCCATTCTAAGAGACGCACTTCATCAAGATCCTTTTGTTTCTGTCTCTTGTATGCCAACACCGGCGTCAACTCTCGAAATCGATCGTACTTGCGACGAAGCGCGGCCTTATCTGCATGCGAATTGGCATAAAACTGATGCATCTGCGCTTCGAACCCCAACTCCTGAATCCCGATACCCTCGACCTGCTGGGCCAATGCCATTTCATAGCGACTCACCCATGTCTTATACATAAGGCCCACCGCTTTCATGGCTTTCGCGATGGTTCCGACGAGTGCGTCCGCTGCTTGATGATCAGGGCAAACCACCAAGATTCGTTTATTTGCGCGAATCAGTTCGATTGCCAGCACAGCTAATCGCTGCCTGCGCACTGAGAGCTCGTCAGCCCAGACGCTCGTGAGGATCGACGATCCGGTGCCTGCTCCGGTAGATTCTTCCGTTTCCGCTACCGCCTCAAGGAGGGGAGCCAAGCGGTCTGCCGGACCAAGTCGATAGGCGTCTGGCTGTGCGAGCATGTCGCGCAATCGCATGGCCGACGTGGCTAGTACCCCTGCCCGATCGGGAACTACGGTCGCGCCAACACAGGACTCTCCGATCACATCGAATGCCTGCACGAGGACTACATGTCCTTGCCCGCCCAGCACGATGCCTTCAATTGGCTCCATGTCGTCATGAGGGATAATCGAGAGGGGAGTGTCAGGCTTGATGGACAAGCCTTCTGGAAGCGTCAGCTCATACAGATGAAGCGTACCGATGGTACGCACAAGTCGGCCTGATACAAGAGTAATTGGCTGGTCAAGCGCTGTGTCGCTCGCTCGCTTCTCTTCGGCTTCATACCGGAGCGCCCACATTTCGAGAAGGTCTCGTGCGGTCATAAGATTCTTGGGACTGTTGCCCTCATCATAGCGGTCGCCATCATACGGTCAGCTCTTGCACCTGTCCAGCTGGTCACAGGGTATCGTCCTGGTTACGATCACCTCATGATCCTGACCAGTGGAACATCATCTGCACATTGCGAATTGACTTTTTACTTGCCCCACTAGTATCCTCTTTTCCTTTCCAACAGAAGGAGTTAGGGGCATGAAAGTCATTCTACAAGAAACAATGGACGGGGTCGGACATCTCGGTGACCTCCTTGATGTGAAAGATGGGTATGCACGGAACTTTCTGCTCCCGCGCAAAAAAGCGGTGCTGGCAGACAGTCGCAGCATCAAGGCCTTTGAGCATATCAAGCGTGTAGCCGGTGAACGGGCAAAAAAAGAAAAGCTGGAGATCGAGACCCATGCCAAGAGCATCTCGGCCGTGTCGCTCACGGTGCAAGCCCAGGTCGGCAAGGACGACAAGATGTTCGGGTCGGTCACGACCAAAGACATCGCGGAACGATTGGCGGAGCAGGGGTTTACGGTGGATCGGCGCAAGATCCAGCTGGACCATCCGATCAAGGAGCTCGGCACCTTTACCGTGCCGATTAAGCTTCCACGGGATGTGACCGCGACAGTAGTCATCCACGTCGTCAAGAAGCAGGAAGCTGAAACGGCTCCCGCTGAGGCCTAACGAGGAAACGAACTGTTATGAACGATGCGGTCGGTTCTTTAGACGCTCTCAAAGCCACGGACCCGGATGTCTATGCCGCAATTGTTGCCGAGGAAGAGCGGCAGCGTGAGAAGCTGCTGCTGATCGCCTCGGAGAACTTCGCCAGTCTCGCCGTCCTAGCTGCTCAGGGCTCCATCATGACCAATAAGTACGCCGAAGGGTACCCGGGAAAGAGGTACTACGGTGGCTGTCAGCATGTGGACAGGGTGGAGGATCTCGCTATCGAGCGGTGTAAGCAGATTTTCGGCGCGGAGCATGTGAATGTGCAGCCGCATTCAGGGTCGCAAGCGAATATGGCAGTCTACCTGTCTATACTGAAACCCGGTGACACGATCCTGGGCATGGACCTCGCACAAGGGGGTCATCTCACTCATGGCAGCAAGGTCAATTTTTCAGGGATCCTGTTCCGTGTGTTTTCTTACGGCGTAGAACGTGAGACCGAAACCATTAACTATGACGCGGTGCAGAAGGCGGCGGAAGAATGCCGGCCACGCTTGCTCATCGTCGGCGCCAGCGCCTACGCACGCACCTTTGATTTTCCACGATTCCAACAGATCGCCAAGTCGGTCGGCGCCTATCTGCTCGTCGATATCGCCCACATCGCCGGACTGATTGCCGCCGGACTGCATCCAAATCCTGTTCCCTATGCAGATTTTGTCACGACGACTACGCACAAGACCCTCCGTGGGCCACGGGGTGGCGTCGTGATGTGCAAGGCTGAGCATGCCAAAGCGGTCGACAAATTGCTCTTTCCCGGAATACAAGGCGGACCCTTGATGCACGTGATTGCGGCAAAAGCCGTTGCCTTCAAGGAGGCCCTCTCACCGGCCTTTACGCGTTACCAGCAGCAGGTCATTGCCAACGCGAAGGTGCTGGCCCAAGGGCTCCTCGACCGGGGGTACAAGATTGTGTCGGGCGGCACGGATACTCATCTCATGTTAATGAATCTGACCAACAAGGGCATTACAGGCAAAGAAGCGGACGCGGCCTTGGGCGAGGCCGGTATTATCGTAAACAAGAATGCCGTGCCCTACGACGAAAAGCCGCCGGCCGTCGCCAGCGGCATTCGACTGGGAACACCCGCTGTGTCTACCCGCGGGATGCGGGAGGCCGAGATGAAAGAGATTGTGAGCTTAATCGATCGGGCTCTGCAGCATCGGCATGAACCTGCGACGCTCGAGGAAGTCCGCGCTCAAGCTAAAGCGCTCTGCAACCGTTTCCCGATCTTTTATCCCTACTAACCTCCATCAGACTGGGCAGGATTGCCGCCTGTGAAATGTCCCTTCTGCGATGAACTCGAAGACAAGGTCGTAGACTCGCGCATGGCGAAGGAAGGCGAGGTTATTCGCCGCCGCCGCGAATGTCTCGGCTGCAAGCGTCGCTATACCACCTACGAACGCGTCGATGAAATCCTTCCTATGGTGGTGAAAAAGGACGGCCGCCGGGAGTCGTTCGACCGTACCAAGATTCTCGCTGGTCTCAAGAAAGCCTGTGAAAAACGGCCTATCAGTACCGCCACTATCGAAACCGTAGCGGATCGTATCGAGAAGCGCATTCAGGAAATGGGTGAGACCGAAATCGAGAGCCGGATCGTGGGCGAAGAGTTGATGAAAGAGCTGGATCAGCTGGATCAGGTTGCCTATGTTCGCTTTGCGTCTGTCTACCGAGAGTTCAAAGACATTGACCAGTTCATGGACGAGCTAAGAACGTTGGCCCAGCAACGCCGCGAGCGGTGAGGGTCGCAGGATCCCTCCTCTCTCATCATGGTCCTGCCGCCATTCGTCGATCTACAACAGAGCACAACTTCTCAACGAGTAGGCGTCACGATGCCGACAACACACGCCATGTCTTCCAGACGACCACGCAAAACCGGAGCGCCGAGCGGCACGCATGTAGCAATCATCGGTGC
>Ga0194035_1000790_pt1 | contig 17495 bp, 20 predicted proteins | sample JunL2320m_MetaG_FD_148680 | JGI IMG/M metagenome (GOLD analysis project Ga0194035, IMG submission 148680) | Anoxic zone freshwater microbial communities from boreal shield lake in IISD Experimental Lakes Area, Ontario, Canada - Jun2016-L239-20m | ecosystem: Environmental > Aquatic > Freshwater >...
TGTAGAACGTGGTGCCGACAATGTGTTGACAATCGGCACCACGTTCTACATCTCGTCGCTGAATCCGTTCGTCGGCATCGAAACCCAGGACAGCACCGCGTACTCCATGCTGTATCCGCAACTGGTGCAGTACGGGCCCGGGCTGAAGATTGGAGGTGACTGGGCCGAGAGCTGGGACGAGTCCCCCGATGGGCGCACCATTACCTTCAAGCTCCGTGACGGCAAGTGGTCCGATGGTCAGCCGCTTACCGCTGAGGATGCGGTGTGGACAATCGAGACCATCCTCAAATATGCCGACGGCTCTACGGCCTCGATGGCCAAAGTGCTGGCCGGCGTGGGCTCTGCCGAGGCTCCCGACCCGCGCACACTGGTGATCAACTATGAGCAGCCGATGGGCCCGGAGATCGCCAATCTGGAACAGATGTACATCCTGCCCAAACACATCTGGGCCTCGCACGACACCGGCGAAGGCGGTTCCGGTCTGACCGACTTCAAGCCTGAGCAACAATTGCCGGTGGTCTCCGGTGGTCCGTTCGCAATCACAAAGTACGAGGACAAGGGCACCACGGTGTTCACGCCCAACCCGTTGTTCTATGGACCCAAACCGAATGCGTCGGCGGTGGCGCTGACCTTCTACACCAACCCCACGGCCATGATCGCCGACCTCAAGGCCGGCCGACTCGGGTATGTCGAAACCGTCCCCTTCAAGGATGCCGCCCAGCTGAGGTCGTTGCCCGGCGTTGAACTCACCAGTCAGCCCGGCAATGAGGTGACCAACTTCGGTTTCAACTCCAGTGATGCCAAGAAGCAGAATCGGGAACTGCTGGACCCCAAGCTCCGAGAAGCCTTCGAGTACGCACTGCCGCGGGAGCAGATCGTCGCCACGGTGTTCGGCGGAGAGGCCAAGCCGTGGGCCAACATCCTGTCGGGATGGTCCGGGGACTGGGTGAATCCGCAGGTGCAGCCGCTGCCCAACGATGTCGATAAGGCCAATCAGATCTTGGACGCACTGGGCTACCCCCGCGGCCCCGATGGGGTACGCCAGGTCCCGGCCACCACTGGCGAGCACGCCCAGGACGCCCACCCGATGCGCTACACGGTGATCGTGCCGAATGACACCGACTACGACGGCCACCTTCAGTTCACGTTGCTGCAGAGCGCATTCGAAAAAGTTGGAGTCCAGTTGACCGAGCAGGCAGGCGGTGACGGCACGCAGGCCTACGAGTTGATCACCGCTCCGGATGGCAAGTACGAGGATGCCGACATGTTCACCTGGTACTGGCACCCGTATATCGATCCGGACTTCAACCTCGGCGTGGTCACCACCAGTGAACTCAACAGCAACAGTGATACCGGTTGGAGCAATCCCGGTTACGACGCGCTCTACGAAAAACAGCGATTCACGCTGGACCCGGCTGCTCGTCGTGACCTGGTCTGGCAGGCACAGGCAGAGATTGCCAGCGCGCGGCCCTACATCCAGATCGTGGAGGCCAATCTGGTCACCGCGCACTCGACCAGTTGGACCGGATTCGACCCGGCACTGTTCACTTTGGGCAAGGCCTACTACACCAGTCCGAGGCGGGCTTGACTCCTGCGCTGAGCCGGATCTGGTTCGCGCTCGTCACCGTGTTCGTCGCGGCGACGATCAATTTTTTCCTGTTCCGCGTGATGCCAGGCAATGCGGTGTCGGCCCTGCGCTGCCGGGCCTGCACTCCGCAGCTGCGGGAGGCTCTGCTCAATCGCTATGGGCTCGACGCGCCGCTGCCGGAGCAGTTCGTCCGGTACCTCGGCCAATTGGCCCGTGGTGATCTGGGTATCAGTATCGCCGGCGGAAGGCCGGTGTGGCAGGAGATCACCGGGCCGCTGTTGAACACCCTGCCGATGCTGATCGCGGGCACCCTCATCGCTCTGGTGCTGGGAGTCATCAGCGGGGTGGTGTCATCGTGGCGGCGGGGAACCGCACTGGACGCCGCCTCACAGTGGACCAGCCTTGCCTGCTACGCGATGCCGACCCAATGGATCGGGCTGCTGGTCTTGTTCTACGTCGCTGCTGCGGTCGGTCTTCCGGCAGCTGGTATCCAGAGTGCGACACTCGGCGTGCTGGGTGATGCGTCGATGTGGGACGTGCTGGCGGATCGGACCGCACATCTGATCCTGCCTGCGCTCACGCTCGGCATTGGCAGCTACGGCCAGTACGCAATCATCATGCGCTCGGCGATGCTGGACACTCTCGGCGAGGACTACATCCTCACCGCGCGGGCCAAGGGTCTTCGCGACCGGGACATCCTGCGGTACCACGCGTTCGGAAACGCCATGCTGCCCATGGTAACCATGGTCGCGCTTTCGGCGGGTTCCATCGTCGCCGGGGCGATCGTGGTGGAGGACGTATTCAGTTACCCCGGAATCGGATTCGCCGCCGTCGACGCGATCGGCAAGCGCGATTACCCGGTACTGCAGGGAATCTTCCTGCTACTCACGGTGGCGGTGGTGGTGGCTAATCTGATAGCCGATCTTATCTACGTTCGCATCGATCCGAGGATTCGCAGTGGTCGCGTCGCCTTCGGGTGAGCGTGCGGTCAGCGCCCCCACCCGAAGGGGGACCGCGCGTCGTCTCGTTACCGGTAACCGGCAAACAGTGGCGGGATTATGCGCACTGGGGGTCTTCGCCGTGGTCGCCCTGCTGGCGCCGGTGATCGCACCGACGCCGGTCAACACCGGGTTCTCCAATGGTTTCGCTGCCCCCACGGCTGCGCACCCATTGGGATTGGACGGCGGTGGCTTTGACGTGCTGTCCCGCCTCGTACATGGCGCACAGACATCGCTTCTGGTGGGACTGATCGCGGCACTGGTGGGCATGGTGATCGGTGGGACCGTCGGTTTCGCCGCAGGCTATTTCGGTGGCCGGACCGACGGCGTGCTGATGAGGATCACCGACTACTTCCTGGTGATCCCCGACATTCCGCTGATGATCGTGGCGGCGGCGGTTTTCGGCCAGAGCCTGACCAACATCATGATTGTCATCGGATTGGTCTACTGGGCTTCGACGGCGCGGCTCATCCGGGCCCAGGTGATGTCGGTGCGGCAGCGCACATTCGTGACACGGGTGGAAGCGATGGGCGCCTCCCCGTTGTTCGTTCTGACCCGTCATGTGGTGCCGCAGGTGACCCCACTGCTGGTCGCCAATACGGTGCTGATGGTGGCCAACGCGATCTTCGCCGAGACCTACATCAGCTTTCTGGGACTCGGGGATCCCTCGGTGATGTCGTGGGGCCGGATGATCCAGGACGCGCTTGACCAGGGTGCGGTCGTGGCGGGAGCCTGGTGGGTGGTCCTGCCGCCGGGCCTTGCGGTCACCCTGGTGGTGCTGGCCGCCACCATCGCCGGACAGGGAATGGAGGACACCCTCAACCCCCGACTCAAGGTGGGACATCTGGCAGTCCGACGTTTCCGGGTACGTCCACTGCACGGCGCACTGGGTCGCCCATGACGACATCTGTGACAGCACCCCTTCTCGAGGTCCGCGACTTGGGCGTCGACTTCGACATCGGCGGCGGGCAGTTGCACGCCGTCCGCGGCGTCTCCTTCGCCCTGCACGCGCGCGACCGACTGGGGATCGTGGGCGAGTCGGGATGCGGCAAGTCCACCGTGGTGCTCGCGATGATGGGGTTGCTACCGCCGAACGCCGAGGTGTCCGGGCAGATTCTGCTCAACGGAGTCGATATCCTCGCCGGCGGCGACAGCAGTATGCGCCCGCACCGCTGGTGCGATATCTCGATGGTTTTCCAGGGCGCCATGAACGCCTTCAACCCGGTGCGCACCGTCGGTGATCAGATCGCCGAGCCGATCCGGATGCATCGCAAAGCCAGTCGCCGGGACGCCGACGATCGCGTTGCCGAACTGCTCGACATGGTTGGCATTCCGGCTGCGCGGGCGGCGCGCTACCCGCATGAGTTCTCCGGCGGCATGCGTCAGCGGGCCGCCCTTGCCATGGCGCTGGCCTGCGGTCCCAAGGTGCTGCTGGCCGACGAGCCGACCACTGCGCTCGACGTGATCGTGCAAGCCGAGATCCTGCAGTTGCTACGACGCGTTTCCGACGACCTTGGCGTCGCCCTGGTGTTCATCAGCCATGATCTGCCCGCCGTCGCGCAGGTGACCGAACGGGTGGCGGTCATGTACGCCGGACGCATGGTTGAGGAAGCCCCGGTGGCTCGTCTGGTTTCCGCCCCACGCCACCCCTATACGGCCGCGTTGCTGGCGGCTATTCCCCGCCCGAGAGCAGCCGCGACGGTACGGTCAATTCCCGGCGAACCACCCAGGCTTGACACCCCGGTCGTCGGCTGCGCATTTGCGCCTCGCTGCCCATCAGCCGCCGAAGTGTGTCGAATCACCGAGCCCACCAACACAGTCGACGGCGACGCGGTTGTCGCCTGCCATTGTGCGACGCCGGCAGGATTGCCTCGGTGAACGCCCCGCTGCTGCAGTTGTCAGAACTCACCGTGCATTACCCGCTGAGCGGGGCGGGAATCTTCGGGCGTTCGGGGCACCGGGTCACCCATGCCGTCGAGGGGGTCTCGCTCACAGTGGAGGCCGGCCAGATCGTGGCCCTGGTGGGCGAATCCGGTTGTGGGAAAAGCACAGTGGCCCGTGCGATCGTCGGTTTGCAGCACGCCACCAGTGGCCAGGTGATCTTCGACGGCACCGACCTCACCGGGCTGCGAGGCAGCGCACTGCGGCCCTACCGTCGCGCCATCCAGCTGGTGCATCAGGATCCGTACGACGCACTTGATCCTCGGATGACGGTGCGCGCGATCGTCGAAGAGGGTCTGCGCATTCACCGGGTCCCGCGTGGTGATCGCGATGCGATCGTGCGCGGGGCACTCGAGCGGGTAGGTCTGACGCCCGCGGACTGGGTGCTCGACCGCTTCCCGCACCAGCTGTCCGGTGGGCAGCGACAGCGGGTCGCCATCGCCGCCGCAATCGCGCTGACGCCCCGCCTACTGGTGGCCGACGAGCCGGTCTCGATGCTCGATGTGTCCGTGCGCGCCAGCGTGCTGGAACTCATCGACACTCTTCGTCGCGATGGTTTGGCCGTGCTGATCATCACCCACGATCTGGCCGGCGCGGTGATGCTGGCGGACCGGATCGCGGTGATGTACTTCGGCCGGATCGTCGAGGAAGGCCCGGTGGGTGAGGTGATGGACTTTCCCGCCCACCCCTATACCCGCGCCCTGTTATCGGCGATCCCCTCGCCGGACCCGGCGGTGCGCACCGAGCCCGCTGTTGTCCCCGGTGAACTGCCGGACGCGGTGCACCCGCCGTCGGGTTGCGCGTTCGCCTCCCGATGCCCGGTGGCTGAACCCCGCTGCGGTGACAGCGTTCCGCCATTGATTGAGGTTGGCGCCGGCCACCGCGCGGCGTGCATTCTTGCCGCGCGCGGGCTGATCCCCAACGCCGCTACCCCTCGACCGCCGAGCTCCTGAAACTAGGCCGCTAGGCTTGGCAACGTGTTCGAATCCCTCTCCGACCGGTTGACCGGTGCGCTGGCCGGCCTGCGCAGCAAAGGTCGGCTGACCGACGCTGATATCGACGCGACCACCCGTGAAATTCGACTGGCACTGCTGGAGGCCGACGTCTCGCTGCCGGTGGTGCGGGAGTTCGTCGGCCGTATCAAAGAGCGTGCCCGCGGCGGGGAAGTTTCAGGTGCTCTCAACCCGGCCCAGCAGGTCGTCAAGATCGTCAACGAGGAACTCGTCGGGATCCTGGGCGGGCAGACCCGCCAGCTGGCGTTCGCCAAGAACCCGCCGACGGTGATCATGCTGGCCGGCCTGCAGGGCGCCGGGAAGACAACACTGGCAGGCAAGCTCGCCAAATGGCTGCGCGGCCAGGGCCACACCCCGCTGCTGGTGGCCTGCGACCTGCAGCGCCCTGGCGCGGTCACCCAGTTGCAGATCGTCGGTGAGCGGGCCGGGGTCAGCGTCTTCGCCCCACACCCGGGCACCTCTGCGGGGTCGGCGGAGTCCGCCGACTCCGGTCCCGGGGACCCGGTTGTGGTCGCGGCCGCCGGTCTGGCCGAGGCCCGGGCGAAACTGTTCGATGTCGTCATCATCGATACCGCCGGCCGCCTTGGCATCGATGACGTCCTAATGGCGCAGGCAGCCGCGATCCGCGACGCCGTGTCACCTGACGAGACCCTGTTCGTGCTCGACGCGATGATCGGTCAGGACGCGGTGACCACCGCCGAGGCGTTCGGTGCCGGCGTCGGTTACACCGGCGTGGTGCTGACCAAGCTGGACGGCGACGCCCGTGGTGGTGCGGCCCTGTCGGTGCGCGAGGTCACCGGCGTCCCCATCCTGTTCGCCTCCACCGGTGAGAAACTGGAGGACTTCGACGTCTTCCACCCGGACCGGATGGCGAGCCGGATCCTCGGGATGGGCGATCTGCTGTCGCTGATCGAGCAGGCTGAGCAGGTCTTCGACGCGCAGCAGGCCGAGGACGCGGCGGCCAAGATCAGCTCCGGCGAGCTCACCCTGGAGGACTTCCTCGAACAGATGCTGGCCATCCGCAAGATGGGCCCGATCGGCAACCTGCTGGGCATGCTGCCCGGCGCGGGGCAGATGAAGGACGCGCTGGCCGCCGTCGACGACAGCCATCTCGACCGCCTGCAGGCCATCATCCGCGGGATGACACCCGACGAGCGGGCCGATCCGAAGATCATCAATGCATCACGGCGGCTGCGCATCGCCAACGGCTCGGGCGTGGCGGTCTCGGAGGTCAACCAACTCGTCGATCGGTTCTTCGAGGCGCGGAAGATGATGTCGCAGATGGCCGGATCGATGGGGTTGGGTTTCGCCCGCCGGTCGTCGAAGCGCAACGCCAAAAACAAGAAGGGCAAGAAGGGACGCGGCCCGACCCCGGCCAAGGCACGCAATGCGCTGTTCGATGGGCAGATGCCGGCCGATTTCCCGGATCTGTCGCAGCTGCCCGAGGGACTCAACCAGCTCCCGCCCGGACTGGCCGGGTTCGACCTGTCCAAGCTGAAGTTTCCCGGCAAGAACTAGCGCTGTGGCCGCCACGGCGCTGCACGTCCGCGGGCGCGGACTGCCGGATGGACAGGCCGTCGAGTGGTGGATCGCCGACGGGATCCTGCGCGGTGAACCTGTCAGCGGCGCCGAAACCATCTTCGACGGCGGCTGGATTGTGGCCGGTCTGGTCGACGCGCACTGCCACGTCGGGCTGGGCCCGCACGGTGCCATCGAACTTGACGAGGCGATCGCCCAGGCGCAGACCGAACGCGATGCGGGCGCACTGCTGCTGCGTGACTGCGGATCACCGACCGATACCCGGATCCTCGACGATCACCACGATCTGCCCCAGATCATCAGAGCCGGAAGGCATTTGGCTCGCCCCAAGCGGTATATGCAGGGTTATGCCATCGAACTCGAAGACGAATGGCAACTGCCGGAAGCGCTGGCCGAACAGGCCCGTCGCAGTGACGGATGGGTGAAACTTGTCGGCGACTGGATCGACCGCTCCGCGGGTGATCTAGCCCCGCTGTGGTCCGATGAGGTTCTGGTTGCCGCCGTCGCCGCCGCCCACGCTGAGGGTGCGCGGGTGACCGCGCATGTCTTCGGCGAGGACGCCCTGCCCGGATTGATCAAGTCCGGCATCGATTGCATCGAACACGGCACCGGCCTGACCGAGGACACCGTTGCCATGATGGCCGCACGGGGCACCGCGCTGGTGCCCACCCTGATCAACATTGAGAACTTCCCCGACTTCGCCGATGCCGCGACGCGATACCCGGTTTATGCGTCGCATATGCGGGATCTCTATGCACGCTGCCGGCAACGGATCGGCTCCGCCCACGAGGCCGGTGTGCCCATCTTCGCCGGCAGTGATGCCGGCGGCGCGATGGCCCACGGCCTGATCGCCGGCGAGGTGGAGGCACTCAAAGGAATCGGCATGACGCCGACCGAGGCGCTGGGTGCGGCCTGCTGGGCCGCCCGCCGGTGGCTGGGCCGTCCGGTATTGACTGACGGTGCTCCGGCTGATCTGCTCTGCTTTGCCACCGATCCGCGATCCGGCGCGGCGGTACTGTCCCGGCCCGACCGGGTGATATTGCGCGGCCGGGTTTACTAGCCGTACTGCCGGAAGCCCCAGTCCAGCAATGTCCGACCCTGGTTCCACAGGTCACTGTCGCCGTACATCAGCACTGCGATCAACCGGTGTCCGTCCCGCTGGGCCATGGCAACGTAGGTCTCCTGGGCGAGATTGGTGTATCCGGTTTTACCGCCGATGAAGCCGGGGTAGTTGGGCAGCAGATGGTCGTGGCTGGCGATCTGCTTGAATCCGCCGGATCCATCGGGGAACTGCGCTGCGGACTGGTGCAGGATCTCGGCGAACAGCGGGTAGTTCAGCGCCGCCCGGTAGATCACCGCCAGGTCCTGCGGCGTGGTGATCGATTCCCAGCCCGGGCCGTCCAAGCCCGATGGCGAACCGGCCCGGGTGTTGCGCGCACCGATTTGCGCGGCTTTGGCATTCATGTTTGCCACGGCCGTCGCAGAGCCGCCCAGCATCTCACCGAGCAGGTTGGCGGCGTCATTGCCGGACACCATCAGCAGAGCGTCGAGCAATTGCCGGGTGGTGTAGACCGCTCCGGGCACCAGGCCGACACACGAACACTCGACATCGGTGCTTGACGGCGTCGCGCGGACCGCGGCATCGGGATTGAGCTGATCGAGGACCACCATTGCCAGCAGGGCCTTGATGGTGCTGGCCGGCGCGTGGCGCCCATAGGCGTCCTTTTCGGCGAGGATGCGGCCGCTGACCATATCGGCGACCAGCCAGGCCTGTGCCGGACCGTCGGGTGCGGTCATCGCGGCCGGTTGGCTGTCCGGATCGGCGGCGGCGATGACCGGAGCAAACGCCGCGATCAGCCCGGTCGCGGTGACGAGGGCAACGGTGATTAGGGCAATATGTCTCAACCAGCGCGACATGACATCCATGTGGCCCTAGGCTAACGGGGTAAGACCGCGGTTCGGGTTCGAAGCGGTCTCTGATTGGTAGCGGCGATATATAATTCCGCGAACAGAAGGAGTCAGTGTGAGTACCAAGAAACTAGCTGGAATCGTTGTCGCCGCCGCAATCCCGTTCGGAATCGGTGCCGTCACCGTCGCGCCCGCGTGGGCGACTGACAATATCAAGATCTTCGGAGAGCAGGAGCGGATCAACTTCAGCAATGGCGCTCCGATGATCGGTTACACGGTGATGAATTTCTCCCCGAGTTCCGACCCCGTACCGCACAGTGGCGCGTTGTATGAAGCCACGCTGACCGTGCAGGCGTTCGATAGCTGGTCCAACCCCCAGATCGGTGGATTCGTCGCCCGCGCTGAGAGCGGAGACGGCGACCCGGTCATCCTCAACGCGCCCGGCGGCATCAACGGCGCGCAGATTCCGCCGGGTGGCAGCACCACCGGCACGCTCTACTTCGATGTCATCGGTGATATGCCCAACAGCGTCGTATGGAATGACGGCACGCGCGACATCCTCGGCTGGGTGCCCGGTGCCATCCCGCTTGACGGCACGCCCGTGATCGGTATGGGATCCGGTACCTCGGAGGTCATCACCAGTCCCGCTACAGGTTCCACCGGCGCAATGCCGGCAGAGTCGGGGAACCTGGGCGAGGCCGCACCGTCGGTCCTGGCGCCGGCGCCTTTCGAACTCAGCGAGGCTGAGGTCGCACTGCCTGGATTCAACCGCTAAACGGTTTCCAACAACCGGATACGAACCGCCCCCCGCGAACTGGTGGGGGCGGTTCGTAGTGGACCTGCATTGCTGCGCTTACATTTGTGTTGCTGCGCTTACATTTGTGTTGCTGCGCAAAGCTTTACAGCGATGCCACGGCTTCGGCCGCGCCCTGGGCGAAACCCCAGTCCAGCAGCATCGCGGCCTGATCCCAGTAGGTCGGCCCACCTTCGTGGACCAGGCCGTACATCATCGCGATGACCAGCCGTCGGCCATTGCGCTCGGCTGCCCCGACGAAAGTCTTGCGCGCCGCGTCGGTGAAGCCGGTCTTGCCACCGATGGCACCCGGATAGCGCACCAGAAGGTCATTCTGGTTGATCAGTGGACGCTCACCGGTGTCGGTGGGAAACGGCGCCGACGGGGTCGCGGTGATCTGGGCGAACACCGGATTGGCCATCGCGGCCCGGAAGATGGCAGCCAGATCATGCGGGGTGGTCCAGCCCGCGCCGCCCGGACCGTCCAGACCTGAGGGTGAGGTGGCGTGGGTGTTGGTGGCGCCGATGGCTACTGCCTTGGCATTCATCTTGTCCACCGCGACGTCGTAGCCGCCCAGCATGTCGGCCAGTGCGTTGGCAGCATCATTTCCGGACACCAGCAGAACCGCGTCGAGCAGCTGTCGTGCGGAATAGGAGTGGCCGGCTATGACTCCCGCGCAGTTGCACTCGACGTGGGTGTTGGCCGGGGTGGCGACCACGGTGGAGTCCAGGTCCACCTCATCGAGTGCGGTGAGAGCCAGCAGGGTCTTGATGGTGCTCGCCGGCGGGTGGGCCGCGTACATCTCCCGGCCGGCCAGCACCTGGCCGGTGTCGAGGTCGGCGACGATCCAGACCGGTGCCGGCCCCTCGGGGATAGCCGTGGACCCGATGGGCTGGACGTCGGGATCGGCGGCCGCGGGCGATACCGCTCCGATACCAGCCGTACTGACCACGAGTGCCATGGAAGCCGCCAAAGCGGTCATGAGCCTAGCCATGGGCGACACCCTAACCGGTGCGCAGCGGCCCCGTCGGGCGGTGTTGAATCGACGCATGATGAGCCTGGCGGAAATCTCCGATCGACTGGAAATCCAGCAGTTGGTGGTCGACTACGCAACCGCGATCGACCAGCGCAAATTCGATGACCTCGATGCGATCTTCACCCCTGATGCCTATATCGACTACCGCGTAATGGGCGGCATCGACGGCGTATTCCCCGAAGTCAAGGCCTGGCTTGCCGAAGTACTGCCCAACTTTCCCGCCTACTACCACCTGGTCGGCAACTTCGATATCCGGGTGGGCGGGGACAACGCCTCAGGCCGCACCATGTGCTTCAACCCGATGAAACTCAACGATGGCGGGCAAATCCTGCTCTGTGCGCTGTGGTATGACGACGAGTTCATCCGGACCCCCGAGGGCTGGCGGATGACCCGCCGGATCGAGACCAAGTGCATGGACAAGATTTTCTGAGATCACTCGGGCGATTAACGCCGGAGCCGCGTGATCTGGCAGACTCGGTTGCTGGCCACGGGTTGGAGTGCACTGAAGCTCTCTCGTCGGCCGCCCACGCGAGGCAAAACCGGATTCCGGCAACCCGTCGGTGATTGCTGAATTGCAGCGTGAGATCACAGGAGAAGTTGTTGTCATGGCTGTCAAAATCAAGCTCACCCGGCTGGGCAAGATCCGCAATCCCCAGTACCGCATCGCAATCGCCGACGCTCGTAACCGTCGCGACGGGCGCGCCATCGAGGTCATCGGGCGCTATCACCCCAAGGAAGAACCCAGCCTGATTGAGGTCGACTCTGATCGCGCCCAGTACTGGCTTTCTGTCGGTGCGCAGCCCACCGAGCCCGTCCTGAAGCTGCTGAAGATCACCGGCGAGTGGCAGAAGTTCAAGGGTCTGCCCGGCACCGAGGGCACGCTCAAGATCAAAGCACCCAAGCCCAGCAAGCTGGAACTGTTCAACGCCGCGCTGGCCGCCGGCGACGGCGCACCGACCGGCGAGGCCACCCAGCCGAAGAAGCGGAAGGCTCCGGCCAAGAAGACCGAGCAGGCTGTTGCCGAGGCTCCGGCCGATGCCGAAGTTGTTGCCGAGGCTCCGGCCGAGGCTGTTGCTGAGGCTCCTGCCGAGGTTGAGGCTCCTGCTGAGTCCGCCGCCGAATGAGTTCATCCGTCGTTGACGCTGTGGAGCACCTGGTCCGTGGGATCGTCGACAATCCGGACGAGGTTCGCGTCGACATGGTGACCAACCGGCGCGGCCGGACCGTCGAGGTCCATGTGCATCCTGATGATCTTGGCAAGGTGATCGGCCGCAGTGGACGCACCGCCACCGCGCTGCGGACGCTGGTGTCGGGTATCGGCGGCAAGGGTATCCGCGTCGACGTGGTGGACACCGACCGGTAGTTGAGCTGCCCTCATGGAGCTTGTTGTCGGCCGGGTGGTGAAAGCCCACGGCATCACCGGCGAACTCGTTGTCGATGTTCGCACCGACGACCCGGAACAACGGTTCGCTTCCGGTAATCGCCTACGGCTCAAGCCCCGTGGGCCCGGCGAGATCCTGGAAGTCCAGGTCGAATCGGCCCGTCCGCACGGCGCACGCATGCTGGCTCGGTTGCACGGGGTCATGGACCGCGACACCGCTGAGGCGTTGCGCGGCGGTTTGTTCATCGTCGACTCGGCTGATCTACCGCCGATCGACGATCCCGACGAGTTCTACGACCACCAACTTGAAGGTCTCGCGGTACGTACCGTCGAGGGTGCGGAGATCGGATCGGTCGCTGAGGTGTTGCACACCGCGGGCGGGGAACTGCTGTCGGTTCGTACCGCCGAGGGTGCGGAGGTCCTGGTGCCCTTCGTCAGTGCGATCGTGACGTCGGTATCGCTCGCCTCGGGTGTCGTTGAGATCGATCCCCCGGACGGTCTGCTGGACCTGGACGCCTGAGATGCGCATCGACGTCGTCACGATCTTCCCCGATTATCTCGATCCGGTGCGGCAGTCGTTGTCCGGCAGGGCGATTGAGACCGGGATCGTGGATTTCGCGGTGCACGACCTGCGGCGGTGGACTCATGATGTGCACCGTTCCGTGGATGACGCACCATACGGTGGCGGGCCGGGAATGGTGATGAAGGCTCCGGTGTGGGGCGATGCGCTCGACGAGATCTGCACTGCAGAAACGCTTCTGGTGGTCCCGACACCGGCGGGCCGGCTCTTCAACCAGGCCGATGCACAGCGCTGGACCGGCGAGTCTCACCTGGTGTTCGCCTGCGGCCGGTATGAGGGAATCGACCAGCGGGTGGCCGATGACGCCGCCACCAGGATGCGGGTCGAAGAAGTGTCCATCGGCGACTATGTGCTTGCCGGGGGAGAAGTCGCGACACTGGTGATGATCGAGGCGGTGGTCCGACTGCTGCCCAGTGTCATCGGCAATCCGCTTTCCCACCAGGATGATTCACATTCCGAGTGCATCGATGGCCTGCTTGAGGGTCCCGGCTATACCCGGCCCCCGGTATGGCGGGGTCTGGCGGTGCCCGAGGTGCTGTTGTCTGGAGATCACGCAAACATCGCAGCGTGGCGGTATCACCAGTCGCTGCAGCGAACCCGGCAACGCCGGCCGGATCTCCTGCGCGACGAGACGGCGCCGGGCTAGATCCGGCCGCCCGGGAACATCGTTTTGATGGTCTCGGTCATCGTGTTCCGTGCGGTGGCATCGTCTACCGGTTGCATGGAACCCATGGCGATCACGTAGCGCCGGTCTGCACCGATGACGCCAGTGGACATGTGCAGCCAGTTGGGGCCATTCCAGCAACACATCCACCCCTGTTTCACCGCAACCGATTCGGCGAACAAACCGTCGGGGATACCGAAACGCTGCGGGTAACCGTCGATACCCTTCGGTGTGGAAGCGGCCAGATTGGACATGATCACCGCAGCCTGCTCCGGTGGGAGGCCGCCGGTTCCGTCCAGCAGCATGTCGTAATAGCGCACCAGGTCCTTGGTGGTGCTCATCGTGTTCCACCAGTTACCGTCGTAGGGGGCGGTGGTTGAGGCCAGCCCGTACCGAGCCACGACCCGGGCGATGACCGCATTGCCGCCGTCCCGGATCCAGAAGTCATCAGCCGGGAAATCGTCTGACGAGCGCAGCATGACGTCGAGGCTGCGGCGATCCTCGGTGCTCAGCTTGCGCTTGGATTTCGACAGTCCCATCAGGAGGTCGTCCGCGATGAACAGCTTGGCCACCGACGCGAGGGGGAAGGGCGCCTGGTCTCCGCTGGAAATCAGCCGGCCGGTCTTACGGTCGAGCAACGTGAACGTGATATCGGCGCCGTCACTGGCGGCATCCGAGGTGGCCTTGCGCGCCATCGCCTCCAGGTTGGCGACCGGGTCCGGCGGCGCTGCGCTGGGTATCGCCGGCGCCAGTGGGGCCCCGGTGGGGCCGGACAGCAATGCCACCCGCAGGGGCGGATGGTTGCCGGCGGTCAACTGGGCAGAGGACGCGCCAAGCAGAAAGCCGACCATCAGCGCGACAATGCTGGCCAGCAGCACCGGAGGTCGGCGTCGCATGAGGCTCTCCTCGGCTTGACGGTAGCGCTCGTCGAACGCTACGGGGGGCTTTGCCAGGTCAAAGCCGGGCTTGATGAGCCTAACCGCCCGCCGCACAGACAGCGCAACATGATCCCGCGACATGCTGCTGACCCAGTCATAGCGTGCGATTTCGCGGCTGGAGGCGTATCTGGCACAATCGGGTAGTTGCCCGCGCGGGACAGATCATCTGCCTGCTGCGCAAACACCACGTTGTTTACCCGCTCGGCGACGTCAGGCGCGTGCGCCGAGGCAGTATCCGCAGCCCGACCGCTAAGGAAGTGTCAGAAAATGAACACTCTGGACTTCATCGACAAAGCGTCGCTGCGCGACGACATCCCGACCTTCGGCCCAGGCGATACGGTCGAGGTGCACGTCAAGGTCATCGAGGGCAACAAGCAGCGTATTCAGGTGTTCAAGGGGGTGGTGCTGCGTCGCTCCGGCGGCGGAGTCCGCGAGACCTTTACCGTGCGCAAGGAAAGCTATGGCGTCGGCGTCGAGCGCACATTCCCGGTGCACTCGCCCAATATCGACCACCTCGAGGTCGTGATCCGTGGCGACGTCCGCCGAGCGAAGCTGTACTACCTCCGCGAGCTGCGGGGCAAGAAGGCGAAGATCAAGGAGAAGCGCTGAGCTTCGACCTCGGGCCCGTGGAAGCGCTGAGCTTCGACCTCGGGCCCGTGGAAGCGCTGAGCTTCGCGGCTGCCGCTGGCTGCCCGGTGTGGGCGGCGGGGGTTCCGGCTCACGGCTGGCTACGCTGATCGATGTGACCCCGACTGAAAACCCGGACGATTCGACGCCGGAGCAGCTTGAGACGACACAGTCTGGTGATGCTGATCCCGATAAGGGCGACAAGACGCGGTCGGCATTCCGGGAGGGAGCGATCCTCGTCGGGATCGCGGTGGTCCTCTACTACGTGATGCTGACGTTTGTGGCCCGTCCGTACCTGATCCCCTCCGAGTCAATGGAGCCCACACTGCACGGTTGCAAGGGCTGCGTCGGCGATCGGATCATGGTCGACAAGATCACCTACCGGTTCGGCTCCCCGCAACCCGGTGACGTGATCGTGTTCAAGGGTCCGCCCAATTGGAACGTCGGCTACAAGTCCATCCGCTCCCACAACGTCGCGATCCGGTGGGTGCAGAACGCGCTGTCGTTCGTCGGGTTCGTGCCCCCGGACGAGAACGATCTGGTGAAGCGGATCATCGCGGTCGGCGGCCAGACCGTGCAGTGCCGCGCCGATAGCGGTCTGACCGTCGATGGTAAGGCGCTCACGCAGCCGTTCCTTGATCCGGTGACGATGATGGCCGACCCGGTGGTCTATCCCTGCCTGGGCAACGAGTTCGGCCCGGTGAGCGTCCCCGAGGGTCGGCTGTGGGTGATGGGCGACAATCGCACCCACTCGGCAGACTCCCGCGCGCACTGTGCCAGCACTCCCGCCGAGGCCCAGCAGGGCATCCTGTGCACCGGCGACCCGGACGCGGGCACGATTCCGGTGGACAATGTCATCGGCAAGGCCCAGTTCATCGCATGGCCGCCGTCGCGCTGGGGTGGTGTTTCCTCGTTCGATCCGCAACAGGGTTGACCATGCCGACGATTACGTGGCCGCCGCGCACGGTCATCCGGCGTTCATCGGGACTGCGCACCCTGGAGTCAGCCCTCTGCCGCAGCGGCCTGGGGCCGGTCGCCGGCGTCGATGAGGTTGGCCGCGGCGCATGCGCCGGACCGTTGGTCGTCGCCGCGTGTGTCCTGGGAACCAACCGGGTCCAGAGCCTCGCGGCGCTCGATGACTCCAAGAGGCTCACCGCCAAGATGCGCGAGGAACTCTTTCCGCTCATCCGGCGTTACGCGCTGGCCTACCACGTGGTGTTCATTCCACCCGCCGAGGTGGACCGCTGTGGTGTGCATGCGGCAAATATCGAGGGCATGCGGCGCGCGGTCGCCGGACTGACCCTGCGCCCCGAATACGTACTCTCCGATGGCTTCCGGGTGCCCGGGCTGCCGATGCCGTCACTGCCGGTGATCTCCGGCGACGCGGCGGCGGCCTGTATCGCGGCGGCCAGTGTGCTCGCCAAGGTCAGCCGCGACCGGCTGATGGTGGCCATGGACGATGAGCATCCCGGCTACGGATTCGCCGCGCACAAGGGATACAGCACGGCAGCGCACAGCTCGGCACTGGCACAGCGGGGTCCGTGCATCCAGCACCGCCACTCGTTCATCAACGTTCGGCGGGCGACACCGGTGCAGAGCCACGGCGAGGGGTGGGACAGGATGGAAGTGCGTTCGACTGAATCGTTTGACAAGACCGAATCGTTTGACAAGACCGTTCGACATGAAGGACTGCTGAGCCGATGAGTGCCGAGGATCTCGAGAAATATGAAACCGAGATGGAGCTCTCGCTGTACCGCGAATATAAGGACATCGTGGGGCAGTTCAGCTACGTCGTCGAGACCGAGCGTCGTTTTTACCTGGCCAACAGCGTCGAGTTGGTGCCGCGCAACACCGAGGGTGAGGTGTACTTCGAGCTTCGGCTGGCCGACGCCTGGGTGTGGGATATGTACCGGCCGGCCCGGTTCGTCAAGCAGGTCCGGGTGATCACCTTCAAGGACGTCAACATCGAAGAGGTCGATAAGCCGGATCTGCGCCTGCCGGAGTAGTGCCTGTGCACCGATGGGCCAGTGGGGATAACCCCGGCCCGGGCATTACGGCTCAACAATCCCTGTCGCCGATGCAGCCCACTCTGGCTGCATGCACACACCGGCCGATGCGAATCTGAGCCGTCGCGAGCTCGGCGCCGTCGGCGAGCAGTTGGCCGTCGACCATCTCCGCGCGCTCGGCCTGCGAATCCTGGAACGCAACTGGCGGTGCCGCTACGGCGAACTCGACGTGATCGCCGCCGACGGTGACCGCACGGTGGTGTTCATTGAGGTCAAGACCCGCAGTGGTGACGGCTTCGGCGGCATCGCCGAGGCGGTGACTCGTGCGAAGGTGCGCCGAATCCGTCGTCTGGCCGGCATCTGGCTGGCCGGCCAGGACACCGGGTGGCCGCAGGTCCGCATCGACGTCATCGGGGTGCGGGTCGGTCGCTGCCGCGTTCCCGAGGTGACGTACCTGCGCGGGGTGGGCTGATGGCTGAGGGC
>Ga0194035_1000791_pt1 | contig 17490 bp, 19 predicted proteins | sample JunL2320m_MetaG_FD_148680 | JGI IMG/M metagenome (GOLD analysis project Ga0194035, IMG submission 148680) | Anoxic zone freshwater microbial communities from boreal shield lake in IISD Experimental Lakes Area, Ontario, Canada - Jun2016-L239-20m | ecosystem: Environmental > Aquatic > Freshwater >...
ACCCAGGTCCATCGAACGTCCCGAATATGTCGGGCGGTCTACCGCGGCCGAGGGCAACGAACCCTGGGTGCAGACCCCCGAGGTGATCGAGAAGATGCGGGTAGCCGGGCGCATTGCGGCCGGCGCGCTGATCGAGGCAGGCAAGGCCGTGACGCCCGGTGTGACCACCGACGAACTCGATCGCATCGCCCACGACTACATGGTTGATCACGGCGCGTACCCATCGACACTGGGTTACCGGGGCTTTCCGAAGTCCTGCTGCACCTCACTGAATGAGGTCATCTGCCACGGCATCCCGGATTCGACGGTGGTCGCCGACGGCGACATCGTCAATATCGACGTGACCGCGTACATCGACGGGGTGCACGGCGACACCAATGCCACGTTCCTGGCCGGTGACGTTAGCGACGAACACCGGCTACTGATCGAGCGCACACACGAGGCGACCATGCGTGCCATCAGGGCCGTCAAGCCCGGCCGTGCGCTTTCGGTCGTTGGCAGGGTGATCGAGGCGTATGCGAATCGCTTCGGCTACAACGTCGTTCGTGACTTCACCGGGCACGGCATCGGAACCACGTTCCACAATGGCCTGGTGGTCCTGCACTACGACCAGCCCTCTGTCGAGACGGTACTGGAGCCCGGCATGGCGTTCACCATTGAACCCATGATTAACCTAGGCTCGCTCGACTACGAGATCTGGGACGACGGCTGGACGGTGGCCACCAAGGACCACAGGTGGACCGCACAATTCGAGCACACCCTCGTCGTGACCGAGGACGGCGTCGAGATCCTGACGCTGCCGTGATGGCTTTCCCCTCCCCGCGAGCAGACACAAACTCGCACGATTGGGCCCTCGGGAGTGCGATTTTCTGTCTGCTCGGCGGAAAAGAGTGACGGGCGGGGCACTGCTGATCGCCGGCACCACTTCCGATGCCGGCAAGTCGATGGTGGTCGCGGGCCTGTGCAGGCTGTTGGCCCGCAAGGGGATTCGGGTCGCGCCGTTCAAGGCGCAGAACATGAGCAACAACTCGTGTGTCGCCTTTGACGCGGAAGGAGTTGGTGGTGAGATCGGCCGGGCCCAGGGCATGCAGGCCCGAGCCGCCGGTCTGGCGCCCAGTGTGCGGTTCAACCCGGTGCTCCTCAAGCCCGGCAGCGACCGCACCTCCCAGCTGCTGGTGCGCGGCAGGCCGATCGGTTACGTCAGTGCGACCGACTACATCACCCACCGTGAACACTTGGCGGGAGTGGTGGCCGAAGAACTGGCCGGTCTGCGAACCGAATTCGATGTAGTGATCTGCGAAGGCGCTGGTTCACCCGCCGAGATCAACCTGCGCGCGACCGATTTGGCCAATATGGGGCTGGCCCGGGCGGCTAATCTACCCGTGATCGTGGTCGGGGACATCGACCGCGGTGGGGTGTTAGCGCATCTCTTCGGCACCGTCGCCGTGCTGTCACCGGAGGATCAGGCGCTCATCTCGGGCTTCATTATCAACAAGTTCCGCGGGGATCCGGCACTGCTGAAGCCCGGCCTGGATCAACTGGCCGCACTCACCGGCAGGCCTACCTACGGTGTGCTGCCCTACAGCGATGAGTTATGGCTGGATGCCGAGGACTCGCTGTCGGTGGTGGCGGGAGAAATTGTCGGGGTACCGGCGCCCCCACACGGCCCACAGGTGCTGCGGGTCGGGGCTATCCGGTTGCCGCGGATCTCCAACTCCACCGATATCGAGGCACTGGCCTGCGAACCCGGGGTGTTGGTGCGTTGGGTTAGTGAACCTGCTGACCTAGCCGATGTCGACGTCATCGTCATCCCGGGCAGTAAGTCCACCGTCGCCGATCTGGGATGGCTGCGGGAACGCGGCCTGGCTGATGCCATCGTCGCCCATGATGGGGTGGTGCTGGGCATCTGCGGTGGTTTCCAGATGCTGTGCCGGCGCATCGAGGACACTATTGAAAGTCGTTGCGGCACAGTCGAGGGACTCGGATTGCTCGATGCCGACATCGTATTCCTCGCCGAGAAGGAACTCCGCCGCTGGGACGTTCCGCTGAGCGGGTACGAGATCCACCACGGGCAGGTGGTCCGCTGTGCCGATGCCGGCTGGTTCGAGGCGGACGGGATCCCGCAGGGGTACCGGCGCAATCGGGCATTCGGCACCCACTGGCACGGTCTTCTGGACAACGATGACTTCCGGCGCGACTGGCTCACCACAGCCGCTGCGGCGACCGGCCGGTCCGGATTCCACGTCGCCCCCGACGTCAGCGTGCCCGCTCGCCGAGACGCCCAGTTAGATGTGATGGCCGATCTGCTGACCGCCCACCTCGACCTCGACGCTGTGCTGGGATTGCTGGACGGCTCGCCACCGGCCCGCCCGACGATCATCAGCGCCCTGGGTCGCCAACACTGAAGCGTCACCTACCCTGAATCCCGTGGCGGGTCGCGGAGTAATGGTTACGGTGCTTGTCACAGCCGTGTTGCTTACCGGATGCGCCACCACGGTGGCGGGTACCGCGACCTGGCCGGGGGCCGTCCTCGAGCAGGCACTGCTGCATCAGTCCGATTTCCCCGCCGGTGTGCAATACGACCGGATCATCGAGAAGGCTGGTCAGTCCGACGGTGCGGGGGAACCCGGTCCGATGCTGTCGCGGCCGCAGGGGTGCTCCAACGCATTGACCAATGTCATCGCACAGTCGGCCGAGCGCGGCCCCGGTAGCGCCGCCAAATACGCCGTCTCTTACGACGGGGCGCGTATCGCGATGACGTTGTTGTCGTGGAATCTGGATCTGGCCAAGATCGCTGCGGCCGCTGGCCGCTGCGCGAAGTTCGAGGCCTTCTTCGATCCGGACTCGCCGGGCATTCCCATCGTCACCGTCGAGTTGCCCGGTCTGGGACCCGGCGGCTTGGGCTACCAGCAGACGATGACCCTGCGGAACTCGACGAGCAGTATCTATATGGCCTTCCGGAACGTTGACGATCATGCGGTGTTCGGTATTTCGTTACCGGCCAGTAACCCGCGCATCGAGGCCAAAGCCGAACTGCCACAAACGTTTCTGGATGTCTTCGCCAAACAGGTCGCCAGGATCCGTTCTTCCTGAGTCATCCCTGAGATTGATCACTGAAACCGGTCCGCTGGCTGGTCGCGCGCAGTAGCGTAGGCAGATGCCTGCGACGCTGATGACAGTCGACGGGTTCCCGGTTCCGGTGAGTGTCACCGGGCCGGATAAGGGACCCTATGTCGTCGTGTTGGGCGCTGCTCAGCACGCCCCGGCCGCTTACGACACCCTGTGTCAGCGGCTGCATATCGCGTCGGTGCGCACCGTGGTCATCGCTGCGGACCCCAGACTGCATCCCAAGGCGGTGGTGGCCGTTCTGGACACCCTCGAAGTGCCCTGGGCGATCCTGGTGGGTGACCGGTTCGGCGCTGATCTGGCCTGGGAGGCGGCCGCGATGCGACCTGATCGGTTCACCGGATTGGTGGTCATCGACCGCGGACATCCGAGGGTTGCTGATCTGCACGGGGTGATCCGGGATTCGGACTGCCCGGCGGTCGAGATGAACACCACGGCCCTGGTGACCAATCCGGCGGCCCGAGCCATGGCCAAGGCCAGCCAACGGTACGTCTACGGCGACTATCGGCTGGTGGAATTCGCCGGTCGGCGCAATGCCGCCGAAGCCACCGCGCAACTGGCAGCCGAGGTCGTGTTGCGAAGCAGTACCTACTAGAACGTGCGTACGCCGGGCTCGCGCCGCAAGATGTTTTTCGGCGGCGCGAAGGAAGTATGTCGACGGCCGGCTGAATGGCGGAATCAATGATGGACACCTTCGGCTTAATCAGCTTGGGCATTACTGCGGCGTCGGGCCTGTTGGGCACCCTGGTCGGTGGCCTGGTCGGGTACTGGAGTTCCTCGAAAATGCACGACCGCACCATAGCCACCGAGGAGGCGCGGCAACGCCACGCACAACTTCGTGAAGGCGCGATGGCGTTCATCATCGGGATCCAGAAACTCGACGTGGGTCCGGCCGCGCTGGAACGGATCGCCCAGCGGTGGGGGCCTGCGACCGCCACGGTGATATCCCCGGAGACCGATGACGTCGGACTCCTTGAGGCCGCCAGAGAGATCTATCCCGCGATCGAAGCCGGCGGGGGCCGGCTGCAGATTCTGGTGCGGCTCATCAGGGAGACCGGAGTTCTCGATGACGAAGTCAGACAATTCACCTCGCTGCTGTCCGAAATTCGGCTGGTGGCTCCGGCCGATGTCGCCGATGCTGCCCAGCGCGTCATCTACACCGCGATGGCCGTACAGCTGACCGCTTCAGCAGTGCCAGAGCTCAATCGGCATGCCACCTTTAAGTACAACTCCGCGGTCAATGAGTTCTTCAACAGGGTGCGCCACCACATGAGTGTCGAGAATATCGAGTTCGACTTCATCAACGAAAGTATGATATTGGAAGTGCTTGAACTGGAGGGCGATTCAAAGGCCAAGCGCACCGAACCCTGACGCCTAGCGGGTGATCCCGCGCATGATGAAATCCGTCATCGCCTCGATATGTGCCTGGGCGTCGAGGGGGCCGTCGAGTTCATCAAAGTACGACGAGATCCCCGTCAGGCTGAATGCCGCCTCCGCGCCATGGGCCACCAGGAAGAAGAGCGCGCGCATGGAGATGGGAAAGATCGTCCCTGCCGCCTCCAGTCGGCGCAGCAGATCACTGAAATCCGGGAGCAGGGCATCGAGGCTCCGCTGAAGAATTAACTCCAGCTGGGGGGTCCGGCGCAGACCTTCCATGTTCATCAACTGGCAGAACTCAGGCCGAGGTTCGTTGACAACCATGAAGCTGCGGATCAGCTCACGCACCTCGGCCAAGTCGTCGGCGGGGGACGGGCGCGCGGCCCGTTCGGCTTCAATCGCGGCGAACATGTTCGCGAAGCCGTGGGTGATCGCGGCTTCGAAGATCTCCCATTTGCTTCCGAAGCGCCGGTTCAGCGCGCCGTGGCTCAGCCCGAGCTCGGTTGCCACCGTCCGCACCGACATGCCCTCGTAGCCGTCGGCCGCAAAAGCCTTGAATGCGGATTCTAGGAGTACGTCGTCCTCATGGATCCGGGGCCGACCTCGGCCGCGTTTGATCGCGGTAGCCTCCATGGACGAAATAGTAGACGGTTCTACGGGAATCCTGCGTGCTACTCGCCAGCGAACTTGGCGTAGATGGCCGGCAGGATCCCGGCGAGGTGGTTCATCTCCTGAGCGCAGTGCACCAGGGTGTCGCGCGCGGCGGGCAGCAGACGGGCCACGATCGGCTGGATTGCCCTGTCGGTCACACGGTTACCCCGGCGAACCGACACGAACTGGCCGCCCATCCAGAACCGAGACCGCATTTCGCTGCCCTCCCGGATGGGCCGCACGTGATGGATCATCGAACCCAACTCGACGGGCAGCTGCGGTGCGACCACCCGAGCGCACACCGCGATCCCGTCGCCGAGTGTGGTCGGATCCAGTCCGATTTCCTTCGGTTCGATGAAGGAGATCCCGCCGTTGACGAATGTCGAGCCGATGTACTCCTCGATGATTGACGTCCGGCCCACGTAGTGGCCATCACCTGCGGCGTCATCCCAGTGAGCCGAGACGTGCGCGCGTGGGTGCCACAGCTTGTAGCGGCTTGCCTGGCTGCCGTGCCAGCCGAACCACCATGCCCACATGTGTGGCGTCACCCCTGGCATATCGGTGCGGACCGCGACGTGGATACCGCCGCCGCGAAGGTGCGCGTAGCCGTTCTCGGTCTGGTGGTAGCCCTCGTCGAGAATGGTTGCTGCATCCTCGAGCGCCAGCATGACCTGATCGGCCTGCGGGCCGTGCTCGAGTGCAGTGACGACATGTGCCGGCAGCGGGGCCATTACGGGGTCGTAGAACGAGCCCCATTCGGCGTCGGCGTCGTTGTCGCGGTAGCCCAGATACGTCTTAGTCATCAGCTGTGTCCCAACCAGGGGTTGAGCTTTGGAACTTCCTGCCCGACCCTAATAGTATTTATATGTATCCGCCTAGTAAATCGTGATATTTTTCTTTACGCTTACCTACTAACGTGGGGATCCGATCGGGGAACTGCCCCAACGCGTACGGCTATGGAGGATTTCGACGATGGCATCAACGACGGTAACGCGCAGCGCCGAGGAACTCCGCACCGCGTTGAACGACTGTTATTCCGCGGTGGAAACATTGTGTGCCGGCCTTGATGAGGCTCAGTGGCAGGTGCAGTCACTGTGCCCGGAATGGACGGTGCGAGGGGTGGTCGACCACCTGACCAGTGTCGAGGCAGTGCTGGCCGGCTGGCTACCTGAGGACGCCACCGCGATCCCGCCATTCGAGCGGGCGGGGGAGTTCCTGGCGCAGACCGCCGATTTGCACGGAGCGCAGTATCTGGACAAGGTTCGCGAGGTCTTCGCCAGCCGCCGGCGCGATCTGGACGCGCTGTCGCAGGCGGATGTGGAGCGCCCGTCATTTACCCCGGTCGGTCCGGGCACGTATGGAAAGTTCATGGCGATCCGGGTGTTCGATTTCTGGGTTCACGAGCGCGATATCACCACGCCGTTGGGCCTGTCGACCGAGGACACCGGGGTGGCTGCCGAGATCGCGCTGGCCGAAGTGGAAGGATCGCTCAGCTACATCGTGGGCAAGAAGGTGGGCCTGCCCGACGGCAGCAGTATCGTCTTCGATCTCACCGGGCCGATCGCAGCCCGCTACGCCCTTGCCGTCGACGGCCGGGCCAAACAGGTTGAGCACCTGGACAATCCGGACGTCAAGGTCAGTACCGACTCGACCACATTCATCCAACTTGCCTGCGGCCGCATCGACCCGCAGGGCCCCATCGACGCGGGCACCATCGCCTGGAGTGGTGACTCCGAACTCGGTGAGCGCGCCGCCCGCAATCTGCGGTACACGATGTGACCGGGCGCCCGGAGTTCGTCGATTTCCACTTCGACGTCATGTGCCCATATGCGTATCAGACATCATTATGGATCCGCGAGGTCAGCAGATTGACTGGGCTGAAAGTCAATTGGCGCTTCTTCAGTCTCGAGGAGATCAATCGCGTCGAGGGCAAGAAGCATCCGTGGGAACGCGAATGGTCATACGGGTGGTCGATGATGCGCATCGGTGCGCTGTTGCGGCGCTCGTCGATGGCCGATCTCGACGCCTGGTACGCCCGGGCCGGCCGTGCCCTGCATGTCAAAGGGCACAAGCCGCACGAGAGATCCGTCGCCCGCCATCTGCTGGCCGAGTTGGGTATGGACCCCGATCTGGTCGATGCGGCGATCGCCGACCCGAGCACCCACGACGAGGTCCATGCCGAGCATCAGCGCGTCGTCGACGCCAAAGGGTACGGTGTGCCGACGCTGTTCTTCCCGGACGGTCAATGCCTGTTCGGGCCGGTGCTCGTCGATCCACCCACCGGGGAAGCGGCCGTGCGACTGTGGGACGCCGTCGTCGCCTGGACGGAGTTCCCCCACCTCTACGAGCTACAGCGACCGAAAACCCCCGCCGATGAGCAGGCGATTGCCGAGGCCTTCCGCCCGTATCTGCAGGCCCGAGACTGGGTGTCGATCAACCGCGGTGAGGTCATTGCCATCGACAGACCCGACTAATTAGCTGGTCGCGTCGCGAGTTTGTGGTCGCGGTTGGCAGAGCCTCGCCATGGACCGTGCTTAACGATCAACTCGTGTAGCCGATCCCGATGGTCACCGTAGTAGTGCTATTCCGACGACCATCGCCAGCATCAGAACTGCCGGCACCGATTTGGTCAGGGGGTCCTTGACTTTCGCGTGCATCGCCAGTGCCCCGACCATCAGTACCGCAACGACCAGTGTCGCTGGCAAGACCACCTGCGGCACCCAGATGCCGACGATCAGCATCACCGCCGAAACGATCTTGGCTGCGCCGACCGCGTAGAAGCACCAATCCGGGAGGCCGTACGCGGCAAACTCTTCTCTGAGTGTCTGCGAAGCACCTCCGCGAAACGCCGTCGCCGACCGAGGACGCACCAACCACACATTGATGAGACCCAGTCCGGCGATCACTTGAAGAATGACAGACACTGCGGAAGATGACATCTGATGCCTCGCTGTAGGGTTCTTTAATGGAAGACAACTCGACGGACTCATGACTTCATGGACATTCTCTATCAAACCTTGAAGCCGTTGTCGGCGACACTCTTCCTGTATTACGGATTAAGTGTTCTGTTCTCCGATGCGATGGTGGCCGAGTTCGACCAATTCGGGCTACCCAATTTGCGCAAAATCACCGGCATCCTCGAACTGCTCGGCGCAGTCGGAATCATCCTCGGCTACTTCATACCGCCACTCGTGATTGCCGCTTCAGGCGGCCTGGCTCTGTTGATGGCCCTCGGCCTCGCCGTCCGTTATCACTCTCGGTCGTCGATGCAGGACTCTCTGGCAGCCCTGGCAATGCTGCTGATCAACCTGTACATCTGCCTTTACGCTGCCGGGCTTTTGCGGTAGCGCCGTTGGGGCTTGACCGTCCGACGCCGTAGGGTCATGCCATGACGATCTGGGACCGGTTCTTGGGCAGGCCCGAATCGCTGGCGCAGCGAAACCGACATGACTACCGCACGGTGGACATTTCCGGAACGTGGACGCGCACCATCTCAGGAAGTCCCGCATACGAAGACGCGATAAACGCGCTGTCACTGGGTCCGGTTCAGGTGACACTGCACCTACAGCAACGAGGCGAGGACACCCGCGCCGTGGCCGCCTACGTCTCTGAACAGCAGGTGGGGTGGATCGCTACCCAACGGGGCCCCATTGAATCGCGTCTCGCCAGCGGCTTCCTCTGGCGCGACGCGTCGGTGGACTGGATGACCCGGTTAGACGCCGCCGGCATCAGGCCGAGGCTCCAAGGTTTGTTACGCATCGCGGGCGATCCGGGCAGACGCCTCATCAATATCGACTTCCCGGGCCGAAACGAGCCGAGGCTGTCGGCCATCGCCAAGCAACTCATTAACGCCAATCCGGCCAGCTGAGGAGTTCCGTCACCCCGCATCGCCACCGACTAGCGGACCCCGCCTAGTTGCGCACCGGTCTCGTCGACCTGGCGCACCGGCCCGGTGAACCACTTCTTCACCGAGGCATGCCAGTAGATCCACAGCAGGATGAACGTGCCGCCGACGAGCAACGGGGTGTAGTTGAGGAACTTCCATTCGAAGCTGGCATCCCACGGCACCCCTCCCAGCGAGGTCGGGAACATCGCGACGATCGAGGTGATGATGATCTCGGCCAGCGCAAGTGGGGCCATCCACCTGTAGTGGTTGCCGATGTTCCAACTGCCGACCTCGAACGAATCGCCGGCCTTGAGGCGGTAGTAGATCGGCACCGCGAAGGCCAGATACAGCCCGACGACGCCGATGGAGACCACCGCGAAGAACGCGATCGGTACCGGAGCTCCGTTGATATCGACCGGCACCAGAGCCGGCAGGGTGATGATCGCCGCGATCACCGCGGTCACGATCACCGCGTTGGCAGGCACCTTGCGGGAATTCACCGCCGACCACAGTTGGTGGCCCGGTACCGCGCGGTCACGGCTGAACGCGAACAGCATGCGGGATGCGCTGGTCTGGCAGGCCGTGGTGCAGAACAACTGACCGGCCGTGGAGATGAACAGCACCGCCGCCGCCCACTTGGACGTCAGAGCCTGGCTGAAGATCGCCGCTACCGCACCGCCGGCCTTGGATACCCCGTCGGCGTCCTGAACCGCAAATAGGAAGGCCAGCAGGAGAACCCAGCCACCGATCGCCGAATAGAAGATCGACCGCCAGATGCCCTTGGCCGCGCCGTTCGCCGCGCTCTTGGTCTCCTCGGACAGGTGCGCTGAAGCGTCATATCCGGTGATCGTGTACTGGGTGAGGATTGCGGAGATCGGCAACACGATCAGCAGCCAGCCCGGTCCGGAGGTGGCCCCATCGAACATCCCACTGTTGTTGACGGTCTTGGCGAACACGTCGCCGACGCTGGCGTGGTGTTCGGGCACCAGGACCAGAATCGCGATTACCGCCGCCGCGCCGGCCACATGCCACCACACCGAGATGTTATTGAGGACGGCGAGCAGGTGACTGGAGAAGATGTTGATCGCTGCCACCACCACCAGAATGATCAGGAACATCACGAACACCCGCCTGAGGCTGTAGCCGGCCAGCCAGTTCTCGCTGAGGGTGCCCAGCGTCAGGTCCAGGAATGTCGCGGCGCCGTAGGACACCGAGGCCAGGATCGCGATCAAACCGACGAGGTTGAGCCAGCCGGTGTAGTACCCGGCCTTGGGGCCGCCGAGCTTTGCCGCCCACCAGTAGATTCCACCCGAGGTGGGGAAGGCCGACACCAACTCCGACATGCAGAACCCGATCAGCAGGATGAACGCCGCCAAAATCGGCCAGCCCCACGCGATGGCTGCCGGGCCGCCGTTGTTCCAGCCCAGGCCGAACGAGGTGAAGCAGCCCGCCAGGATCGAGATGATCGAGAACGAGATCGCGAAGTTGTTGAAACCGGACCAGGAACGCTGCAACTCCTGGGAGTACCCCAACTTGGCTAGTTGCCGTTCGTCTTCATCGAGTAGTTCGTGGCCCTCGGGCACGGCGGGTCTCCTTAATCGGCAGTAAAGCGCGCGTGGAAGGGACAATAAGCCGGTTAAGGGCTTGTCGTCCTACCTTTTACGGTGTCGTTTGTGTAAACCTTGATCCCGACCGCGCATCGGGCGGTCCGCTGTTACCTCTAACGAAGGGGGCGCTCGTGTCGCCTGACAGCACAGTCGGCCGACGGCACGGGCTGCTGACGCCCGGTGAACTGGACCGGCTGATGGCCGCCGGCGAGATCGACACTGTGATCGTGGCGTTCGCCGATATGCAGGGCAGGCTGACCGGCAAGCGGGTATCGGCCCGGCTTTTCGCTGAGGAAGTCGCCAGCCACGGCACCGAGTGCTGCAACTACCTGTTGGCCGTCGACGTGGAGATGAACACCGTCGACGGGTACTCGATGTCCAGCTGGAAGTCGGGCTACGGGGACATGGTCATGCTGCCGGACCTGAGCACCCTGCGGCTGATTCCATGGCTGCCCGGCACCGCCCTGGTGATGGCCGATCTGTACTGGGTGGGCGGCGGTCCGGTCATCGCCTCGCCGCGAACAATCCTGCGCAACCAACTGGACCGCCTGGCACAGCGCGGACTGACAGCGTTCGTCGGGACCGAGCTGGAGTTCATGGTGTTCGACAACAGCTACCGCGACGCCTGGGCGGCCGGCTATCGGGGACTGATCAAGGCGACTGATTATAACGTCGACTACGCGATGCATGCCTCGACGCGTCTCGAGCCGCTGCTGCGCGACATCCGGGTGGGGATGGACGGCGCCGGTATGTATTGCGAGGGCGTCAAGGGGGAGTGTAATCACGGCCAGCAGGAGATCGCCTTCCGCTACGACGACGCCCTGGTTACCTGTGACAATCACACCATCTACAAGAACGGTGCCAAAGAGATCGCCGACCAGCACGGCAAGAGCCTGACCTTCATGGCCAAGTTCGACGAGCGCGAGGGCAACAGCTGCCATATCCACATCTCGCTACGTAGTCACGACGGCACCGCAGTGCTCGCCGACGCTTCGGACGCGTTGGGCATGTCGGCGATGTTCCGCAGCTTCATCGCCGGCCAACTCGCCACCATGCGTGAGCTCACCTTATTCAGCGCCCCGAATATCAACTCCTACAAGCGATTTGCTGCGGGAAGCTTCGCGCCTACCGCCATCGCCTGGGGTCTGGATAACCGTACCTGTGCGATGCGCGTGGTGGGCAGTGGTCATTCGATGAGGGTGGAGTGTCGCGCGCCGGGAGGTGACGTCAATCAGTACCTCGCCGTCGCCGCGCTGATCGCCGGTGGTATGCACGGTATCGACCAGGGTCTGGAACTTCCCGAGCCGTGCGCAGGCAACGCCTACGTCGGGGATGCCCAGCGGCTGCCCACCACGCTGGCCGAGGCGGCCGAGTTGTTCGCGGGCTCGACGGTGGCCCGTGAGTCTTTTGGCGACGAGGTCGTCGAGCACTACCTCAACAATGCCCGGGTGGAACTGGCGGCATTCAACTCCGCGGTGACCGACTGGGAGAGAGTGCGCGGCTTTGAGCGCCTCTGACGCCACCGAACTCCGGCCGCTAATCGGCCTGACCACCTACCTGCAACGGGCCCAGACGGGGGTGTGGGATGTTCCCGCCGTTTTCCTGCAGAAGGCCTATCTGAACGCGGTCAACGCCGCCGGCGGAATTGCAGTGTTGCTGCCGCCGCAGCCGGTCGATGCCGATGTTGCCGGACGGGTGCTCGACGGAGTGGAGGGCTTGATTGTCACCGGTGGCCGCGACATCGATCCATCCCGCTACGGCGCCGAGCCGCACCCCAGTACCGAGGTTCCCGCCCACGACCGCGACGCTTGGGAGTTCGCCCTTCTCAGTGGCGCGTTGCGCCGACGGGTGCCGGTGCTGGGCATCTGCCGGGGAGCGCAGGTGCTCAACGTCGCCTGCGGAGGAACCCTGCATCAGAATCTGCCCGATGAGCTGGGGCATAACCACCATCAGCAGGGCAACGGCGTGTTCGGCACCTCTACTGTGCGTACCGCCCCGGGGAGCAGAATCGCCACTCTGATTGGGGACACGACGCAGGTTAAGTGCTACCACCGCCAGGCGATCGACCGGCTGGGTGAAGGCCTATTGGTCAGCGCCAGAGATAACGAAGGCGTTGTCGAGGCCGTCGAGTTGACCGGGGATGATTTCGTGGTGGCCGTGCAGTGGCATCCCGAGGAGACTCCCGATGATCTGCGGCTGTTCGCCGGGCTCGTCGATGCCGCCCGGACATACTCGCGGGCCCGGACCTTGTTGAAAGGAAGCGTGAATTCGTGACAACCACGGAGCTGATCAACCCGGCAACCGAGCAGGTGCTGCGCTCCGTCGAACTGATGGACGTACCGGGGGTCGATGACGCCGTCGCCCGGGCCAAGGTCGCCCAGAAGGCCTGGGCGGCACGCCCGCCGGCCGAGCGCGCGGCCGCACTGCGTTCTTTCGCCGCGGTGGTCGACGCCCACGTCGACGAATTGGCCGCCCTGGAAGTCGCCAACTCCGGGCATCCCATCGGCGCCGCCGAATGGGAGGCTGGTCATGTCCGCGATGTACTGCAGTTCTACTCGGCTTCCCCGGAACGGTTGTCCGGCAAGCAGATTCCCGTTGCCGGCGGGCTGGACATCACGTTCAACGAGCCCATGGGCGTCATCGGGATCATCACCCCCTGGAACTTCCCGATGCCCATCGCATCGTGGGGGTTCGCGCCGGCACTGGCCGCAGGCAACGCCGTGGTACTCAAACCGGCCGAGTGGACCCCGCTGACATCCATCCGGCTGGGCGAACTTGCGGTGGAAGCGGGCCTGCCGCCGGATCTGTTTCAGGTGCTGCCTGGTAAAGGATCAGTAGTGGGGGAGCGTTTCATCACCCACCCGGATATCCGCAAGCTGGTCTTCACCGGCTCCACCGAGATCGGCGTGCACGTCATGGCCGGAGCGGCGCGGCAGATCAAACGGGTGACCCTGGAACTTGGCGGCAAGAGCGCCAACATCATCTTCGATGATTGTGATCTGGAGCGCGCGGCGGCCACCGCACCCAACGGCGTGTTCGACAATGCCGGTCAGGACTGTTGTGCTCGCAGCCGGATCCTGGTGCAGCGCAGCGTCTTCGACCGCTTCATGGAACTGCTCGAACCCGCGGTCAAGGGTGTCGTCGTGGGCGACCCGAGTGCCCGGGACACCGAGATGGGACCGCTGATATCCCGCAAGCAGTTCGAGTCGGTGGCCGGATACGTTCCCGATGACGCGCCGGTGGCCTTCCGGGGTTCGGCACCGAGCGGACCCGGTTACTGGTTTGCGCCCACGGTTCTCACCCCGGCCCGCGATGATCGCACCGTCACCGAGGAGATCTTCGGCCCGGTCGTCGTCGTGCTGCCGTTCGACGATGAGGCCGACGCCATCGCCCTAGCCAATGACACCGAGTACGGACTGTCCGGTTCGATCTGGACCGACAACCTCTCCCGCGCGATGCGGGTCTCCCGCGCTGTCGAGGCCGGCAACCTCAGCGTCAACTCGCACTCCTCGGTGCGCTACAACACCCCCTTCGGCGGGTTCAAACACTCTGGTCTCGGCCGTGAACTCGGGGTGGACGCACCGCTGCATTTCACCGAAACCAAGAATGTCTTCTACTCGATTGGAGAACGTTAAGTGGCCGTCTCTAAAATTGACCTGACCCAACGGCTGGCCGGCAAGGTAGCGGTGATCACCGGTGCGGCAAGCGGTATCGGGTTGGCGGCCGCCCAGCGGATGCGTGCCGAGGGCGCGACCATCGTCGCCGGCGATATCGACCCCAAGACCGGCATCCCGGCGGCAGAAGAACTCGGCGGGTTGTTCGTCGCGGTCGACGTGGCCGACGAGGTCGCGGTCAACAATCTGTTCGACACCGCTGTGGCGACCTATGGCTCGGTGGACATCGCCTTCAACAACGCCGGCATCTCCCCGCCCGATGACGATCTCATCGAGACCACCGAACTTCCCGCCTGGCAGCGGGTACAGGACGTCAACCTCAAGAGCGTGTACCTGTGCTGCCGGGCGGCGCTGCGGCATATGGTGCCCGCCGGCAGGGGATCCATCATCAACACCGCATCATTCGTTGCGGTGATGGGATCGGCCACCTCGCAGATCTCCTATACCGCCTCCAAGGGCGGGGTGCTGGCGATGTCGCGGGAACTCGGCGTGCAGTTCGCCCGCCAGGGCATCAGGGTCAACGCCCTGTGCCCCGGACCGGTGAACACCCCGCTGCTGCAGGAATTGTTCGCCTCCGACCCCGAGCGCGCGGCGCGCCGTTTGGTGCATATCCCGCTGGGCCGGTTCGCCGAGCCCGAGGAACTGGCCGCCGCGGTGGCGTTTTTGGCCAGCGACGACGCCTCGTTCATCACCGCCTCGACCTTCCTGGTCGACGGCGGAATCAGCTCGGCCTACGTCACCCCGCTGTAAGGTGCGTCCGGCGGGGCGCCGCGGGGTATGGTCGCGGTGAAGTTCGGGCGGTGCGGAAACCGGTGAGATTCCGGTGCGGTCGCGCCACTGTGTCCAGCCGCTAGCGGCTGGTAGCCAGACCCTCCCGCCCGAAGTCGCCACCACGGGGACGCGAAATCCCCACGCGGAGGTCACATGGCGGTACGCCGACTCGTCGGTTCCTGGTCACGTAGAGACCGGGTGCAGGTTTGCGCGCTACTCGGCGTGGTCGCGGTCTTGCACCTGGTCGGATTCGGAACCCTGATCCTGCTGGTCGCACCCGAGCGCTATCAGGTGGGCGCACAGGTGTTCTCGATCGGCCTCGGGGTCAGTGCCTACATGTTCGGGCTGCGACACGCCTTCGACGCCGACCACATCGCCGCCATCGATAACGTGACCCGCAAGTTGACCGCCGACGGAGCCCGGCCCAAATCGGTCGGGTTCTGGTTCGCTCTGGGACATGCCGCCATGGTGGTGGTGCTGGCACTGCTGGTGATTGGCGCAGCCAAGGCTGCCGGTGTGCTGCTCGATGACGCATCACCGGTCCGGCATATGCTCGGTATCGCCGGTACCCTGGCCTCGGGCGGCTTCCTGTATGCCATCGCGATTGTCAATGTGGTTGCGCTGATTGGGATTTGGCGGGTGTTCGCGGCGCTGCGCGCGGGTCGGTTCAACGAGCGGGATCTTGAGGATCAGCTCGACAACCGCGGTGTGCTGGCCCGGATTCTACGTCCGGTCATGCGTCGGATCGCGCGACCGGCCCAGATGTTCGTCGTCGGAGTGCTGTTCGGTCTGGGCTTCGACACCGCGACCGAAGTCGCACTGCTGGCATTGGCCGGCACCGGCGCGGCGGCCGGGGTGCCCTGGTATGCGGTGCTGACGTTGCCCGTGCTGTTCGCCGCGGGCATGTGCCTGATGGACACTGCCGATGGGTTGTTCATGTCCGCTGCCTACGACTGGGCGTTCGCCAACCCGGTTCGCAAGATTTATTACAACCTGACCATCACGGGGTTATCGGTTGTGGTTGCCCTGCTGATCGGAACCATCGAACTGATCTCGGTGGCCCATGACGATCTCGGCTGGTCCAACCCGGTCACCGAATGGGTGAGTTCACTGAGCCTGGACAACGTCGGCTTCGTGGTGGTGGGTCTGTTCGTGGTGACATGGGTCGCGGCGATCGCGTTCTGGCGCTACATTCGGCCCGAACGGCGCTGGCAGTCCGGGCACAGTCCGTGCAGCGTGAGTCCGGCCTGCTCGGACAGCGTGAACGAACTGCCCTCGCTGGCGTGCTCGAGTGCGGTTGAAAGCCGCGTGGCGGGCACCTCGATCATGGTTCCGCACCCGGTGCATACCGCGTGATGATGTGGTTTCTCGGTCAGCCCGTAGGTGCTGACCCCACCCTCGGCGGCTAACGCGTGCAGCACGCCCTGGTCCACCAGTGTGGTGACGGTGCGGTAGACCGTGGCGAGGTCAGGCCGATGGGCGCCGTCGGGTGCAGTCGCCAGGATGCGCTGATGGATATCCGCGACTGAGAGGTGGCCGTCGACCGGTTCCAGCGCCGCCAGCACCGCGATCCGCGACGGCATCCGGCGCAGACCGCGGGAGCGCAACAGTTCGCCGATGCGCTCCGCAGTGGCGGAGTCCGGTTCCGGTGGATCGGCTGTCACCGCTCCAGGCTACTGCCGGTGCCGGGTCAGGGAGTGATGGTTCCCTTGCTCGTGATGAGGTCCAGGGCTTCGGTCAGCGTATTGACTTGGTCGATGCTGCTGGCGCCGATGAGCGCCACTATGGAAGCCGGCGCGGCGGCGGTCTCGTGAATTCCGAAGGCCTCCTGGAATAGCGCAGTTCCATCACTGCATTTGAAGGCGTTCAGGAAACCATTGAACCCGCTCATACTTGTCGGGTCGGGCTCAGCGCTTTTGACACAGCCGTCAGCGAGAGGATCAGCGGCAAATGACTGCGCGGCAGCGGTCGGGTCATCGCCCGGCTTATCCGACCTGGCGATGAGAACCTGGATGTTGGCGCCGGTCTCCCCGTATTGAATTGCCGCCACGTGATAGAGGCTGTTGCCCTCCTCCCATTTCACATCGGGATTATCAGACCATCCGGGCAACTCGGGCAGCGTGACGTCGGCGTAGTGCTCGGTGTCGGTTGATTCGGCGGCTGTGCTCGTCGCGGACGCCGAGGCCGACGCCGATTGCGACGTGGCACTGGCTGAACTGCTCATCTCGGTTTTGGTCCCGGACCCACAGCCTGCGAGCGTCACGCTCAGGATCAGGGCGGTCACGCCGGTCGCGGCAAGCAGTGGAGACGTTCTCGTCATGGGTGAAAAACCTTTCTGTGGCCCCCCTGGGTCTGCTGCGACTTTGCACTATCGCGCTGTCGCTCGTCAATGCTTCAG
>Ga0194035_1000792_pt1 | contig 17488 bp, 12 predicted proteins | sample JunL2320m_MetaG_FD_148680 | JGI IMG/M metagenome (GOLD analysis project Ga0194035, IMG submission 148680) | Anoxic zone freshwater microbial communities from boreal shield lake in IISD Experimental Lakes Area, Ontario, Canada - Jun2016-L239-20m | ecosystem: Environmental > Aquatic > Freshwater >...
GGTGAGTAGTTTACGTTCGCCGGGAGCAGCCGTACGTGACCATCTTTGCGCTGGTAGGTCTTTACGGTTGCCTCGTCGTCGAGCATCGCAGCCACGATTTCTCCATTGACGGCATCTGGCTGGCTCCGTACAACGACCCAGTCGCCATCGCAGATTGCCGCATCGATCATCGACTCGCCAACAACCTTGAGCAGGAATAGCTCGCCATCGCCAACGATTGAGCGGGGGAGTGGGAATACCTCTTCGATCGACTGCTCAGCCAGGATTGGACCACCGGCCGCGATACGACCGATCACTGGGACATACGCGGCTGTTGGCCGCTCGTCGCCAGAGCCGGTTTCGTCGATGAGGCTGTCTCCGATGGTCGATGATTCGCCTGGCAACACAACTTCCATGGCACGTGGGAGTCGTGGATCGCGTCGGATGTAGCCCTTCTTCTCCAAGGCGGCGAGCTGATGTGCGACGCTGCTCGGTGAGGTGAGACCGACCGCTTCGCCGATTTCACGCATTGACGGTGGATAGCCCCTGCTCTCAACAGCAGTGCGAATCATGTCCAAGATGATGCGCTGACGAACTGTGAGCCCATCAGCGTCCGGCAGACCTTCGGGTATCGGAATCTCGACGACCTTGGGCCGACCAGCTTTGCGGCGTGGCGCACTTTCGGCCTCCTCGCTGCCGTCGACGCCTGATGTGTCATCGAAAGACTTCTCGTCGCTGGACATATCGCTCCTTCGTATCTCCCGCGGCGTTACCGCCGTGGTGCGTGTTTCCTACCCCTGAAGCGCGGCACCGACCGCGACTGTCAGACCCCCCGAGCAGACTCAGATCTGTGCACATCGGACGTAAGACAAACGATGTGAACACCTCGAAAGCGAACATGAGTTCCATTCTTTGGGATCGAGCACCACGCTAGCGGTTTCGCACACATGTTTCAAACATATGTTCGTTAATGCTAGACACGGCGCGTCGGACCTGATAGAAATCGGATACACGTTCGATCGAACACACGTTCGGTTCGAGTATTTCGTAGATGATCCGCACGTCGTCAGAGTTAGAACGCCGAGTGAAGGAGCTGGTCCCATGGCCACGGTCACGCTGTCACCACGAGTTGCACCCAACGCTGGGTATGCGCAGGTTTCGCGCCCTAGGCAGGCACCTCGATCGAGCGCAGTTCGTCTCACGGCTCGTGGGCGTCGCCTCGCTCGCACGGTCATCATCGGACTGGCTCTGGCGGTCACCCTAGGCGTGGCCATTTTTGGTCACATCAGTTCTAGCCAAGCCAGTTCGGTACAACCGGCGCTTACTACGGCAGTCGTGATTGTTCAACCAGGACAGACGATGTGGGGATTGGCACAGCAGATTGCGCCGAATGAAGATCCGCGTGACACGATTGCCCGTATTGCCGATCTCAACGCTCTCAGCGATGAGGATGCCTCGACGGTGTTTCCCGGTCAGCGACTCGTGGTTCCTGCTTCGGCATAGTCCGCGAAGTCAGGTCCCGAAGCTGATGTACGTCTGGTTTCGTCTACCTGGTGCGTGGTCAACGGCAGATTTTTCCCTGTCGCGGCGGGCCGCCAACGGTCAATAACCTACGTCGATGCTGGCGACACGCCGACTTTATGGGTAACGCTTGCGTCCTAGGCCTATGGCGTCTACGGTTCCCCTACATCTAGTAGTTACATGGGTGTAAGTAATCCACAGATTGTGGTTATTGATCCCAAGGTTCTCCCCACGTCATCAACAGTTTTATCCACAGTTGATGGGAAGACGTCGGAAGAATTGGGCTATATCGGGCGAAACGATTCAAAGAGGGGGGCCATACGATGCACTGTCCATATTGTCGTCACAGTGATTCGCGTGTGGTCGACTCCAGAGCTGCTGAAGATGGCACAGCAATTCGTCGTCGCAGGCAATGTCCAGAGTGCGGTAAGCGGTTCACTACCGCGGAGACCGTCACGCTGACGGTTGTGAAGCGATCGGGCGCAACCGAGGCGTTTAGTCGATCGAAAGTGATCTCCGGTGTGCGTAAGGCGTGTCAGGGTCGGCCCGTCAGCGATGACGATCTCGCGTTGCTTGCGCAGGATGTCGAAGAGGCGGTCCGCGCCACTGGCTCGGCCGAAATGGCGAGCCACGAGGTGGGCATGGCGATCCTTGGACCATTGCGTTCACTTGATGAGATCGCGTACCTACGGTTTGCGTCGGTGTACCGCGCCTTCACCAACCTTGAAGATTTTGAGTCTGAGATCGCCCTGCTTCGAGCGGAGCGCGAGTTCAACAACCGTGCGACGAGTGATACGAGTTCTGAGTAAGACGCAGACGTGAGTGAGAGCTAGACCTGATCAGCAGCAAGACCTCAGCAAGATCTACACAGTCAACACATCAAGGAGCGGGAAGTTATGACCGAGACAGCGGGAAGCGCACGGAGCACAGCAGCCAAGAAGTCGCGTCCAGAAGTTGCTGGACTGACCATGGAGCGCATTTACACAACGCCGGGCGTACACCCGTATGACGAGGTGAACTGGGAACACCGCGATGTAGTGCAGACGAACTGGAAGACTGGTGAAACCGTCTTCGAACAGCGCAACGTTGAATACCCCGACTTCTGGTCTGTGAATGCTTCGACGATCGTCACCACGAAGTACTTCCGCGGTGCGCTCGGCACTGACGTTCGTGAACGTAGCCTTCGCCAGCTGATTGACCGCGTTGTTCTGACCTACGCGAAGGCCGGTAAGGATTACGGCTATTTCCTCACCGAAGAAGATGCCGAGATCTTCGAGCATGAGCTCACCTGGATGCTCCTCAACCAGATCTTCTCGTTCAACTCCCCAGTCTGGTTCAACGTCGGTACCACGAGCCCGCAGCAGGTTTCAGCCTGCTTCATCTTGGCCGTCGATGACACGATGGATGCGATCTTGAACTGGTACCGCGAAGAAGGCTTGATCTTCAAGGGCGGATCCGGCGCCGGACTCAATCTCAGCCGGATTCGTTCGTCGAAAGAACTTCTGTCATCTGGTGGCACGGCAAGTGGACCGGTTTCGTTCATGCGTGGTGCGGATGCGTCCGCCGGAACGATCAAGTCCGGTGGTGCAACCCGTCGTGCGGCGAAGATGGTTGTGCTCGACGTTGATCACCCCGACATCGAAGAGTTCGTCGAGACCAAGGCCGCCGAAGAGCGCAAGATTCGTGTACTTCGCGACGCCGGTTTCGACATGGACCTCGGCGGTAAGGACATCATCAGTGTCCAGTACCAGAACGCGAACAACTCCGTCCGCGTGAGCGATGAGTTCATGCGCGCAGTAGAAGAGGGTCGCGACTTCGGTCTGCGTGCCCGCGCGACAGGTGAGGTTATCGAGACCGTCGATGCCAAGACCCTGTTCGAGAAGATCTGCAAGGCGGCCTGGGAGTGTGCTGATCCCGGTATCCAGTACGACGACACGATCAATGACTGGCACACGAACCCGGAGACGGGTCGTATCACTGCGTCGAACCCATGCTCTGAGTACATGTCCCTGGACAACTCCTCGTGCAACCTGGCCAGCCTCAATTTGCTGAAGTTCCTCAAGGAAGATGACACATTCGATGCGGTGAAGTTCGCTAAGGCCGTCGAATTCATCATCACTGCAATGGATATCTCCATCTGCTTCGCCGACTTCCCAACCGAGCCCATTGGCGATACGACTCGTAAGTACCGCCAGCTGGGAATTGGTTACGCCAACCTCGGTGCGCTTCTCATGGCGACGGGACTTCCCTACGATTCAGATGGTGGACGTGCCCTTGCCGGTGCGATCACCAGTCTGATGACGGGAACTGCGTACAAGCGCTCCGCCCAGCTCGCCGGCGTCGTTGGTCCTTACGAGGGCTACGCCCGCAACTCTGAAGCGCATCAGCGTGTCATGCGCAAGCATGCTGCTGCTACTGACTCAGTCCGTACGGTGACCAGCCTTGATGGCGATGTCCTTCGTCTGGCCCGTCAGGCGTGGGAAGACGGCAACAAGATCGGCGTCAAGAACGGATGGCGCAACGCACAGGCTTCTGTGCTTGCCCCAACCGGCACCATCGGCTTCATGATGGACTGTGACACAACCGGTATCGAGCCTGACTTCTCGCTCGTCAAGTTCAAGAAGCTTGTCGGCGGTGGCTCAATGCAGATCGTCAATCAGACGATCCCGCGTGCATTGCGCAAACTTGGTTATACAGAAGAGACGGTCGAAGCGATCGTGGAGTTCATTTCAGATAAGGGCCACGTTATCGACGCGCCTGGTCTGAAGACCGAGCACTACCCGATCTTCGACACGGCCATGGGTGCACGCTCCATCACACCGATGGGTCACGTGCGCATGATGGCCGCTTGCCAGCCGTTCCTGTCTGGCGCGATCTCCAAGACTGTGAACATGCCCGAGGATGCCTCGATCGAAGAGGTTGAAGAGATCTACTTCCAGTCGTGGAAGATGGGTATCAAGGCACTGGCCATTTACCGCGATAACTGCAAGGTTGGTCAGCCGTTGTCTGACGGCAAGGCAGCAAAGTCGGATGCTCCAGTCGAAGCTGCAACGGCGACAGTTGTTGAGTACCGCCCCGTGCGTAAGCGCCTTCCGAAGGTTCGTCCGTCGCAGACGATTTCGTTCTCCGTCGGTGGCGCTGAGGGCTACATGACGGCTGGCTCGTACCCAGACGATGGTCTTGGGGAAGTTTTCCTCAAGCTAGGTAAGCAGGGTTCGACGCTTGCCGGTGTGATGGACGCTTTCTCCATCGCTATCTCGATTGCGCTGCAGTACGGCGTTCCTCTCGAGGCATTTGCGTCGAAGTTCGTCAACATGCGATTCGAGCCCGCGGGCCTTACTGACGATGCTGATGTTCGCATGGCGCAGTCGATCATGGACTACATCTTCCGTCGTCTGGCTTTGGACTACCTGCCCTACGAAAAGCGTTCCGCACTCGGCATCTTCACCGCCGAGGAACGCGCCGAACAGGTTGCGGGTTCGTACAACACGGCGCCGACCTCCGTCATCGCTGAAGCTGTCGAAGAGCAGTTGGAAAGCCTCGCGCAGTCCGCTGCAGTGGAGAGCCCGATCTCTGCGGAAGATGCACCGATAGGTTCGACATTGGCACCGTCCCAGGCGCACTCATCAGCTGAGTTGCTCGAAGCCATCACTGGCAAGACTGCTGATGCTCCACTGTGCATGACGTGTGGGATCAAGATGCGCCCAGCCGGCTCATGTTACGTCTGTGAAGGTTGCGGCTCAACAAGTGGTTGCAGCTGATCGCGATCGAAATTGATCAAGATTTGCAAGGGTTTTCAAGATCTGGACACTGAATGATTTTTGGCAGATGACTGTCGTTGATCAAAGTGATCCGTTAGACCGTCGGGCCGACGTTGAGTCGTGGGGAAGCGACTTACCTCGGCCCGACACTTTTTTGGGACGTGACTTTCCGAAGTAAATAGTGTGCTGTTCTTGCAGATATCGGCTGGAAATTTCAGTCGAGTAAGGAAACAGGAGATCGTTCGGGTGACCACCTAGTCATCGCTTTGTGAGTGCAGTCGTACCGGCCCCGGTGACGACTACAGAAACATGACAACGTGTTTGGTTCCAAGTACTTTGCACTCAGTGGCGAATTCGGATATGTCGCCTCCTGGTGCGACGTGCCGACGAACGTCTGGTCTGGCAACACGGCGACGGACGGCACAGTCGTCAGTCCGTAAGTCAGCTGCTTATCGCCTGCCCATGTGAATTCTGGGCAGGCGATTTGTCATGTGCGTCGGCCGCCGTCACCTTTCGATAGATGAATCGCTTGGGAGCTATGGAGCCCATGTGGCTATCGACACGTTTATTAACTCTTGTGAGTGAATCGTCATCCTTTCGGCTGACTAGATAGTCACCTCTTCGTCAGTTAAGCGCGTCTTTTGTTCGGACGAAGTAATAGACATGAAGATCGTTGCAATCACAGTGGCAGCGGCCCTCAGTTGTCTTGGAATGGCCACACAGAGCGCTACTGCTTCGGCAATGCCTACGGGGTCCAAGGCGACTTCCAGTGTTGGTGCGACGTTCCCCACACATCCGTCAGGGCGAGTTGTTGCGCAGGCATCCACGTCCGTGAGTGTGGGAAATCTATTGGTAGCAAAGAGGAATCTCACGGTTACCGGTATCCGATACTGGAAGGCATCACGGACTGATATTGCCGCGCGGGCAGCTTTTCTGTCGTCCGCCGATGGCACGGTGCTACGCCGTGTTGCCATCCGGTCGACTGCACTGCGTCGTACTGGATGGGTGAGTGCATCGTTCATTACACCGATCACCGTTGTGGCCGGGCAGTCTGTAATCGCCTCGGTTTCATCACCTAAAGGATGGGTGGTACGCACTAGAGCGGTCCCGAACAGCACGAATGTTCGCGCGATCGGAGGACTCTATGTTTCCGGTGTCGGCCAAGTACCGAACGAACGCAAAAACGGACACCTCTACCTAGTTGATCTACTCGTTGCCCCGTCCACCGTGATCTCCTCGGGTCCAATCAACCAAGCGCCGAATAGTCAGCCGTCACCTCAACCGACGCCGTCACCGTCGGTATCGCCACGCCCCAATCCGACGGCAACACCCATCCCAACCGACAACCCGACGGAAACACCCACCCCAAGTCCAAGTCCAAGTCCAACTCCAAGTCCGACTCAAACTGTGCCGATCGTGGGATTTCCGACGAGCAACAATGTGGGCTGGCAGGTGACTGGAACGACGTTACGTCCGTATCGCGGTCCCAACGAAATTACCCAGGATGGAACCGTCATCGACGGCGCCGACATCACCGTGCCGCTCATCGTCAGCGCCAACAATGTGACGATAAGGAACTCGCGCATTACCTCGCCTGAGGCGTGGTACGTGATTCGCCAGTACCCGGAGTTCTCCCACTTGACGCTAGAGAACGTCGAGCTCGTCAACCAGGCAGGTGAGCATCCTGATTGGGCTATCTTCGCTGGTTCTGATCTGACGGTAAGTAACTCGTTGATTCATGGCATGCAGCGCGGCATTTATGCCAGCACAAATATGACCGTGACGAATTCGTACCTCGATGACTTCGATAATCCGAGTACAAGCCACGCCCAGGCAATCCTGACGAGCGGAAATGTTCACAACGTGAGGCTGACGAACAATACGTTCGGCTGCGGTACGAACATGTGCACGGCCGCGCTGAGTATCTTCCCGGAGCTGTGGACGGGCGGCCCCAATTCAAACTGGTTCATCGACCACAACCTGCTTAACGGTGGCTCCTATGCGCTCTATGCGGGCGACACAGATTCCGATGGTGAGTCTCCGAACACGTCTATGACATTCACGAACAATGTGTTCGGGGACAGATACTTTCCAACCGCAGGCCAGTTCGGCTATGTGGGTTCGTGGTCTGTTCATCCCAGCAATGTGTGGGACAACAACACAAATGCCAGCGGCGATATCGTTCAACCGTAGGTCTGTGTAGGAATTCGCACAGAACACCATGGCCGTATAGCCCATTTGGATCATTAAAAGTGAAGTGGACCTTTCGTACTGTTACCGTCAGAATGGTTGAACGGCGACAGTCCTGATCACTATGCCAATGCAAGCGTCGACGGGGACTCGTCAGTGCGAGAAATGGGGCGGACCACTGTGAAGGCATTGCATCAGAACAGCGCGCAGGTTGCAGCATCAGTTTTACCCGCTGGTGAGATCGCGTCCCAAGCTCTTCTATCCGGGGTTGAGACGGTCGTTGTGGCCGTGCCCGACAACATTGGTCGGTTGATCGGTAAGCGGATCGACATCGCCGATTGGCCACGGGTAGTTCAGCATGGCCTGACGATGCCCAACTTCCATTTGGCTACGAATATCGACAACAATCCCGTGCAAGGCCTCGACGTGACCGGTTCTCACACTGGTTACCCGAACGGTGTCCTCAAACCAGACGCTGCCACCCTGCGTCGCCCGGATTGGGAATCTGCGACCGCGTACGTCATCTCAGACGCCTATACGACCGAGGGTGACCTTGTTGGCGTGGCTCCGCGCAGCATTCTGCGTCGGCAGGAAAGCAGGCTGGCTGATCTTGGTCTCAGCACGCTGATTGCTTCCGAACTCGAGTTTTATCTTTATTCAGAGTCCTACCGCGATGGTTTCGCCGGCGGTTACTCAGACCTGACACCGTCGTGGCATTTCCATGGTGATAACGACGTGTTCGTGACGACCGCTGAAGAGCCATTCCTGCGACGGATTCGTCAGTCAATGCGCGGAATGGGGATCACCGTTGCTGTTACGCAGGGCGAAAATGGTCCTGGCCAGCAAGAGCTCAACTTCCATCCCACCTCGCTAGTTGAGATGGCTGATCGACACGTGCTTTACAAGCACGGGGTTAAGTCGATCGCTCGGCTGGAGGGCAAGTCGGTGACGTTCATGGCCAAGCCAGATGTGAACCATCCCGGCTCTGGGGCTCACATCCATATTTCACTATATGACGAGAGCGGTGAATCGCTATTTGGTGTTGACGACCTCAGCGAAGCTGGTGCTGGCTTCGTGGCCGGCGTCCTGGCGTTCACGCCCGAACTCGCGTGGATGCATGCACCCTTTGCCAATTCGTACCGACGATTCCAGCCCGGAAGTATGGCCCCGACGAATCTGTCCTGGGGCTGGGATAACCGCGGTTGCGCGATCCGGGCCCTCGATCGCGGAGAGGGCATCCACTTTGAATTCAAATTCCCCGGCGCTGACATGAACCCGTATTTCTCCTTCTCTGCCCTGCTGATAGCGGGTCTTGAAGGAATGCGTTTAGGGCTAACTCCACCGCCCGCGACGCAGGGCAACGCCTACTTATCGAGCGATGCTCCCGCGGTGCCGGCAGATCTCACTGAATCAGTGTTGGCATTTGAGACAAGTGAATTAGCTCGCCGCGAATTGACTTCCGAGGTGCACTCCCACCTCGTCGGATTGGCGCGCGCTGAGCGTGATGCGTCTCGTCGCGCGGTTACGGACTGGGACGTGCAGCGAGGATTTGAGCGCGCGTAGGTGGGCGTAATCTGACGGACTATGTAGTCCGCTGTTCGGCTTTCACATGTGCCCGGCTGGCATTACGCTGCCACCCACAGGGTCACGTCGATAAGGGAGAACGTCATGGCGGCAGTCGTTGCGCAACGTATTGGTCACGGTCCACAGCGTGTGCTGGTTTTGCATGGTTGGTTTGGACCGTCGGTCTTTGATGGCTTCTTCGATGCCTTTGACCCTGAGCAGTTCGATATCGCGATCGTTCACAACTCTGGCTACGGAGATGCACGCGGGCAAGAGCCGGCGCAGGACATCACCGATCTCGCGCAGCAGCACCTAGCCGTCGCAGACGAATTGGGCTGGGCGGCCTTCGACCTCATAGGCCACAGTTATGGCGGTGCGGCCGGACTTCGGATCTCATCACTGGCCCCCGAGCGCGTTGGTTCACTCGTTGGTATCTGCCCGGTTATGCCGTCGGGATTCGACGCGATTGCCGTCGAAAACTGTGGTGCGACGGCTGAGACGGGCCCGGCTTACATGGCCGCGTACTCGAAGGGACCAGATGCCGCTGACGGTCCTGGAATGATCATTGCCGGGCTTGACCCAGTGCTCGGGGCAGATCCGATTGCGTATCGTGAATTGCTCGACGCCACTTTTGCGACCATGAATGAGGAGGCGTACAAGCAGTACTTCCTCGTCTGGACGGGTGCGTCATTCGTTGAAGATGTTGTTGGCCTGAACACTCGGTCGCTGTTCCTCATCGGTGAATCCGACCCGTTTGCTGCAGTGAACTACGTAACCCCGACTCAGCAGAGCATGGCACCGGAAGCTGTCGAGGTCGAGGTGCTGCCAGGCGGGCACTTCCTTACCGTCAGCGGCGATCGTGCGCAGGTTGCGGGCCGGATCACTGATTTCTTGACCCCGTAATCCTGCTGACGCTCGCCCAGTACCGTACTCCCATGAGCGTCACTCGGTTTATCAACGGGTCTATTTTCACTGCGGATCGTCGGCGCGCTGATGTGTGGGCTGAGTCTGTCGTCATCGAGAATGACCGAATCGTTGCCGTTGGCAGAGCAAGTGACCTCGCGACCGCTTATCCGGCAGCGACAGTTTTCGACCTAGAGGGTCGCACTCTGCTGCCAGGACTCATCGACGCACACAACCACTTTCTGTCTACAGGTGAATCACTCGCCTCGATTGATGCGCGCTCGCTTGATCGTACGAATGGTGAATTCTTGTACGAGAAGTTGCGTGCAGCGGCTACGACGGCGCCCGCGGGTTCGACGATCACTGCATACGGGCTCGATCCCGACAAGTTTGTTGACGGTGCCATCGACCGATGGGAACTCGACCGGGTACTTCCGGAGCACCGGGTGCTGATCTACCACGTCTCAGGTCACGGAGCGGTGGCTAATTCAGCGGTGTTGGTAGCAGCCGGTATTGATCGCGATTCCATTGATCCAGTTGGTGGCTGGTTTGTTCGTGATGATGCCGGCACGCCCAATGGGTGGTGCTTTGATGCGGCGCTTGCGGTGCTGGCACCAGTTGCGGTTGAGATCGGTGCCCACGGCCCCAATTTTCACGCGCTGATTTCGGACGACGAATTGCACGCTGCGATTCTGCGCGCACAGTCGGCATTCTTCGCCGCTGGTCTTACGACCGTGTGTGATGCCCAAGTGACGGCGCGCGAGATGGCGGCGTATCAACGTGCGCACGCGGCCGGTGAGTTGAAGATTCGTACGGTATGCATGCCGCTGTCACATCAGCTCGACGAATATTTGGCGCTCGGTCTGTCATCGGGCTTGGGTGATGAGCTACTGGCGATCGGCCCGATGAAGTTTTATGCCGATGGATCTCTCTCGGGCGGCACGGCGTTTTTCTGTGATCCGTATGAACAATCAGCCGATGCTCATGGGGGAGGACATGGGCATCTACTCCGACCAATAGCCGAGATTTCGCAAGATCTGGTTCGGGCGTCCGAGGCCGGGTGGCGGGTAGGTGTCCATGCGATTGGTGATGCGGCGATCACCGAGCTACTACCTGCGTTTGAAGCGGCCGCTGCTGTTCATCCGGCCGGAGACCTGCGGCCGCGCATCGAGCACGCTGAACTTCCTCCGGATGAGTTGCTTGCTCGGCTGTCCGCGGTCGAGATGATTGCGGTGACGCAGCCGTCGTATCTCTACGAAATGGGGGAGCAGTACCTTGAGCGAATTGGTGACCGGGCAACTCGCCTCATGCCATTGAGATCGATGCTTGACGCAGGGATTCGTGTTGTCATCAGTAGTGATTCAGACGTCGCTTCGTACCGTCCGCTAGACACCATCGCGGCTGCGATGACGCGGACGACGGTTGTTGGCCGGCCAATGGGTGTTGACCAAATCCTGACTCTTGATGAAACGCTGTGCGCACACACGGTGGACGCGGCATACGCGATCGGTCGAGAGGCAGATCTTGGCGTCGTGCAGCAAGGCTTTTTAGCGGACTTTACGGTCGTCGATGGTGATCTGCGTTCGGTTGAGCCCGCGTCGATCAGAGAGCTAGCGATCACCGGCACGATGGTCGGCGGCAAATGGATGTATCAGGGCTGAACGAGCCGAGGAGAGACGGCACTAGATCTGGCATTCGGGTGCGACCGAGCCCGGGCCTCAGAGAACGGGCTCGGTCGCGGTCCTTGGCACCCTGGTCGAGGTGCGTGTTGAGTGAACGCGTAAGTCATTACGAGTCAACCTGACGATGCGGCCACGGGAAACGCTACGGAGCACTCACGGCTCTGCGTAGCGAAGCGTTCGCGTCAGGGGAACAGGTCGAAGTGTTGTATGTACCGTTCCGCTATAGGGAACGATGCAGTAGAGAAGTCGCTCAATCAGGTTAAGTGTTCTGGCCAACGAGTTAGCACTTCCCTCACACCCGTGAGTGAAGTCAACGCAATTGTCCTGATTGATCCGGCACCCGCCGGAACTTGGCGAAGGAGTCAGTAGATGGCCACTGTCATTCCGTTGGACGAGTACATCACCGATGAGTGGTACCCCGGGTTCACCCCGGCATTTGATCACGCCCCGTTCTACGTCGAACCATTCCGCACCTTCACGAAAGAAGATGAGAAGCGATTCTGGTTTCTGGACTTCCACTGGCCTCGCGGCCTGACACCGCTCGGATTGATTTGGAACGAGGACGGCTACGCATGGGGGACTCAGTCGGCGGCGGAAAACCTTCCCCTTCCGCCAGGACGCGGATTGTCCGTTCGCATCGCTGGCGTTCACACATACGCATCGCCCATCGACATCGAAAGCGGATTCGAAATTGGTGAGCGTGCTGGTCGGATGGGCCCGCAGCTTGGCAACTTCATTGCCAACTTCGATGAGATCTGGGCCGATCGTCGCGACGAGGTGGAGCGCAGCTGGCAGCATTTCGTGTCGATGGATCCGTCGTCGATGTCTCTGCCCGAATTGTCAGCGATGCTCAAGGAGGCGCGGGTCTTCCATAAGCGCGCGTTCGAGATTCACTTCGAGGTTATGTACCCGCTGCTGGTGAACTACCTCGGATTCTTCGGCTGGTGCGCCGAGGCTGGTATTGACACCTCGCAGATCGGCAAGTTCCTGCAGGGCTACGACACCAAGATCATGGAGACGGATCGCGAGCTATGGAATCTGACGCGCGCGGCCAAGGCTGATGGCCTGCAGGCACTCTTTGCTGCCAACCGCGCCGAGGATCTTAATACCGCACTGGCCGCTGACCCGTCAGCTGCCGGCTTCGTCCAGAAGTTCCAGGACTTCCTGGCTGTGTACGGCTACCGCACTGAAGGTTCCTGTGACGTTGCATTGCCGTCGTGGATTGAAGAGCCGGTCCCGGCGCTGGGCATGATTAAGTCATTCCTAGAAAAGGATGAAGAGCACGACTTCGATGCCGCCCTTGCTGCTGCCATTGCTGAGCGTGAAGAAGCAATCGCAGTGGCTCGTTCCGGTCTTTCTGTCGAAGAGCAGGTCGCTTTCGATGCTGGAGTCGCTTCCTGTCAGGCCGCGAACTTCCCTTGGTGGCAGGACGATCACAACTACTACATCGACCTGCGCGTTTCGCTGCCGCTGCGTTGGGCCGCAATGGCCATCGCTGCGAAAGTAGGCGCCGACAACCCAGAAGATGGCATCTACCTGTTCTGGCCCGAGATCGTTGCAGTAGCCGATGGCGAGAAGTCATACGAAGAGTTCCGCGATCTCGTTGCCCAGCGCCGCGTCTACTTCAACGAGTCACGGGCCAAGCGTTCAACGATGCCGAAGGTGCTTGGCACTGTGCCTGAGGCGGTTTCCGATCCGGTGCTCATCGAGATCTTTGGGTTGAACGAGCACTTCCTCAACGCTGTCAAGGCCGCTGGCTCGAACAGTGATGTGCGTACTCTTACCGGCTTGCCCGCATCGAAGGGCAAGGCCCGTGGGATCGCCCGCGTATTCAATGATGCTGACGAGCTTCACCGTCTGGCCCCCGGTGACATCTTGGTATGTGAATCGACGTCACCGAACTGGACACCGGCGTTTGCGAAGATCGCGGCGTGCGTCTGCGATGGTGGCGGAATGCTCTCACACGCAGCTATCGTCGGGCGCGAGTACGGCGTACCAACTGTCACCGCCGTTGGTCTTGCCACGGTCGTCATTGCAGATGGCGATGAGATCGAGGTTGACGGAGATGCAGGCACGGTCACTGTTTACAAGCGCGCTGGGGCGGAGGCCTAACTTCGTGCATGTCCTGTGGATTGATGGTGTCGAGCCCGGCGAGGCAGTTCGCCGCAGCGGTAGCAAAATGGGCCGCCTCGCCGAGCTCGGCACTACCGGAATGAAGGTTCCGTTGGCGTTCGCGGTCACAGTGGATGGATTCAACGATCACTTCGCCGCGACTGGGTTAGATGCAGCGATCGATGTCGAGATGCAGGGTGTCGATCATTCTGATCACCTGGCTCTGGAAGTGGTTGCCGATCGCATCAGGGGGTTGATCGTCTCGACGCCGATACTTGAGTCGCTGTCCGATCAGATCGTGGACGCGTACGAAGAGTTGTGCGATCGCGCATCTGACCTCAACGTGCCGACAGCCGTGCGAAGTTCGGCCACCGGCGAGGACGGTGCGGATTCAAGTTTCGCCGGCATCTTCGACACTTTCCTCGGCGTTTCCGGATCACCCCGCGTTCTCGAAGCTGTTCGTGCCTGCTGGGCCAGTCTTTTCTCACCTCGCGCTATTGCGTATCGGGCGCGCCACGGTATTTCGCATCATGCGATGCCGATGGCCGTTGGCGTCGTTGAACTGGTTCATGCGCGAGCATCTGGTGTTGCTTTCTCAATTCATCCCGTAACCGGTAAACGGGATCGTGTTGTCATTGAGTCCAATTGGGGTTGGGGAGAGACGGTAGTTCAGGGACTTGTTACCCCCGATCATTTCGAGGTGGGTAAGACCGACCGACGGATTCTCAAGCGAACCGTCAACGATAAGAAGGTAGTCTCAGCCTTCGATTTCTCCGCCGGACTCGTCACCGAAACTCAGATGCCCGAGCGGCTTCGGTTGCGGGCATCTCTGGACGATGAGCAGATTACGGCGATCGCAGACGCGGTCATCGCGATTGAGCAGCATTACGGCTATCCGGTTGATATCGAATGGGTGTTGGACCGCCACCGACGCGAGGGGGAGCCGATCGCAATCGTCCAGACGCGTCCCGTGACGGTTGTAGAGCAAGGCACGTCAACTGCCTATGACCCGATGGCTCTGGCGAATAAGTTTATCTTCTCCAAAGGGCGGTGAGATCGGTGGCCGATATGGCGAGGACGAAGAGGTCTGCCACGCAGGTGGATGGCTCGTCAGCGGTTGCCGCTACACCTCGCGTCGCATCAGCCGCCGGCGATCTGCGCTCCGTCGCCATCGCCGTGCATGTGTTGGAGTGCTTTCTCGTTTCAACTGAGTTAGGCCCGTCGGAAATCGCTCGTCGGGTCGGGGTGGCCAAAAGCACGGCGCATCGAGCTCTGGCTGCGCTGGCCGCTGGTGGACTTCTAGATCGCAGCAGCGGCGGTAAGTATCGTTTGGGGCTCCGGCTATACGACTACGGCCAGCTGGCCATAGATCGACTCTATCTACGCGAGATTGCACTGCCTATTTTGGCTGCGCTTCGGGATCAGATCGGCGAGACAGTGCAGCTCGGAATCCCAGCTGGTCCGGAGGTTCTTTACGTCGATCGGCTAGAGGGGACGAACGGGCTGCGCTTTCATAGCGATTCGTATCGACGGGTTAGAGCCCACTCGTCGAGCACGGGCAAAGCGATCGCAGCGTGGAACCCAGCCGTGGAAGCAGCCGTCATCGCGGGTGGATTTCCCCGGCACACCGTCCGCACGGCCGGTTCGCGACAGATTTATCTTGCAAAGTTGGAAGAAGTGCGAAAGCTGGGTTATGCAGTCTCGAGTGAAGAATTCGAAGTGGGGCTCTCGTCTGTCGCCGCGCCGGTTTTGCTACCAGGTCCACGTGGCCCAGTTTCGGTTGCTGCGATCTCCGTAGCAGGACCTACCGCGCGAGTTGTTGGGCGGACGTCAACGGTGTCCGCCCGCACAGTTGAAGCGGCCAACAAACTCTCACGTGAGCTAGTCAAAGCACGCCAACATCAGTAACCCGTGGCTACGGCGCAGGACTAGACGCGCTCAGTTGGTCGTTCGCCAAGAAGTCCCTGCGGGCGGAACACTAAGACGAGAATGAGTACGGAGAAGACGACGGACTGCGACCACTGTTGTCCGATGGCGTAATCGAAGCCGTCGTTGAACGCTTGCAGGATGCCGATGAGGTATCCGCCGAGCACCGCACCTGGCAGGTTGCCGACACCGCCGAGAACCGCTGCGGTGAATGCGATCAGACCGAATTGGTATCCGTCGAGGTAATTGGTGTTCCCGAAAGTTGCGAAGTAGAGCAACCCGGCGGCGCCGGCTAATGCGCCACCGAGTGCGAACGTTGTGCTGATCGTTCGCTTGACGTTGATGCCCATGAGCAGCGCTGTCTCAGCATCCTGCGATGTCGCGCGCATGGCTTGCCCGTGCCGAGTTCTAGTCACAAAGGCGGTCAGCGCGACCAAGATTGGCAGAGTGATCGCGGTGACGACGATCGTCGAGTAGTCGACAGTAATCGAGCCAATGGTGATACCACCGTTAGGGATCACTGTTGGCCAAATCCGTTGCCCAGATCCATTGAGTTGTAGTCCGAGCCACTGGAACATGAAGCTCAATCCAACTGCGGCAATGAGTGAGGTCAGACGTGGCCCACCACGCAGGCGTCTGAAAACCAGCCTGTCCGCGGCAACGTTCATGCTGGAGCAGATGGCCATGACAATGACTAGGACGACGGCCGCCAGAGCCCAACCGCGTGGGCTTGAACCTTCCACGCCAAACTTCACTTCAAGCAGGATCGAGGTGAAGATCGACGCGAGCATGAACAAGTCACCATGCGCGAAGTTGATAAGGCCGATGATTCCGTAAATGAGGGTGTAGCCCAACGCGATGAGCGCATATAGCGATCCCACGCGCAGGCCCGCCAAGACGAGGTCGACGAACCTGCCAGGCGTCGCTATGAGGTTTACGACCACCCAGATAAGTAATCCAGAGCCAACGATTAGTCCGATTGTCGTATCTAGGCGCTCTCGACTCCAGATGGATAGGCGCGCTTCAGCGGCTTCAGTCGTTGTAAATGTCATGAAATCTTGCGTCGATGGATCGTCACGTCACGCGGAAACGTCGCGTCGTGCCACGCCCGAGGATCGCTCCTGCGTTCCTTCGGTCGTGTCGAGCCCCCAGGTCCAGATGGTTTTCGGTGTGATTCGGATAAACAGACCGTTCTTACCGTCTTCGATCACCGCTGAGCCACGGATTTTCACTCCGCGTGGAGCCCACGGCTCAGTCGTTGGGAGGTCATCGATCACGATGACGGCCTGTGGGTTTGCGAGCAGATTGCGGTAGCGAATGGTCTTGGTGATGTCATGGCCACCACTGGTGATCGTGTCGCCATCGACGGAAAAGACGACGGCTGATACGTCTGGCGTTGCACTTGCCGAGGACGTGGCTAAACGGCCCAGCCGTTGAGTGGCAAGGTATGCAAGTTCTGCATCAGTGAAGATGGACATCGACATCCTTAGGTTCATGGGTATTCGCGGTTGAGCCTAGCCGGTGGCGTCCCACGCTGCCTTCAGCGGCAAGGCCGGTATTGGTGCGCACTGACCGAAGTTCAGCCTCGCTTCGTGTTGCATTCAACGATCTTGAGATCCTTGATGTGACTGCAGGTCGACGCTAGGCTCAATCCTGTGGCCAGGGGTGCCGCGCACTGCATTGCTGAGGGGCGAATCGTGACGGACTCAGGGTTACCGGAAAGTCCAAAGCAGGGCGAACCATTAAGCCCGCCACCTGAGGGAATCTCGTCAGGGCCAGCTTTGCCTGCCCCGTCAGGTACGCCCTGGCCAACTGATCCTGTTTCAAGTGCCGCACCGCCGGCACCGCCCG